>Ga0137429_1000430_pt1 | contig 17238 bp, 12 predicted proteins | sample EasRivERMZT736_2_FD_102304 | JGI IMG/M metagenome (GOLD analysis project Ga0137429, IMG submission 102304) | Soil microbial communities from meander-bound floodplain in the East River, Colorado, USA - East River MetaG ERMZT736_2 | ecosystem: Environmental > Terrestrial > Soil > Floodplain ...
AAGTCCGTTTCATCGGTGCCTTCCGAGCCGGACCCGTGATAACGCGCGGTGAACGCATGTGTTGCTGGTCCCCCGACGGCCGCCATACTGGAGACGACGGCGGATGAATCGATGCCGCCGCTGAGAAACGCCGCGACGGGGACGTCGCTCACCAGATGAGCGCGGACCGAGTCATCCAGCCAGGCTAGCACCCGCTGTTCCACGTCTTTCGGCGTGGAGGCGTCTTGCGTGGGAAGATCCCAGTAGCATTCGCGACGTCCGCCGCGGTCGGGGTGCCACAGGAGCCAGAATCCCGGCTCGAGCTTGCGGACGTCGCGGAAGGGGGTTGCCGGAGCGGGAATGTACCCCAGCTCGAAATACGCATCGAGCGCGTCCCAATCGAGCTCCCGCCGCGTGAGGCCCGCAGCGACCAGCGCTTTGAGCTCCGAGGCAAACGCAATCCCATGTCGTCCTTCGATCACGTACAGGGGCTTGATTCCGAACCGGTCGCGCGCGAGGAAAAGCGAGCCATCTCGCTTGTCGTGGATCGCGAACGCGAACATGCCCCGCAACTTCCGAACGCTTTTTGGCCCCTCCTCCTCGAAGAGGTGGAGAATGGTCTCGGTGTCGCTATTGGTCCTGAAGCGGTGCCCGCGCGCGATCAGGTCGCGCCGAAGCTCGCGGTAGTTGTAGATCTCGCCATTGAAAACGATGGTGAGCTGACCCGTCTCGTTCGAAATAGGTTGATGGCCGCCCGCGATGTCGATGATACTGAGCCGACGCATGCCGAGGCCCACACCGCCGGATAGCGCGAAGCCTTCGTCATCCGGTCCGCGATGGCGAATGGAATCGCACATGGCCTTCAGCGTGGCTTCGGAAACGGGACGCTCGCGGTCGCGATGCGCCAGACCAACAATTCCACACATTCAGAGCGCGCGGGCTAAAGGGCGACGTTGGAGGGACCGAGGAGTCAATGTAACGATGGGGCGAGTGCCAGTCGCTCATGGGCGTGCTGCCGGCAGATAGATTGCGACTTCTCATGACGCTCGTCACAACCCTGCGTCGGTTCATTCATGCTCTCAAGGATGCGCCGGACCACTTCACGCACGGGTGGCGTCGTGCCGCGGCCCTGGAACAGCTTCGCGCATCCCCGATGCCGCGAACGATTCTCGTGGTCTGCCACGGTAACCTGTGCCGCAGCCCATACGCCGCCGCGGCGATGCGCCGAGCCTTCGATTCCGCGAAACTCGCCGTGCAGGTGGAATCTGCGGGTTTCCTCGGCCAACACCGCCAGCCACCCGTGGAGGCCATCGCTGCCGCGGCGGATCGCGGCGCAGCGCTCGACTCGCACCGCTCACGCTTGATCGGCCGCCAAATGCTCGACTCGGCGGATCTCATAGTCGTCATGGAACCGCGCCAAGCGTCGGCCGTCACCATCCGACAGTCGGGCGCACGGCGCGTAGTGGTGCTCGCCGATTTCGACCCGGACCCCACGACGACGCGGTGGATCAAGGACCCGTTCGGCCAGGCGCGGTCGGCGTTCGACGAATGCTACGACCGGATCGATCGATGCGTCGCCGAGCTCGTTCGCGGGCTCCAGGCGACGCGCTAAATCGTCTCCCTACCAGCCGCTGCGACGCAGCAACATCACCGGAATCGTCAGCGACATGATCCGCAGATCCTCCGCGACGCTCTGACGCCTCAGGTACTCCAGGTCGAGTCTCACCTTGCTTCGCACGTCGTCGAGACAGGAGTCATAGGTTTGATTGATCTGCGCCCATCCGGTGATGCCCGGCTTCACGCGCTGCCGCCACTGATACTCCGGAATGTCCTCTCGCAGCTCCGCGAATATCGCCGGCCGCTCGGGACGCGGTCCCACGATATTCATCTCACCGCGGATGACGTTGTACAGCTGCGGCAGTTCATCGAGCCGCGTTCGGCGCAGGAAACCGCCGATGGGCGTGACGCGTGGATCTTCCTTCTTGGCCCACACGGCCTTGCCGTCCGACTCGGCATCGACACGCATCGAGCGGAACTTGTACATCTCGAACGGTTTGCCACCGTGGTCGTAGCGTCGCCGATCGTCGGTCTTCCCTTCGCGCCAACGGCGATCGACTCCCACGCGAACTTGTGAATACACCGCCGGACCCGGCGAAGTGAGCCTCACGAGGATCGCGACGAGGGCCATGACCGGCGCAACCACAATCAGCGCCGCCGAGGCAACGATGACGTTCAGTACCCGAGTTGCCAGCTCGGAGCGGGCGCGCGGCATGACTCCCGTCGGCACCTCGAGCCGCAAGTCGGCTTGCGACGTCGGGACGAGCTGAAGCGCGACGTCCCCCTGGCTGTGATTCTGTTGCAGATGCCTGCGCGCTGGTCGCTCGTAAGCCGGGCGGACGTGCGTCGGCGCGTTCCTAGAAACACCATTGTGCTGGGAAAGCGCAGCCTCCATGAAGAGCGTCCTCCGGGAGTAGGGCGGGTCGTGCCAGGCAGGTTTGGCGAGCCAGAGGGTGGCATCGCGCGGAGGCGCCTAATGCAGTCGCCGTGCTAGCAGGCACAGGCTGACGCCATTGGCCTAACAGCTTATCTCACAAAGGCTTAGAGGTTGCGCTCAGCAGGCTGAGTTTCGTCACAGCACGGGTGGCTGTGGCGGATTCCCAACACTTGGCGGGGGCTCCGCAACACAAAGGCGGCTGTGGTCTCAGTCAACCAGAGCCGCCTTGCCCGTGCGCCAGGCTGGGCGCACCGTCGGAGCAGGATCGCCTACCTCGTGTTCACCGAGGCCAGTGCGCCTGACGCTGCATCCTCGACCGAGTAGCCGGACGAGTACGCGTAGTACTGGAATTCGCCCGTCGATGGCACCGCATTGAGGGCCGCGCCGATTATGTCGACGGGCAATCGATCGAGGGCGGATAGCTTCGCGGCCGCGAGCCGTCGTTCAGTTTGCCCCATTCGGAGCACCATGAGGACGTGGCCTGCCGCCGCCGAGATGGCATACCCGTCGATGCCGGCGGCTAGCGGCGGTGTGTCGAAGATGACGACGTCGAATTTCTGGCTGAGGATCTCGACCAGGCGCTTCAACCGCGGCGATGCGAGAAGTTCCGGGCTCCGCGGGTGCCGCACGCCGCAGCTGACGAATGACAGGTTGGCCTGCGACGTGGGACGAACCGCCTGACCCTCATCGATGAGGCCAGCGAGATACTCGGTCAGACCGCCGGCCGGCTTGAGGCCATGCATGCGATGGAGGACGCCGCGCCGGGTGTCTCCGTCGATCAACACCGTTTTTAGACCGACTTCCGCGAAGGAGAGGGCGAGGTTCGTCGAGATGAGTGTCTTTCCATCACCCGGAGCTGCGCTCGTGACAGCCAGCGTAAGCCGCTGACCCGGCACGGCATTCATCACATGCATCCTCAGCGTCCGAAATGACTCGATGAACTGGACGACCTGTTCCGGCGAGTTGGCGTTGATCCCACCCTTCGGAATCCGCGGAACGGCTCCCGCGATAGTCAGGCCGAGATCGGTCGTGGCTTGATGAGCGTAGCGGATGCGGCGATCGATCTGGTCGAGCAGGAGCGAAAGAGCGATCGCGCCACCGAAGCCGCCCAGCACTGCCATCAGCAGAAGCATTGCCGCGGTGTTCTTCGTGGGCGCCAGCGGCGCGATGGCGGTGTCGAGAACGCTGACGTCCGGAGTCGCACCAGCCTCGGCCAGCTGGGCTTCGGCGTAGCGGCCCTTCAGGTTGGTATACAGTGCCTCGGAGACCGCCACGGCGCGACTGAGACGGCGTTCTTCGATCGTTCGCGGCGGGATCTCACGTAGCTCCCGGGACGCCGCCTGAATGCGTCGCTGGTAGTCGTTCTCGCGCGCCCTCAGTTGCTCGAGAAGTTGATTCGCGAGCCCCGGAATCGTCTGCTTCCGCAAAACGTCGAGCGATGCATTGAGCTCGATGACCGCCGGATGCTGATCCGTGAAGGTCACCTTCTTGGAGCTTAGATCCGCCTGCTGGGCGTACAGACTGGTGAACGCACCGCGCAGTGCCTCTGCGCCTGGCCCACTCGCGACACTCGGAATGAACAGCACGCCCTCGTACCGGCTCTTGCCGGCGACCGCAGAGGCGATGGTTTGCTCCAGTGCCTCGCGGTCGTGCCGCAGATTGTCGTATTCGATTTTCTGCTCGAAGAAACTGGTCAACGCGGGATCCCGTTCGGCCTGCGGCCCGCTGCCGCTGGAACCGGCAGCAACCGGCCCGCCCTCCGTGGGGAGGATGATCGTGTTGATCCGGAAGCGCTGGTACGCGGCCTCGGCATCTTGCGTCGCCTTTTCGGCAAACTGCAGCTGGCCTTCGAGGATCTTCGCGAACTCGACGAGATTGCCCTTCTTGAGATCAGCGGCGACTCGGACGAACTCGTCTACCCAGGTATTCAGAATCCGCTGTGCGCCGGTCGGGCTCACGTCCGATAACGTGAGCCAGAGGAAGTTGCTGCCGAGCGCGATCCGATTATTGACGCGGTTCAGCAGTTCGAGCGACTTGTCGCGGGGAGGCACCACCGTGAAGCGCACGGTGCGCTCTCCATTTCCCGTGAACGTGGATTCGGGCAGGGTCCACCTGAACCCGACCTTTCGGCCCACCGAGTCTGCAGCCACTCCGCGCTCGACCTCGACGCCCGACATGCCCGTGAGAATCCATCGCTTCCCCCGTCGATCGAGCGTGAGCTCATACGCGCCGGGCGCGAAACGATCGGCGAGACTGAAGTGGGCGAACAGGACCTTGTCGCCCTCAATCGCCGGCGTGACGTACAGGCTGAGCTTGCGGACCACCTCGTCGACGACGCGGTAGCTCCGAAACAGCTCGATCCACGCGCCCGAGCTGAGCAGCTCGGCCGAACGAATGGGACCGGCGGTTCGCTCTGAGTTTTGTCGTGAGGGATTGGAGGTGGCGACCCAAATGGTCGCGCGCACTTCGTACTTAGGGGCGATGAAGCGCACGCCGACCGCGCCCAGTGCTCCCGACGTCAAAGTGACCGCGAGGATCAGCCATTTGTAGCGACGGATGGCCGCGAGCGGCCGCTCCATCGGATTCACCGTAGGCTCCGCCGGGACTTGATCTCGACGGTACGGATCCGAGGCCATTGGCGAGTCGGACGGCTGGCCTGCTGGGACTAAACCTTCACGCATTTCGAGTCGATGGAATGGGGAGAAGCGCGGGCGTTATCGGGAGAGCTGCACGATCGCAAGCAGCAGCGCGATGCTCGATGACAAAATCGCGGTGGCGTTCGTGAACTGGAATCGCCGTTGTTCCGGAATGAATATCTCGTCGCCGGCGCGCAAGTGCAGACCATCGAGAGACAGTCCGTCCGTCAACGCGACGCGTACGTCCTCGGGTTTCCAGATCACTTCGCCGCCACGGCGTATCACGATTTTGTTCATATCGGCCAACGGAGCCGGACCACCTGCGCTCATGATGACATCACGAAGAACGACGTCGGCAGGCGTGTAGTAGTAACCCGGCCGCAACACGTTTCCGAACAAGGCCAGGGGCAATAGAGGCGTGGCGCGGACGATCGGGCTCGTGAGGTACTTCGCCAGATGCTGGCGAATGCGGTCAGGCAGCTCGGATCGTAGAACCCCGTCGAGCGAGAGCTCTCCCATCTGAGGGAACTGCAGAACTTTGCCGGTTCTGACCTGCAGCGTGTCCAGCACCATCGTGCTGCCTTCGAGGATGAAGACGATGCGGTCGCCTTCCTGGAAGTCGCCACGCTCGATGCGCGCGCGCAGAAGCCACGCCTCGGCGGTCCGCTGTTGGCGTTCCGCAACGCGAGCCCGCTCCTCCAATGTCGCCCTTGTTTCGAACTGGCGCGACACCGGGACCGGCGACGCAACGGCGGTGGTCGGCCCGGCCGCCTGCGCGCTCAATAAGCTGCCCTTTGCACAGAGCAGGACGATCAACGACTGAACCACTTGAGCTCTGAGTCGGGACAAACGGCACATCCTCTGGTTAACTGAAGTACTGCGCTGCGAGGCGAACGGAGTTGAGAGGTGGGCTCGCGTACACCCCCCGCTAAAGCACCTCGCATGCCCAGCGTGTAACACGCTCAACTTGCTCTTTTGCATAGACTTACAACCGCCAGAACGCCGTACTGACGGCGCACGCACGACGAACCGCCGGTTTGATGCAACAATACGTTGCGTCGGCGCGACGCCCGACGCCATCCTGTCTCTCAGGGTCGCGCCGCGGAGGCCAGCACTTTGAGCAATTGATCGGCGAAGCGTCGCTGCGCCTCGGGGTTCAAATGACCACCATCGGGCGTGTAGTCCGGCGCCATGGCATACACCGTTTCGCCGTGCAGTGTTGCCTGTTCACGGCTGCCGTCAGGGCGCGTCGATTCAAGTGCGGCGAGATCAAAAATGGGCTCGCCGCCGAACTCGCTGCGGAGCCTCGCGTTGAAGCGACTTCGTTTCAGGTTGATATCCCACGTGGACGGCCGACCGATCAAGCGCTTGACGAGTCCCTTGAGTCCGGACTGGCCTGTCGTCAACGGCAACGTCACGTGGACGAGCGTGACGTCCGGATGCCTCGATTTCACTTCCTCCACTGTTCGGCGGTAACCGTCGAACAGCGCGTCAACGTCGGTCTCGAGGTTGACATCGATATAGCAGTACTTGAACAAGGCAATGGCGCTGTCGCGCGACTTGCGCGCGTCGAGCATGCGGAGGAAATCCGCGTTCTTTGACGCTGGATCTTCATTCCGGCCGACGGGGAAGTGCATGAACGCCGGGCCGGTCACGGATGCCGGGTCGCGAGTTTTCACCACCTTCAGCGCTGACTGCTGGTTCGGGAGAATGCTGTCGAGCCCGGCGAGCAGATTCCCGCCCACGGACTGGTGCCCGAAGTACACGCGTTGCGACGAGAGACGGCGCAGTGCCTCATCGGTTGTCAGGGATGCGCTGGTCGTTGATGCCGATGCGCCGACTGGAGCAGCAGTCATATCCTTGGTTCCGTTGTCACAGGCTGTGGCAATGCAAAGAGTCAGAAGGATGGCCGACGCCGGACCAATACGAGAGGCGTCGATTCTCAGGGTATGCATGGTGATCAGGGTGCGGGGCGGACGTTGGGGTGTCAGGCTGGGACGATCGACTGCTTGGAGGCCACAAACCGCACGATCGCGCGCAGCGTACCGAGATTGGCTTCGCTGATCTCGTCGTCGGCGGCTTTCACGCCGAACTCGTCCTCGATGAAGGTGAGCATCTCGACAATGCCCATGGAGTCCACGACTCCGCGCTCGAGGAGGCGGTCATCGTCGTCCAGGACGAAGTTGGGCATCATGTAGAGAAAGTTCTCGTCGAGATAGCCACGGATCTTTTCGCGAATCAGACTTTCGTGTTTCGTGTACATGCGATGAAGAAGGAAGTCGAGGGGAAGGAAGAGAGGAGAAAACGCGAGGATTGCGTCAAACGGCCGCTGGCACTCCCTCCTGGATGACCATGTCCGCGGCGCTCAGATCCAGCGTCTGTGCCGACGGCGCCGACTGAATGAACTGATGATGCCAGAGCTGCGTCGAGAGAACGCCCAGCAGCGCTTGATTCTCGCGGAACGAGATGGCCTGCCCGGAACGGCACCGACGTACCAATCCGGCGACCGCGCGCGCGGACCAGATACCGACTCGCTGAATGGCGTCCGACGATAGCATGTCGGCGATGTACGCCGGGGCGTTGGGGGCAAAGAATGAGGGAGCGTCGGGCGCGCGGTACGGCTGCTTGCCGCGGCCACTGATCCGCGAAGGCAGGATCCGTCTCGCCCAGCGCCTCAAGATTTCCTTTTCCTTGAGCCCGCGGAGACGCGAACCCGTGGGGAGTGCCGCCGCGTACTCGAACAGCCGGTGATCGAGGAACGGAAAACGTCCTTCGACGCCGTGCGCCATCGCCATACGGTCGCCCTGAGAGCTGAGCAGGTAGGGTGAGAGCAACAGCGTCATTTCGAGATACGCCGCCTGATTCAGCGGCGACCATCCGAAGAACTGCTCGGGCAACTCGGCGCGGAGCGCGCCGAGAGGGTCATTGTTTGCGACAGCCGCCGCGAACTCCGGCGAGTAGAAGTCCTTGATGCGCGAGGTAAGCAGAATGCGGGGAAGATGCGAGAAGAGTGGATCGCTCAGCGGGCCCGCATCGAGGAAGAAACGCCGCCAGAACTCGCCGCCACGTCCCTGGTCGAAGAGGTAGGGATAGAGCCGGTCGAAGAGCCGTTGCCGCAGCGCAGATTCGGGCCGCCGCAGGCAGAACCGGCGGACCGAGACTTCCTTGAACAGATCGTAGCCGAGAAAGAGCTCGTCGGCGCCTTCGCCGGTCAACACCACTTTGATCCCCGACGCCTTCGTGAGCTTCGCCAGATGGAACATCGGCGCCGGCGCCGTGCGTAGCAGTGGCGTTTCCGCGTGCCACACGATATCCCTGAACGAATCAGCGATCGCATTCTGGCCGATGGATGCGATAGCGTGGACTGAGCCGATCTCGCCGGCCATCGCCAGCTGGAACTCGCTCTCGTCGAAGCGCGGATCGGAGAAGGTGATGGAGAAGGTGCGGAGCTGGTGCGGCGTAACGGCGGCCGCGAGTGACGACGTGATCGACGAATCGAGCCCGCCACTGAGATAGGCGCCGACCGGGACGTCCGCCCGCATGCGCAGGCCAACGCCGGTGCGCATCAGATCGTCCAGCTGCTCGACAGCGTCCTTCGACTCTAGGGGTGTTTCGGGGTAATTCAGCTGGTAGTATCTGTGGAGACGCAGCGCGCCATCCTGCCAGATGCCGTAGGTCCCGGGCTCGAGGCATCGAATGCCGGCGAAGCCCGTCCGCGGCGGCCGCGCCGCCCAGAACGTGAACACCTCGTCGAGGGCGGCAGGATCGACCGAGGCAGGCACCTCGCTGCTCGCGAAGAGCGCCTTGACCTCCGAGGCGAAGTACAGATTGCGGTCGATCTGCGCGTAGAACAGGGGACGCACGCCGAAACGATCACGCGCCAGAAACACGGTGCGGTTTCGCGCGTCGTGGATCGCAAAGGCGAATTGACCGTTGAGGCGCTGCAGCATCTGGGCGCCCCATTCCTCGTATCCGTGGACCAGAACTTCGGTGTCGCTGCGCGTGCGGAATTGATGGCCGCGCGCCTCGAGCTCGCGACGCAGCTCGGGGTGGTTGTAGACCTCGCCGTTGAACGTGATGACGATCTGGCCATCCTCGTTCGTGAGCGGCTGCGCGCCACCGGCGACGTCGACGATGCTGAGGCGCGTGTGAGCGAAGCCAACGTGCGAACCGGCATAGAAGCCGTACCCATCCGGACCGCGATGGCGGATGGCCGCAGCCATTCGACCGAGCGGCTCGAGAGCGACGACTCCAGGATCAGGACGCGCTATGCCGGCGATGCCGCACATCAGACGGGTTCCTCGACTTGCTCGAGGATCACTTTCTCGACGAGCTGCGGGCCGAGGTGCAGATATCGCGTCGTCATGCGCTTTTGCTCGATGTCGCGATACGATCGCTCGACCTGCTCCACCGTCAGGCCCGCATCCGCCGCGACCTCGGCCGGCGAACGGCCCTGATTCAGTCCGTGAAGGACGATGTCGAGTGTTCTCGTGGGAAGGTTGTAGTAGAACTCGTCCTGCGACTGCGGCAGTGAAAACGTGTCCGTCGTCGGCGGACGCGAGGTGATCGTCGACGGAATCTCGAGATACTCGGCGATCTGATAGACCTGGCTCTTGTAGAGATGAGCGATCGGTTTGATGTCCGCCAAACCGTCGCCTCCCTTCACGAAAAAGCCCTGGTCATACTCGAGCCGGTTCGGCGTGCCCAGAACCGCATAATGCAGCCGATCCGCGTGGTAGTACTCGATCATCTTGCGCGTGCGCTGTTTGAAATTCGTGGCAGCGACGATCTGTCGATATTCTGCAGCGGGAAGACGGACGCGCCGCTGCTCACCGCCGGGCGGTTGCACCACGAGGTACGTCACGTTGAGGCGGTCAGCGGCAAGCCGATCGGCCGGGAGCGCAAGCTTGCAGCCCCAATCGTCACGAAACTCCGGAACGACACGCCGGATCGCTTCATTCCGGCGACGATAGCAGCCGGCACCTTCGAGAATCGGCGCGATGTCTTCCGTCGTGCTGTCGATGCCGAGGCGGTCTGCGAGCTGCTTCGCGAGATGGAGACTCGAGGGATCGCTTTCCCGCTCGGGCATGAAGATGCCGAACACCTTCGTGGGTCCGACCGCGCGAACCGCGAGCGCCGCAGTGACCGAGCTGTCGACGCCGCTGCTCATGCCTACGACGTAACCCTTTCGACGAAACGCGGTCGCAAGCTGGTTTCGCAGCACGTCAACGATGCGGGCGACTGTGGCTGGCGGATCGATAGCCAGCAAACGGGAGGAGGCCGATTGACTGATCGTCATGCTGCGGAGGGGAGGACCTGAAATGGAGGGCCAACTGCACACTTGAGCCGTCGGCCCTGTGTGCAAACTTGGAACCGACAATCTAGCGCAATTGCCCGGTGTGTTGGTGCGAGCTCAAGTTGTTGCCGCTCAATCATATGACGACCAGCTTGCCATGTTCGTTTCCGTGTCGAGACGTGCCGCTGTTGCGTGACCGCCACAGCACCTTCGGAGGCCAGCGGAGCGGCCGCGAACCTTCTATTTTCGCCGGACACCTGCCCCTGTACGCTTCCCTGCATGCCTGACGCGTCGCCAAACCAGTTGTTTGCCTCGAACTTCGCCGAACTCGTCAGTCGCGGCGGGCGCGAGTTCGCGGATCGTCCCGCGATGGTCTTCAAGGGCGAGTCGATCTCCTTCAGACAACTGTGCTCCCGCACCGGGTCGATTGCCAACGCGCTGCTCGCGGCGGACGTTCGTCCGGGTGACCGATGCGCGGTGCTGATCAAGGATCCTGCTGACGCCGCAGCGGCCTTCTTTGCGGTCCTCGCGGTGGGGGCTGTGGGTCTCAACGTCAACGAGCTCTATCGACCGCGGCAGGTCGAGTACGTCCTTCGGCATTCCGCGGCGTCGACCTTTATAACAAGCGACGATTTTCTCGCGAGTCAGCCGCGCCAGCTCGAAACGTCGGCGCGAGTTCTCAGCGTGAGCACAATCCGCGACGAGGGCACGGAGCTCAACGTCGCGAGGGTCTCGGGACCAGCCGAGGCGCAGATCACGTACACGTCCGCATCCACGGGTCTGCCGAAAGGAGTGCTCATGAGCCACGACGCGCTCTGGGCCGGCGTCCGAATCGTGGCGTCGTATCTCAACCTGCAGCAGAGCGACCGCATCGCGAGTCTGCTCCCGTTCAGCTTCGTGTACGGCTTCAACCAGCTGACGACCGCGCTGTACCTCGGCGCAACGCTCGTGGTTGAACGTTCGACCCTTGCAGCGGAAATCGTCGAGACGCTGCGTCGCGAGCACGTCAGCGTGATCGCGGCCGTCCCGCCGCTGTGGAATCAGCTCATGAGCGTGCGGAGCTTCCGTGAGGAGTCACTCGAGAGTCTACGGATCATGACGTGCGCTGGCGGCCGTCTTCCACCCGCCGCCGTCGGGGAGCTCAGACGTGCGCAACCGAACGCGAAGCTGTATCTGATGTACGGGCTCACCGAAGTCTTTCGAAGCACGTATCTCCCGGCCGAAGAAGTCGACGCCCATCCGGACTCGATGGGCCGCGCGATTCCCGAGTCAGCGGTTTACGTGGTACGCGACGACGGCACGCTTGCCGAGCCCGGAGAGGTCGGAGAGCTCGTGCACGGCGGGCCCACGGTCGGTATCGGCTACCTGTCGGACCCGGAAGCCACGAAGCGGGTCTTTCGGCCGAATCCCTTCCTGAAAGCCGGGGATCGTGGCCCGGAGCGCGTCGCGTTTTCGGGGGACTTGGTTCGACGCGATGCTGATGGCCTCATCTATTACGTGGGCCGTCGAGATCGCATGATCAAAACGCTCGGCTATCGAGTCAGTCCCGATGAGATCACCGACGTCATGCAGGCGTCAGGCGAAGTCAAGGAATGCGCCATCGTGACCGAGCCTGACGCGACGCGCGGCGAGCGGATCGTGGCATGCGTGGTACTCAAAGAGGGCGGCACCATCGAGAAGCTCACGCGCTTCTGCAAGCTGGAACTTCCGCGCCACATGCAGCCGCAACGATACGCAGTGCTCGATGCAATTCCACGGAACGCGAGCGGAAAGCACGACATTCCCCGGCTTCGCGAAGAGGTGCTGTCGGGCACCGCCTCCGGAGTCAAGGCGTCCGAGCCAGGTTGAGCTGCCTCCGGCATTCCGGAGACGACGTCGTCAATCGCAACGCGTCCACGGTATCGCGAACGAACGTCCCCATGGTGCGGGACGAGATAACGATCGTCGGCACGCGCTGCTGCAAAACCGCGCAGCCGTTTGCCACCAAGCCTCGCGACAGGTTCACGAGCGCGTTGTCGGGTCCCACGTTCGCCGTGAGCGAAGGGTGAACGAGGAGATGCGTGAGTCGTTCACGATCGAGCTGACGAACGAAAGTCGGCACACTCCTCGCGTCGGGACGCAGCTCGACGCGCGCCTGGTACATCGGGTGCAGCATGGCGTAAGGCACGTCAATCAGGTAGTTCATGGCCCGGAGTGGATTACCCAGGCGGTCCGCGGGGCCGATGTTCGCGTTGGCCCACGCCGCCACGCTCGCGAACGCCACGTTGCGCTCGAGAAACTCGGAACGCGACTCTCTCTTCAGGTGATGGCGCAGGAAGTTCACTCCGTAGGCCGCGTGAACGGCCATCCCGAGCGTAATCGACAGCGCGAAGACTGCCGCCCACGGCTTGGTAGAGCCGTTGAGTCGAGACCATCTGGTGCCCGCGACGCCCACCACCAACAGCGCCAACGGATAGATCGGGAGAAGCTGTCGCGTCAGCTGACTGGTTGGAATCCAGAACCACAGCCCATAAAAGACCGTGGCAGCGAGGAGAACGCGAAGCAGCGTGGGACCTACGAGGTCCTTCCATCGCCGAAGTGCACCGATCAGCCACGGTAGCGCGAGAAACAGGAATGGGCCGAGGCCTGTGCGTCCCGCCTCCAACGCGGACGGGGGTGCAACCGTGGCGACCACGGGATAGGAGACGAATGTCGCCACGGTTGTCGGCAACGGACTCCAGCGCGCATACGCTCGCTGGAAGAATTGAGCAGCTTGCTCGTTCCACATCTGGTCCCGCACTCCAAACATGGCATAGAGCGTGGGAAACACCGGCATCCCGCTGTGAATCCAGGTCCACACGTACCATTGTGAGCCAGCGACGGCTGCCATACCGGCGTAAGCGGCGACCGCCCTCCACTGCGGGCGACCGGCCAGAAAGATCAGCCCCACCGCGCACGCCGCAAACAACCCGTAGTACTTGGCGCCAGCGAAGAACCCGGCAGCCAGGCCAGCGACAATCGCGGCGCCGACGGCGCGCCGCTCGACGGCGTCTGTCGCCGCGATCACGGCAATGAGCATGAACAGCGCAGTACGGGTTTCGACATGCCCCGTGCCCCCGCCGTAAATCGTCGCCGGCGTCACGTTGAGGACCAGCACGAGCGCCAACGACCAATCTCTGTCCAGCCATCGTCGCGCAACGCCGTAGAGTGTGGCCAGCAGTCCGATTTGCGTGATCAGGAGCCAGAGCTGGACGGCCTGTTCCCCGCCCAGCGCCAGGGCCAGCGCGTAAGTCATGTGCATCAGCAGAGGGACAGCGCCCTCCACCGCAAGTGGAACAAAGAAGATTCTGTGCTGCTGCAGGAACTGCTTCGGGAGGGCGAAGTGATACGCCATCGTATCGACATCGCCCGCCGGTGCGAAGGCTTCCAGCAGGTCGATAAACAACGACGCGCACAGTGCGGCCAGCAGCACGACGGTGATGCGATCGAGGCGATCGCCGCCACGCGCCAGCGTGAGGTCTCCGCGCCGGAGCCACACCAGCAGCAGGCCTGCCGCCACCACTCCGGCGAACGTGGCCGCCCCGAAAGCGCCACCGACGCCGATCCAGAAACCCAGCCACCCGAGGCAGCCCGCACCCAACCCCAGCGCCATGCCAAGGCGCAACACACCGGGCTCCGTCTCGTATCGCGCCAGTCGCAGAACCGCGAGGCCGAATCCCAGGCTCGCCAGGGTCTGCGCGATCGCGACGACGATCGCGATCATCGGCCGAACACTCGGAGTGCCGCGGCGAACATGCCCCGGAACTGCCACATGTAGGCGAGGAATCCGAGCGCGACCCACGCAAAGAGCAGCACGCGCGCTGTGCCGTGCCGCTCGGACGACGTTGGCGCCGTCACCGGTTGCAACCTGTCATTGGCGTGTATTTTTTGGGCTATGACATTGCCACGTAATCGCACCCCGCTGAACCGATCGACGTTCACGTTGACTGTGCTGGTCCCTGTCTACAACGAGCGAGACACGATCGAGTCGATCATTGACTCGGTGCGCGCCAGTCCGATTCGCACGGAAATTATCGTTGTCAACGATTCCTCCACCGACGGCTCGCGGGAAATACTGGAGCGACTTGCCGAGGCTGGAAGGATAGACAGGCTGTTTCATCAGCCGCATAACCAGGGTAAAGGTGCCGCCATCCGCAAGGCGCTCGAATTGAGCACTGGCGACGTCGTCATCGTGCAGGACGCAGACCTCGAATACGATCCGGCGGATTGGCCCGTGTTGCTCGAGCCGATCCTCGACGGAAAGGCGGATGCCTGCTTCGGTTCGCGGTTCCTCGGGGGCCCGCATCGCGTGTTGTACTTCTGGCACTCGGTGGGAAACAAGGTGTTGACGACGTTCAGCAATGCACTGACGAATCTCAACCTCACGGACATGGAAACGTGCTACAAGGCCATCCGTGGTGACCTCGCCCGCAAGCTTCAGCCGGACCTCAAGTCGGATCGATTCGGCTTCGAGCCGGAGATCACGGCGCGGCTGGCGAAGGCACGAGCGCGAATTTTCGAGGTTCCGGTCAGCTATTCCGGCCGCACGTACGCCGAGGGCAAGAAGATCAACTGGAAGGATGGTGTTGCCGCGTTCTGGCACATTTTCCGTTTCAGTCTCTAGGTGGACGGTCACCGCACGATCGGCAGCTAGCGCTGCCCACCCGCGAGCCAATCGCGCAGCCGAACCGAGTCCGCGTCGCTGACAAGGGAGTGCGTCGGGAGTGTGAATAGCCGGTCTCGCAGCTCACGCGCCCCGTCGAGCGCGGAGGCATCGCCCACCAGGAGGCGTCGCGTCTCCACGTGTTCGTCGAGCGCGATTGGATACCCGCGCAGCGCTGCCAGACGGGCTTCGGGCCGCGCGACTCCGGTTGCGTCGCGCGCGGCGAAGCGCAGGTAGCCCGGCAGCCCGCCGGGCACTTCTCGAACAGGAACGAAACGACGGCCCGCATGGGCAGCGGATGTGAGCTCGGCCGCCCGCATCCGTCTCGCGCGCACCTCGCTGTCGTTTCGCTTGAGCGCTCTGCCCACGACTCTGCACGCGGCCGCGGAAAGACCTGCGGGCTCGCGCGGCGGCTTGTAGATCATTTCACCCAGCTGGAGAGCGGGGATCGACGCCGGTATGACGTAAAGAACGGGCCGGCCGAGGACCCACTGGGCGCTCAGTACGCCGACGTCGCGGAATCCGCGCGACGGTTCGCGCATTCCCGCGCGCATCGCGCTCGCCTTCATGACCAGACTCGGCTCACGCAGGAGGAGCGCACCGCCCGAGCCTCCCGTCATACCCTTGCCGCGGCCGAAACTCAGAACCGACAGATGGCCGAACGTGCCAAGCAGGCGGCCATCGAGCGTCGCTCCCGCAGCCTGCGCCGCATCCTCGATCACCGGGACTCCATGCTCCGCCGCGACTGCAATGAGCGCCGGCATGTCGACCGGATAACCATAGAGCGGAGCGGCAACAAGGGCCCTCGCGCCGCGCCGCAGGTTCGCTCGAACCGAATCCAGCCGCGGCGACAACGTCTCGGGATCGACATCATACAGTGAGACGCGAACGTTTGCCGCGACTGCCGCGGCGATGATGTCGATGCAGGCGTAGGCGGGCATCGCGACGACCGCTTCCGGCGGCACGGTGGCGCGCAACGCGAGAACGAGCGCGGACGTTCCACTGTCCGTGAGCACGACATCGGAGGCCTGGAACGTGTCGGCAATGCGAGTCGCGAGCTCGGCACGATTCGACCGGAGCAGACCGAGCGACGCGCCAGTCGCAGCCATGAGCGACGTAAGGCCTATCGGCGATGAAGCCGGCGGAATCCTCCGCCAGCTCATGGGATGTATCTGACGATGGCAGGCCCGAGAGCAGTCGCGAGCGGAACCGGCAGGTGGCGCCAAAGCCGCGGTCCCCAGCTGTACGCGCCGGCATCCGGAGAGGGCGTGGTCGCGTTCTCGTGTCGGGCGAGTCCGTACCACCACAGCGGCTGATCGTGCCCACCCCACTGCAGTTTGAACCGATGAGTGCCGCTTCCAGGCGTGCACCGTCCGAAGTTGAACGTCTTCAACCCCGTCGCTGTCGCCCGCTCCATCAGCGTCCAGTACAGCAGCATGTTCGGCGCTTCGCGGTTGTAGTCCCGGAGCGAGGAAGCCCAGGTGAGCTCGAACTCATCGCCGAAGACAAAGCCGCAGCCCGCCGCGACCGCACGACCGCGCAGATATGCGCAGGCGAACCACGCGTCAGCGGGAAACGTTGCCGCGATCGACTCGAAGAACCGCCGCGGCAGCGTCGGCGTGCCGAGGTCGCGCATGTGCTGGGAAAACACGCTGAAGAACGGGTCGACTTGATTGTGGTCGACGGTGACGGTCACGCCCTCTTTCTGTGGCCGGCGGATCTGACTTCGCAGTTTGGGGTCGAACCGTTTGAACGTTGCCTCCGGCGTGGACGCCAGATCGAGGACGACCGTGATCTTGCGATGCGATGCCGTGAGACTCACCGGAAGCGGGTCTCGGCTTCTGAGCTCGACGAGCTTGACCTTGTCGCGACGGCCAAGCGCGACGGCCTCATCGACGACCGCCTGGATTCCCTCCGTTGATCCGAGCGGTCCACCGTAATTCAGGAACGGCATCGACACGAGGAAATGCCCGAAGAGCAGGCTCTTGACGCGAACCAGTGGAAGAATCGCCTGCAGTGATCCACGTGAGTCGCGCGCGGCCAGATAGATGCACTCGTGGCCAAAGACGCTCGATATGACGTCGCGCCATTCGAGCTTGTGAAAGTGCGTGAATCCGGGCTGCACGCGTGCGAAGGCATTCCAGCTCTCCGC
>Ga0137429_1000433_pt1 | contig 17215 bp, 14 predicted proteins | sample EasRivERMZT736_2_FD_102304 | JGI IMG/M metagenome (GOLD analysis project Ga0137429, IMG submission 102304) | Soil microbial communities from meander-bound floodplain in the East River, Colorado, USA - East River MetaG ERMZT736_2 | ecosystem: Environmental > Terrestrial > Soil > Floodplain ...
CGGTGAACGCCGTGCTGCTGCGCGGGTTCCCGTACCCGCATGCCGAGGAGCTCGTGAACCCGGTGTCCGTCGACGCGCGCCTAGGCACCATCGGCCGCGCCATCACCTACCACGACTTCCAGCAGTGGAAAGCGAATCGCCAGGTGTTCTCCGGACTCGCTCTCTCCGACGAGTTGAATTCCGATCTCGCCGCGGGTGACACCCCACCCGAGCGCGTGAACGCCGCCGCGGTCTCCGAGGACTTCTTCGCCGTCCTGGGCGCGGATCCGATCGCCGGACGCTTCTTCCGCGCCGAGGATCATGTTCAAGGCGCCGAGCGCACGATCGTCATCAGTGAAGCGCTGTGGAAGCGCCGCTTCGGCTCCGATCCCTCGATCATCGGTCGGCCCATCAAGGTGCGCGGCTCGGATCGCGTGGTGATCGGCATCGCCTCCCAACACTCGGACTATCCGCTTGGCACGCAGATGTGGCTGCCTTTCGTCACCGCTGGGCTTGCCCAGGACCCGGTCGACAACTGGGCGTACGAAGCCATCGCCCGGCTGGCGCCGGGAGTGACGCTCGCCACCGCCAAGGCGTTCGTCGAAAGCGTCGGCCAGCGCAACGCCAGGGAATTCGCCGCAAAGCGGGCCAACAGCGCGACGACGGTGGTGTCGCTCCACGATTTCGTGGTCGGGCGCGGGACGCGCCGCGCCCTCCTGGTGCTCCTCGCGGCGATCGGCCTGGTGCTGCTCATCGCGACGGCGAACCTGGCCAATCTCCTGCTCAATCGCGCCGCCGCCCGCGCGCGCGAATTCTCGATCCGCTCGGCACTGGGCGCCAGCTCCTCCCGTCTCGTCCAGCAGGTGCTCACCGAAGCCGGCGTCCTCTGCGCACTGGGTGCGCTCGCCGCAATCTTCGTCGCCTACGCGATCATCCGGGGCGTCATCGCCTACGGTCCCAGCAGCATCCCGCGCCTGGGAGAGACTTCGATCGATCTCGGCGTGCTCCTCTTCACCTTCACGATCACCACGCTCACCGCCGGGCTCTTCGCGTTCGCACCCGCCTCGCGGATCGCGCGCCAGGATGTGCGCGAAGCGCTGCAGCAGTGCGGGAACGCCGTCTCGGCGAGCCGGTCGAGCCAACGCTATCGCGAAGCACTGGTCGTCACGCAGATCGCGCTCTCGCTGATGCTGCTGATCGCGGCGGGACTCCTGGTCAAGAGCTTCGGCCGATTGCAGCAGGTGGATCCGGGCGTGCGCACCTCCGACCTCCTCACCTTCGAGCTGGCCATCCCTTCGGCGGCGTACACCGAAGGCCAACCGAGGGGAGGCTTCATCGCCGAATTCCATCGGCGCGTCGACTCGATCCCCGGCGTGGTCGCCTCGGGGGCGGTCGGCGCCCTGCCGATGGGCGGCGGCGGGTTCTACCTGGGCCGCACCTTCATCCGAGACGGGGAGCCCGAGCCGCCCAATGGCGCGGAATACCCGTCGATGTGGAACGTCATCACCCCTGGCTTCCTCGAGGCCACCGGCCTGCAATTGATCGCCGGCCGCGGCTTCAATGACCAGGACAAGGAGGATTCGGCGCCGGTCGTCATCATCAGCCAGTCCCTGGCGCAGCAGATGTTCCCGAACCAGGACCCGATCGGGAAGGTGATCCGTTCCTGGCGTGACGACAACAAGCCCCGCCAGGTCGTCGGCATCGTCGCCGACGTCAAGGTCAGCACGCTCCAGGAAGGCACGCAGGGCACGGCGTTCGTGCCGCACCACCAGGATCCGTGGGGCACGCTCGCGTACGTCGTCCGCACGAAAGGCGACCCCACCCGATACGTGGCGTCCGTCCAGTCGGCGCTCATGGGGATGAATCGGAACATCGCCCTCGCGAACGCCCGCTCGATGGCCGCGGTCCACGAGACGGCGCTCGCCGAGCCGAAGTTCAACATGTTCCTGATCGCCAGCTTCTCGGCGCTGGCGCTCATCCTCTCGACCATCGGCCTGTTCGGTGTGATCGCCTACGCGGTCAGCCAGCGGACACGCGAGATCGGCATCCGCATCGCCCTCGGCGCACAGAAGACCCAGATCCTCGGCATGGTGATGAACCGCGGAGTCCACATCACGCTGCTCGGCTCGATCCTCGGCCTGGCCGGATCGCTGCTGCTGTCGCGCACGCTCGGGGCCGTTCTCTTCGACGTGCGCCCGACCGACGTGAGCATCTATGCGGTGCTGTTCGTCGTGGTCGCCGTAACCGCGATGCTAGCGACCTATGTGCCGGCGCTGCGGGCGACTCGTGTCGAGCCGCTCACCGCACTTCGCTCCGAGTGATGCGACGGCTTAGGAGCGGTGAAGTAGGCCACCGACTTTTCGTCGGGCTAAAGCCGTTGATTTGGATGGAGGATCACGTGATCGCGGGCGAGCGGCAAGCGTCTTTGTCGCGTGATCGGGATGCGTTGCCGATCGCGAAGGCCGGCGCAGTGCGTTTGCACGCACGTCGACCTTGCGGCACGACGCGGAGATCGTGGCGAGGGTTACGCCGCGTGGCGCAGCGCGACGATCGGCAAGTGCTGTCGCCCGCCGAGGAAGCTCACCTCAAGGCGGACGTCGTGAGGACCGTCGCGGTCCATCGGCGCCGCCGACGTTGAGCGTCGCGCACGAACCAGGCAGCTGTCCACCGTAGTGGACAGATCGCGTCGGGCCCCCTCCTCGGTGTTGTACGTAGTTGCGTCCTAGTAGGGGTGAACCCGGCGGATCGAAGTCGTACAGCACCCGAGCTGAATGCCAAGCAAACTGCGCGTTCCAGTGCGAAGACATCTGCTGAGCCGGGAAGACGGGTCAGCCGCTCTTCCGGGGGCATCCGTTCCGCGGTAAGCACCCGCATCGACGAGCGGAGGAACCGCTCGTCGACGCGGCACGACGCGGGGCCGTCTCCGCCGCGACGATTCGCCCCCTTCCCGCCGCACCTTTTTCTCCGCCAGTAAACCATCACACCGGACCGAAAAGTCGCTGGACCAGTACACCCGCTTCTACAACGTCATCCGCGGCCGGGTGGCCGATATCGCGCGGGGCGGGTCGTTCATCAGCTTGGGTCCGGTACTCTGCATCGAGGCCGCGTCGCTCGACACCACGACGGCGGGGATGCCCGATCCGGTGGACCCCGGATCGGGCGAGGTTTTCCTCTACCTCGTCGAGTACGACGACGGCCTCGCCAGCGGCTACGGCACGGAGAGCGCCGGGGCGCCCGAGGTGCCCGGATCGGGAGCCTGCGGGCCGTGACCGGGGGCGCTAGGACGAAGTCATGGTGGAGACCAAGCGATGAAAAGACTGCTGTTCGCATGGATGTGTGTGGGTTTCGCCCGCCCGGTCTGGGCTCAGGACATGGATGCGATGCTGAAGTGGACGGAGACGAAGGTCGTTCACTACCGCGCGGTCGGGGAATTCTCTGGAACGCTCATCATCCTACCCCGTAGTGAGGCGGCGGTGACAGACCGCGTGGAGATCGAGTTCGACTGGAACCAGGAAGAAAACAAGCTCGTGGGTGAGCCGGCGATCAAGAACTTTCCATCCAAGACGGGCGCGATGGTGCCGATGGCCGGGTGTCCCGCACCGAAGGTCGGCGGCGCCTTCGAGTTCATCACGATTCTCAGCCTGAAGGACCAGCCGGACGAGATGGTGCGCATGTCATCCGCCGGCCTCATCATGGAGAGCAGGCGTGACTATCCGGCTGCCGAAGTTCCTCTGCTTCCGAACAGCGCCGCGGCGTCCTGCGGCTCCACCTGGGAGAAGCTCGCCGCAAGCTCAGCAGCCGCTTCCGAGGTCCTCCCGGTCCCGCTGGCGATGCTGCTGGCCATGGGGGAGGCGGGCGGCTCTAACATCGCGCCCGACGGCAAGTCCTTTGTCAACAAATCCGACGCCGGCACCGACAACGCGGGCTGGACGTGGACGTACACACCCACGCCGGTCAAATAACAGGCAGGCCTATTGACCGAGCGCGGGGAGTGGACTATCGTCCGCCGAAAGGAGGGTGATTATCATGAAGAGAACGAGACCCGTGCTTCCCCTGCTTTTTTGCGTACTGGTGTTTGCAATGGCAGCGAGTGCGATCGCACCCTCGGCGGCCGCGCCGACGACGCCTTCGCTGACCGCGCCGACCGGGCCGGATACGATCGCACCGTCGGATCCGGAGTGGGGTAGTTGTCGCTGGTACTGCGGATCGAAGTCGTACAGCACCCGAGCTGAATGCCAAGCAAAATGCGCGTTCCAGTGCGAAGACATCTGCTGAGCCGGGAAGGCGGGTCAGCCGCTCTTCCGGGGGCATCCGTTCCGCGGTAAGCACCCGCATCGACGAGCGGAGGAACCGCTCGTCGATGCGGCACGACGCGCGGCCGTCTCCGCCGCGACGATTCGCCCCCTTCCCGCCGCACCTTTTTCTCCGCAAGTAAACCACCACACCGGACCGAAAAGTCGCTGGACCAGTACAGGGTCTCCGCGAGAATGACGGATGGGGTTGCTCGCGGGGATGCTAACTTATTGACGTAGAGGCGATTGAGTCGGGAATGGGATGCACGAAAAGTCGGTGGACCACTACACCTGGAAACGATCACGAGGAACCGCGGAAATACGATCGCGGCCGGCGCGATCGAGCGACCGCCGAGCGCGGGAGAAACCGGCATGAGGTCACGCGTTTCCGCGTTTGCTCCCGCCGCACTTGCTCATGATCGCTTGCCGGCCCATTCGGGCGATCGTTTCCACTGTCAGGCTCGGGCGGGAGTCGGGAGGCTCCTGGGATTGCGTGGATGCCTTTCACGCTACTCGCGTGTCGCGAGCTGAAGGGAGCCGATCGCCTTTTCGAAGGTGTCGATGTTCTTGGCGTAGTTCTCAGCCCTGTTTCTCAGGCTGAAGAGATAGAGCACCTTGCCGTCCGAGACCGCGCGAACGTCGAGGATCCACTCCCCACCCTTCCCCTCACCCTTGTAGCGGAATCCCTGGCAACCTCCGATCTGAATCCCGTCGTGCTTGATCGGCGTTGCGCTGAAATAGCTGCGCCCCGCGCCGAAGATCGGGTCCTTCGTCAGCTTGACGCCAAGGTCATACGCCGCCGGCTTGGTGATCTTGGCGCACGACATGCCTTTTGCCGCGGGCTGGCGATCGACGAAAAACGAGGCGAGGTCTCCCGTGTCTACCCGCGAAAGGACGCTCGGATCGGCGGTCGTCTCACCCTCCTTGGTGACTGCCTGGGCCGAGAAGACAACCACTCCGAGCGAGCCGGACTTGCCGCTCAGTGACTGCGTCTGGTTGAACGCGCTCCAACCAGCGGGCAGGGCGATGGTGAACTGGTCCTTTAGGCCATCAAAAGCTTCGTATCCGTCCGGAACCCCGGCGAAGGTGATCGACGAACACAGGATCAACACGCTCGTTAGACTGCGTACTCGTCCGAGAATCGACTCTCTCATTGCATCGCCCTCCTGGACGCTCCGCATGAGGTGCGGCGCGCGAACGCAGGGATCGCTTCTCTGCCGAGAGCGGTCCGCACACCTCCAGCTTCATGGGGGGACGTCCTGCGCCCATGGTCACGGTCACCGGGCCAACGGAGCGTCGACAGCGGCGCCGACGGGAATGAGACCGGCGGCAACCTCAAGAGCTCGCTCGCGGGCGATCGGGACCGGGGGAAAGGAGTTTCCCTCGCTGGGAGGCCGGTTCGCCTCCGCCACGACAACGTAGTACTGCTTGCCGGCTACAAAGGCAAAGGGGCGAGACTCCTCCACCTTCATCATGCTGTTTGTGCCACCTCTCATCGCCACCGTCCAGGACTTGACAACGACCTCACCCTCCCACGGTTTGAGCCGGACGAGCGTGTATTGCCCTTTCGCAAGCTTGAGCAGCTCCTCTCCGGCCACGCGAATCGACACGGGTTTTCCCATGACACCGCTGAAGCCAGCGTCCGGGCGGATGAAGTACACGCTGGCCACGGCGTCGCTCACCTCGGCGGTCAGCAGCGGATGCTCCGTGTTCACAATGGTGGTGGAAGCAGCTTCCACCACCGTGGTGAGTCCCAAGGCTGCTACGAGGTACGACAGGCGCAAGGATCGCTTCATCGCTCTTCTTACTGTCTCCAGCGCCGTCCGCCGCACCCAAGCTACCAAGCCAGGCGGTGGTCCGGTGCCAGGGGTTGCGGCGGGTGGAGGCGCGCGTTGGACACGCGCCGCACCGCCCGCACGCTTGTCGGGCGCATCATAGTCTGAGAGGCTGAACCCGTCCACCGACTCTTCGGGAGGGGCAAAGCCGCCGATCGGGCGGATGGTCTGCGAGATTGCGCGTGACCGCTTGTACCCGCTGGCACAACCTCCGCGTTGAGCGTCCTACTAGCCAACTCTCCTCCTGGCGGAAAGCTCGGGCTGTCAACCAGTTAACGCGATCGAGAGATCCGCACCACCTGAACCCGACCACCGACTTTTCGTTCCGGCAGAAGCCGTTGATCTGGAGGGTGGATCACGTGATCGTGATCGAGCCGCGCCGATGTACGTCGCGCGATCGGGACCATGTGACGTCCGCGAAGGGCCGGCTGGACACCTGTGAACGCACGTCGGCCGACCCGCACGAGGTCGACAACGTGACCCTGGTTACGCGGCGCGACGCAGCGAGATGATCGGCAGATGCCGGCGGCCGCCGAGGACGCTCACCTCAAGGCGGGCCTCGTGAGGACCGTCGCGATCCATCAGCGCTGGCGGCGAAGCACACGTCGATTCAGCCGGCCAGCGCGGCCTCAGTTCTAGACGAGGCTTCTCGCACGCTGGCGGGAGGCCGTTGTAGACCTCATCCGGGGTCCGAACGGCGAGGGCGTTGTGGGGACGGTGGGTGTTGTACCACTCGGCATAGAACGCGATCTCGCGCGGTGTCCCCTCGCGACGCAGCGGCACCACGAGTCGACGAGTGCATTCGTGCTTCATGCTGCGGATGAACCGCTCAACGATCGCGATGCTGCCGTGCTTGCCGACGGCTCCGAGCGGCTCGAGGCAGGGTGGCTCCTCCTTTAGCATCCGCGCGACCGTCGTCGGAGCGAGATGGAGCCCGGCCCGGCAGAGCAGCTCGGCGATCTTCACCTTCCCCAGGTGTAGTGGCTCAGCGCGAGGATCTGGAGCACCGTGGTCTTCGCCCGGCGATTCCAGCTTCGAGGCAGGGGGATCTTGCGACGCATGGGGCTCTCCGCGGGTATGATGAATGGGATAGCGCGCGGAGATTCTAACCTGTTGACGCGACGGCGATTGGGTCGGGGCGTGACGCACGAAGAGTCGCTGGACCAGTACACCCGTCGAATATTGAAAGAAATCCGCCTCGCGCGCGAATGCGCTTCTAGAGGAGGAACTGTACCGCCCATGAGCTTGACCGAGGATCTGTCCCTACAGACGCGACGATCCCTGTTGAGTCGGCTGCGCGACCTCGAGGACAGGGAAAGCTGGCAGACTTTCTTCGATCTCTACTGGCGCCTGCTCTACAATGTCGCAAGACGCGCCGGCCTCGATGACGTCGACGCGCAGGACGTCGTGCAAGACACCGTAATGGCCGTCGCCAGGGAGATCCCCCAGTTCCACTACGATCCGGAGCGCGGCTCGTTCAAGCAGTGGCTCTTCCGGATCCTGCGCCGCCGCGTCTCGGATCACTTCCGGAGACACTACCGCCAGCCGGCCCACGCAGGCATCAGTCCGGAGATGCTCGAAGAGGCGGGCGACGCGGACGCGATCGTGATGCGTGACGGGGTGAGCCTGAGCGACGCCTGGAACCAGGAATGGGAGCGTTCCGTCCTGGACGCCGCAATTGCGCAGGTGCGCGCTCAGGCGAACCCGAAGCATTTCCAGGTCTTCGATTACTGCGTGCTCAAGGAGTGGCCGGTCGCGAAAGTCGCGTCGACCCTGGGGATGAATGCCGCCCAGGTCTATCTTGCGCGGCACCGGGTGTCTCAGGCCGTCAAGCGTGCCGCGCGGCGGATCGAAGTCGAATGGACGAAGGGTCGCGTCGTGTGAGCAGTACCAAAGCCGGGGACACGCCTCCCCCGCGCGTCGCCGATCACGAGATCCTGAGACAAATCGGCAGCGGCAGCTACGGCGGGGTCTGGCTCGCGCGGAGCGCGGCAGGCCAGTTGCGCGCGGTGAAGGTCGTGTCGCGCAGCCGTTTCTCGAGCGAGCGCCCCTACGAGCGGGAGTTCACCGGTATCCGGCAGTTCGAGCCGATCTCTCGCTCTCACCCCGGCGTCGTCCACATCCTCCATGTCGGGCGCGACGACGCGGCCGGGTACTTCTACTACGTCATGGAGCTCGCCGACGCCGTCGATGGGCAACCGGCGGCTTCGCTCGCGCACTACGAGCCGCGCACGCTCGCCTCCGAGCTGAAGTCCCGGGGGCGGCTGCCTCTGGTCGAGGTGTTGGCACTCGGCGTCCAGCTCGCCGGCGCCTTGGGCCACATCCATCGTCATCGCCTCGTCCATCGCGACGTCAAGCCGTCGAACGTGATCTTCGTCGAGGGACAGGCCAAGCTCGCCGACATCGGCTTGGTCACCGGCGCCGACGAGGCCAAGTCGTTCGTCGGAACGGAAGGCTTCATTCCGCCGGAGGGTCCCGGCTCGATGCTGGCCGACATCTTCGGCCTGGGAAGGCTTCTCTACGAGGCGGCGACGGGCAAGGATCGTTGCGATTTCCCGGACCTCCCCGTCGACCTCGATTCGTGGTCCAGCGCCGAGCGCAGTGGCCTCCTGGAGCTGAACGAGATCCTCGCCCGCGCGTGCGCCCCCAAGCCATCGCAGCGGCACGCCAACGCCGCCGAGCTCGCCGGGGACCTGAACGTCCTCCTCGCCGGTCGGTCGATCCGTCGCGCCTACGGGATCGAGCACCGTTCGCGGCGCGCGACCCAGATCATCGTGATCGCCGTGCTCACGGCGTTGCTGGCGCTGGCGGTTTCCTGGTTTCAGCAGACGCAGCGCCGCCGGGCGGAAGCGCGGGCCGGGCAGGAGGCCGCTCTGCGCGGGCGCGCGGAGGCGGCGGAGAGCCGCGCCCGCGAGGAGCTCCGCGCATCGCTCTTGAACCAGGCCCTCGCCTTGACGAGCAGCGGCGAGGCGGATCGCCGGACGCGCGCGCTCGCCGCGCTCAAGGACGCCGCCAAGATCCGCCCCGGAATCGATCTGCGGAACGCCGCCATCGCCGCTCTGGCCGCCCCCGAGCTGCGCGTCCTGCGGGAGTGGAGCCTCCCCGCAACCGACGTCTTGGCGTCACGGCCGGATCGCCAGCTGAGGCGCTACATGAGATGGAACTCCGACAATACCGTCTCGGTCCATTCGATCGACGACGACGCGGAGCTTATGCGGCTGCCTCCGGTGGCCACCCTTGCCGACTACGGCGCCTTCAGCCCCGATGGGTCGTGGCTGGCGGTCAAGTATCACGACCACGTGCTGCTTGTCTGGGACCTCTCTTCCCGCACGCAACGCCTGGTGATCCGCGACATCGCGTTGTTTGCCTTCACTCCCGATGGCCGGCGCCTGATCGCCGTCCGCACCGAAGGCCACCTCCAACTCTTCGATCTGGCGTCGGGTCGCGAGGCCGCCCGTCAATCGATTGGCGACAGCCCGGGCGCCCTCGCGGTCCACCCCAAAGAGCCGTTTTTTCTCACGTCCGGCTTCGGGCGCAGGGAGATCGAGATTCGCCGCGTGGACGACGGCTCGGCGGCTCGACGGCTGGCCGTTCCGGAGATGGGTCTCGCCGCCGCATGGACCGCCGACGGGAAGAGCCTGATCACCGCGCACAGCGATTTCTCGGTTCGTGTCTGGGACTGGCCGTCGCTGACCGCCCCCCGGCTCGTCTTGAGACTGCATCGAGCCGAGCCGGTCTTCCTGGCGACGGATCCTTCGGGGCGCTGGCTCATGTCCGTGGCGTGGGACAGTCAGGCGTTCATCGTGGATCTGCGCGACGGCCGGCTGCTCTCGAGTCAAGCGGCCCAGGCGGTCTATGCGGCCGGCGACCGCCCGGTTTTTCTCCTGACCAACAACGCCGACTGGAGACTGGTCGAGCTTCAGCCGCCATTTGCCCTCGAGGAGGTGTCCCTACACGAGAAAGGTAAGGGCCCTCGGGAAGCGGTGTTTTCCGCCACGGGGCGCTGGCTTGCCACGGGAGCCCCCGACGGCATCCGGATCTTGGACCGGACGACGGGCGAGGTGCTCAACGTGATGGACGACCAAGCGGCGATGCGTATCGCGTTCAGCGCGGACTCGACGCGGCTCTATGCGATCACGCAGGACCGGTTGAAAGCGTGGGAGCTGAGGTCGGATGCCGCGACGAACCGGCTGCACGCCGACAGCATCGAGCTTCCGGGGCTTGGCGATCGCCACTTCCGGGATTCCACCTCGGCGGAGATCTTCGACGGGGGCGAGCGGTGGCTGTCGATCTGGAGAGAACCGGGGGCCGCTCGTCCGTCGTGGGCCCAGGGTCGGTTCGCATCCAATGAGATCGACTCGCGAGGAGAGCTCGAACCCGGCGGCAACGACCCCCGGGTGAGCCCGGACGGCCGCTGGCTGGCATGGGGGAACTGGCACGGGCACGACGCCGAGATCCGACGCATGGGCTCGCACGATCCGCCCGTCGTGCTGCCGATCGCTGGTTCCGCATCGATTGCGTTCAGTCCGGACAGCCGCCTGCTCGCGGTGGGCGGCGCGGAGGAGATCCGTTTCTACGACGTCGGTACGCTGCGCGTCGTCCACTCGATCCTCCGCCAGCCGAGCCGGTCGTTGTCCCCCAGATTCGCGTTCATGCGCGGGTCGAGCCTCTGCGCGGTCGCCCTGCCTCCCGATGAAATCCTGCTCGTCGATACGACAACGGGCGCCGAGCTCGCCCGGCTTCCGGCCAGCTCGTTCATCCTGTGGGACGTCTCCTTCGACCCCGACGATCGATTCCTCGCCGCCACGAGCTCGGACCATCGCGTCCTGATCTGGGATCTCGTGAAGCTGCGTCACGAACTCCGCGAGCTCGGTCTGGACTGGTAGACCCACCGTCATTTTTTTCCGACCGCCGTGAAAGATCCGTCCCCGCCGCGCGAATGCAGGAGTGTGTGGGAACAAACGAACGATCGGGAGAAACGACGATGAAGCGGAATGGGATGACGATGTACCTTGGCTTCGGGATGTTGATGGTTGCGATGCCGGCGGCGCATGCGGCGCGCGCCTGCGGTCCTGACTCGGTGGCCGCGGGCGCGGTCTGCCTGGACCGGTACGAAGAGAGCGTGTGGCGGGTGCCCAATCCAACTACGACGAACGCGACGCTGGTGACGAGTATCCAGCTCGGGACGGCGACCGAGGCCGACCTGACGGCGGCCGGGGCAACGCAGTTGGGCACGTTGATCGACGATTACGCGCCGTGCACCAGTAACGGCCAGAGCTGCGCCGACGACATCTACGCCGTGAGCCTGCCCGCGGTGATTCCCGCGGCGAACATCTCCTGGTTCCAGGCGCAGGAGGCGTGCGCCAATTCCGGCAAGCGGCTGCCGACGAGTGCTGAGTGGCAGGTCGGCGTGACTGGAACGCCGGACGCCGGGGCCGACAACGGAACGACGGACTGCAACAGCAACGCGGGATCGGTGACTCTGACCGGCGATCGCAAGGACTGCCAATCGGCGCGGGGGGCCTTCGACATGGTCGGGAATCTGGACGAGTGGGTGGCGGAGTGGGTGCCGCTGTCGACGGCGTGCTCCACCTGGGGAGGCCTCAGTGACGACCTCATGTGCCTCTTCGGGGCGAGTACTTCGGGCATCGGCCCAGGAGCGCTGCTGCGCGGCGGCGATTTTCGCAACCGCACGTCGGCCGGTCCGCTCGCGGTGGTCGGCTCCGGCGGGCCGTTCAACTCGCGGGCCTTCATCGGCTTTCGCTGTGCCCGTTAGGAGCGCGACGATGAAACGAACGATCACGAGAGTTTCCCTTGCCCTGGTGTTGTCGCTGGGTATGACGGCTGCTGAGAGTGCCTCGGGCACATGCGCACCCGATGCGGTGGCGGCGGGAACGGTGTGCGTGGACAGGTACGAGGCGAGCGTGTGGCGCGTACCGCAGCCAACCACGACGAACGCGCCGTTGGTCCGGAGAATCCAGCTGGGTATCGCCACGTTGCTCGACCTGGAGTCGGGGGGAGCGACGCGGCTGGGCGTGGAAGGGGACGACTACGCGCCGTGCGCCAACGACGGCCAGAGCTGCGCGGGCGACATCTACGCCGTGAGTTTGCCGTCGGAGATCCCGTCGGCGCACATCACGTGGTTCCAGGCGCAGGAGGCGTGCGCCAGTTCCCGCAAGCGGCTGCCGACCAGCGCGGAGTGGCAGGTGGGGGCGAACGGGACACCGGACCCCGGGCCGGACGATCGGGCGACGGACTGCAACAGCGCAACCAACCTCGTGTCGAGCACCGGTTCGCGCGGCGCCTGCATATCGGCACGTGGGGCCTTCGACATGGCGGGCAACCTCGAAGAGTGGGTGGCGGACTGGGCACCGCTCTCGACGGTGTGCACTGGCTGGGGTGGCGTGAGCGACGACCGGATGTGCCTCGCCGGCGCGAGCACGGCTGCCGGCGGCCCGGGTGCGCTGACGCGCGGTGGCTCGTTCGTCGACGGCACCGGTGCGGGCCCGCTTGCGGTCGTAGGAGGCCGCAGGCCGGCCATCACGTTCGGCTTCATCGGGTTTCGCTGCGCCGTAGACAATCCCGGGCCGGTTCCCGCGGAGGTGGACAACGGCGTCCGCGTGTCGCAAAACGGCGCGGACGCCGTGATCTCGTGGAACATCGCGGCCGGCGCAACGGCCTCGGCGGTTCTCCGCGGGCACGTGAGCGAACTCCCCGTCGGTTCGGCCGGCGCCGACGAGCGGTGCCTGGTTTCAAACTCCGGGCTCGATACGGCCACGGATTCCGAGCTTCCCGCCAGCGGCGATGCGTTTTGGTACCTGGTCCGCGGCGAGAACGCGGCCGGCAGTGGCCCCTACGGATTCGCGGAAATACACGGCGTGCCTGTGGCGCCGCGCCTCAGCTCGACCTGCCCGTAGACGCACGGTTGTAGCACCTTTCATCAGCATCACTTCACCAACCAAGAGGAGAAAGAGTCATGAAGAGATTCGTTCTGATCGCGGCGATGGCGCTCGTGCTGTCGTCACCCACAACAAGCTCGGCCGCCACTGTGGTCTTCGAGGCGTCCGGGGAGACACCCGCGGATATCCAGGGTGCGGTCGATGACTTCCGGGACTTTCTCGGGCCCCTCAACCCGAACCAGGTCGGCTCCTTCCCATCCGGCCGCCGGGAGATCAACTGGGATGGCGTACCGGACGCCTTTTCGGCCCCGAACAACCTGCCGGCCGGCTTCTTCAACGCCAATTCCCCCCGCGGGGCCGTGTTCTTCACGGGCGGGACAGGCTTCCAGGTCAGCGCCGACAGCGACAATCCGACGGGTACGCCGCCGCTCTTCGGGAACCTCCACCCCGACTTTCCGCAGCGCTTCACCACGTTCAGCCCGCAGCGGCTATTCACCGCACTCGGCAGCAACGTCCTGGAGACGATGTTCTTCGTGCCCGGCAGCACCACGGGGGCGACGGTCGGAGGGTTCGGCGTGGTCTTCACCGACGTCAATCGCAGCGACAGCACGAAGCTCGAGTTCTTCAACGCCAGGGGCAATCTGGTGTTCAGCCAGAATGTCCTCCCAGGGACCACGAGTCGCGGCAGCCTCTCGTTCCTGGGGGTGGGATTCGACGCCGGCGAGCGGATCTTCATGGTGCGAATCACCAGTGGGAATCGTGTTCCCCTAAACCCGGCCCGGGACGTGGTCATGATGGATGACTTCATCTACGCCGAACCGCAGGCCCTGCCCTGAGTCCCAACGGAGGCGGCGAGCGCTGGGGTCGACGCTCGCCGCCTGCCGTCAGGCTGTCGTGATTGGCGCTCCAATTCCGATATACATAGTAGAGGCCGAGAACCGCTTCATTCGCGCTCGGCCTCAGGAGCGGCGAATGTCCGACGAGCGTTACGTCTGCCGAAGGGCCGGTCAGCTCGGATATCAACCCACAGCAGCCCTCGAAGGAGACCACCAAATGGCCAAGAGACACCTCACGAACCTTGTGCTCGCCCTCGTCGTCACGGTCGGTCTCATGATTCCAAGCGCCGCGCCGGTCGGGGCGGCCGACGCTCCTCCCCTCACCGGCTTCGCCGTGTGCCCGTGGGGAAGCGACGACTGCAACATCTGCGTCCCTGATGTACCGGGCGCGATCCGGAGGCTCCGCAATCGCGGCGACATCATGGGGTTCCACATTGGCGACGCGCCGGATCCCAACCCCTTTGCGGATCACTGGCAGGGTGTGCAGCGGACGATGAGCGGCGGCGCGCGCTATCTGCTCGTGTCACGAAGCATCGATCCCGTGAGCAAGGACGTCTCCTTCGTCGTCGTCGAGATGGCAACGCGCAACGATGACGGCCTGCGCTTTCGGTCGAATCGTCTCGCGCCGTCGATCGACTTCGAGTTCACGCCGCCGCCGGCGGAGGACAGGGTCGTCACGATCGTCCCGCGCGAAGGCAGCTACAGCCACGCCGGGGGAATGCAGCTCCTCGGCAACGTCCTCGCGGTGCCGTTCGAGTCGGGCGAGTCGACCGATCCCCCCTCGAAGGTGGTGCTGTTCGACGTCTCCAACCCGCCCCAGCCCCTTCGTCTTGCGAACGAAATCATTCACGCGGTCGAGGGCGGTATTTCCTCCGAGGCGGGGACCGCGTCGCTCGGCAAGCTCGCCGACGGCCGCTTCCTTCTCGTGATCGGGCGCGGCGACGCCAACAACCTCGACTTCTACGTCTCGACCGGCAGCGACCTCCGGAGGACGGCCTTCGAGCGCTTCGACAGCTGGAACGAGGACGAGCTGCAGAGCGAGCTCTGCGCCTCGCAGCCCTGCACGTGCGGGGGTTTCATTTCCACCGACTGCGAGTTCGGCAACTACCAGAACCTGAGCCTTGTCCATCAATGCGACGGGGCCCTCTACCTGGTCGGCACCCACAAGGACTCGGTCACGAGCGAGGATTTCGTGGATGTCCATCGCCTCGACAACGTGCCCGGGAGCAACGACGTGCGGATCACCAAAGTCGCGAAGCGGCAGCTCGTATGCGGCTACCGCGGCGAGAATCACTGCGACTTCGACGCCGCCGGAGGCGTGTACATCGACCCCGAGCGCCGGCTGCTGCTCTACGGCACGGAGCACGACAACGACGGTCCGATCGCGGGCTCTCCGTTCTGCAATGGCTCGCCGTGCAGCGTGAAGCTCGAGGAGTTCCGCCCCGTGCCACACGGACCGTGCACGCGCATCGCAGACGCCTGGGTGGAGCTCTACGACGATACCGACCCCGACAGCGATCGCAGCATCATCATCGATTTCGTCGACCGCGAGCTCGAGAACTACACCAACTACAACAGCATCGACGATTTCGAGGATAGGCCGTCGCACGCCCTGTGGTGCATCCCGGAGCGGGCGACGCATCGTCTCTGGGAAAACAAGGAAGCATGCGGCGGCGATCACCGCGATCTCGTCGGCACGGGCGAGGTCGAGGAGATCGGCGATCTCGGCGGCTTCGAGACCTCGTGCTCCGAGTGGATCGGCGGGCCGTTCGCCGACGCGGGCGAGGATCGGACCGTCGAGTGCGCGGGGTCGACGACATCCGCCCAGCTCGATGGTCGAGCGTCGGTCTCGCTCGACGGCGGTTCGCTCACATTCTCGTGGGAGGCGGCCGGCATCGTATTCGATGATCCAAGCTCGCCGACGCCGACCGGCGGCTTTCCGCTGGGAGGGACGGCGGTCGCCTTGACCGTGAAGGATCCGGCGGGGGCCGACGCCGACCACGTTACGGTGACGGCGGTCGACACCATCGCCCCGACGATCGCCTGCCCGGCCGACGTGGTTGCCGATGCCACCCAGCCAGCCGGGGCGGAGGTCAACTACCCAGCCCCCGCCGCCTCGGATAGCTGCGGTGTGAGCAGCCTGGTCTGCGCTCCTGCCTCGGGCAGTACCTTTTCCATCGGCACGACCACGACCCAATGCACGGCCACGGACGCGGGTGGCCACACGGCGGCCTGCAGCTTCACGGTGAAGGTCAAGAGCCCAGCCGAGCAAGCTGCCGACCTGATCGCCAAGGTGAGCGGGCTGACCGGCGTGAAGGCGGCGACGAAGAACAGCCTGCTGGTCAAACTGGAGGCCGCACAGGCCGCCATTGCTGCCGGAAAGCAAAAGGCCGCCTGCGGCAAGCTCCTGGATTTCATCAACGAGGTCAGCGCCCAACGGGGGAAGAAGGAACTCACCGAGGCTCAAGCCGCGGACCTCATCGCGGCTGCCACTCGGATTCGGGGCGCTCTAGGCTGTTCCTGAGTTGCGTCGAGGCGCAGCAGGTGGCGGTTTCGATTGACGCGACTGTCGCCGGAGAACCCGTCCACCGACTTTTCACGATGGGCGAACGTGCTGATCGGGTCGCAGATCCGTCCGATATCGGTGGCGCTCCGGCGGTCTCGACCGCCGGAGCGCCTCCACGGGCGGTGACTGTGGTCGCTTTCCGCTAGCTGCCTTCCGTGACCTGGATCAGGTCGTCGGCGAGGAGCCCGTGCGACTCGCGGTGAACGGCGATAGCAGCCTCCTTGCTCGGCGCATCGACCAGGCAGAACACCTTTCCCGTGCTCGCGTCAAACCAGTAACGCAGGTAGTTGACGCCGTGCTTGTCCTGCGTCTTCAGGTCCGCCTCGTGCGCGTGCGAGACGGCCTCGGCGGTCAGGCCATCGATCCGGTTGTGAACGTCCATGAATAGTGGCATGGGACCTCCTTGTGGTAACGTGACCCGCTCACGTTAGCGATGCCTGAAGTGTAGGACGCGTTCGAGGCCAGGAGAATGACCGCGAGTCCGCGTGCCGTTGCCGATCGTCCGGATGGCGCGCCTCGGCGCCCGAGGGTCCGGCGCGCTCGTTTGAGCGCCCACGCAGGGTCGCGATGGATGCGCTCTCCGACGTCCTGAAGGCCGTCCGGCTGCGGGGCGCGGTCTATTTCGACGTGCGCGCCTCGGAGCCGTGGGTGGCAGAGGCGCCTCCGGGACGGAAGATCGTCGAGTGGCTCTTCCCCGGCAGCGACCACCTTGTCTCGTATCATGCGCTCGCGCGGGGCACGTGCTGGGCGGGCATCGTGGGCGGGCCTTCCATCCGACTCGCCGCCGGCGACGTCATCATGTTCCCGC
>Ga0137429_1000434_pt1 | contig 17213 bp, 10 predicted proteins | sample EasRivERMZT736_2_FD_102304 | JGI IMG/M metagenome (GOLD analysis project Ga0137429, IMG submission 102304) | Soil microbial communities from meander-bound floodplain in the East River, Colorado, USA - East River MetaG ERMZT736_2 | ecosystem: Environmental > Terrestrial > Soil > Floodplain ...
GCGCTGACTTCCGTTCCCTCCGCTACTTCCACCCTCGCCGGAGTCCCCGCCAAACGAGGACCGGCCGCCGCGAATGCCGCCGGTCGTCGCCGCACGATTCAGCTTTCGTTGGTTGTGGCGATCGTCGGATTGCTCGCCGCGGCGGTTTGGGCGACGACAAGTTGGAGGCGAAGCGCCTCCCAGATCGCCAATATCGACAAGTTCACGGTGGCGCCTCAGACCTTCACCGTCGCCTTGAAAGAGAAGGGCGAACTAAAGGCCGCTAAGTCCACCGACATCAAGTGCGAGGTCGAAGGGAAATCCACGATCATCACCCTCATCGACGAAGGAACGTCGGTCAAGGAAGGCGACCTTCTGGTGGAACTCGCCAGCGACGAGATTGAGAACCGCATCCGCCAGGAGGAACTTAAGGAGAGCAACGCCATCACGGCGTTCGAGGCGGCCAAAGCAGAGCTCGAAATCCAACTCGACCAAAACGCCAGCTACATCCGCAAGGCCGAGTTGCAGATCGAGCTGAAGACGCTGGAACTCGACAAATACGAGAAGGGCGATTGGGAGCAGAAGCTCAAAGATGCCAGGATTGCGATTGACCAAGCCACTATCACTCTGAAGCGGAGCAAGGAGGATTACATCGCATACGAGGAGTTGTACGCCAAGAAGTACACCACGCAGACGGAATACGAGGCCAAGGAGTTCGAGTATAAGAAGGCGCAATGGGACTTGGAAAAGGCCAACAAGGCCATCGAGGTCCTGGAAACGTATACCCACGTCGCCGAGTCGCGGCAGAAGAATTCCGATCTTGAGGAAGCAATCAAGGAATGCGCTCGAGTCAAGAAGAACGCCGAAGCCGAGGAGGTGAAGAAAACCCGAACCCTCGAAGGCAAGGAAAAGGAACTCGCCCTCACCCAGGACCAACTCGCCAAGTTCCGCACGCAGAAGGAAAAGTGCAAGATCTACGCTCCGACCCAGGGTTTCGTGGTGTATTACAGCGAGGGCGGGCGGTGGGGAATGTCCGACTCACAGATCAAGAAAGGTGCACAGGTTTATGAGCAGCAGATCTTGATGCAGCTTCCGGACACCTCGACGATGACGGCGGCCGTGCGGGTCCACGAGGCCAAAACCGACAAGCTTCGACTAGGTCAATCGGCTACGGTTACCGTCGAAGGCATTCCGGGCAAGCGCTTCGCAGGATCGGTGACCAAGATCGCCGCCCTCGCGGATAGTCAAAGCAGTTGGCTCAATCCCGACCTCAAGGAATACCAAACCGAAATCACACTCGACCCCACCGAGGAGACGCTCAAGCCGGGAGTGACCGCGCAGGTGGAAATCATGGTAGAAACGGTCGAAGGGAAGTTGGCGGTTCCCGTCCAGGCGATTTATACCAAGGGCGGGCAGCGATATGTCTTCCGCGACGGCGGGTCTGGAAGCAACTATGCCGCCGTTCAGCTCGGCGCGATCGGGACGGAGTGGGCGGAGATTGCCTCCGGGCTTTCCGCGGGCGAGAAAATCCGCCTGGCCTTTTCGGACGACGACAAACGGGCGATTCCCGACTCCTCTCCGGGGGATCGGGCCAACGCTGAGAGAAGGGGACGCCGACCGGCCTCTTCCGGAGTGACCGCCCAGCCGCCGGGCGGACCGCCGCCCGCAGGAGGCGCTCCAGCCGCGCCCGCTGGGCGAGTGGGGCGAGGCGGCGGCGCGACATCGGGCGGCTCCTCGGGCCAATCCACAAGCGGCAAAAAGCCGTAGATTTTCCGTGGCCATCGCTTCGATACTCGAACTCACCAAAACGTACGCCAAGGCCGGAAGCGCGGTACACGTTTTGGCCCTCCGTGGGATCAGCATCGAGTTCGCCGAGGGTGAGTCCGTTGCCATCTGCGGCCAGAGCGGGTCGGGCAAGAGCACGCTCATGAATCTTCTGGGCTGTCTGGATCGGCCCACCTCCGGGACGTACCTGCTCGGCGAGCTGGACGTCTCGCAATTGAATGACGACGAACTGTCGGACATCCGCGGCCGGCGGATCGGTTTCGTGTTCCAGAGTTTTAACCTCATCCCGCAACTTACGGTGTTGGAGAATTTGGAAGTGCCGTTGTTCTACCAGGGCTGCCCGGCACGAATCCGTCGGGAGAAGGCCGCGGAACTGGCGGAGCTGGTCGGACTCGGCGACCGCGGGCACCATCGACCCACCGAGCTTTCCGGCGGGCAACAGCAACGGGCGGCGATCGCCCGCTCGCTCATCAACGATCCATTGATCCTGCTGGCCGACGAGCCCACGGGGAATCTGGATACTGCTACGGGCGAGACCATTCTGGGCATCTTCGATAAACTCCGTGATCAGGGAAAAACGATTCTCATCGTGACCCACGAACCGGAAGTCGCCGCTCGGTGCGACCGGATGATCACCTTGCGCGACGGAGTGGTCATCGACGACGTGCGTAATGATCGAGTCTCCAAAGAACGGAGTTCGGTGGCATGAGCTTTGAGCAACGCGGCGAGACGGTCATCGGGGCGCACGATCTGGAGGAGCTAAAGCTCGTCTATCGCGTGCTGCACCGCCACCTCGCCAAGCATACTGAGCTGATGGATACGCACTTCCTGATCGAGTTGCAGAACTTCCTCCACGCCCGTGCTCAGGCCGACGGCGTGGACACGGCCCACCACAGTGCATGGGATGCCTGGCTGGGCAACACCGACGCCGAACCCTGCGACCGACGCCTCCGCCGCCGAAGGACGATCGACCCCACGTAGGGCGAACACTGCCCAACACCCGCACCCGGACCACAAGCCTTCACGGGTATGTGAATATGCGTTGCAGGCCGGCGAAATCGCGCAAGTCCACGGTAGAGTCGACGCTCGAGTCGCAGACTTCACAGTTGGCGGGAATCGAAGTCGCGCCCGTTTCGATCATGCAACCGTACTAAGTGACGAAGTCGGATAGGTCGATGGACAGTTCAGTTCTTTCGTTAGCGAAGCCACTCAACGCCGCTGGGGTCCGGGCGGAGTTCGACGGTCTCGCCGATCGGCGGAGGCGACCAAGGCCGAAACCTGCCTTCGATCCATTCGAGCCAACGCAGCGAACGATCTTCGAGGGGCGTGTCGAAACGAAAGGCGGCCTCGGCGGGACGGCCGTCTGCGATAAGCTCCGTCACCTCGACGGTCATGCCGGTCAACGTGATTTTTTGACCAAGGCTAAGCGGTTGCCGTCCATTACGAAAGAGTCGATCAAAGAACAAGGTCAGGTAGCCGCGTTCGGGGCGAATCACAAGCGTGTGCGTATCGATGCGGCGGACGGTGACGCTGGGCAATCCCGGAGCCAACGCTCGAATGCGCTTGGGAACGGGCTCGCCGGCCATCTCACGAAGAGTCGGAAGGTAACAGGCGTGTATGACGCTGGGGGGATTCACCAGCACCACGGTCTGCTGGGTGACGCTCTGATCCAAAGGCGTTCGCACATAGAGCCTTGTGTGTAGGAGCGGCGGACCCACGGGGTAGGCCGCGCGGAGGGCCAAACCGACAGGAGCAATGAGTCCGTGGATTACGACGAGCGTGTAAGCGAGCGACAACGCCAGGGCGCGTCTGCAACCGCCTCTCCCCGTGGGGGGAGAGGCGGTACGGCCCTCACCCCAACCCTCTCCCGGTGGGAGAGGGGGATTCAAGACGGCGGCCAGAAAGCTCGCCATCAGAATGGTTGCGCCCAGACCGACGAACAGCAGCGACCGATCCGAGGGGAATGTAGCGCACGGCGGCAGCAGGGCCAGAAACATGCCCACAACGGAAAAGGAGAGGATACGCCGGGTCGGGAACGCCGATTCAACACCGTGCACATTTGCTCCGCCCGGCACCGCGGCGGTCGACTGCGTTCCCGGCGGTTCGCTCCGTCCAGCCCTCTTCGTGTCGATCCGCAGTAGGGTCACGACGATCCAGCCGATGACCACGAGTACGATGACGGCCACGGCAGTTAACACCTGGACAGCCCATGGCGTTAGCAGGATGGCCACGTCCGAAGGAGGTAGCGCCCATTGGCCGAGCAGAAGGAGCGGCAGCCTTTGCAACGCGGCGACGGCGAATTCGATCGGCGAGTTCAAGGGATCGATGTAGAAACTCAGTCCCTCGGAAACCCCGTATCCTTGGGCCGTCCAAGCCCATCGCCATGCAAGCACCAGGAGGGCGTAAGGGAACAGGGAAAACAAACGAATACGCAAACTCCCGCCTTCGAGAAACAAGGCATAGGCGAACAAATAAGCGGTTGTGCCGAGTCCCGCCTCCGAGGAAAGCAAACCCGCGGAGAAGGCGAATATCGCCGGGATCAAACTGACTCGATCGTCTCGACGCCTCCAGCGGTCGTGCATCATGAGGGTCAGCACGCCGAATACCGCGGCAATGACTGAATTGCGATTGGCGAGGAACCCTACGGGCATCCCGTGGCCGTCGTCGATCGCGTAAAGCAAAGCACAAAGTCCAGCGACCAGCGTGGAGCCCAGCAACCGGCGATACAGTAAGGCGACCACAAAGATAAGAAGTCCATACCACACGACGCTTTGTAGGTGCATGAGCGCCGGAGTCGCCGGCCAGAGAGCGTAATCGATCCAATGGGTCAACGCGGTGACGGGTCGCCAAAACGCGCCGCGGAGATCTTTGACGGTCCACCAGGGCACGATGCCCAGGTCCATCATGCGCTGGGTTCGCTCGGGGTCTCCGTCGAAGAATCGGAACAAATCCAAACGCGATCCGAGTATGCCTTGGAGGCGATCCGATCCCAAAAGGACCTGGCGATGATAATGGTCATCAATGACCCATCCGCCCCATAGCGACGGAAGGGTGAGCAGCATCCCCAACAATGGTGCAACCCAGAGTACGGGTCGGCCGCAGAGTTTGGCGTACAGCTTGGTCATATACGCTCAACCGCGGCAGCTCAGGGGCTTGATGATCTCGGATCGTGGGCGACGTCCGCGACAGGATTCGAACCTGTAACCTTCGGCTCCGGAGGCCGACGCGCTATCCAATTGTGCCACGCGGACTCTAACGTCCCAAAAGTGTAATCTCAGCCAGGACCCTGTCAATGGAACTGTCGCCGCGTGAGTCGGTGCGCGAGGCCGCCGATAGCGCCCAAGGGCACACGTTTTCCGGACCGCCCCAGGCGGCGACGGATCATTCGGACAGTAGGTACGGGTCGGAATCGAATCAGCCGATGCAGACCGAAGTAGGACCTCGCGCGATGAAGGGGCGCGCAGTCCGGGTCAATCCAAGGATAGGCGAATTGGGCGTTTCCTACATTGGTTCGATATTGGTCGTGGAGGACGAGCCCGAACTGCGGTTCATTCTCGTTGCCCATCTTCGCGCCTCGGGATTCGATGTGCTCGAGGCCGTTGACGGTCTGAAGGCCGTCGAGCTCGCCATCGAAAAGCTCCCCGATCTGATCCTCATGGACCTCGGCCTGCCGGTGATGGATGGAATCGCCACGACTCGGGCGCTCAGGTCCAACAGACAAACGTCAGCGATCCCCATCATCATGCTGACGGGCCGGTCCGGCACGGAAGACATCTTGCGCGGGCTCGAAGCGGGTGCGCAGGAGTATTTGTTGAAGCCCTTCGACGTGGCCGAACTTCTCGCCCGGGTGCGGAAAGTGCATCGGTTGGCGAGAACGCATAGAGACCTCGATCAGTTGAACATGCAGCTTGAGGCCGAGGTCGACCTTAAAACCCGGCGGTTGCAACTGCTCTACGAATTCATGCGCGATCTCAACCACGCCGATTCCCGCGACGAGATTCTGGACCTGTTGATTCGATGCGTCGAACAAACAACGGGGGCCGGACGCATCTCCCTGTTCCTCACCGATGCCGCAGGCGTAAACCTGGTCTGCGAGCGGGCCGTGGGGATAAAGCCGTCGATTGCCGAGGACCTTCAGGTCCACAAGGTCGAGGGGATTACGGGTCAGGTTTTCCGGAGCGGCAAGACAGTCGTGGCCAAGACTTACGGCACGGCGAGCCACCCCGGCCGCGAATACCTTCGTGACACCTTCCTCAGCACACCACTCATTACCACGTCGTTGGAGACGAGAGACGGCACTTTGGGAGTTCTCCACATCACTGAAAAGACGGACGGCACTCTCTTCTCCGAGGATGAGATGGAGTGTGTTCGATCGGTTGCGGACGCAGCAGCCATCGCCCTCGCCAACCTGACCCGTCGTATCCGATTGCAACAGTCGGTTCGGGTACTCCTTCAGACCGTGGGTCGGCTGGCGGAATACCGCGACGAGGAGACGACTCAGCACCTAGAGCGGGTCTCGAAAATGGCCCGGGTCCTCGCCTCGGAGCTGCATCGTGAAGGGCCGTATGCCGCGCTGGTTACGGAAGACTTCATTGATTCGTTGGTGCAGGCCGCCCCCATGCACGACATCGGCAAGGTCGGCATTTCCGACGAAATCCTCACCAAACCCGGTAAGCTTACCGACGAGGAATATCAGATCATGAAGACTCATACCGACATCGGTCGCCGGGTCTTGTCCCAAGCCCTAGACCCTACACACCCGGTGCCGCTGCTGCGGATGTGTATTGACATTGCCCATTGCCACCATGAGCACTACGACGGGACGGGATACCCGCGACGGATCGCCGGTGATCAAATCCCGCTGGCGGCAAGGATCATCGCGTTGGTGGACGCCTACGACGCGATCACAAGTCAACGGCGCTACAAACCGGCCAAATCCCACCAGCAGGCGGTCGCGATCATCCGAAGAGAATCGGGCAAGCATTTTGACCCGGTGCTGGTCGCAGCCTTCCTGCACGCTCACGAACAATTCGATGGAGTTCGGGCGCGAATGGAGGATGACGCTTTGCTGGTTGCGGCGGGACCATCGTAGAGTCGGCCCAACTCGGCTCTTCATCATTCAACCGTGTCCGCGGCCCGTCCGAGAGTATCCCAGCCCTTGCGAAGTCCGGGGACCGGATTGTCAAATCCGTTCGTGTCGGTTAGGATTTGGCTCTTAAAAGTCGTACGCCGGTGGTTTCGATCGGGCCGGCGGATAACGGGCGTAATTCGACATGAGCGGCATCGGTTCGACTCTCCCGCGCGCGGGCAAGTGGTCACGCTTTAAGGGCGTGCTATTTACGATCGCACTCATCGGCGTCATCGAAATCCTGAAACGCTTCGTGTCTCCAGTGCCTACGCCTGTTGGGATTGGCACGTTGGGGGTCGTCTACGCTGCGTTCGTCGGAGGAACGTGGGCTGGGATGGCGAGCGCCGCGCTGCTGGCTCTTTACGGAGCCTACTGCTTCTCCACACCGGGTACGCTGATTCATTTTGATGAGATCGGACTTTGGCGACTCTCCGTCGCCGTTGTCGTGCCGCCGACTATCGTCCTCGTCATCGGCACTCTGAAAGGCCGCTCGGATCGAGCCAACGAAGTGTTGCGGCAGCAGGCCATCTTGGAGGCTCAAATCGCGGAGCGGGCGCGGAGTCGCTTCGCGCTGGAACAATCGCGCGACGAGCAGCAAACGATTTTCCATTCCGTCCCGGCCATGATCTGGTTCAAGGACAAAGCAGGCCGCATTCTTCGCGCGAACCGAAACGCGGCACAATCAATCGGTCGCAGCGTGGAAGAGGTCGAGGGCAAGTCGACCCGTGAATTGTACCCGGACGAGGGAACCAAGTATCAAAAAGATGACGCCGAGGTCATTGAATCCGGACGGCCCAAGCTCGGAATCGTGGAACGCTACGAGATCCCCAGCGGTGAAGAACGGTGGATACGCACGGACAAGATTCCTTATTACGATTCGTCCGGCACAATCGTCGGGGTGATCGTCTTTGCGGTGGACATTACGGAACAAAAAAGGGCGCAGGCAGCGCTGCAACGGGCGCACGACGAACTGGAACATCGTGTAAAGACACGGACCGCTGAGCTCACCCAAGCCAACGAGAGCCTGCGCCGAGAGATGGACGCACGCGAGAAGGTTGAAGAACAACTACAGCAAATTATAGATAACGCCACCGCGGTGATCTATGTGAAGGATGCGGGAGGTCGGTACATTCTGGTCAATCGACGGTTCGAGGAGCTGTTTCACGTCCGACGGGACCACATGACTGAGCTGACGGACTATGACCTGTTTCCCATGGAGGTGGCCGACGGTTTACGGGCCAACGATCTACGAGTGATCGAAAGCGGACAACCGGTGGAGTTCGAAGAGATTGTGCCGCACGACGACGGGCCGCACCATTACATCTCGTTAAAGTTTCCCTTGAAGGACGCGCAAGGTCGTCCGAGAGCGATCTGCGGACTCTCAACGGACATCACTGAGCGAAAGCGCTCCGAGCAGGTCGTCGTCGAGCGGACTGTTCTCGCCCAGTTCGCTGCAGACGTCGGCGTCGCGCTGACCCGTTGTGAGGACTTGCGGACGATGATGCAACGTTGCTGCGAGGCAATGGTCTGCCATCTCGGCGCCGCCTTCGCCCGCATCTGGATCCTGGACGACGCCAGCCAATCGTTGCAACTCCAAGGTAGTGCCGGCATGTATACCCACCTCGATGGAGGACATTCCCGAATCCCGGTCGGGAAACTGAAGGTCGGTCGGATCGCCCAAGAGCGCAAGCCTCACCTGACCAACGACGTAGCGGCCGACTCACGAATTGGGGATCACGAATGGGCGAAACGTGAGGGTATGGTGGCCTTTGCGGGTTACCCGCTACAGATCGGTGAACGTGTGATCGGGGTAATGGCCTTGTTCGCCCGCAAACCTCTATCGGCTCTCGTCACCGAGGCGATGGGATCCGTGGCTGACACGGTCGCCTTGGGCATCGAGCGTCAGCAAGCATCCCTTGCCCTGGAACAGCACGTGAAGGCTCTGGAGGAGGCCAACGACGCGTTGCGAAAAGCAGAGAAAGCCGCGCAAGCCGCCAGCGATGCCAAGAGCCGTTTTTTGGCCAATATCAGCCACGAAATCCGCACGCCGATCATGGCCATGCTTGGAGCGGCCGAATTGTTGCAGTCCGATGAACCCGGTCGGGCTGTACGCAATGAATCGTACGCACCAACGCTCAAGGGTGTTAGTGCTACCGCCGAACGCGGCGACATGATATTGCGCAACGGGCGGCACCTATTGTCGCTGATTGATGAATTGCTAGATCTTTCTCGGTTGGAGGCGGGAAAACTCGAAATTCGTCCCCACGATTGTTCTCTCGTCGAGATTCTCGCCGACGTTGACGCGATCACAGAGCCTCTGCGTCGTCACAAAAACATCGACTACCGGGCCGTTTATGAGACGCAAGTCCCCGAACACATTCATACGGACTGCACGAGGTTGACCCAGGCGGTGATCAATCTCGTAAACAACGCCCTCAAGTTTACGGAGGAAGGTTACGTACGGCTGCGCGTCCGAGTGGATGGCAATGCGCCGGAACCACGGCTCACGGTCGTTGTGGAAGACTCGGGGATCGGCATTCGTCCCGAAGACCTGGAACGAATCTTCGTTTCTTTTACTCAGGTCGAACCTATCTCGAGCGGCGCGACGGCGGGTGTCGGCTTAGGATTGCCGATCACCAAGTGGATCGCGGAAAAACTGGGCGGCACACTTGAGGTTCAGAGCGTGTTCGGACAAGGAAGCACATTCACGCTTTGCATTGCGACCGGACCGTTGGAGGGTGTGTCGTGGCTTACTGGGCCCGGGCCATCGGAGGGGTCGAACGTTCCATCGCCCCAGGCGCATCGAGAGGCCCCTCCTCGCCTAGGTGGGCGAGTCTTGCTGGCCGACGACGCCGGTGACATCCGTGAGCTGATCGCATTTACCCTCAGTCGTTGTGGCGCCGAGGTGACGACGGTGGAGAACGGACGGCAGGCGATCGAGGCGGCGATGCGTGACACGTTCGACTTGATTCTATTGGACATCCGAATGCCGGAACTGGACGGGTTGAGCGCCGCGCTGGAGCTGCGGCGGCGCGGATGCCGTTCGACCCTGATTGCGCTGACGGCCTCGACGTCCGATCGTCAGCGGGAGCAAATCCTCACCGCGGGCTTCGACGACTTCTGGGCGAAACCGATTTCGCTGGACGAACTGGCTCAGCGCGCGGCCCAGTATCTTCCATCGCTGGAGGGACCGATCGATGATCGAGTCGAAGCAAGCGGCCCCTTAACGGCTACCTCTGCACGTGCCTCCGCTTCGCTCCGGCAGCAGCCGCTCAAGGGCTCAGGGGCCTTTGAGTTGCCGGGCGCGACCGGCGACGAGCGCATGAGGGCCATTGTCACGGAGTTCGTGGCTTCGCTTCCCAAACGAGCCGCCGCGATTCGTTCGGCGGTCGAAGGCGGCGACCTGCCCCGCGCGCGCGAACTTCTGCATCAATTGGTGGGAACAAGCGGCATCCACGGGTTCATGTCGATCTCTCACGAGGCCGCGAGACTGTTGCGGATTGTCAAGAACGCAGCGATCACCAATGGTCCAACGGAGCTTCGGTCGCTTGAAAAATTGATCGCCGACCTTCCACCCTGCCTTACCCACAACGCGGATGCGGCGGGAGCACCGCCCCTAGATTCCTGAAAATTCGATGACTTGGATCGCGGAATCGATCGCCTATAATCCATCCGTTGCTTTGTGCGAGCAAATATGAACGCCCGTGGTGCTGATTTGTTGGATGACATTCGATCCCGCGTTAAAGCGGGCGAGCCCCTCACGCTCGAGGAAGGGCTGCGACTGTACGAGTCGCCCGACATCTTCACCCTCGGCGAATTGGCGAACGCGGTCCGCGAGCGGCTGCACGGCCGACGCGCGTTCTACAACGTGAATCTCCACATCAACTATTCAAACTACTGCATCCTGCGATGTAAGTTTTGCTCTTTCTATCGACCCTACTCCAAACATCCCAGCGACGCCGACGGCGACGGTTATGAATTGGCGATTGAGGAAATTGTCGGGCGAGCGCGCGCGGCCTACGACCGGGGCGCGACCGAGGTCCACATCGTTGGCGGTCTCCACCCCAAACTGCCGTTTTCTTATTACACCGAGATGTGCCGCGCGATCCGCGAGGCCTGTCCGCGTCTGCATATCAAAGCATTCACGGCGATTGAAATCATCCACTTCACGAGGATTGCCAAGCCGCGACTGACCATCGCCCAAGTGTTGACGCGATTGCAGGCAGCGGGACTCAACAGTATGCCCGGCGGCGGGGCGGAGATTTTCGACGACCGCGTGCATGACGAAGCCTTCAAGACCAAGGTCGGCGAGGCCGAATGGTTCGAGGTGCACCGCACGGCCCATGAGTTGGGAATCTACACCAACGCGACCATGCTCTACGGACACGTCGAAACCCCGGCGGAGCGAATCAGACATTTGATTAAACTTCGTGAACATCAGGAGGTCAGCCTGCGGTCGCGCAAATCGCATTTCAATTGCGTGATCCCCCTATCGTTCGTCCCCGACGGCAGCGCCCTTTCGTATTTGTCAGGGCCGAGCGGTCTGGACGACCTTCGGACGCTGGCCCTCGCCCGACTGATGTGCCTCAACATCCCGCACATCAAAGCCTTCTGGATCATGCAGACGCCCAAGCTCGCCCAGGTTTCGCTGAACTGGGGAGTAGACGACGTCGACGGCACGGTCGTGTATTACGACATCACCAAACGCGAGGGCGGCGGCACGACCCATCAGGAATTGACCGTGGACCGCCTGCGGAGGATGATCCGAGAGGCTGGCTGCATCCCCGTCGAACGCGATTCCCTGTATCGCCGCGTCAGGCGGTACTCCTCGCTCCAACGCTCACGGGCATTGGGGACTACCGCCGATAACACCTGGAGCGTCGAGGGCGCGCCGTGGTCGGTGTCGTATGATCCGTCGCCGCGAGACACGGATGGAAAAGGGAATCTTCGCCCGATCGGGTTGACCGTATCGCGGTAATCGCGGTGGGACATCCGATTAGGGCCGCGAGCGCAAGCTCGCGGACCGGGTCTTTCGAATATTTCGGTGTTCCAGGTCGCCTAGCGCGACGACTGAACGATGAACGAAGTTTGGCCCTATTTCGGCGATCTCCATCAGGTGTTGCCGCCGCACTGGTGCGGCCTCGTCCTGGTGCTTTGCGCGGTCCTGTGCGGTGTGTTGATCGGCGCCGAGCGGCAGGTCAAGCAGAAAGCCGCCGGGGCACGGACCTTGGCCCTGATCTGCGTGGGTAGTACGCTATTCACGATTGCCTCAATATTGATCGCGGGCGATGTGGCTGATCGGACGCGCATCACCGCCCAAGTCGTCACCGGCGTGGGGTTCCTCGGGGCCGGAGCGATCATCCGCCATCGCGGCGCGATCGTGGGATTGACGACTGGCGCGACCATCTGGACGGCCTCCGCCATCGGCGTCCTCGTGGGCGGAGGTTATGCCGCCGCCGGACTGGTGTTGACGCTGCTCGTCGTCGCCGTGCTCCTCGTGGTTCAATGGCTTGAGCATCGCGTACTCGAACGCTGCCGCTTTTCGCAATGCACGGTGGTTTACCACACTGACCTCGGCAAGACGCGGGTACGTATCCTTCGTATCCTGGACGAGTATCGCATCCCCGATCAGTTTTGGAATGTAACGCCGGAGGGCGAACTCGAGGCCATGGACATCCGATACTGCCATTACCACCGTTCCCATCGCTCGCTGCTATTCGAGGTCGTCGAGATTGCGGGAGTCACCGAGGTGCGTCGAGAACGCGCCCCGCGCCAGACAGATCGTGCTGTAATCAAAGGGTCGTAGTCGATACGCCAAAACTCGAGTCCAGAAACTCGATTGTCACTGGCCTTGATTTGGCTTTCGGTGGCTTTCCGATCGGACTCGTGTTTTCATAACTCCTTTTCTCACAAGCATTTATACATATTGCGGTGGCTTCGTTTGGTAATATCGCTTTTTCGCACGCCCCATGTCCCTTCACGCAAGGCGCGCAAACCGGGCGTGGTTTGCAATTATACCTAAATAACTTGAGAGGCGCTCGGTGAAGTACACCGGCGCGACCGATCAGGTCTGATGGAGGCAGGCGCAACCCGCTCTATGTAACTACACCAATGGCCAGGCAGGTATCTCCGCGTCGATTGCACGCATCAGCCGGATCGTCTGCCGCAGCGCTTCGGTGATCTTCCGGTACGTCTGGATGTCGTCGAAACTGAGCGTCCGGCCCTTTCGGTCCTTCAGCCACTTTTCACAAACCTGATACCCGCCGACGTGAAACTCCCAAACCTCCGGCGGGACGTTGTCGAAATGCTGGTCCTTGTTCACATACACCCGCCCGGCGGCTTCATCCGTCGGCGGCTTGTAACGCGGCTTGTCCACCACGCTGTCCCCCGCTTGCGGATACGTCGCCTTTGGCTCTGGCACGCGCTCCAACAGGTGCAGCCCCACCAGTTCCGCCCCCAACGCGCACAATCGGGCGAACAACTTCCGGTCGCTCGTCAGCGGAACGCGAGGGAAGTCGATCTTGAGAAACTCCGCATAGCGCGTGCGGTAACTGGGGCTGTGGAAGATCGCGTAAATGTAATGGAAGACGTCCTCCGGCCCGAAGGTCTTCTTCCGATCACCCTCCCCGTCGGAGATAAATTTCAGGCGGACCTTGGACGAAAACTCCTCCACGAACTTCGGCGACAGATTAGGACGACGACCGTCTTTCCCTGCGGGCCACGGTGACGCCTGAATTAACTCGTCGCCATTCGGATAGAGGTACAGCGGAAACAGGTTGTTGCCTCCCCGGCGGAAGAAGTTAAACTCGGTCATGCCTCGCGTGCAATGAGCGATGTCCCAAATTCCGGGTCCAATAACCTGAGCCGCGCGTCCGATCGTGATCGCCAAGTTCTTTCCGATGACCATGTGCTGCATGATCTCATCGCGCGGGCGCCAGACGACTGACGCATGGTAGAAAATCACGCGCGTGTCAAAGGGACGATAAAGAACTTGGCGAACGAAACGCGCGGGACGTTGACCCGCCAGTGCCCTGCGAAGTTGCTTCTGTGCCTCGTCTACGCGCCACGCGTAGTTTTCCTTGAGATGAAAAGTCGAGAGCAAACCCGCCCGCGCATCCTTGGCGCGGGAAAAATCGACCATTCGGGAGACCAAGTCGGAGGAATCGAAGTCGATCACGAAGGCGTCCCTCGCAGTGACGATCCCGGTGACATTGTTTGGGAGAACCTCCGTTACTTGTGGACAACGCTCGTACTCTTCCCGCGCTGCGTCGTCTTTTCGAACGAACAAGTAGAAGGGCAGGTTGGGCGTCAATCGCTTCCATCTTGTTCGACGCACGTCATGTTCGAGGAGCCAGTCGTATTTCACGTTGCGTGTACCCCAAACGTCCGCATGAGAGAGCTTGGCTGGTTTCTTGGTCAAACCATTCTTGCGTTTGATGAACAGCCCGATGGCGACGCCCTGCATAATGTCGAAGACGTTTTCGTCTTTTGAGCCGTCGGGGGCGGTTTCCTTCTTCTTAGCGTTCCCGTGAAGGTCGAGGATGTAGATGTCGTCGAAGGTGTGCATGAGGCTTTGGCGCATTCCCCGGAAAGTGGGATTGTCGAGGTAACCGTGATTGGTGATGAAGCCCAAGACGCCGTAGCCGGTACGCTCGATGCGGTATTGGGCGAAGCGGATGAACTTAACGTAGTCATCCTGGAGCCAGAGTTTCCTTTCGCCCAGGGGCTTGCCGTCGCATTCGTAGAAGCTGGGCGCGCCGTTGGGGCCGGGGAGCTTTCTCTTGAGCAGGTCGTCGGTCCACTGGTTCATGTTGGCGGACAGGCCGGAGTATGGGGGATTGCCCAGGACGACCATGATGGGGCAGTCGGTCTTAACGTTGGAGGCGGCATTGGCCTCGCGGGCGATCTGGTTGGCCAGCGCCAAGAGCGGTCCGGCGACAACTTCGGCTTCCTCGAGGGTGTTGGTAAGATAGACGCGCAATCGCTCTGCAGCGGCGAAATCGTAACCGGTTTCCTTGAGCAGCCAGCCGAGCTTGAGGTGCGCTACGGCGTAGGGGGCCATCATGAGTTCAAAGCCGAAAAGGCGGGGAAGCAGGTGTTGGGCGACGTACCCGTTCGCTCCCGCCCAGATGCCCCGGTTGGTCTTCAGCGATTCGTGGATGAGGCGGATGGTTTCGTAAAGAAACGTTCCGGTGCCTGTGGCCGGGTCGAGGATTTGGACGCGATGGACCTCCCGGCGGACTTTGCCGCCCTTGTGATGCGCGTCGGTGACTTCGACGGTGACCTTGCTGTGGTCGGCCAAGCCTTCGGGGCAGGCGAAGTCACGTTTCAAGATGGCGTCGATGCTGCGGACAATGTAGGAGACGACGGGTTCGGGCGTGTAGTAGACGCCGCGCGATTCGCGCAAAGCCGGATCGTACGCGGCGAGAAAAGTTTCGTAGAAATGGACGACAGGGTCTTCCTGGCGGATGGCCTTGCCGAACTCCGAGAGGATTTCACCCATGTCGCAACGGCGGAGGATGTCGGCCAGAAGGTCCACGGCCCACACGATCGAGGGGTCGAGTTTGGTGCCCGCGATGTAATCGAAGACTTCACGCAGGAAGGGGTTGGTAGCGGGCAGATCGTAGGCGGCGTGTTCGCGGCTGAAGGAGGCGGCCTTGCGGTCGGGGACGTTGACCCGTGCGGAGAACATGCCGTAGCAGACGGTCTGGGCGTACATGTCGGCGAATTGCTTGGGGGTGATTTCGTTGAGGATGGTGGCGCGGAAGGATTCGTATTCGCCGTGGAGCGTCCCGGCTTGGTCTTCGAGTTCAAAGGCGCGTTCGATGGCGTCGCGGATGACCTTGGCGATGTTGGCCATGCGTGCGGCCAAGTCTTTTGGCGTGGTGATAGTTTTGCCCTGGGCATTGAGAAAGGCGTTGAAAAGGTCGGTGAGCTGGGCATCGGCACCTTGGAGCGGTCTGATGCGGCCCCTGGCGTCGAGGCGAGCCAAGGAAACCTGCATGGTCGGCTGACCGGAGATGTAGTAACGGAACTCGAGGTAGTCGGTGAGAATGAGATTGGGCAGGCTGGCGAAGTAGCGTTTGAGTTGGTCGGTTTTTTCGGTTTCGTCAAGGGAGACGCCGAGGTCCTTGCACTCGATGTAGCCGACGGGGGCGTCCTTGATGTTGACGATGAAATCAGGTGCGCCGCAGCGGATGCGCTTGGGTTCATTGGTGGCGGTTATTTTTTTGGCGAAGGATTCGACGAGCGCCTGAAGGGCGGGGCGGTAGGTATGTTCAGTGGCGTCACCGCTCGCGTGCGACCTTTCAATATCGCGGAGGTATTGTGGTATCGCTGTGGGCATGGGACGGAGCACTCCGCTACGGGTCAAGGATCAGTCGGTGACACCAACAGACTGGCAATTGTAACGGAGTGGAGCAGTTTGGCGAGTAGAAAACCAGGCGACTCGATTCTCCTTGGCTCTCCTGTTAAACCGTCGCGTCCCTAATGCCTAATGCGTGGTCCCCATGCTCGGCGGTGATCACGCTCTGAATGCCGCCGCGCACGCTCCACCGCGACTCCACGACCATCCACTTCGGACTACAGGCCGTCACCAGGTCGTTGAGGATTACGTTGGTCACGTCCTCGTAGAAGATGCCCTTCGATCGGAACGACTGAAGATAGAGCTTCAGGCTTTTCAACTCGATACAGGTCGGCCCGGGCACGTAGCGGATCGTGATGGTCGCGAAATCCGGCTGTCCGGTCATGGGGCAAAGGCTGGTGAACTCCAAAGCCTGATGCTCGACGTGGTAGTCACGCGTAGGGTGCGGATTCGGGAACGTCGCCAGGGTCTGGGGCATGGAGCCATTATCGCGCTTGGGGAATTGCGGACAAGTCGGGCGCATCGCATTCTTCGCCACTGGACGCCGTGCAACATGGCCACAAGAATAGCCATCGGGGGTGGGCGCTTCAGGTGAAAAATGGAGTCTCTGGGCTTTTATATTTTCCTTGCCGGATGGCTGGTGCTGGGATGTGTCAGCGCCGCCCACGCCATCCTGTACAAGCGCGATCCCAAAAGCGCGGGTATCTGGGTCTTTTTTAGTTTCGTTCTCCCGCTGGTTGGTCCCTGGTTGTATTGGGTGATCGGGATCAACCGGCTAGAGCGTCGTGCGATTCGCCGGCGGAAGCGATGGTTTCATCGCGGTCTTCCCGCGCATTCCGCGGCACTTTCGGAAGAAGATCGCTCAAGCATCGGTCACCTGCAGCCGCTTCGCACCATGACCGATCGGATCACGCGCATGCCGCTGGTCCCCGGCAACCTCATCGAGCCGCTGCACAA
>Ga0137429_1000435_pt1 | contig 17107 bp, 11 predicted proteins | sample EasRivERMZT736_2_FD_102304 | JGI IMG/M metagenome (GOLD analysis project Ga0137429, IMG submission 102304) | Soil microbial communities from meander-bound floodplain in the East River, Colorado, USA - East River MetaG ERMZT736_2 | ecosystem: Environmental > Terrestrial > Soil > Floodplain ...
CGAGAGCACAAAGGCCGCGCAGCGCAACTGGATCGGTCGCTCCGAAGGCGCCGAAATCGTTTTCCGTGTGCAGGATTACCTGGAGGTGGCGGGCGCGGCGACTGTCATGCGCACGAGCTCCGGCGAGATGCATGCGGTCGGGGCGGACATTCAGGTCTTCACGACAAGGCCCGACACGGTATTTGGCGCGACATACCTGGTCCTCGCACCCGAGCATCCCCTTGTGGATCGCGTCACCGCCGACGACGAGCAAGCGGAGGTCGAGCGCTATCGGGAGCGCGCTGCAAAGCAGGATCTCGTCACGCGCAAAGTGTCGAAGGAGAAGACGGGCGTGTTCACCGGCGCGTATGCGATCAATCCGGCGACCGGAGAGCCGATTCCGATCTGGATCGCGGATTACGTGCTGATGGAGTATGGGACGGGCGCCATCATGGCGGTCCCCGGCCACGACGAGCGCGACTTCGAATTCGCGAAGACCTTCGGACTCCCCATCAAGCGGGTCGTCGCGGCACCGGGCCAGAACGAACACACGCCGCTGCCAGAGGCGTTCACGGATTCGGAAGATCCCGCGCGTCTGGTGCACTCGGGTCGCTTCAACGGCATGCTGGTCTCCGGAGCGCGCGACGAAATCGTCGCGTGGCTCGAGGAGAACGATCGTGGCCGCAGGGTGGTCAACTATCGTCTGCACGATTGGTGCATCTCGCGGCAACGGTATTGGGGTCCGCCGATTCCCATCATCTATTGCGAGCAATGCGGAGCCGTCCCGGTTCCGGAGTCGGACCTCCCGGTCGTCCTGCCCAAGGTGGAAGACTTCAGGCCGGACGACAGCGGCGTGTCGCCGCTCGCGCGCGTCGAGAGCTGGTATCGCGTGAAATGTCCCAGCTGCGGCGCGCCCGCGCGCCGGGAGACGGACGTGTCGGACACGTTTCTCGACAGCTCGTGGTACTACCTTCGCTACCCCAGCGTTGGTCGCGACGATATCGCCTTCGACCCGGTGCTCACCGACAAATGGCTGCCGGTGGAGTCCTACATCGGTGGCAACGAGCATGCGGTGCTGCACCTGTTGTATTCACGCTTCATCACGATGGTGCTACACGACGCCGGCCTCGTTCCGTTCGACGAGCCTTTTTCCAGGTTCCGGGCGCACGGACACATCGTCAAGGACGGCGCCAAAATGTCCAAGACGCACGGCAACGTCGTCATTCCGGACAAGATCATCGATGAATGGGGCGCCGACTCCTTCCGCACCTATCTCATGTTCCTCGGTCCGTACGAGGAAGGGGGCGATTACCAGGACCGCGGCATCTCGGGGGTGAAACGGTTTCTCGACCGGCTGTGGAGCGCGGCGATCGAAGCGCAGCGCTCCGGAGACCCCGAGCCCGCCGTGATCCGCAAATTGCACAAGACCATTCGCAAGGTCACCGAAGATGTGCCGACGCTGAACTACAACACGGCGATCGCGGCGATGATGGAATACATGAAGGCGCTGCGCGCGAGCGAGCGCACTCCGCACATCAATGAAGTGGAGCCCCTGGTGCAGCTCGTCGCGCCCTTCGCGCCGCACATTGCGGAAGAGCTCTGGGAGCGCTTCGGCCACAAGCGAAGCGTCTTCGATTCCGGCTGGCCGGCCTACGACGCGGAGCTCGCCGCCGACGAGATGATCACGATGGCCGTGCAGGTGGGCGGCAAGACACGGGGCACGATTCAAGTGCCGCCGGACGTCACGCAAGAAGGCGCGATGGCCGCGGCCATGGGCGACCCATCGATTGCGCGCTTCGTAACCACAGATCCGGCACGAGTCATCTTCGTGCCGGGAAGGTTGCTGAATATCGTCGTCAAGTGAGGAGTGTGGAGTGGGCAGTGGGAAAGAATCCCACTCTCCACTACCCACTTCACTAGAATCTTGCCCCGAGCGTGATCGGGAGCGTCACCGCCGGCCGGCCTTCGGTCATGACCCAATGCGCGCGGATCTCGGCGATGCCGATGAAAAAGGTGAGCGGAACCTCAAGCCCCACGCCCGCATTGACGCCGGGCTTCGTCCCTTCATCGGTCGGCCGGTATATGCCGATACCACCAATCACGTAACCGCTCGAGGCACCTACGTTGCTCCGGGCCAACAAAGCGGCGCCAAAGGATAGAATGTTCTTGGTAGTCGTTCCGGTTGTCGAGCGCTTCCGGTCGTAGTGCTGATACATCAACTCACCGCGAAAAGAGTACGGCTGTTCCGCGGCCGAAAAATCGACCAGTCCGGTAAAGGTGTAACCGGCCGTATTGGTTTCGCTCAAGCGTCCAACGGGAATCGCGATCCCCGCGCCTCCACCGGCCGAGGCACCGAAGGTCGGGGACGCCGGCGGCTTCGTTTGCTGCTGAGCGCTTCCGCTCGAAGCGATCGCGACGCTCGCGATCAGAACGACACAGACCATCCTATTCATGTCGAATTCAGGCTGAAGGTTATGCGATCAATTTGCTGACCCACTCTCCGACAAAGTACCCGGCGACCGCAACTAAGAAACCAACCACGAACATATCCAGGCCCGACCGGAAGACGCTGCGCCCGGTAAAAACCGAACGCGCGGCTCCGACGAGCCAGTGCGACAACATCGAGATCACGAACGACAGCACGATCGCCGTCTGTCCTTCCCACAAGAGAAACGGAAACACGGGGATGAAGGCACCCACCGCCGTCGCGCTTCCCGTGACCCAGCCCTCGCGCAGCGGCGACATGTGCGGTACACCGATTCCGAGCTCCTCCTGCACCTGTTCCTGCAGCATCCGCTCCGGGTCGGCCATCACCTGGGTCGCCAGACGCTGGGCTGATTCCTGATCCATGCCCTTCGCTTCATATAGAAGGGCCAGCTCGTCGCGCTCCACTTCCGGCATGAGCGCGATCTCGTCGCGCTCCATGGCGATCTCGTGCGCGTACACCTCCTGCTCGCTCTTTGCAGCGAGATAGCCGCTGCTACCCATTGAGAGCGCGTCGGCAATCAGACCGGCAACTCCCGCGACGATGACGGTATCGTGTTGCGTCGTGGCCGTCGCGCCGATCAGGCCCGCCACCAGCCCGAAGTTCGCCGTCAGCCCGTCGTTGAATCCGTACACCACGTTCCGGAGGAAGCCGCCGGACTCCGTACGGTGCCATGGCTCACCGGTGCGTCCTGAAATCTTGTTGAGCGTCTCGGCGTGCTCGGCGGACTCGCGCGCGAGCGTCAGCGCCTCGCCCTTTCCAGCGACACCGGTCGCGGTGCTCCGGTGCAGGTCGAGGTACCCTTTGACCTCGCGTCCCTCCTCTGCGAGCAGCATGGGCAAGAGGAACTGTGGGCCCCGCCACCGCCCCAGCGTGGCCATCATGCGCGTCCGAGCGCTTGGGCGATGCGGGCCAACCCGACGGCCGTGCTGGGAGAGGAGGTTGGCCCAGACCTCAACGTGCCTGTCCTCGACCTCAGCCAACCTGAGATAGAGGGACTTCTTCTGCGTGTCTTTCTCTTTCGAGGCGAGCACGCGATACAGGAAGGCGGCATCCGCCTCATCCTGCCAATGATGCTCGAAGGCGTGCAGGTCGGGGCCGGACGTTGGGACAGTCACGGGCAGAAAACTAATGCTTTGGGTTCAGGGCTCCCGGCCGAGAGCGGTAAACCCTGGGCACCGCTATCCGTGTCCCACTCGCAGAACCCCAACCGCAATGAAGAGGTCCTATGCACCGAAGACTACTCCTCGCGATAAGTGTGGCCGCGGCCGCCTCGCCGAGCATCGTTTCCGCGCAGGCCGAGACCCGGGTGTATGCCACGCCCACGCCGAACCGTACCTACTCCTTTGGATTCGCAGAAGAAGACTCCGATCGCGCCGTCATCGGCATCACGACCTCGAGCGGAAGCGCGCGGGACACGCTCGGCGTGCTCGTGAGCTCCGTCACACCGGGAGGGCCCGCGGAGAAAGCGGGACTCGAAGAGGGGAATCGCATCGCCACCATCAACGGTGTGAACCTCAAGCTCGCGCCGGCCGATGTCGGCGATTGGGACATGTCCGGTCTTCTGACCCGTCGTCTCACGCGCGAGCTCGGCAAGGTCAAGGCGGGCGCCGAGGTTGAGCTGCGCGTGTACAGCGCCGGGCAGGTGCGCACCGTGAAGGTCAAGACGGTCACTTACGACAGCTTATATCCCAGCGTGCGGCGCACGCGCCGCGACATCGAGGATCGCGCCGCGCTCGGCGTCAGCCTGGGGTCGAGCGGTAGCAAGCGGGACACGCTTGGCGTGCTCGTGATGTGGCTGGATGACGACGGTCCCGCGGCCAAGGCCGGCATCGAGGAAGGCAATCGTATCGCCTCCATCGGCCCGGTGGACCTGCGCGTGAGTCGCGACGACGCGGGCGACGAGATGATTTCCGGCGTGAAAGTGCAGCGCCTCCAGCGCGAGCTCGAAAAACTGAAGGCCGGGGACGAGGTCGAGCTGCGCGTCTATGGCGACGGCCGAACCCGCACCGTGAAAGTGAAGACTGTTGCGGCCTCGACACTGTCTCGCGGCGGCCGCTCGTTTTTCATGGGAACCCCTCGCGCAGCGACGCCGGCAATCCCGCCCATGGCGCCGATGCCGGCGATAGCGCCGAGGAGAATCACCCGCATAACGATGTAGTGGCAGGGAGGAGGGAGGAGGGAGGAGGGAGGAGGCTTCTCCTTTCCTCCCTCCTCCCTCCTCCCTCCTCCCTAGAACGACGGTCCCAACACAATCGCATTGAGCACCAGCCGATCCAGGGCGTGCCACCACGCCCTGAACAGCGGCTCGTTTCCGAACAGCACCACATGCCCGCCGCCCGTGGGCTCCTCGATCAAGAGCGCGGAATTCCGCAAGAGGCGCTCGGTATTCTCGGGCCACACGAAGCCTGCGCGGTGCAGGCGGCCGGTCTTGGGGAACACCGCCACGTTGGCGCCGTCCTTCGACAGCGTGAGGAAGCTCGACCCTTCGAGCATCACCGTGAGGCGCTGATCGTCGTACCCGCTCGTGAGCCAGTGCGTGCGGTCCAGGACGACATCGAAATGCGAACCCGGCAGCGGAGCGGGACTGCCACTGGTCGCCGACGGGCTGGTGACGGCGAGTAAGTCAGCGCTGTCTCGCTGCGCCTGCAGTCGCCGCCCGGCGGCGGACGTGTCCGGCTTCGCGGCACCGCCTGCGCTGTCAGGCTTGGCATCGGCACCCACGGTTCGGGCGCTGGTGAGGTTGATATTCTCCCGCGCTGCCCATGCCGATGCGCCGCCGAAGGTGATCAAAGTGCCGCCGGTGCGCACCCATTCGCGCAGCCGGTCGGCACCTTCCTTGGCCACTATGCGGTTGAGCGCTCCGGACGACGCATCCGGGATGATGATCACGTTGACGCGAGAGAGGTCGCCTCCGGCGAGCCACCGCGACGCGACCGGAGTGAACGGAATCCCGTAGCGCTGCTCCAGCACGTACCACGTTGCGCCGTACGCGGGCTGCGAAATGCCCTCGTCGCCCACGAGCGCGATCGTCGGGGTGCGCAGATCCCACATGGATTCCGAGCCGATTCCGAACTGCTCGGATTCCGCAAACGCGCTGTTGACGCCGAACACGTCCACGCCGCTCTCGCGCGCCAACTGCTCGACGCGTGAATGCACCGACGTGTCGTTGCGCGCGACGCGCACGACGTACGTACCGCGCGGGAAACGCCGGCCACCCCCTTCCAGCGGACGCTCCGAGATGGCGACGCGGTAGCCGCGGGCGAGCAAATGGTAGGCGAGCCGGGGAGCACCGTTACGCTCGGACGAAAACAGGTACGCCGAGCGGGCCGGTCTGGCGCCACTGACGCCGCCAACTGCCGGTGCCTCGTCACGCGCGATCAGCGTTCCCGTCACGGGTCCCGCGTCTTCGGTCCAGTATGCCTCGACGCCGAAGGTGACCGGAAGCGACCACGCGGTCACGTCGTAGAATTCGTAGCCTTCGCGCGGAACGTTTGTGCCACGGCGGAAGTTCCGTTGCAGGCGCTCGATCTGCATGCGCGCAAACATCGTGTCGAGCGTTGGCGACGGCTCGAGCATCGAGCGCGCCGCACGGCCCAGCGGCTGCGCGAGATCGATGACGTACGCCCCCGCCTCGAAGCGACGCGTGCCGACGGCATCGTCGGCATACGCGTGCGCGCGCGCCGCGGAAAACGGCTCGGTGGTTCGCCGAACCTCGATGCCGGTGCGCCTGAGCGTCGCAGCGAGGGCAGCGGCGCGGCCCGGATCGCGCGTGGGCACCAACACGACGCGCTTCAGCAGCCCGGTTCGGCCCTCGTCGACGGCCTCACGACGGAACTTCACCCAATCGCGCACGCGCTCGGCGCGTCGCGCTCCCGTGGTCTCGATCGTGGCAAGCGCCGACACGAAGTGTTTCGCGATCGCGGCGCGGAAGGAGCACATCGATCCATCCTCGCGTCGCGTCAGGATCCCGTACCGGCAGTCGGTCTCATACGTCATGCCGATGGCGCCGGTCAGCGAGGGCCAGCTGTCCCAATAGAACGGACCGTAGAAGTCGAACACGTCGCGCGAGTAGTACATCCAGCCATAGCGATCGAACGCGCCCGCGTTCGCCCGTCCATAGATCTCCATCCACTTCTGAAAATCGCCGCCCAGATTGGCGTTCATGGGCCGGGCGGTCGGTGGAAAGAAAAAGCTGTACGTGTAGCCGTGCTGGTCGATGGTCACCATTGGATGCCAGCGCATCGCCCCGGCAAGCAACGCCCGCGCCTCCCGCTGCGTCGTGGTCATGACGTCGCGGTTCATGTCGAAGCGATAATGGTTGTACCGCCCCTGGATGCTCCACGGCTCCTGGTATTCCAGCGCGAACGTCTCGGGGCTTCGCACGCTGATCGAGTTGTACCAGGCCGTGAACCGCTCGTGCCCATCGGGATTCGTGCTCGGGTTCAACACCACGATCACGTTGCGCAACGCAGTGAGCGTGGCCGGTTCGTCGCTGGCGGCGAGCTGATACATCGTCTGCATCGCCGTCTCAAAGCCGGGCGCCTCGTTCCCGTGGACGCTCTCGTTGATCCACACGACGGCCGGCGCGCGCGCGGCAAGGGCATCGACGTCGGCGGCTGTGATCGAGCGCGGGTCGGACAGTCGATCCAGATCCGCTCGAATCGCATCCAGCCGGGCGAGGTTCTCGGGCGCGGAGATGATGAAGAGTCGCTGCGTGCGACGCTCGCTCGTCATGCCGATCTCTTCGACGCGCACGCGGTCGCGCGCCGCGCTGGCGATCGCGAGCAGCACCCGCTCCTGCCACGCGAATTGCGTGTGCATGTCGCCCACGCCGTAGCCCAGGAGCGAGTCCGGCCGCGGCACCTGTGACCGGTAGGGGCCGCGATCATAAAACGAAAAAAACCGGTCGTCGCGAATCGTGTCGCGCGCGGCTGACGTTGCTGGCACCTGCGCGGTGGCAACGGTGGCGGCGGTGGGAACAGCGGCCAACGCGAGGATGCGGAGGATGCGACGCATGGGCATGGATGAAGGGAATGAAGGCGAGGAAGATACCTTAAATCTCGACCGGTGACGGCCGATACTTGGACCTGATGGAGACCCTGGCAACACCCCCTTCCGTGCCCGCTACACCCTCCCTCCGGCAGCTCCCACTGGGCGATGTCTTTCGCATCGCGTTCGAGCAATCAGCCGCGGGCATTTCGATCGTGGCACCGACGGGTGAGTACCTGCACGCGAACAGCGCCTTCTGCGAGTTCGTCGGCTATTCGTTCGAGCAGCTGCGGACGATGAACATGACGGAGCTCATGCATCAGGACGATCGCCGCCGGGCGATGGACCTGTCGGATCGCATGATTCGCGGCGAGATGTCCGAGGCGCGATGGGAACGACGCTTCATCCACAAGTCGGGGCTCGCGCTGTGGGCGCTGCTGACCAGCACGATGATTCGTGACGAGAGAGGCGAGCCGGCGTACTTCATCTCGCAGCTCATCGACATCAGCGATCGCAAGATGGCGGAGGAAGCGCTGCAGCGGGCCGAAGCCCGATCGAGAGCGCTCATCGGCGCCATGCAGGACGTGATCCTCGTGCTCGATCGTAACGGCACATACGTGGACGTCGCCCCAAGTGCCACTGATCGCCTGTTCCGGCCGCCGGCGGAGCTGCTGGGGCGGCGCCTGCACGACGTCTTTGCCCGGGAGCAAGCCGACGGATTCCTCGCGTGCATTCACAGGGCATTGGAGGCGAAGGCGCCTGTGGAGACCAAGTACGATCTCGAGATTCGCGGCGAGCGATACTGGTTCGAGGCGACGGTTTCTCCGCTGCCGGAGGAACGCGTCGTATGGGTGGCGCGCGACGTCACGGCGCGGTCGCGCGCCGAGTTCGCGCTTCGTGAAAGCGAAGACCAGCTGCGGCAGGCGCAAAAAATGGAAGCGGTGGGCCAGCTCGCCGGCGGCATTGCCCACGACTTCAACAACCTGCTCATGGCCATCATGAGCAACGCCGAGCTCGCGGCGCTCGAGTTGCCTGACAATTCGGCGGTTGCGGGGCACATCGAGGAGATCAAGAGCGCGTCCAAGCGCGCGCGATCGCTGACGCAGCAGCTGCTGGCGTTCAGCCGCAAGCAGATGCTGCAGCCACGGGTACTGGACATGAACAGCGTCGTGCGGGAAGCGGAACAGATCCTTCGCCGCGTGATCGGCGAGACCATCTCGATGTCCGTGGTGCTGGATCCCGCGCTCGGCCGCGTACGCGCCGACCAGGGCCAACTCTCGCAGGTGCTCATGAACCTCGCCGTGAACGCGCGCGATGCGCTGCCCCACGGTGGCAGGCTTTCGGTGCAGACTTGCAACCGTGACGTCAATGCGACGGACGTCCGCGCCCATCGCGGTTTGCGCGAAGGCCGCTATGTGTCGCTCGAAGTGCGCGACACCGGCATCGGCATGGACGAAGAAACGAAAGCGCGCATTTTCGAGCCGTTCTTCACCACCAAGCCGCCAGGGCAGGGCACGGGGCTCGGCCTGTCCACCGCTTATGGCATCGTCAAGCAATCGGGCGGCTACATCGCGGTAGACACGGCGCCCTCATCGGGCACGACGTTCACGGTGCTCCTGCCCCGGGTTTTCGAGGAAGCCGAGCCCTTGAGCGCTGCGCCCTACGCCCAGGTGCCGACGGTGAAGTCCCGCGGGACCATTCTGCTGGTGGAGGACGAGGCCGCCGTGCGCGAGGCCACCAAGCGAATGCTGCGCAAGTTTGGCTTCACCGTGATCGAAGCGCGGGATGGCGAGGAGGCGCTGGGGCTCTGGAAGCGCAATGCTGAGTCGGTGGACGTGGTTTTGACCGACGTGGTTATGCCGACCATGGGCGGCGCCGAGCTCGCACGTGTCCTGCGGGAACAGAGTCCGGACCTGCGCGTCGTCTTCATGTCGGGTTACACTCAGGGCACGCTCGAGCCATCCACGATGGACGACGCGGCCACGAGGTTCCTGCCCAAGCCCTTCACTTCGGATCAACTCGTCGGGACACTGCGCGAGCTGATCGGTGAGTCTCAGAACTCGACCTGAGCTCCAAGCTCGACCACTCGGTTCGGTGGAATCCCGAAGAACTCGGTGGCCGAGCGCGCATTGCGTTGCAGAAAGACGAAGAGCTTTTTGCGCCAGCGCGCCATGTCCTCTTCCATTCCTTCCGGCGCCGAACGAGTGCCCGTGCGGGGTCCGCGCTTGCGATCCAGCACCAAAAGCCGCTCGTGTCCGAGGTAGAACGTCGTCTCGTTCGGCCGCGCTTTCAGTCCCGCCTGGCGCAAACGGTAGAGGATTTCCGGAATGTCGGGCGTCTCCATGAAGCCGTAGCGTGCGGCTACTCGGTAAAAGCCATGTGAGAGCTTCTCCAGCGTGAGACGCTCCTCGGACGGTATCTCGGGCACCTCCGCCGTACTGATGGACATCAGCACGACCTGCTCGTGGAGCACCTTGTTGTGCTTGAGATGATGCAGCAGCACGACGGGGACACCCTCCGTGCTCGACGTCATGAACACGGCCGTCCCGGGTACGCGCGGAGGCTTCTTCCGTGCGACGTCATCCAGGAAGAGATCCATCGGGAGCGAACCCGCTTGCAGGATGCTGTGGAGCATCGTGCGGCCCGTCTTCCACGTGCTCATGATGACGAAGACGAACAGCGCAATCGCGATCGTCACCCAACCGCCGCTGGCGATCTTGAGCGCATTGGCTGAAAACAGCGCGAGGTCGCCCAGGAGAAAGATCGCGAGGAATCCCACAACCGTCGCCAAGGGCCACTTCCAGGCGCCGCGAGCGACAACGGCATACAACACGGATGTGATAGCGAACGCGCCCGTGACCGCGATCCCGTATGCCGCAGTCAGATGCTCCGAGCTCTTGAAGTAGAGCACCAGCAAGATGCATCCGATCGCGATCCCCTTGTTCACCTCCGGGATGTAGATCTGGCCCGCCAGCTTGTACGAGGTGTGGACGATCGTCAGGCGGGGCGAGTACCCGAGCTGGACGCACTGCTGGGCCAGCGAAAAGCCGCCAGAGATCATGGCCTGAGACGCGACGATTGCCGCCAACGTCGCGATCCCGACGAGCGGGTAGAGCAACCATTCCGGCGCGAGCAGATAGAACGGATTGGTCGCCGCGGCTGCGTCGCGGAGGAGCAATCCGCCCTGGCCATAGTAATTCAGGAGCAGGCACGGGAGCGCCATGGCGAACCAGGCCAGCCGTATCGGGCGCTTCCCGAAGTGTCCCATGTCCGCGTACAGCGCCTCCGCTCCCGTTACCGCGAGCACCACGGCGCCGAGCACGAAAAACCCTTGCCACCCGTTGTGATAGAAAAACGCCGCGGCGTGATGCGGGCTGAGCGCCGCGAGAATCTCTGGCTCGCGCGCAATCTCCACGGCCCCGAGCACGCCGATGACGAGAAACCAGGCGAGCGTCACGGGTCCGAAGAGGCCGCCGACGCGGGCGGTGCCGAAGCGCTGCACCGAGAACAGGCCGACGAGAATCGCCAGCGTGATGACGATGACGAACTTGTCGAGAGCTGGCGCGGCAATCTTGAGTCCTTCCACGGCGCTGAGCACGGACACCGCTGGGGTGATCATGCCGTCACCGAACAGCAGGGCGGTGCCGAACAGTGCGAGGAGCACGAGCACCGCTCGCTTGCCGCGATCTTCGTCGCGCCTCTCCTGCTGGAGGACCAGCGCCAACAGCGACATCATGCCGCCCTCGCCGCGATTGTCGGCTCGCATGATCAACGCGAGGTACTTCACGCTCACGATGAGGATGAGCGCCCACGTAATGAGCGAGAGGACGCCATACACGTTCTCGTGAGTTGGCGGGAATCCGTGCGGTCCGTTGAAGCCGTCCTTAAAGGCATACAGCGGGCTGGTGCCGATGTCGCCGTAGACGATGCCCAACGCGGTGAGCGATAGAATCGCGAGACGCTTGCCGGTGGGGTGCTCGTCCGCATGACCGCGCTGCGGCGGGAGCTGCGGCATGACGACGCTTTGGCGGGGCTCGCGCGGCGTGCGCGGCCCATCGGCGGACGGAGGTGTCGGTGGAGCCTGGTCGACCAAACGGCCTCGCGAAACGAAAAAACGGGCCGCGGCAGTCGCCGCGACCCGAACACACAATCTATGGCACCGCGAGTTGCCGTCTAGCGGTCGGCCTTTTCCAGCGCCTCCAGGTCGGCCGCGGCGCGCTCCAGAATCTCCTTGACGCGCTGCAGCTTCGCGCTGTCGTTCACGTTCTTGGCCGCATGACCATAGGCGGCGCGTCCCACTCGGCGAAACGCGTTGTTGACTTCCGACATCGGCGCGTCGAGAACACCCTCGACGAAGCGCGCGATGCGCTCGAAGATGGAGTCTACCGTGGTGCTGTGCTCCTTGAGATACGCGCTCCCTTCCGGCGTGATCTCATAGACTTTCCGGCCGCCGGCATCCGGTGCGACCTTCGCGTACCCGAGATCCTCCAGCATTGTCAGTGTCGGATAGACCGTCCCCGGACTCGGTGAGTATGCACCGCCAAAACGCTCCTCCAACTCCTTGATGATCTCGTACCCGTGCCTGGTTTTTTCCTCGAGCAGGCGAAGAATCACGTACTTGAGATCACCCTGTTCGAACACCCGGCCCATCCGGCCGCGCTGGTGATGGCGTCCCTTGGGACCCCAGAACTCGGCGGCAAACCCATCGAAGCCGCTCCATCCCCACCGCGCTCGGCTTGTCGAGCAATGGGACTCGAACGGGATTCCAAACGCGAAAGCCCTGAACATGGCGCCTCCTGGCGATATAACGAAGATATGTCTTAGATGACGTTAAATATGTCGCCGATATATCGCAAGTGGACAAATATTAGGTGCCTTCATGCCCCTCAAACCTGAGCCTCGCAGCATGCCAATTGCCCCGTCTCCATGACATCGACAAACCGAAAGAATGGAGGCTCTATGGCGGACGATCTCGGACGTGAAGGTCTGAAGGATCAAATCAAGGGCACTGCGAAAGAAACCGAAGGGAAGATTCGCAATGCGGTTGGCGATCTCACCGACGACACGAGCGAGCAGATCAAGGGAAAAGCCCAGGAGCTCAAGGGCAAAGCGCAGCGCAAACTCGGCGAGTTGGAGTCCGACGCGGCCAGCGATCTGTAGTCCCACAGATGCGAGAACGCGGGTGGTGCGATTCCTCGCATCACCCGCGTTTTTTCTTGCCTAGGCCGAGAGAGCGAGCTTTGGTGCGCTCGGCGCCGAGTACTGCGGCGCGGTCGGCGTCATGCCAGGCAGCTTGTGGACGATGCGCATGAAGGCCGCCAGCACGTTGGGATCGAAGGCCCTGCCGATGTCCGCCAGCATCATGCGGAGCGCGTCGTGCGTCGCGAATGCCTTGCGATACGGCCGATCGCTCGTGAGCGCATCGAACACATCGGCGACGCACAGGATGCGCGCGGCGAGCGGAATATCCTCGCCCGCAAGGCGGTCCGGATATCCGTGACCGTCGTAGCGCTCGTGGTGGCCACGAATCATGGGAAGCACGTCGCCTGGAAACTCCACTTCCTTCAACAGTTCCACTCCGGCCACGGGGTGGCGCTCCATCCAGCCGCGCTCCTCGGGCGTCAGGGTGCCCTGTTTGTTCAGGATCTCGATCGGCACGACGATCTTGCCCACGTCGTGCAGCAGGGCGCCCACCTTGAACCAGCACATCGTGGTCGCATCGAACCCGATCTCTTCCGCGAGCGCACAGGCATAATCGGAAACCCGCTCGCAGTGGCCGAGCGTGTACGGGTCCTTCGACTCGATGTCTTGGGCCCACTTGCGCACGAGGTCCTGGAAGCGACGCTCCAAGTCGCGCAAGCGGCGTGTGACATCCGCGAGGTCGCCCTGCGCCCGCATTTGCGTGAACAGTCGATGGGACAGGCTGAGCGCCTTCAACGTGTCGCGGTTTCGGCCGAGAATGAGGAACAACTCGGCCTGTTCGCGGCCGGTTTCGGCTGCGAGCAGCAGGTCCTCGCGGCTCATCGCGTGGTCAAAGGCCATCGCGAAGTATTTCTCCGCCTCGATCAAGTCGTGTGTGTCACGCGCGATCACTCCGCAGAGCTTGTATGTCTCCGCGAGTACACGCGTCTCCTGGATTTCCTTGGCTTCGGCCAATAGCCGATGTGAGCGCCGCCGGGCCTCGTCGAGCTCGTCGCGAGTAATGAGGAGGCCGACGCTGTTCATCTCGACCATCAGTCGCGTCCACGTGTCTCCGCACGCGCGCGCGATTGCCAGCGCCTCGGTGTACGCCGCCTGCGCCTCGTCGGATCTCCCCAAGCGCGAATAGGTCATGCCGATGTTGTTCAGCTGTCGGCCCAGCTCTTCCTGAAGCCCGAGAGACCGGTAGCGCTCGAGGCTCGTCGTGTGGTGTTGCAGAGCCTTCGCGACGTCGCCATGCATGCTCGCGATGACGCCGAGGTTCTGCTCCACCATGGCGACGAGCCGTTCGTCACCGGCCACACGAGCCATGCGCCCCGCTTCCTGGCACAGCGGGAGGGCTTCCTCGAGCAAGCCGCGCTGGCAATAACTGATCGCCATGACGTTGACCGTGTGCGCGATCTGGCCGGCATTGTCGTTCGCCTCGGCGATCGCGAGTGCGGCGGTGAGGCAGTCCATTCCTGCCGCCACGTCGCCGTCATCGAGATAGGTGCGGCCGATCCGGCGCAGGATCGTGGACGCCGTCGCCGACTCGAGTGAGTCGCGCAACAGATACAGCGCGCTTTCGTAACGCTGGCGCGCGAGCTGGCGGCGTCCGGAGGTGGCGGCACGATGCGCCTCATCCATGAGGGCGGCGACCAGCGAGCCGGCGATGGGAACTCCAGCCGTCGGCGGCTCAACACGCGGGGGGCGCGGCGTCGAGATACTCACGGTCCGCCCGTCGCTGGTTCGTCGATATCGCGGACCTTGCGCGCGAGGCGCGGCCGCGAAATCCCGAGCATCCGCGCCGCAGCCGACCGGTTGCCGTTGGTGAGCCGCAATGCGATCTGGATAGCCTCACGCTCCACGGCCGCCAGGGTCTTGCCAGTGCGCGGAATGCGAATCTCGCCCATGGACTCGCCGCCCGACGAGTTCTCGGCGCTGCGGCGCTGGATCAGCAGATGCTCTGGACCGATGGTGCGATCCTCGCCGCTCAGGATGGCCGCGCGCTCGATGACGTTGCGCAGCTCGCGCACGTTGCCTGGCCACCGGTGCGTCTGCAGCGCCTCGATTGCTGACGGAGAGAGGACCTTCACGCGGCCATGTTCACTCACGGACTCGGCAAGGCATTGGCGCGCGATGAGGATGATGTCCTCGTGCCGCTCGCGGAGTGGTGGCAGCGAGATCGCGAAGACGTTCAGGCGGTAGAACAGGTCCTCGCGAAAGGCGCCGCTCGCGACTGCCTGGTCCAGCAACGGATTGGCAGCGGCGATCAGCCGGCACTTGATCTCGACTTCGTCGCTGCCGCCCAGCAGGCGCACGCGCCGCGATTCGATGACGCGCAACAGCTTGGGTTGCAGCGCGAGAGGCATCTGATGGATTTCATCCAGAAACAGCGTGCCGGTGCCCGCCAACTCGAAGAGACCCGATTTGCGTTTACGAGCATCCGTAAAAGCGCCGCGCTCGTGTCCGAACAACTCTGATTCCAGCAGCGTCTCCGGAATGGCGGCGCAGTTGACGGCAACGAAGGGCTGCTCGGAGTCTCTGCCGGCGTAGTGGATCCCGCGCGCAAAGAGCTCCTTGCCAACGCCCGTTTCGCCCAGGAGCAGAACGGTTGTGCGCTGCGCATCAGCCACCTTGTGGGCAAGCTTGAGCGCTTCGGTGATCGCGGGGCTCCGGCCGACGATGTTCTGGAAGCCGTAATCCGCTGAGACTGGTCCTGACATACCCGGCTGGCGACTGATAGCACTCGTCGTCATGCGATCGCCTCGGTCGCGCCGCTGCGATCAGGGAGCGAAGGCCGCAACCGGCCCTGCAAGCGCGGGATCATTCCGCCGAAGCCGGCAATGCGAGCCAGCTCGAGCGCGCGACGCCACGATTCCTTCGCCCGGCTGCGTTCTTCACGATCGTGCAGGGCATCGCCGAGGTCGGCGAGGATCTCGGCGCGAAGCTGAACGTCCTCACCCAGCTCACACAATGAGAGCGCGCGCTCCAGGAGCAGCACGCCTTCAACAGAGGTCTTGTCGCGCTCGCGAGCCACCTGGGAGAGGAGGCGCAACGCGGAGGCACGGCGCGTGTTGTCGTGACGCTGCTCGGCGATCAAGAAGGCCCGTGTCGCTGCCGCCTCGGCTTCGTCGCGCTTACCGGTTGCGAGGAAGAGCGACGCACGATTCTCCTCGACGAGTGCTTCCGACACCAGGTCGCGCAGGGTGTGCGCGAGACCAAGTGCGCGCTCCAGTACGTCCGCCGCCCGGTGATAGGCGCTCTCTCGCGTGTACAGCACGCCGAGGTTGTTGAGCACCCAGAGCGCAGCGGCGTTGTCGTCTTCCTGCTCGAACGCCGCAAGCGCCAGGCGGAAATGCGCTACCGCTTCGTCCGGACGCGCCTGCGTTTCCGCCACGATACCGAGGTTCTGCTGGACCATGCCGGCCAGGCGACGATCCGCCAGCCGGTGCGCCATGCGAGCCGCCTCGCCATACCAGCGCTCGGCGGCCGGGAGGTCGCCGCGAATCTGTGCGATGGTTCCCAAACAATTCAGGGCGTGCGCGCGACCCGCCCGGTAGCCGATGGAATCGGCCACGGCGAGGCTCTGAGAATACAGATCAGATGCCGCTGAATGACTGCCACGGTCACGCATGATCGAGCCCTTCCACCTCAGAACGTCAGCCAACGCATCGCTCGGTCCCACGGGGAGCAGGAGCGCGAGCGCATGATCGCAGGCGTCGATCCCGTGGTCCGGATCGGCTCCGCGCCAGGCGGCGAGCGCTTCCTGTGCCAGCGCTCGTGCCTTGTCCAGCGGTAGGTCGCGCTCAGCGACCATGGGCCGCTCCCGTTCGAATGAGAAGTCCAGCTACGGCGACTGCCGCGACGCGGGTGCATCCCCGCGTCGGTCGGCAGCCGACGTACTTACTACATGGCGCTTTCGTTACCCGAGGCGAGAATCCAGCCTGAGAAATGGCCTACGCCGAAGGTTGCTGTGCGACCGAGCAGTCCCAGAAGATTGCTGAGGATCGCGGGCACCACTTCGTCCACGATGGCAAGGCCGCTGCTCGTGTAGACAGGAGAATCGCCGGGGAAGTGTGCGCCCTTGAGCAGCAGCGACGAGAGCAACCCAGCGCTCGTTCCCTTCAGATTCTGCGTGATGTAAACCTTCTTGCTGAACTCGAGATGCGGCTCGAACCGGTACGCCACCGGGGCGCCCTCGAGCGCGGTGACCGTAATTTTCACGGTGTTCGAGAGCGCGCCTGGAGGTATCGAGACCGTGAGGCCGACACTCGAGTTGCTCGTGTACCCGCCACCTGAGCCGGCGTAGAACGACCAGACCACGTCGGAGGCGAGCGGCGTGTTTCGCTTTACAGGGGCGATCAGAAGCCCCACGAGTCCATCGAGAAGTCCGAGATTCGCGGTGCCTTCAGACGCCCTAGGTAGGCGGTTGGAGGCAGTCGGTAGGGGACCTGTAGTGTCAGAGCACGC
>Ga0137429_1000438_pt1 | contig 17007 bp, 11 predicted proteins | sample EasRivERMZT736_2_FD_102304 | JGI IMG/M metagenome (GOLD analysis project Ga0137429, IMG submission 102304) | Soil microbial communities from meander-bound floodplain in the East River, Colorado, USA - East River MetaG ERMZT736_2 | ecosystem: Environmental > Terrestrial > Soil > Floodplain ...
AGCACGGCCCCGATCATCAGGGACTCGCTGATGTTGCCGATGGCCGTTTCGATGAAGCTGGCCGGGCGGAACAGGTCCCGATGCAGCTCGACCTGTTGCGACGCGATCACCGGGGCCAGTTCGTCCAGCGCGTCCTCCACGGCCGCCGTCACTTCCATGGTGTTAGCGCCGAACTGACTGAGCAGGGCGAGGAACACGCCGGGGCGGCCTTGAAGGAGGGCGTCCCCGAACTTGGGCTGCGGGGCGTCCCTTACGTCGGCCACGTCGCGCAGGCGCAGACCAGCTCCGCCCCGGTAAGACACGATTACGTCGCCGAGTTGTGCGGCCGTAACGGATTGTCCCTGGGTCTGGAGTACGATTCGCTGCGTGTCCGTCTCGACGAACCCGGCTCCGCGCACGCCGGAGGCGTTCCGGGCGGCGCTGAGAACATCGTCTAGAGCGAGGCCGAACGCCGCCAACCGCTCCGGCAAGACCTGGACTTGGAGTTGGCGGACCTCGCCGCCGTAGACGTTGACGCTGGCGACGCCGGCCACGGCCTGCAAGCGAGGACGGACGGTCCAGTCGGCGAAGGTGCGAAGTTCCATGGGAGACAACGTGGCGGAGGTCAGCCCGATCTTGAGCAAGTCCATTGTCGCGGAAGTCAGCGGCGTCATCTTCGGCGGCTTGACGCCCTGGGGCAGTTCCGCTGCGACTTCAGCCATTCGTTCGTTGAGCATCTGACGGGCGGTGAAAATGTCGGTTTTTTCGGTGAAGACCGCGGTGACGATCGACAGCCCTTGTATGGATTGCGATCGAACCGACTCCAGATTTCCGACGCCGTTCACGGCGCTCTCAATGGGTCGAGTGACGAGAGCTTCGACTTGTTCGGGGGACAAACCCGGCGCTTCGGCCTGGATCACCACCTGCGGAGGGACGAAATCCGGAAAGACATCGAGCTTGGCGTGGCGAATGACGTACCATCCGTAAAGCAAGGTGACACACGAGAGCGCCACGACGATTCCGCGGAAACGCAGAGATCTCTCGACAAGATAGGTGAGCATCGCGACTACTCTCCCGCGGCCTCTTCCTGTTCGATCGTCGGTTTGAGTTCCTCGGAGAGCAGAGTGTGAGCGCCTTCCACGACGATGCGGTCACCGGAGGAAAACCCGGAGGTCGCGAACCAACCTTCAGCGATGGGATTTGTGACCAAAACCTCGCGGCGAACAAACGTGTCCACGGACACCTGCACATAGATCCACGTCCGCCCACTTGTGCGTACCACGGCGGATCGAGGAATCCTAACACCGGTAAGTTCGCCGCCGGACGCCGGAAGATAGGCGATCACGGGCTGTCCGGGGCGGAGCGGCCGGTCGTCGCGCTGCACACGGTAGAGGAATACGAGTCCCTTCGGTCCGGCATCAGAGGCTGCGGTCTGCGCAACGCGTTCGCCCTGGAGCGACGAGGATTCATCACTGACCGGGACTATTCGTGCGCTTGTCGCCGTCGGATCCATCGCCGCGCCGATGGGGAGTTCAACGCGCGCCAAAAAGGCGTCGTAGCTGACGACCTTGAGCAGCATTTGGCCGGCCTCGACGACTTCGTCGGCGCGGACGCCCACGTTGATGACGTCTCCGTCCTGTGCAACACGCAGAGGTACGCGTGCGATACCTTCATTGGTAGTCGGTGAAGATTCCAATAGGGATACGATGCGGCGGCAGCCGCTGCACCGAGCCTCCGCCCCCTTGACTTTAGCCTCGGCCTCCTCGAGCGCTCGATCCGAGACGACCTTGTTCTCGGCGTTCAGCGCCTTCTTGCTTTCGTAGGATGCGCGAGCAGCGGAGAGCGCCGCGACGGCTTCGTCGAATTCGGCACGAGCCTGGACCGCCCGTGTCGCAAGGTCGACCTGCTCCACCGGTCCCAAACGGGGCTCAATCCAGCCGATCCCGGCGTCCGCGACGAGTCGTTCGCCAATTGCCGGCCAGCCGCGTCCCTCGGCACACCGAACTACGCCGGCCATCGGAGCGCGAAGGGTGAACGCCCCTGCGGGGTCTTCCTCCAGAATGCCGTAAGCGATGGATTCCGGTCGGTGGGTCGCGGCGGCAAGCGCCTCTACTCTCAAGCCGATTCGTGTCTGCGCTTCTTCGTCAAGCGTGACCGCGACCGCGCCTTCGGCGGTGCGCGATACGTGCGCGGCGCCTTCATCTTCGGCCTTCGGTTGCTCTTCGGGATTCTCAGCCGCTGGCCGACAACCGACGAAAACAAAACACGCCAGTGTAATGCGGAGTCCAGTGTTGTGGTTCGTCCTGAAGCCCCTTGTATTAACGGTCTTCATTGCGCACTCATTTTTTCTTGGCCGCAGGGTACCGGCGACCCATCGGTGCGACCGACCAGCTGGGTCAGAAGAGATAGGCGGCGAGCAGTTGTCTGGCGAAGTCCTCCACAAACGTCGGCAACTGATCCGACGCCGGAGAACGTCCGAATAAAAAGAACGGCAACGTCAGACCGCCAAGAATCGTCAAAACCCGTGTCCATCTTCGTCGTCTCCCCATGCAAGTTTTCCCCATTCAATCCGGTTCGCGCGTCTTACCTAATTCGTCGAATGCCGGCAGCCGTCCGCCCACCGCTCGTTCCAGCTCGGTCAAGGCGACGGCGCGGCTAAGCGATGTTTCCAGATACGATCGCCGCAGCTTGATCAACTCTTCCTGAGCATCGATCAGCACAAGGACGCTTTGTTCTCCCCCTCGATAAGCGCGACGGGCGGCGTCCACATTGGATTCAGACTGAGGCAGCGCCTGGTCGTCGTAGAACTGGACTTGTTCCTCCGCGCTTCGGGCGATGACGAGGGCTTCCTGTACTTGTAGCGCTATCGTATCCAAAAGATCTTCGTATTCCTTTCGTTTTTGAAGGGCCTTGAATCTCGCTTTGGCGATCTGTGCCTGGTTTTGGTCCCAGATCGGTAAAGTGATATTGAGCGACGGACCGAGCAACGAATCGATTATTTGTCGCCGTGCGAGGTCGCGTTGTGCCCTCGACTCAATATCCGGGGCAGTCAGGCCGCCGTTGGCGACCGAGGCCCGCGCGGTGTCCGCGAGTACGTTGCGACCGGGAAGTGAGCGTCGGTCAGTCCTCTCCCCCTCGACACCTACCGTCACGTTGGGAAACAGGTTCATGTACTGCCGCTTCAGCTCCTCGTCCGCGGCCCGCGTCGCGAACGCGGCTGCCCGTGCATCCAGGCGCTCCGTGAGCGCATACATGAGGAGTTGCTCATCGTTGGTGCCGGTTACACTTCCGTCCGGCGTAGTTTCGACCAAAGTCAATGACTGATCCGATCGACTGAGACCAAGTGCGCGGGCAAGCTCGATCCGTGCTACACGGTGATCCCGCTTGGCGGCGAAAAGTTCAAGGCTTGCGTCGAGGGATGCGGCCCGAACAAGGTTGAAGTCCAGTTGGGAGGTTTCGCCGGCGTCGAAACGGGCCTGGGCCAATTTCAAGGACTCATCCACGAGGTGAAGGTTCTCCACGGCGATGGCCTCGGCTCTTTGCAGGGCGAGGACACGATGAAACTTGGTCTTGACCTCGGCGCTGAGTTCCACGGCGCGGCGCGCCGCTTCGAGGAGAGTTTGCTCCAGTTGGGTCTCGGCGACCTTGCGGCGGACGGGAATCTGCCACAAGTCCACAATCTGCTGAGCAAATCCGACACTGAGCTTCGACCGCCCGCCGCCTTCGGGAAACTGCACGATCATGGAAAGGGAGGGATTGCTCATCAAGCCGGCTTGCACGACGTCGGCACGCGAAACACCGATATCCTGAAACAAGGCTTGAAAGCCGTGGTTGTTCAGGAGGGCGACGCTGACCGACTCGTCCAGCGTCAAGCCGTCCGCGAGCAACTCAGCTACTTTCTGCTCAACGGCATCGTCCGCGGAGGGTTCGTAGACTTCCTTCACGCCGGTTCGCTCCGTGACGATGCGACCGGCTTGCTCAAAGTCGCCGCTTGGATCAACCGTTGCACAACCGGCGAAGCCCGGCCAAAGGAAGAGAATGCCTACCCATTCGGGCGTGTGAAGGGCGTGGCACCGCGCCGGTCGGAATCCACTGGTCGAGCGGCGTAGAAACCACTCGTCGCAGGGATTCACGACTTTTCGCTCTGCAAAATGCATGACATCTCTATGAATGAACTTCCGCACCAAGCAACCGCCGGAGGACTGCATCGAACACTAATGAGGCGACCATCCTCGCACGAGCGTCCGTTATCCGCCGCCACGTAGAGCTTTACCGAGCAGGCGGTTGACCGCGCATCGTCTCCGCCGCCCGGGTGTGGCCAAAATGCGTCGTCGCACACACCGGCCACTCACACAACCATCGTACCGATCGGCTCAGCACAGGCCATTACGCGAAGATTACAATTCTGTCATTGTTGGCGATCTCGTCACTCCGGCGTGAATGGAGTAGAATCGATGGGTTGTGCTCGTGGAGCGGTATCCTATGCGCGTGCTCGTCGTGGAGGACGACCCTGGAGTAGCGACGTTCGTCAGGAAGGGATTGGAGGAGGCTTCCTATGCCGTTGACATGGCCAACAACGGCGTCGATGGGTTTCGCCTCGCGCAATCGCAGCGATATGATTGCGTCGTCCTTGACCTGATGCTCCCCGGCAAAGACGGCTTTTCCATCATTCGGGACCTTCGCAATAACGACTATTCCTCGCCCATCATCTGCTTAACCGCGAGGGATGGGGTGGACGATCGCGTGCGCGGCCTCAATCTCGGCGCGGACGACTACTTGCCCAAGCCGTTCAGTTTTTCTGAGTTACTTGCGAGAATCCATGCCCTCCTACGACGCGGACACGGAACGTCCCCGACATCGATTGTCGTCGCCGATTTGACGATCGATCTCTTAGCGAGAACGGTCCATCGGACCGGCAGAAGGATGGATCTCTCGATGCGTGAATTCGCCCTGATCGAGTACCTCGCCCGAAACAGCGGGCGGGTCCTTTCACGCACCATGATCCTCGAACACGTTTGGGGAATGAACCAGGATCCGCTGACCAACGTCATCGACGTACACATCAATCGACTACGGAAGAAGGTCGATTTCGGGTTTGAGAAGTGCTTGATCCATACGATCCGGGGCGTCGGGTATGTCCTTCGCGAAGACAACTAAACGCCGTTGGAACACGATTGGCGCCCGCCTCACCATGTGGGGCGCCGCGGTGACGCTATTCGTTTGCAGCTCCCTTTGCGCTGTTCTTTATGTGGGTGTATTCTACTCGCTTCGCCAGGGCATTGACACTTTTCTAGAAGGCGAAGTCCGCGAGTTCATGCTGACGGTAAACGAACATCCCAACGACGATTCTCTGTTGGAACAGGTCATCCGCCGCGAGTTGGGAGCTCGCACGCGGCACGATCTTGCTTTTCGACTGTTCGATTCGAAGGGCTCCGTCTTCGTCAGCAGCGATGCTGCCGATTCGTTAGCCCAGATTTGGTCGGCTCCCCAGGGGTGGTACGACCAGGCGCCTCGTCCGCTCTTTCAAACCATCAATCCGCCCGGCGAGCCGTACCCGTATCGGACATGCAGCCTACTGGTGACTACGTCCGATGGGCGTAGGTGTACGGCTCAGGCGAGCTACCTCCTTGACCACATGACCATATCGCTGGCTCGATACCGGAGTATCTGCGCAGGGGTCTTAGCGGCCGCGGCGGCCATAGCTTTGTTCGTTGGACGGTTCCTGGCCCGTCGAAGTCTCAAGCCGATTCAGGCACTGACGGCGGCAGCGAATCTGATCGGCGCAGCGAACCTGGGCGAACGTGTGCCGCTCGCCGGAAGCGACGACGAGCTTGATCGCCTGGCGGGCACGCTCAACGAAATGTTAACCCGCATCGATCAATATGTTAAGCAGTTGCGGCAGTTTACGGCGGATGCCTCGCATGAACTGCGCACGCCGCTTGCCGCCCTGTGCGGCAGTGCGGAGCTGGCCCTGTCACGGTCACGTTCCGTGGACGAGTTGCGCTTGGTCATCGAGGACAGCCTCGAGCGTTATGATCGCCTTCAGCGCATCGCGGATGAACTTCTTCTGCTCGCGCGTTTGGACGCGGGGGAGAACATACTCCGATTTGAACGAGTACAACTTGACAAGGCCGTCGAGGACATTGTCGACCTGTATCGCCCGGTCGCCGAAGATCGCGGCCTGGAGCTTCGCAAAGAGAATGCCGAAGCGATCTGGATTCACGGGGACGGCGGTCGTGTACGGCAACTGATTGGGAACCTAATCGACAACGCTGTGAAGTATACGCCGTCCCCTGGGCGTGTGACGGTGTCCTTATCGCGTGAGAATGGCGTCGCTCGCCTGGTGGTGGCGGACACGGGGTGCGGGATTGCCCCCGACGAATTACTTCGTGTCTTCGATCGCTTCTACCGCGTCGATCGGTCACGATCCACAGACCGAGCCGATGGCACGGGTCTGGGTCTTTCAATCTGCCGCTCGATTGCTGAGGCACACCACGGATCCGTCGAGTTGCATAGCGCACCGGCGAAGGGAACGCAGGCGACTGTCACCCTACCTATCGGGCTGTGAGCAATGATTCCTCGCACTCCGCCGAAGGCGGACTCAAGGGCGTTGGTGCTGTCGCAGAGTCGGAGAGGCTACTTGTCTTCGCCGACAGTGAAGTAGCTGACCGCCAAGGCCCGCTTCCCGGTCGATCGGTTTTCCAGTCCTCCGACAATCGCATAGTTGCCTGGGGCGAGTGGGGCGATTTCCTTGACGATGTCCCCGGTAAGCCCGTTGCGGATGATGAAATTGTCGCCGGGATTGAGCAGCGGGTACTCGCGGCCGGGAATGAACGTACCTTGATTCGCCGCGATGCCGTAGACGATGGTCGAAGCGTCCGAGACCTCGACCGCTTGGAGGACGCACTTGAAATCCGTCGGATTGCCCAGCAGCGGTTCATAGCCCTCCACGCGAAAAGTAGGCGCTGAGCCGACTTTTCCTTCGACAGTCCATTGGGTGAGCGGCTCGCCGTCGCGTTCGGTGAATTTGCCGGCTTTGCCATCCACATAGACCCATGCAGCGGGACGGGATCTTTCGTCCAAGCTGGGCTCGCCTCGACCGGCGAGCGTCGTGGGGTTGTTGGCCCTGGTGAACCTAGCCGTCTTGGGTTGGGCGGCTGGGGCGGGCTTGGGCGACTCCGCAGCAACGCGAGACTCGCGTTGTTCGCTCGGAGGCGAGCTACACCCCATACCCACGGCCGTCAGACCGAACACGATCATCGAAAACACGGATATCTTTCGCATGGCAACTCCTCGATAGTCTGTTTGAGGTTACATTCTCTTCGTAGGACGCTAATCCAAGGGGCACACTTAGTCAAGCTCGCCGAAAACCGATCGTCCCCCTACGGCGGACTGCCGGCTCGGATCACGGTCGCAAAACTGACTCAGCTCCGATAGAGTATCGACGTGTACATGGCGATTTTGACGTTTTGACTTTTTGGTTTTTTGACGTTTCTAGCAATGACTTCTCAACAGATTCGACAGCAGTTTCTCGATTTTTTCGCCGCGAAAGGGCACTCGTTCGTGCCTTCGTCGCCGGTCGTGCCGCATGACGACCCGACGCTGATGTTCACCAACGCGGGGATGAACCAGTTCAAGCCGATCTTCCTCGGCACGGCACGGGCGGAGCACGCCCGCGTCGCTAACAGCCAGAAGTGCATCCGCGCGGGCGGTAAGCACAACGACCTCGACGACGTGGGGCAGGACACCTATCACCACACTTTTTTTGAGATGCTGGGCAATTGGTCGTTCGGCGATTACTTCAAAAAAGAGGCCATCGAGTGGGCGTGGGAACTGCTGACCAATGTCTGGGGGATCGACAAATCGCGGCTGCACGCGACCTACTTTCGCGGCGACCTGGCCGAGGGGCTGGAGCCGGATTCGGAAGCGGCGGAGCTTTGGCGAACCGTCACGGACATAGACCCGACGCACATCCATCCCGGAAACAAAAAGGACAATTTCTGGGAGATGGGCGACACGGGGCCTTGCGGGCCATGTAGCGAGATTCATATCGACATCACCCCGGACAAATCCGGCCGCGACTTGGTCAACAAGGGCGACGCGCGGGTCATGGAATTGTGGAACCTGGTTTTTATTCAGTTCAATCGCGGCAGCGACAGCAAGCTCACTCCTCTACCGGCCCAACATGTGGACACCGGAATGGGCTTTGAACGCCTCTGCGCGATCCTGCAAAAAAACACGAGCAACTACGACACCGACGTGTTCACCCCGATCTTCGATGCGATCCGCAATCGCACAGGAGCGCCGGAGTATCGAGGGACGTTACCAAGCGGCGAAGCCATGGAGCGACGGAGCGACGAGGTGTCCCAATCGACCGTCATGGTGGATGTTTCCTATCGCGTCATCGCCGATCATTTGCGGTGCCTTGTCTTTGCTCTGACCGACGGGGCGATTCCTAGCAACGAGGGCCGGGGCTACGTCCTTCGCCGCATCCTCCGCCGCGCCGTCCGCTACGGCCGGCAATACCTCAATATGCACGAACCGTTCCTTTCCGACCTTGTCCCCACCGTCGTCGAGCACATGGGCGGCATCTTCCCTGAACTGCGTACCGCGCACGGTGGAACGAACGTCAAGCACGTGACTGAACTTATCCGCGATGAGGAAGCGTCGTTCATTCGCACACTGGACCGAGGGATTAGGCTCTTTGAGGACGCCGCCGACTCTGCCCTACGTCATCGCCACAGAAAAATCAGCGGCGAGGACGCGTTCAAACTGCATGACACCTATGGATTCCCGATAGATCTCACCGAGCTTATGGCTGAGGAGCAGGGTCTTACGATCGACATCGGAGGGTATGAGAGGTTGATGGAGGAAGCACGGGCCCGGGCTCGTCGGGGAGGCGCCGTCAACATCGAGGGCAATGGGGAACTAGAAACCATTCCGGACAGTCCGACAGAGGTGACTGACGATAGCTTCAAATATGCGAATCCAGCGACGTGTGAAGCCGTGATCCAGTCGTTAGCAACGGACCCTCCAAGTGGGTTCCACGGGGTAGCGCACAAGGGGGAACGGATAAGGTTCTATACCGAAGAAACGTGTTTCTATTCTGAGCAGGGTGGGCAGGTGTGCGACGAGGGTATTCTGACGACGAGCGGAGGAGTGGCGCGCGTCGAGAGGGTCAGGAAAATAGCCGGTGGACAGGTTGTCCATGAGGGGCCCGTCCTAAGCGGGACGATTACTCTCTTAAGTCCCTGTCGGATGGAGGTCGACATGTTGAGGCGTCGCCCCATCATGCAAAACCATACCGCCACACACCTCCTCAACTGGGCCTTGCGGGGGGTGTTGGGCGAGCATGTGCAGCAGAAGGGGTCACTGGTCGACCCGGAAAAGACGCGGTTTGATTTTTCGCATAGTCATACGCTCGACAGCGACACGATCGCGCAAATCGAGAGTTTGGTAAGAGATCAAATCGCCAAGAACCTTCCAGTGAATGATTTGCTTGACGGCAAGCGAGAGGTCGATCAACAGGAAGCACTGACGATCAATACGCTGCGAGCTGTCTTCGGAGAAAAATATCCTCCCAAAGTGCGTGTCGTGTCAATCGGACCGGACATTAAGGAAATGCTCCGCGATCCGAAAAACCCCAAGTGGATGCAATACTCGGTGGAGTTTTGCGGCGGGACGCATCTGAAGAACAGCAATGAGGCCGAGGAGTTCGTCTTGGTCCACGAGGAGGCCGTGGCCAAGGGGGTGCGGCGGCTCGTGGGAGTGACGGCGGAAAAGGCCCGCGAGGCCATTCGATGCGGGGAGCAGTTTTTAGAGATCGCCGAGGGGTTGCGCGATCCGAGCCGCGCCCGTAAGGAAGCGGGCGGTCCGCAAAGCGGCCCCTACGATCTCGCGCGGCTTCTAAAAGACATCGCCGACGCGCAGATTCCGATTCTCACCCGGCATAGACTCGCGGGCAGCATCGCTGCCCTTCAAGAGTCCGCGAAAGAGAACCAGAAGAAGTCAGAAGCACAAGCGCAGCGCGGGGCGGTCGAGGCCGTCACGGATTTGCTGGTAAGCAAGGCGCTCGATGTGGCCGGGGTAACAGTGCTCGTCGCCGAGGTGCCCCACGGCAACGCCGACGCCCTGCGCTCCGGCATCGACTACGTCCGCAACAAGAAGGGGTCGTCGGGTGTCTTGCTCGTCACGGTGGACAACGGCAAGGTGACGCTCGTGGCGGGGATGAGCAAAGACCTCGTTGAGCGCGGGATCAAGGCCGGCGATCTCATTAAGGAAATCTGTCCGCTGGTGGGCGGCAAGGGCGGTGGCAGGCCGGACATGGCCCAGGGCGGTGGGACGGACCCGAAAGGGTTGCCCAGGGCGCTCGATCGCGCGAAGGAGTGGCTCGGCGAGAAATTATCATGAAGGCTTGCGTCGGTTGGGGGCACCTGGGCCGCTCCCGACCGTAGAGTGGATCACAAAAAGCATTACGGATGTACACGCGTCGGCGGACGCACCGCCGGTGAAACAGGGGTGTAATATGACTCAACTGGACATGGTACGAGAGCTTTTTCGCTATGACGACTGGGCAAATGACCGGGTGTTGCAGTCGGTAGCGCCGCTCACGGACGAGCAATTGGACCGGTCGTTCGAGATGGGCTGCGGTTCGCTGCGCAGGACGCTCATGCACATTCTTTGCGCCGAACAGGTGTGGGTGAGGAGATGGCAAGGTCATGCGGACACGCCCTGGCCCGAGGAGGGCGAACGCGCCGGCGTCGCCGCGATGGTAGACCGAATCGGCGAAGCGCGGAGCGTTCGTGGGGCATTCCTGCGTAACCTGCAGGATGAAGCCTTGGCCCGCGATATCGTCTATCGGGACTCCTTCGGGGGGATTTTTTCAGCGGCGCTGAGTGACATGATGCTCCAGTTGTGCAACCATTCGACACACCACCGCGCCCAGGCCGTCAATATGATCCGCCGGGTCGGCGGAACTGCGCCCGAATTGGACTACATGTATTGGCGATTACGCCGCACGGGGGGTGTTTGATTTCTCAATGGCCTTCGTCGAACTGATTCCGCTTTCGCGCTGTCGCGTTGGCGGCGGCACGTTCGTCGCTCTTGGCGATCATGAGCTTGCGGTCTTCCGGCTGGACGACCCGACGCGTGTCGTGGTCATCGACAACAGTTGCCCTCATGCTTCCGGCAACTTGTCGGGGGGAATCGTCACCGGCAGCGTCGTGCAATGTCCTTCGCACCAATGGGAGTTCGACCTCGACCGGGGCGTCTGCACGCACTCGGAACTGGCCCGCGTTCGGCAATACCCGGTGGAACTCCGCGACGGCGTCGTTTGGGTGGATATCGACGGGGGCGAAGCAGAACGGGCACGCCACATTGCAGATGTGCCCGCCTCAACCTAAACGTCCCATTCCCGTCCAGGGAATAATTTGGCGCGAGGATCGGTCTTAGGAAATCGTCACCACGGAGATTGAGCGGCCAAAAGTCTGGTCACACCGCTGCCCACCCGCTACAATCCGTCCCCCGCGATGGGACGCAACGGCGTTCGGAGTTCGTAAACCTCCCTACGCGGCCACGGGAAGTATCGACAAAGGAGAAGTGATTTGCGAAGCTCGCTCCGTTTCATCTTACTGCTGGTCGGCATCGGGTTGCCGACGGCCGCAGCACAGGACAAGCCCATTGCCTTCACCGGGGCGACGATCATCCCCATTGCGGGGAGTCCGATCGAGAACGGCGCATTGGTTGTGCATCAAGGAAAGATCACGGCCGTCGGGGTCTCGAGCGCCGTGTCGATCCCCGCCCACGCCCAGCGGATCGACATGACCGGCAAGGTCATCATGCCCGGTTTGATCTGTACCCACAGTCACATCGGAGGGATCGGTGGGGCCGACTCTTCCGCTCCGATCCAGCCGGACATCCGCATCTACGATTCGCTCAACGTACGCGATTCCGGTTTCAAGCGAGCGCTGGCGGGCGGGCTGACCACGCTCAACATCATGCCCGGCTCCGGGCACCTGCTCAGCGGCCAGACGGTGTACGTCAAGCTCCGGCAGGCGGAGACCATCGAGGACATTTTCATCCGCGACGCCGACGGGAATCCGCTCGGCGGCATGAAGATGGCCAACGGCACCAACTCCATGAGCGAGAAGCCCTTTCCGGAAACGCGTAGCAAATCGGCGGCGCTGGTCCGCGAGCAGTACATCAAGGCCCAGGAATATCGGGACAAGATCGCCCGCGCCACGGGCGATGCCTCGAAGATGCCTGCCCGCGACCTGGCCATGGAAGGGCTGGTCGAGGTCCTTGAACGCAAGAGGATCGTCCATCACCACACCCATCGCCACGACGACATCATCACCGTGCTGCGGCTGGCCAAGGAGTTCAACTTCCGCGTCGTACTGCACCACGTCAGCGAAGGATGGAAGGTCGCCGACGAAATCGCCAAGGCCGACGTGCCGTGCTCGGTGATCGTGGTGGACAGCCCCGGCGGGAAGCTGGAGGCCTCCGAAATGACCTTCAGAACGGGGGCCGTGCTGGAAAAGGCTGGGGTCTTGGTCGCTTTCCACACGGATGATTGGATCACCGATTCACGCGTTTTCTTCCGCAGCGCGGCGCTGGCCGTCCGCGCGGGGATGACGCGGGAAGGAGCGTTGAAAGCGTTGACCCTCGCCGGAGCCAAGATGCTCGACTTGGACGCCCGCATCGGCTCGCTCGAAGTCGGCAAGGACGCCGACTTAATCATCCTCAACGGCGACCCGCTCAGCGTATACTCCAAAGTACTCGAAACATGGGTGGAGGGTAAGAAGCGGTTCGACCGCGGCGATCCCAAAGACCATCTCTATGCCGTCGGCGGGTACGGGGCGGGACGCGACCAATCGCCCTACTTCTGTTGCTTCGACCACCCGGAGGGCCAATGAAGAGACAATTTGAAAGTGTCATCGTGTTGACACTACTTGCGATCTTTCCAGGCGGATCGATCGCCGTCGCCCAGGTCGCGGTGTTGGGCAAGAAGGTTTACACCATGGCCGGGCCGCCGATCGAAAACGGGGCGGTGCTCATCCGCGAAGGGAAGATCGCCGTGGTCGGCAAGGCCGACTCCGTCACCATCCCCGACGGCTACCGCGTCCTTCGCGCCGAGGTCGTGACGCCGGGACTGATCGACGCCCACAGCACCGTGGGGTTCAGCGGCATCTACAACCACCCCCACGATCAAGATCAGTTGGAACATTCCGGACCGCTCCAACCCGAGCTTCGCGCCATCGACGCCTACAACGCTCGGGAACAACTAGTGGCTTGGGTCCGCAGCTTCGGGATCACTACGTTGCACACCGGCCACGCCCCGGGCGAACTCATCTCCGGACAAACAACGATCGTGAAGACCTGGGGCGACACGATTGATGCGGCGGTCGTGGTCGATACCGCCGCAGTCGCGGCCACGCTCAGTCCGCTCGCCCAGAAAAGTGACAAAGGGAAATCGCCGGGCACGCGGGGGAAGATGATGGCTATGCTCCGCGCGGAGTTCGTCAAGGCCCAGGAATACATGAAAAAACGCGATACCGCCGAAGCGGACAAGAAACCCGACCGAAACCTCGGCCTCGAAGTCCTGACCCGCGTCCTCAATCGGGAATTGCCGCTGATGGTCACCGCGAACCGCGCTCAGGACATCACCAGCACTCTGCGGTTGGCAAAGGAGTTCAACATCAAGCTCATTCTCGACGGGGCCGCGGAAAGCTATCTCCTGCTCGACGAAATCAAGGCAGCCGGGACACCCGTGATCATCCACCCTTCCATGCAGCGGGCGTACGGCGAGATGGAAAACCTCAGTTTTGAAACGGCATCGAAGCTCCGCCAGGCGGGCATCCCCGTGGCCCTGCAAAGCGGATACGAAAGCTACGTCCCCAAGACTCGGGTCGTGCTATTCGAGGCCGCACTCGCCGCGGCCAACGGGCTGACCTTCGAACAAGCCCTGGCGTCGATCACCATCGACGCCGCGAAGATTCTCGGCGTCGATGGCCGAGTCGGCTCGTTGGAACCGGATAAGGACGGCGACCTTTCTCTCTACGACGGAGACCCGTTCGAGTACACATCGCACTGCACGGGCGTCATCATCAACGGCCAGGTCGTCAGCGAAACGCCGCAATAGCGCTGCTTGTTGGCGCTCATGTGCCACCAAGCCACGAAGGGAAATCAATGGGCATTAGGCAATGTGCGAGGCCGGCGCCTGATGCCTGGGGCCTATTGCCTACGGCGTACACCGTCCGCAACGGTCACGGCAAAAGCCACTGCCGCATATGCCGCCCGGGCAGTGTCCGTGCGTATCGTTGATGCACGGATCGCCGGCATTGGCGCCACCGATGCACGTCTTCACGCACGAGGCTTCAGGCCCGAACGCGGTGACGCACGGCGTCGGACTCGAACAGGGCACGCTCCCGCAGGTCACCGCCGACGGGCATGGACACGGCCCGCCGAACGGATACTGCTTCTGCTTCACCGCGTCCACCACAGCCAGGATGTCCAAGGCGTTGATGTCCGCGTTCAATTCGGGCAAGTTCGGTTGAAGTTGCGCGATCGCCTTGATCGGAGCGCCGGGCACGCTCTTGAACTTGCTGACCAACTGCGCGACGTCGGTCACGTCGGGTTGAGTCGAGGTCGATGGCGGACTAAAGGGGACCTCCACGTCGCCCGAACGACGCGTGGTCATCGTTACCGCACTGGAGACGGCGGTACAGGTGTCCTCGGAGCCCTTGCAGCTTGTGGCGAAGACCTCCACGTCGTACGTCGAGCTGGGAACGATCTCCGCCCCGGTGACGTGGATCAGGCCCTCGGCGGCAAAGTCGTGGTATAGTGGCGTGCATTGCAGCCGCGCGGCCTTGAAGTTCCCCAGACCCGGACTGTCCTGCGATTCCAGGAAAATCCCGGGCTTTCCCACCCAGCGGGCGCAATTACCCGGATCGCCGCAGGTACCGACCTCAAAGGCCGAGAAGTCCGGCGGTGGGTTTTGTGGCAGGTTCGGCGGAACTGGGTCTTGCAATTCAATCATCGATACCTTAATGGCCATACCCGTGCCGGTCGCCGTAATCGGCGTGGGAATGCTGAACGACATCATGCGCGTCTTGGCGCCTTCAGGACTGGCGACGATTGCCGGCGGAGGACACTCTCCGGGAACGTCGATTTGCCACTGACGAGTGGCCGTCATCCATAACGTCCGCGCATTCGGGTCGACCACGCGCGCAGTGTTGTCAATTACGGTGACGGTTACGTCGTGGAGGCACGGGACCGGAGCGAAGTCAGAGGGAGTAAATGTGGATGAGGTAGCCCCGATGACTTCCGCACCGTCGATGAACCACTGGATGTCCAGGTTGTGATCAACCGGCTGCATTGGGGTTACAAAGAATTCCGTCGTGTGCGGCAACGGGACGGGCGACGAGGGTGTCGCATCATCGATCGGTGAGACGATCTCATAGATGGAGATCACGAACTGCTCAGTGTTGACCTCCTCGTAAGGTCGATTCAGCGAACGCATCCTCGAATTGGACGTCGGGCGGTAGATCCCGAATTGCTTGTAGTATGCCCCCTCGAATGTGTTGACGTTAAGCAACTCCATCCATAGATACCACTTGCGTGACTGCGCAATCTGTGTGGCGGCGACGTAAATGCTGACGTTTGGCTCGGGTGGATCGGGCCCGACATAGGTTGTTCCATCGGCATAGTCATATTCATCGGCAAGCCCGGCGAAGGAATGGCCAAACTCGTGCAAGCCGATTTCGACGGCCGACGGGTTGCTGCCCGCCATCGTGACCAGGAAGGGATAACCCGCGCCGCCGTAGCGTGTGGAGTTGGCTAGGGCCATGATCTGATCCACGGCCGGTGCCGAGGCGGCTGCATCCTCGGCTTTGCCAATGTCAATACAAAGAAGCCGGTCAATCCCGAAACATCCATAAGCCATGTCCAGCGCGGTATCCTTGAAGATCCCGAGATTGATCTCATCCACTCCGGACTCGTTCGAAACTACGTCAACACGGTGCACGTTGAAGTAGGTGCTGTACGCGGCGAACGGTTCTTCGGGGAAGAAGTTCGCCAGGACCGCATCTACATGATCGTCGTAGGTCGTCATCTCGCCGGCAGTGTAGCCGTCTCCGACCATGACGACATCGACGCGGTTCGTCGTCGGGCCGTTGTTTAGGACAGTCGTCACCGGCCAGGCAGGTCCAGCCACGCGCCCGCGCGGATCCAGTCCGAAGATGCGGCGGTGCTCGGGATTGCTCCGATCTACAGCTATGCGCCCGCCTTTCAGGACGCCGTTTTCTACGTAATCGTAGAACACCGGCATGTCCTGTGTCTTGGCGACGCCGGCGAAAGGAAGGATCGAAATGCCCGTGAGGACATAGCGCAAGTACAGTGGATTCATGGTTCGCCACCCTTCGACCAGAGTGTTAAGCTCGATCGGAGTTCCGGCATGCCGAGAGTTTCCCGCTCCAACACAATTCCGATGCAGTGTACAACTACCCTAATGAAACCACCTGTGTCAAGAAAAAATGACAGGGTAGGCGGTCACTCGTCAAAAAGCTCTATCAAAGGCTCTGCACGAGCTCCGTGAAATGCCGGCCACGGGCTGTGAAATTTGGATATTGGTCGAAGCTCGGGGCGCCGGGGGAGAAGAGAATGACTTCACCGGGTTTGGCCTCCGTTCGGGCGATGCGGACGGCCTCGGGGAGCGCGGCGACAACATGGGATTTCGCCGATTGGAAACCGGCGCCGCATTCGTGAACCGCGTCGGCAAAACCCGGACCGGACTCGCCCATGCAGATCACTACACGGCAATACCGAGCCAGGCGAATGGCACACTCTTCGAGGGAGACGTCTTTGCGTTGTCCGCCGACGATGGCCACTGTCGGGCGCCGCAGCGCCTCCAGGGCGATGACCGTCGCGGCAGGGGCGGTGGACTTTGAGTCGTTGTAGTAGTCCACCCCATCGAGAGTTTGCACGAATTCGAGGCGGTGCGGCAGTCCCCTAAATTCGCGAAGCGCGCCG
>Ga0137429_1000439_pt1 | contig 17004 bp, 8 predicted proteins | sample EasRivERMZT736_2_FD_102304 | JGI IMG/M metagenome (GOLD analysis project Ga0137429, IMG submission 102304) | Soil microbial communities from meander-bound floodplain in the East River, Colorado, USA - East River MetaG ERMZT736_2 | ecosystem: Environmental > Terrestrial > Soil > Floodplain ...
CCTTTGTCTTCTTTCTTGTTCATGATGTTTTAAGGTGTCGTGAGCCGAACCATTGTTTCAAACCGCCTTACAAGCCAAATAAATCTCCGTTACCGATAATTGTCAACCAACCGGATGGGCAGGGTGCCAACAATGGTCCCCGAGGTTGGTATCGCGCCAACGTCTCCTCGGCTTCAGCGAGGCGCTAATCTGCCTCAGCTACTCGGGGTGCTTGCGTACGGCCAATGTTGGTTGTCCCGCGCGGTAATGCTCCGCCTCAATGTGTTTTGCATTCATACGTTTTGATTTGTGGTTTCAAACCGAAACCCACCGGGCGAAAGACAAAATTCAACTTCGCCGGTCGGATTCGGATGACACGATTCAGTTTGTAGCTCCTGTGAAGGAGCAACTGGCTTTGATGGCGGAGAACAGGCTTCATGGGATTTCCTTTCGTTAAGGTTTGAGGATTTGGCGGAAGGCGTCGGTAACGAAAAGTGACAAGTGACGAGTGACAAGAACTCGGAGTGAAGATTCCGTTTGCTCGTCACTCGTCACTTCCAAATGGCTGCCAGGGTTGGACTCGCACCAACACCGAACGGCTTAACAGGCCGCCGTGCTACTTTCACACCACCTGGCATGGCGCTGCCGGCAGGATTCCCACCTGCATCGTTCCGCTTAGAAGGCGGATGCCTCATGTGTTCGACCACGGCAGCAATTTGAAATGGTCGGAACGGCAGGATTCCCACCTGCGACCTCCCGGTCCCAAGGTGCTGGCGCACGGCCACCAGCGCTCTGAAGACTGAGCTACGCTCCGATAAGATGGCGCTCTCGATGGGACTTGCACCCACACTCTTCCCGTAGACAACGGGTTGCTTTTCTATTCAGCTACGAGAGCGAAATGGTGGGAAGTGCTGGTAACGCTCCAGTTCGTCGCTTCCGACACATATTTTGTGACGCCCGATTTACAGTCGGGCAGCCGGATCACCTCCCTGGAAAATTGGTAGCGGGAGTGGGAGTCACACCCACCTGAAGAAGTTTATGAGGCTTCTCTCTGTACTTTGGTCGAGTTTCCCGCAGTTGAAATTGGTGGAGCCGGTGGGTAACGCTCCCACATCAACCTGCTTGCAAAGCAGGTGCATTGCTTGTCTGCCACGACCCCAAATGAAAATGGCAGGCTGCCTCCGTGCCGCCCGGAGTAGGCTGAGTTTTGGAGACTCGGCCGCGTGCTGACGCGCAGCCTGAAAAGAATGGTGCGGCTGCCGGGAATCGCACCCGGACCATCTACCTGGCAGGAAGACATTCTGCTGTTAAACCACAGCCGCGAAATTAAAAGGGCCGGGAGCGTTCTCACACTCCCGGCCCGAGCCATTTCAACAAAGAACAAACACCTCTTGGTGATCTACTCGATCCCAACCCGCGGTTTCACGGCGGCTGTTTCGGTGTTTAGGGGCACACCTCCTCCGAAGCCCTTAAACTGTAAATTCTGGCTTAACACAATCGGCGCGCTTCTATGCGACCGCTGGACATAGTCCACCGGTGGAGAACCTCGGCTCTCCTGCGCCCGTTTTAGTTTTGTGTCGGTTGACATCATCGAGATGTCGCCTTCGTTTCGTTCACAGATCGTTCACCTTTCGTTTAATGGCCATCAAACGTCACTTCTGCAGGGAAACAAAAAACCCTGCTCACGTTTCGGTAAGCAGGGTGAGAGAAATCGTTTTTTGTCTTCAGAACCTGCTTACACCAAGTCTATCCAAACTACCTTCGGGCTGTTGCCCGATCGGTGCCAAGGATAGTCCAAGGCTAAACGCACAACCCGGGTTATACCGGCTATGACGTGTCGCTTTCGCGACCGCCATCGTCGGCCAACTCGTCGTTGATATGTTTAAGCAAGTTCTCATTGTCGTTGTTTTCGACTTTTGCGGCGTTACTTATACTCATCCAGACCATGCGACGCAACTTATAGCTTTGAGTGCGGTAAAATCTTTTATCCTAATATGCGGATGCGATTATTCCACAGATGATCGATGGCAACACGTCGGAGCAATTGGCAGTGTCGCGTCCGTTTGGAATCTGCGTTTTTGCGAAAGTTTGCGAAGGCGCTTATCCGAGTTCGACTCCCGACACGCGCACCACTTCAGAACGTGACGAATCTCTCGAGAACGCCTTTAACTTCACGGCTCAAACGGGTCGGCTCAGCTTAGAACCGAAGTCAGTCATTAGAGAAAGAACACTAATTTTCGATCGAGGCTTCTTCCTGGCGTACTTCGTAAGATCTCGATAATTTTTCACTGATGAGCCTCAAGCATTTCAGCGCAATGATGAAATCAGTGATCGCGCTGATGGTCACCATCGGCTTGGGGACATTGGCGGTTTGGCTGTGGCAACGACGGGATTCGGTGGCAACGGAGCCTTTTCGACACGAACAATCGCGCCCAACCAGGACTCCGCCAACGCAACGGCTGAGGCCCACCTCCGAGGTCAGTGCATACGCGAAGATCGAGGTGGTGCAGGCGGCTCTGGCAACGACGGCTGCATCGAATGCTGCTCGCGAGCAACTCGACGAACTGCGCCGCTACCTCTCAACGCTCACCGCGGAGACAGTAGTGGGCGCGATCCGCCAGTTTCTGGATTCCAAACAGGATGCTCCCAGCGGTCTTGGCTTCACCATCGGCAGGGAAGGCTTTCTCACAACAGCACCGTCACTGCGGGTTTTCCTGCTTGATTACCTTGCGCGCGTGGACCGCCAGGCGGCCGGCCGCTATGCCGAAATCATTCTTAGCTCGATGGACTCGCCGGACGAGTGGGCTATAAGCCTCCGCAACTACGCCATGGCCAACTCAACTCCTGATGCGCGCGCTTTCCTGGAGCAGAAGATGCAGGAGTTGCTGCGACACGAGCCGTGGCAGAACAATCCTTCGACAGGCTACCTCGAAGCATTTGATGTTGCGGTTCACTTGGGAGGCACCCACCTGATGCCTCCACTGACTCAACTGGTCCGTCAGCACGACAACCCTGCCGTGGCTCACGCCGCCTACCTCGCGTTGGACCGTCTCACGATCTCAAGCCCCGCCGCCACACTGGAGCACCTCCTGAATGCCACCGATGCTATGCAAGGCCGCGAGCAGACTCGGGCGAACTACTTTGCTCGCGCCAACGTCGCCGATCCAGAACAACGACACGTTTTGGAAAACTACCTTCTCGCACCAGACCGTTCTGCCGCCGAACTCGAGACTTTCGCGGGCCTGTTCCCAAACGCAAACTACATGGTATCGCCCAACCTGCTTACTCAGACGCGGACGCCTGAGCGTGCTGCGTTAGTGGCCCTGGACGCGGAAGCATTGCGCACCGTCCAGGCGTGGCTGGAGGACTCGCGCTTTTCCAACCTGCGCCCGCGTTTGGAAAGAATAAGGCTGCGGCTGGAGGAATTCGTCAGGCAGGCGAGTGTGAAGTGATGATGGAGTAACGGCGTGTTGGCGTGTTGCACGAATCGCCTTGCGCGATTCCTGTCCGGAGTCAGGCAGTTGTCGGTGCATTCTGCATTTCAATTGCGGCGAGGCGGTGTAACGATCAAGCCTTGCGGATCTGTTGAGGGCAATGGCGCTGCCCAACCTCATGCCTTCGGGCGACACCGACGATGATCTTGCCGTCGTCCGGCACAGCGATGGCCTTCACAGAGCCGGCGGTGGACGTTTTGTGCGGCGAGGAGGAAACCTTTCAACGCGATGGCCTGAGCGTTGCGCTCAGCCATTCGCTGCTCCGCTTTTACCTGAGCGAGTGGCGAGCGACGCTAAATCAGGTTTTTTGTTGCGGATAAGTCAAATCCGCTGAGGGACGGTACGGACCTCCACGGCGGCTAGCCTACGGCTGCGGCTGCAGCACGGCGCGGAGGAAGCGGTTCGTCGTGCCGGCCGGGAAGACGTTCGTCACCAGTTCCGAACTGCTGTTCAGGCGCTGCGTGTGCAGTGGCATCCAGACGCTGGATAGCTCCGAGGTCGTGCCGGGCAGCCGCGTCGTGTACTCCAGGCGGTAGAGGCTGCCACTGGAGCCGAGCAAGTGCACCGCGTTGCTGCCGGCCATCGCCTGCACCTTGCCGTAAGCCTGATAGTTGGCGAAGATGTTCGTTGGCTGTCTTTTGTCAAAAGTCACTGAGACCTCATTTGGCGTAATGAAAAACGGGTTCGTCAGCCTGTTGAACTCCACCCGGTAGCTCGTCGCGTTGTAATCCTTAAATCGGGCAAACTGCTCATCATACCAATCCGAATACCGCGTGCCATTGTTCCAAGTGAATCGATACGCCGCTCCGTAGTTCGTGACCTCCGGGGGCAGAAGGCTTACGCTTACGAGGCCTTCGAAATTCGGATCTGCCATGCCGCCGACGCCCAGCAGGATCGGGCCAGTGTTATTCTGCCCACTGTCGCCAAGGCCTTCCGCAGTGTTGATCAACTCGGCCACCTCGCCGTCGATCACACGCACGGTGGTGCGGCCGTTGCCGCCGAGGAACACAGCAGCCGGGTAAAACGCGCTCCTATTGTTGGTCACCACTTGCACGCAGAGCGGCCCTCCGCTCATGCCGGGATAGCCCGCTATCTCCGTCGTGTAGAATACCTGGTTCGATTCCTGATTCCATGTCAGGGTGCGAATCGGCGTCGCGTGCATCCGGCCGCGATTCAGCTCCGGCACGCCTTCGACCGGATAGCCCACCAGCATCTCCTGCGAAGCGTTGAACAGCCATTCGCCCACCGGTGCGCGCGACACGAGATAGCCGCTGAAACCACCAATTAACGCGTCGCCCGCTGCTGCCGACAAAAAATAAAGTGCGGCCACATCGCGGTTCTTTGAGGCCACGGACGAAATCCCCGGACTCGGGTCGTTCGTCTTCGCCGCTGCATAACCCGACAATATGCACCAGCCGCGCGCAGCCTTGGGCGGTGGCTCATACACGCCCGCGTGCCGCTGGAAAAACCAGTTCACGCCCGTTACAGGCACCAGTTCCACGTCATCGAACACCACATGCGCCGCGGTCAATACGACGCGCTCCTTCACCGCGCAGCCGCTGCCGTAACCCACGTCCGACTGCAATTGTCCGCAGAACACGTAAGGATACCCGCCCGCAAAACCGCCGTTGACTTGGGACACAAAGTCGAGCACAAGCGGTCGCTCGCCTGAACTCTGGTCCGCCACGTAATGCCGCCCCGTGATCGCCCTTACTCGATTCGCCGGCACACTCACCAAGCGCGCTGGTGGGGTGGTCCATAGGTTCGTCACCGGTTTGAATTGGACCATGTAACTGCCGGCGATGAGCACCAGGCTTGTGCCACCGTCGCGATACGTGCTTTCGCCCTGCAGCCGCCAGCCGCCATGGAGATTCGGGTCGCTGTTCGTGGCGATGAACGGCGGCTCAATTGCCACTGTCAGGCTACCCAACTGCGTCAGGCTCGTGTTGGTGTAAAAGAAGGTGAACTGCGCATTCGTCGTCAACGACACAATGGTTCGCAGTGGTTCGATGTAGCCCGGCACTGGCTTGAACTCAACCTCGTAGTCGCCCGCTGGCAACCCGCGCACGATGCTCTCGCTGTTGCGCCAGTTGAAGTCCCAAGTGAACCGCCATTGCCCCTGCGGCACCGGTTGCAGGTTCGTCTGGAGGAGATTGACCTGCAGCGTGTACAGAGTGGCCGGGTCGATGATCGGTGTGACCCCGCGCGCGAGGAATGAATTGGTCGAAGCATCGTTGTCTAGGATGGAAATGGCGGCCGTGTCGTTTGTCACCACCGTGTTCGGATCGCGTGGGCTTAGGCGCGCCCAAAAATCCTGCGTGCCCTCCACGTAAAAGTCCTCAAGGATTGGGATGGTGACAGTCTGGCTCACCTCTCCAGCGCCGAAGGACAGCACTATGCTAGTTCGCGTGAAGTCTCTTCCCACCTCGACTGCGCCACCCACGGCTGTATGATCGTCGGTGAAGAAATTTACAGTTGCCGCGACGGTACCAGCGTTCTTCAGCACTCTGACTGTCACCGAATTTGACGACTCGTCCACCGTGTAGCTTGTGGGGTCGAAGGAGAACGTAGGCAGCGCCTGGATCGTGTTCGTCACCGGCTCGCTCGTGGCCGATAGGCCCGTGTTGTCTGTCGCCACCGCCCTGAGCGTGTGTTCGCCGGGCGCTGGAGTCGGCCATGTGAAATCAAACGGTGCGTTGGTCTTGCTGCCCAACAATAGTTCGCCATCATACAATTCCACGCGCACCACCGTCGCGTTCGTTCCCGATTCACTGGCCGTCACGCTCACGGTCACGCTCGCCGGGGGGCTCACAAAGATTTGGCCGTTAGTCGGGCTGAAAATCCGCACCAGCGGAGGCAGGTTGGCTCCGCCGATGAAATGCGCCGTGATTGTCTTGCTCCCATCCATGGTCACCGTTAACGGATTCTGCGAGCCGTTGGTGTCCCCACTCCACACCCAAAAAGCCGCGTCCGGATTCGTGACAGCAGTGAGCGTCACCTGCGTTCCTCTGACGTAGTTCGACATCTGGGGGTTCTTGGTCACCGAGCCGTTCCCGTTGACCAACGTGGTGAGCGCGAACGTGTTCGTGTCCTGCAACGTTCCGAAAACTCCCCGCACCGTCGGCATGGCGCTCGTCACCACGAAATCCAGGGGGCTGACCACTTGGTTATTGCCTGCGCCGGTCCAAGACCTGAAGAAGGAATTCGGATTCGGGAGTGCCGAAATCCGGACGGTCGATCCAAACGGATACGGTCCTTGGGGCGGGTCGAGCATCACCGTGCCGGAACCCGTGTTCGTTGCGATGATGGAGGTTCCAAACACTGCCTGTAATGACCGTCCGCGGTCCATGGTCACCGACAGCACGTTCGTGCTTTCCGAGGCGCCTTCCCAGCCAAGAAAGACCCAACCGGCGTTGGTGACGGCTGTGAGGGTCACCACAGTGTTGCTGAGGTAATGGCCGCCGGGCGGGTTCACAGACACGCTGCCGCCTCCCCGCGTGCCGAGCGCCAAGGCATAGACCGGCACTATTTCGATCACCACCGGGTCCGACAGCGCCTCGATGGAATAGTCCCCGTTATATGCCGCGGCCCAGACCGTGACGGTGTTCGAGACCGCAAACGGTCCCGAATATTCAGGCGCGCCCGGATCCGGCCTTGTTGACCCGTTCAGCGTGAAATGGATGTGGCCCACGCTAATCAGCGAATCAATCGACACGGAGACGGTGTTCGTGGCCGGGAAACGGAAATAATTCGAATCGCTGCAACGCCCATTGACCACCACGTCCGGCGTGCCACAGGGTGCCAACCTGTAACAGAAAGGGGTCCACCAGGGATCCGGCGCAATCCGGACTTGAACAGCCGTCGTCCTGCTTAGGACGTCGCGAACATCACGGTTGGCATAGCCTACTGTTCCTGTCGGGCCGTACTGCACGAAGAAAGTGAGGTTGCCGTCGCCATCGATGTCCGACACAAGGGTGCTGGGGTCGATAAAGGATGTGAAGCCGGAGACATCGAAGGTTGCCGGCGGCGGACCGCAACCCGAGTTCGTAAACCACCCGATCACGGGTACGCCCCCAGGCGGAGTCACGTCTTGACGAAAGCTGCCGCTCGCCGTGAAGACAGTGAGCGTCCCGCCGGAGAAGTGGGACGCGACGTTCCCTTCAAAGTAGCCAGGACTCCACGTCAGATTGCCACGAATCATGAGAGGCTCACAGATACCGATGACGCTCCTGTTGATCATAAACTTGTGGACGGTGTTGGACGTGAAGGAGGCGGCGGTCAGGCTCACTCCCGGGGAAGCACAGGCCAATCCTTCACCGACATGAACTTGCACAAATGTCGTCCCGCTTAGAGCGCCGGTCGGGCAGTGTCCGCCGAAGTTGGAGAGACGAGGTGTTCCGTTCTGATATCGCGCGATGAAAGTGATGTTGCCGTCCACGATGTCCATCGGATGCGTAGCAATGTCGAACTCCTCAGTGAGATCGGAGCGAAGAAAGTACACGGACCCAGGGCATTCGTAACCTGGCCGAGTAGTGTCACTGATGAGCGGCACTCCTCCGGTCGGCGTCACATCTTGTGAAAAGCTGCCGCTCAAGGTGGAGATGGTCAGCGTCCCGCCCGAGAACCCGGCCCCTCGTCCACCGAATAAAAAACCACCGGGTTCGTAAAACAGCGTCGCCGCAATCCTGATCCTCTCGGAGGGGCTGACGCCCTCGGCTCCAATCGGGCTTAGATTGGTGCCAGTGACGTGGTAAGCAGTTGCCTCTAGACCAAAAACGGCATCGGTGGCGTCGGTTGGGCAACGGGTACATGGCTCGGCACGCAGGTGTTCGCCTGCCAGCAGGCTAAGAGCAGATAGGATCACTGATATCTGGTGCCTCCGGCGCATGGTTTTGTCATCTACTAGCCGACTCCGCACAAGAAAGAAAGTGCAAAAAGCTAATTCAGACGCGCATATCAGAATCGAAAGCGCAGCCTGGCATAAAACACGCGCTCTCGCGGCAACTCGGAGTAAAAGTTCAAGGGCTTCAGATGGTAGTCCTCGCCGGTCACGTTGAGGACTCGATTCAGACCAGATTTCCTTCTCGTTTGAGGAGGCGGGCTTTGACGTTAAAAAAATCAATTCTTTGCGCCCGTTGCGGCCCGCTTCGTTTGATAAGTAGTACCCCGTCAGCCATTCGCTGCTCCGCTTTAAACCTGACTGAGTGGCGAGCGGCGCTAAATCAGGTTTTTGTTGCGGATAAGTCAAATCCGCTGAGGGATGGCGCGGACCTCCACGGCGACTAGCCTACGGCTGCGGCTGCAGCACGGCGCGGAGGAAGCGATTCGTGGTTCCCGGTGGGAAGACGTTTGTCAGTACCGCCGAACTGCTGTTCAGGCGCTGCGTGCGCATCGGGGTCCAAACACCGGACGGCCCTGAGGAGCCGGGCAGCCTGATCGCGTGCTCCACCCGATAGAGGCTCCCGCTGGAGCCGAGGAGCAATACATTGCTTTTGCTATCCGGCATCGCTTGCAACGCACCAAAAGCCTGGTAGATCCCCAACACCTGCTTTGGCTGATTTTTATCGAAACTGACCGGAAGATCGTTCGGCGTGATGAAATTGGAGTTCGTTAGCCTTTTGAACTGCAGCTTGTAGCTCGTGCCACTGTAATCTTTAAACTGAGCAAACTCCTCATCGTACCAATCCGAATACCTTATCCCATTGTCATTCCAGGTGAACCGATAAGCCGCGCCGTAATTCGTGACCTCTGATGGCAAGAGGTTCACGTTGACAAGACCTTCAAAATTGGGATCTCCAGTGCAGCCGGGACAGATCTTGATCGGGCCAGTGTTATCCTGTCCGCTGTCAGCCAGGGACTCCGCGGCGTTGATTAACTCGGCGACCTCGCTGTCGATGGCACGGACGGTCGTGCGCCCGTTGCCGCCGAGGAACACAGCCGCAGGATAAAACGCGCTCGTATTATTGGTCACCACGTGCGCGCAAAGCGGCCCGCCGCTCATGCCCGGATACGCCACGATGTTCGTCGTGTAGAATACCTGGTTGAATTCTTGATTCCATGACAGCCTGGCAATAGGCGTCGCGTGCATCCGCCCGCGGTTCGGTTCCGCCACCACTTCCACCGGGTAGCCCACCAGGGTCTCCTGGGAGGAATTGAACAGCCATTCCCCCGGTGTATGCGACACAAGATAACCGCTAAAACCATGGCCCGCCGCCGCTGACAGGAAATACACGACTGCAATATCTCGATCCTTCGTGGCAGGGGAGGAAATACCTGGCGTAGGGTCTGCGTTCCGTCGGTCGGCGTAGCCTGAAAGCACACAGGCGCCGCGCGCCACCTGGGGGGGCGGCTCATAGACACCCACCTGCCGCTGGAAGAACCAGTTCACGCCGGGCGCACAGCTCATCGCCTCGGCGTCGAACACCACATGAGCCGCAGTCAATACAATGCGCTCCTTCACCGCGCAGCCGCTCCCATAACCCAGATCCGACTGCAACTGCCCGCAAAAGACGTAAGGATACCCGTCCGGAAAACTGCCGTTAACCTCCGAGACGAAGTCGAGCAGGTTTGGAGGACGTCCTGGACCCAAGTCGGCAACATAGTACCGTTCTGTGACTGGCTCGATCTCGTTAGCGGGCACGCTCACCGACCGAGCCGCCGGCGTGGTCCACAGGTTGGTCACTGGTTTGAACTCGACCACGTAACTGCCAACGTTGAGCCCATCCAGACTCGTGCCACCGTTGCGATACGCGCTTTCGCCTCGCAGACGCCAGCCGCCGTGGAGGTTGGGGTCGCTGTTAGTGGCGATGAACGGTGGCTCAATGGACACCATCAGGCTGCCCCACTGCGACAAACTCGTATTGGTATAAAAGAAAACGTACTGCGCGTTCGTCGTCATTGACACAACCGTTCGCAGCGGCTCGATGTAGCCCGGCACGGCCTTGAACTCCACCTCGTAGTTTGCCGGTGGCAGACCCCTCACGATGCTCCCGTTGGTGCGCCAATCGAAGTCCCACGTGAACCGCCATTGTCCTAATGGCACTGGTTGCTGGTTTGTCTGTAATAGATGTATCTGCAACGTCGGCAGCGTGGCCGGGTTGACGATCGGCGTCACCACGCGGGTGAGGAATGAATTCGTCGATGCGTCGTTGTCGATGATGTAAATTTTGGCCTTGTCGTTTGTCACCACCGTGCTCGTCGGGTCCACCGCACCGATCCTGGCCTCAAAATACTGGGGTGGATTCTCCACGTAAAAGTCCTCGTGGATTGGGATCGTAATGGTCCATTCGGCCGGCCCGGCGCCAGAGGACAAGATCGTGTTGGTGGCGGCGAAGTCTACCGCCACCGCCGTGCCGTTCACCGTGAAGAAATTCACTGAGGCCGCGGCGCTGGCGTTCTTAATCACCTTGACCGTGATAGAGCCTTCCCCCTCGCCCACGTTGTAGCTCGCGTGTTCCAACCAAAAGGTTGGAACGGCCTGAATCGTCACCGCCACCGGGGCACTCGTGGCCGAGAGCAGGCCGTTGTCCGTGCCCACGGCGGTGAGGATATGCGTCCCGGTTGCCGGAGACAGCCAGGTGATGTCAAACGGTGCGTTGGTCCTGGTGCCCAGCAACGTTGCGCCGTCATAGAAATTGACGCCTATTATGGTCCCGTTCGTGTCCGCGTCGCTCGCTGTCGCGCTCACGATCACGCTGGCCGGGGCCCGGAGGGTCGCGCCGTTGGTCGGGTTAAAGAGGCTAATCAACGGAGGCACATTGGCCCCGCCGGTAAAGTTCGCTGTGATTGTCTTGTTGGTGTCCATCGACACGGTCAACACAGGGTTAGTGCCGCTTTCATCCCCGCTCCACCCCAGAAACGTCGCAGCGGGAGCCGCGGTGAGTGTAACCGGGAAGTTTTTCGGGTAGTTCGGTTGCTGCGGGCTCTTCGTCACCACGCCGTTGCCGTTCACGAGCGTCGTGAGCGCGAACGTGGTGCTGTTCGGAAGACTGCCGAAGACCGCACGCACGGTGGGAAAGGCGTTCGTCACTTCGAAAATCAGCGGACTGACCATCTGACCGGCAGCCGGCTCGACCCATTGGATGAAATACCAACCGTTGCTTGGAATAGCCGATATTCGCAACCTGCTGGCGAAAGGATACGGACCTGAGCTCGGCCAGTTCAATACGCTGCCACCCTCCAAAGGGGGGGTGGTCACGAACGTGCCGAAGATCGCCTGGACAGAACGAGCCTGGTCCATGGTCACCTGCTGTGTCAGGCTTGTGCCACTGGCGTCACCCTCCCACCGAAGAAAGTTCCAGCCTGTCGCTGGGGAAGCGGACAGTTGGACCAGCGTGTTGCTCAAGTATTGTCCCCCCGGTGTATCCGCCGACACATTGCCGCCGCCCGGCGTGCTCAGCGCCAACGCATACACCGGCACGACTTCGATCCGCACCGGTTCTGCCAGGCGCTTGTCGGAAAAGGAAAAGTTCGTTGGATAAGCAGCCGCCCATACCGTGACTGTGTTCGACACGGCAAAAGACGATAAATACTCCGTGTGGCCGGCGTTCGGCTCGGGTGGTGAGTCATCCAGTTTAAAGTAAATCCTCGCCGGGCTGTATGAGGAAGTAATGGTCACAAAAATGGCATTCGTGGCCGGGATCGCGAAACCCGAGGGACAGTATCGGCCGTTGACCAGCACGATGGGAGTGCCGACAGGGTTTGGGATAGGGCGCAATCCGGCCAGGAAAATGTCTGAGCTTCCGCTGTTCATGAGCGTAGAGCAGTCGAAGAAGCCGTTCGGAGGATCGAAGTCTCCGGTGACATAAATGTTTCCGCTCCTGTCCGCCGCCACGCCATAGCCCTCCATGTTGCTGGGCCCCCTGGCTTGTTTTGCCCACTGAAGATTGCCCACGGTGGTGTACTTGGCGACCAGGAGACCGGTCGTGTTCGTAGCGGCAAAGGAACCGGTCACATAAGCATTGCCTTCCGTGTCCACACAGAGACCCTTTGCCGACTCGCTATCCGTTCCTCCGAATGATTGTGACCAGAGGTAAGAGCCGGCAGAAGCCGCCTTCCAGAGAAAGATGTCTTTATTTCCACCGTAAGGCAGAGGGCCGCCGCCAAAATCGGTGTTGGTCGAACTGAAATCGCCGGCGACGAACACGTTGCCGAAATTGTCTGAAGCGACGCTGTTGCCACTATCGCCGCCGGACCCTCCCGATCGCTGGACCCAGCGGATGGTTCCACTTGAAGCGCTGTAGTTGGCAAGGAAGGTTCCTCCGCCAATCGGGGGCAAAGGGAGACCGCTAAAGAGGGCGTTGGTTGAATCGATGACACCGGTGACATAGACGTTGCCACGGCTGTCCACTGCAACGCCTCGGCCTGAATCACTGCCGCTGCCTCCGGCCCCTTTGGCCCAAAGGAGAGCTCCCAAAGGAGTGTATTTCGCGACAAAGACATCGGTGGCACCGCTACTCGTCAGGATGACGCCTCCGAAATTTACGTTCGAAGATGAAAAGCTGCCAGTGACGTAGATGTTGTCCGCAGCATCCATCGCGATAGCGTTAGCGATGTCATTGCCTTCTCCGCCAAATCTCTTGGACCAAAGAAAGGCTCCGGACGGGCTGTATTTGACGAGGAAAACGTCATTGCTGCCTGCACTCGCCATGGGCAGCCCGCCGAAATCAGAATTCGTTGAGCAAAAGTATCCGGCCACCAAGACATTACCCAAGCTGTCCACCGCAACGCCGGTCGCGTAATCGTCGCTCGAGCCACCTCCCCGCCTGGCCCAGATGCTCGTGCCCGTGCTTGAGTATTTCGCCACAAAGACATCGGCCCGCTGGTCACCATTGGGCAAGGTAAGGCCTCCGAAGATTGCGTTCGTCTCAAACCAACCCGTGACATAAAGGTTGCCGGAAGCATCGGCAGCGATGCTTGCTGCATGATCTTTGGCAGTCCCGCCAGCTTGTTGTGCCCAGAGAAAAGTCGCGCTCGCGTCAAGGAATCCAAACTGAACAACGTGGAAGGTCTGTCCGGCAATGATCAACGTGCCGATGCGTAAACTGGTGCTGGGGTTAGCCGTCACAGAATAGCTCACTGTGCCGCTGCCGGTCCCGCTGGAGCCGGAGGTGATAGTGATCCAACTGTAGCTGCTTAAGGCAGCCCAACTACAACCCGCACTGGCGGTAACGTTCACGCTGCCACTGCCGCCTGCGGCAGAAACGGAAGCGCTGCTTGCTGAGAGGACGTAATTACAGGATGGAACCGCCGTGTTAGCGCACGTCTGGGCGCTCTCTGGCGAGCTGTTGCCCGCATTGTCATACGCCGCCACGGAGAAGCAATAGCTTGTGCTCGGAACCAATCCGGTGATCGAAATGCTCGTGTCCGCGGTGGCGACCGCATGGACGCCGTCTTGATAAACGTGGTAGCCGGCCAGTCCGGAACCGCCAAGGTCCACCGATGCATCCCAACTTAGATTGATCTGGCTCGATGAAACCGGCGTCGCCGTCAGATTAGCAGGAATGGTCGGAGGGGTTGTGTCGGCCGCCGCATGCGGCGATCCGTCTGCCAGCAGGATAAGAAAGCACACCAAAACTGGTATCAGATTCCCTCTCCGCATGGTTGGGCCATCATGCCAACGCCACACAAAAAAGAAAGTTTAAAGGTTACGTCATTACCACCTGCGTTCACGCCCATCTCAAAACCGAAATCTCAGCCTCGCATAAAAGACGCGCTCCCGCGGCAATTCGGAGTAAAAGTTCAGCGGCTTCAGATGGTAATCCTCGCCGGTTACGTTGAGGACTCCGAGCGTGATGTCGCCGCGCTGGCGCGGTAAGCGGTAACCGGCAAGCAGGTTAAACTGCGGAAATTCGTCACCGGGCAGATCTTCATCATGAAAAGCGCCGCCACTGAAGCGGGTTTGGCGATTCTCTTGGAGGTACCAATCAAGCTCAGTGCGGGCGAAGAATCCGGACGGATGATTGAACAACGCGAAGGTTCCGAACCGGTGCAGGTCGGATTCTTCAGTTCCGTGGAGGCCGCCCAGCCCGTTCATGGCGAGGTCGGAGACTGGCACCTCGGGAAGGGTTCTTTGAAGCTCGGAGCGGGCAAAGCGGTAGCTCAGACCCAGCGCCCATTCATCAGCGACGATTTGGTTCAGGATCAGAGCAGCGGAATGTTCGAGAAAGTCGAGTTTATCCGGTGTGGAAGAAACGCCCGCGGGTTGCATACCGGGCTCAGCTTCGCGCACGCCGATATGACGCACCACGTCAGACGTGAGACGTTCACCCTGGAGACCGAGATACGTGCGGCTACCGAATTTGATATCCAACGCCAGGCCTGCTGTCTCGAACCTCTGTGCCGATATCGAGCTGGCAACTGACTCGGGGATGATCGTACGGTACGTCTGCACGAAGCCGGCGAGTTGGGTGGGCTCCAACCGAAAGCTCTGATCGTCCATGACACCGCTGAGCGAGCGGCTATAGGCCCCGCGCAAGGTCACCGACTTCGCGGGCGTCCACGTCACGGCCGCCTTGGGACCGATCTGCTCGCGCTCGGCTTCGCCCGGGGTGATCGGCGGGTCGCGGAAGTTTTGCGGGTAACGCAAGTCGTCGTATGTAATGCCTCCCAGCAGGACCAGCGGTTCTATCAGCTTCAGGCTGTAGTAGGCGTAAGCGGTCCTGCGTTCGAAGTCCTCGTCGATTGAATCATCGACCGGAGGCAGTAGCGCATTTGGCGCAGGGCTGTAGCGAAGCTGATTGATTGCGCGGATGCTCCCACGCTGATAACGACCTCCGAAAAGCAGGGTGTGGCGATCGTTTTGAAACACCTGGTTCAGTTCGGCAGTCCCGGCTTCAAAGCTGTTCTCGTAGGTGATGTCGTGGGGCGGGACGCCGGATACTCGATTGGTTCCTCCCTGCCGAAGGAGAAGCAGCAAGGGTACTTCGCGATCGCTAAAGTGTTGCTCGATATTCAGAAAACCGCCAAGAGCCAGGGTGTGAACCCCCGGTGCCCATTCACGATGGTAGCCGGCCAGCGCGATGGGTTTCTGAAACTCGTCGAAATTATAATGCGGCCTGGCTTCCTTATCCGGATCGAAGTACTGGAAGTTGTCGCCGGAATGGTAGTCGTAATATCGGGTCAGCAGCAGCACCGAGTCCTGCGCCGTAAGCTGCTGTTTGATGGTCGAGTACCACTCGATGCGGTCGAGCTCATTGTTGCGTCGAACGCCGTTGTTGTGCTGGTAATCCAGGTCGAGGGACCAGGCAATACTATCGATCACACCGAATTGAGAAGCGAGTTCCCGGTACTGTCCGTCGCTGCGATATGACGAGTCAGTGCTCAGGCCGATGCGATTGCGGTCGAACAGGCGAGCGTACTCCTGCTGGGAAATGTGTTGCGAAAGTGGTGTGCCCCCAACTGGGCTAAGAAGATTGGCCAGGAGCAGTTCGTTGAGCCACGGCGTCTCATAACGCAGGCTGAAGCGCGTGGGATCGCGCAGGGCGTCAAAGCTCTCGGACAGAAAAAGGTGAGCACTGTAGTTGGCGTAGTCGTAACTGACGGCACGGGCGGCTTCGCGGGCTGCGACTTCGTTCATGCCCGCACTCTGGTAAACATTGGCCAGGCTGGAACTGCGCACCGCGCGGTCTTCGTCGAGCAGGAAGCGTGAACGATAGAGCGCTCGGTTGTCATTGAGTTTCACGGACTGTTCCAAATGGCGCACCGCTTCGTTGATGCGGTTTTCCTCGCGACTAACCAGCGCACTATAGAGCCAGGGCGTCGGGTCGTTGGTATCGAGGGTTCTGGCCAAGGCGAATTCGTGGCCAGCCCGCTGGGTCTTCCCGGCGTGGCTGTATGCCTTGCCAAGGTAGCTACGGAGGAGGGCGCGTTGTGGTTCGAGTGCAGCGGCAACCAGGAGGTCATCCATGGCAGATTGCAAAACGCTCGCCCGCAGCTCAGCCCTCTCTCCTATGGAGAGGGAAAAAAAACTTGGCGTGAGTCGGATTTTGCAAAGGCCACGGCCCAGCCAAGCGTTGCCGAGGGCGGAATCCACAGCAACGGCGCGGTCGAACCACTCGATGGCCTGGCGGGTTTTGTTTTGTGCCGCAAGGAGGAAACCTTTCAACGCGATGGCCTGAGCGTTGCGCGGTGTCAGTTCGAGGCTTTTGTTCAAGGCCTCCACTGCCCTGCTGGTATGGCCGAAACTGAATTCCAACTCCGCCACACGCGCCCAGGCAAAGCCAAACTTGGGCGAGTTCATGGCTGCTTGTTTGGCTAAATCCAGCGCACTCCTCAACGAAGGATCTCCCACGGCACGGGATTGTTCATGGTAGGAGGAGGCGAGAAGTTCAGTCCCAAGTTGAGGATTGAGCGTTGAGGGATTGGGTTGACGCTTCACCGCCGCGATAAGCTGGCGTAGCGCGGTCGCCAGACGCTGGAGGCGTTCGGATGGATCAGCGACAGGCAGGGCGGCGAGAGTGGCTTCTGTCTTCTCTACCTGACCGACCGAGAGCAGCAGCGCAGCATAATAAACGCGCTCGGCGTCAGAGCC
>Ga0137429_1000440_pt1 | contig 16961 bp, 14 predicted proteins | sample EasRivERMZT736_2_FD_102304 | JGI IMG/M metagenome (GOLD analysis project Ga0137429, IMG submission 102304) | Soil microbial communities from meander-bound floodplain in the East River, Colorado, USA - East River MetaG ERMZT736_2 | ecosystem: Environmental > Terrestrial > Soil > Floodplain ...
ACCGCTGCGGGACCGATCCCCATGAAGCCGCGTTCCGATCGGCGGTTTCGCGCGGTGACCTGGAACGCCCTTCCCACAGCACCCTTCGTCATCGTCCCGCAGGGAGAATCTGACAAGGTAGTGTTGCGCCGGAATGACGGCGAGGGGACGGGCACCGCCACTCCCTTCGCGGGGGGGCTACTCGGCGCGGCCGAAGTCGTCGGCGAGGCGCACGATGTCGCTCTCGCCCAGGAAATCGCCGCGCTGGATCTCGATGAACACGAGCGGGGTGTCGCCGGGGTTCGCCATCCGGTGCGCGGTGCCGATCGGGACATCCACGGTGTCTCCGGCGCTGAGCGCGCGGTCGGCGCCGTCGAGCGTGACGCGGCCGCTCCCGGCGACGACCATCCAGTGCTCGGAGCGCCGGGCGTGACGCTGGTAGCTCAGGCGCCGCCCCGGATGCACCTCGATCCGCTTGACCTTGAACCCGTCCCCCTCGTCGAGGACGATGTAGCGGCCCCAGGGGCGCTCGTCCCGTTCCCGCGCATCGTCGCTCATCGTCTCCTCGTCCCGGCGGCGCCGAATCCGGCGCGCAACTGATGCTAGGATACACGCCTTCTCGCGCCGCCGCGCGCGCCGCCGGAGCCGCCCATGGCAGGAACCTCGAGCCCCGCCTTCCCACCCGTGGACGAACAGCTCGTCGCGCTGCGCAAGGGGGTGGTGGACCTGCTGGTCGAGGCGGACCTGCGCCGCAAGCTCGAGCGCTCGCGCGCCAACGGCAAGCCGCTGCGGGTGAAGGTCGGCTTCGACCCCTCCGCTCCCGATATCCACCTCGGGCACACGGTGCTGATGCGGAAGATGAAGTGCTTCCAGGACCTCGGGCACGACGTGCTGTTCGTGATCGGCGATTTCACCGGACTCATCGGGGATCCGACCGGCCGCTCGAAGACGCGCCCGCAGCTCACGCGCGAGGCGCTCGAGAAGAACGCCGAGACGTACAAGACGCAGGCGTTCAAGATCCTGAACCCGGAGAAGACGATCGTCGAGTTCAACTCCCGCTGGCTCGGCGCGCTCGGGAGCGAGGGGTTCGTGCGCCTCGCGGCGCAGTACAACGTGGCGCGGATGCTGGAGCGGCGCGACTTCAAGGAGCGCTACGAGCGGGGGGAGTCGATCCGGATGCACGAGTTCCTGTATCCGCTGGCGCAGGCGTACGACTCGGTCTTCCTGCAGGCGGACGTGGAGCTGGGGGGCACGGACCAGCTCTTCAACCTCAACGTCGGCCGCGACATCATGCCGGAGTACGGCCTGGAGCCGCAGGTGGTGATGACGACGCCGCTCCTGGTCGGGCTCGACGGCAGCGAGAAGATGTCGAAGTCGCTGGGGAACCAGATCGGGGTCGAGGATCCGCCGCGCGAGATGTTCGGGAAGGTGATGTCGCTCTCGGACGACCTGATGTGGAGCTACTACACGCTGCTGACCGATCTCTCGGCGGCGCAGGTCGAGGCGATCCGGCAGCAGGTCGGCAAGGGGGAGCTGCATCCGAAGCGGGCGAAGGCGGATCTCGCGCGGCGGCTCGTCACCGACTTCCACTCCGCGGCCGCGGCCGCCGAGGCGGAGGCGGAGTTCGAGCGGATCTTCGCCGCCGGCGGCGTTCCGGACGAGATCGACGAGCGCGCGCTCCCGGCGGGGGAGCGGGCGGGGTGGCTGCCGCGCGTGCTGGTGACGCTCGGCGCCGCCGCCTCGAACGGCGAGGCGAAGCGCCTGCTGCGGGGCGGCGGAGTGTACGTGGACGGCGAGCGGGTGCAGGACGAGAACCACGAGCTGTCCCCGCCCGGCCCGTATCTGCTCCAGGTCGGCAAGCGCCGCTTCTTCCGGGTCCGCTTCGAGTGAGCGTCCCGGCCGTCCCCGCGAACTTCTTCGCCGGCCTGGAGTGCCCCCGCTGCGGCGCCTGGCTCGACGGACAGTCGCTCGTCGGGACCTGCGCCTGCGGCTCGCCGCTCCTCGCCCGCTATCGCCTCGAGGAGGCGGCCACGGCGTTGCCGCGGGAGGCTCTCGCCGCGCGCGAGCCGACCCTCTGGCGCTACCACGAGATGCTCCCGGATCCCGGAGCGCACCGCATCTGCCTGGGGGAGGGGTTCACGCCGCTGCTTCCCGCCGTCACGCTGGGGGACGAGCTCGGCCTCTCCCGCCTCTATCTCAAGGACGAAGCGCTCAACCCCACGGGGTCGTTCAAGGCGCGCGGCATGGCGACCGCGGTGTCGATGGCGAAGGCGCTCGGCGCCACGCGCCTGGCGCTGCCCTCGGCCGGCAACGCCGGATCGGCCGCGGCCGCCTACGGGGCGCGCGCCGGGCTCGCCGTCGATCTGTTCCTCCCCGAGAGCACACCGGTCCCGTTCCGTCTCGAGGCGGAGGTGACGGGAGCGCGCGTGCACCTGATCCCGGGTTCGATCGCGGACTGCGGCGCGGCGCTGCGCAAGCGGACCGCGGGGTTCGGCTGGTTCGACCTCTCCACCCTGCGCGAGCCGTACCGGCTCGAGGGGAAGAAGACGATGGGGTACGAGATCGCCGAGCAGATGGGGTGGCAGCTTCCGGACGTCGTCGTCTACCCGACCGGGGGGGGCACCGGCCTCATCGGGATGTGGAAGGCGTTCGCCGAGATGGAGGCGCTCGGCTGGACCACGGCGGCCCGCCCGCGGATGGTCTCGGTGCAGGCGGAAGGGTGCGCGCCGATCGTGCGCGCCTTCGAGCGCGGGGAGGAGACCGCCGCGCCGTGGGAGGACCCGCGGACCGAGGCCTCCGGGCTGCGCGTGCCCTCCGCGATCGGCGACTTCCTCATCCTGCGGGCGATCCGCGAGAGCGGCGGGACCGCCGTCGCGGTGAGCGACGCCGAGATGCGCGCCGGGATCCGCCGCATCGGTCGCACCGAAGGGTGCGTCACCGCCCCGGAGGGGGGCGCGACTGTGGCGGCCGTGCAGCGGCTCCTCGCCTGCGGCTGGATCCGGCCGGACGACCGGGTGGTGTTGTTCCTCACGGGCACCGGTCTCAAGTACCTGGAATCGCTCACCGGGTGAGCGAGCCCGCCCCGCGCCCGGGTTCGCCATGGGGGCTTCCGCTCGGCCTGGTGCTCCTGAGCCTCATCTTCCTCCTGCGCGGGCTGCCTGCCCTCGCGCCGCCGTCGCTCTGGCTCGACGACCAGTGGGTGGCACTGCTCGCGGCGCAGGCGCCCTGGTCGTTCCTGTTCAGCGCTCCGATCCCCTGCCCGCCCGGCTTTGCGCTGCTCGAGCAGCTCGCACGCCGCCTGCTCGGCGACGCGGACTGGGCGCTCCAGGTCCTGCCGTTCGCTGCCGGGATCCTGACGGTGCCGCTCCTCGGCTGGGTCACCTTCCGGCTCACCGGGGAGCGGCTGCTCGGGCTGGCCGTCGCGACGCTGCTCGCGGGCAGCCCGGTCCTCGCGGCCTTCAGCCTGCGCGTCAAGCCGTTCTCGCTCGACGCGCTTGTGGCGACCGCCCTGCTCAACCTGGCGGTGGCCGGGATGCACCGTCCCGGCGTCCGTGGCCTCGCATGCCTGTGCGCGCTCGCGGCCATCGCACCGCTCCTGTCGTTTCCTGCGATCCTCGTCGGCCCACCGCTAGTGGCCGCCACTGGGTGGAGCGTGCTGGGCGCGACGGAGTCCACGGGCGCGAGGCGCCGACCAGTCGTGGCCCTCCTCGTGGCGTATGCGGGAGCGCTCGCGGCGGCGGCTTGGCTGCTGGCCGGGCGCGGCAATCCTGCGCTCTTCCAGCACTGGCGAAGCTTCTACCTTCCGCTGCTGGAGCCTGCGCTGCTGCCGGAGTTCCTCGCCGGGGCGGGGGAGCGGTTCTTCACGCTCGCGTTTCCGGAGCCGCTTGGCGCGCTGGCGCTGCTCGTGCCGGCCGGGATCGCGGTGTTGTGGCACCGGCGCCCGACCCGGCCGCTCGGGATGGCGCTCGCCGCCCTGTACGTCGGCGTCGCGGCCGCCTCGGCGCTGGGGCGCTTTCCGGTTGGAGGCGGCAGGACCGACCTGTTCAGCTACTCGGTGACGCTGCTATGCGTTGCGGCGGCGCTCGCGGCGATCCCGTGGCGCCCGCGCCTCGTCGCGGGAGGCGCGGCGCTGGCCGCGATCGCGGCGCTCGGCTGGACGATCCAGGACGGTCCGGTGGAGTATCCTGCCACCGGCGCCGCGACGATCGTGCGGCGGGCGGCGCGGGCGATCGGCCCGGGCGACGGTCTCGTGGTCTACCCCTGGTCGAACTGGGCGGTCGCGTACTATGGCCCCTGGCCCTCCCGGCTCGTCGAGGTCGCCGACTCCACCAATGGCTACTACGCCGAACTCGAGCGCCCGCACACGCTCGTGCTGCGCGAATCGGCGGGAGGCGTGAAGTTCGACGCGAGCCCGCCGGGGGTCGAGTCGCAGCTCGCGACCTGGCTGCCGGGGGCGCCCGAGCACGTGCATTATCTCGCGCTCTGGGGGCCTGCCGCTCCGAACGACTGGGTCGTGCGGGCCTTCCGCGCGCACGGCTACCAGCCGAGCGGCGGCGAGCGGAACCAGGGAGCGATGTGGCTGCGCTGGGAGCGCAAGGGATCCGGATGACCTCCACGGTCGAGCGCGCGGGGCAGGCGACTCTCACGTTCCACACCGGCGACTGCGTCCTCGGGATGGAGCGGGAGGTTCCTGTCGGTTCGGTCGATCTGGTCGTCACCTCGCCGCCGTACAACCTTGGGATCGCCTACGGCCGCTACGAGGACACCCTGCCGCGCGCCGAGTACCTGCGCTGGATCGGAGACTGGGCCGCGGCGGTCCGGCGGGTCCTCTCCCCGCGCGGCTCGCTGTTCCTGAACGTCGGGGGGAAGCCCTCGGACCCGTGGATCCCGTTCGACGTCGCGGCGGCGCTGCGGGGGACGCTGCACCTCCAGAACACCTTCCACTGGGTGAAGTCGATCGCGATCGACCGCGACTCGGTCGGCAAGGGGTCCGACCTCGGCGCCGACCTTGTGGTCGGACACTTCAAGCCGATCCAGTCGGAACGGTTCGTGAACGACTGCCACGAGTACATCTTCCACTTCACGCCCACGGGGGAGACGCCGCTCGATCGTCTTGCGATCGGGGTGCCGTACCAGGACAAGTCGAACGTCACGCGCTGGAAGGGGGGCGCCGGCGATCGACGCTGCCGCGGGAACGCCTGGTTCCTCCCGTACGAGACGATCACGCGCCGCGATCGCGACCGCCCGCACCCGGCCTCGTTCCCGCCCGCGCTGCCGGAGCGGTGCATCCGCCTGCACGGTCTCGAGCGCACGCGGCTGGTGCTCGACCCGTTCTCCGGCATCGGGAACACGGCGCTCGCCTGCGCGCGGCTCGGGGTCGATTTCGTCGGTTTCGAGATCGATCCCGACTACCAGCAGGAGGCGATCCGCCGGGTCCGCGAGGAGCAGGCCGGCCCGCGGCAGGGTCGTCTCCCGACCAGCGACTAGGACTACAAGCGGGACGACAGGCATCGTGGCCGGCGGGTAGATCACGCTACCGGTGGACCCCGGCCTTCGCCGGGGTGACGCACAGGGAGTGGCGGTGCCCGTCCTCTCGGCGTGACTCCGACGAAGGCGGGGTGACGCACAGGGAGTGGCGGTGCCCGTCCTCTCGGCGTGACTCCGACGAAGGCGGGGTGACGCGAAGGGAGTGGGGGTGCCCGTTCTCTCGGCGTCATTCCGGCGCACGCCGGAATCCACCGATTACCCGTGCGGGCGGATGACTTTCGTTTTACCAGGCCGGCGCCCTTGCGCCGCGCCGCCGCCACTGGGATACTCGCCACCATGGCGCGCGACAAGATCATCGTCGGTGGAATCAAGTTTCACGCGTACCACGGCCTGACGAAGCTGGAGCGGCAGGTGGGGGTGCGCTGCTCGATCGACGTCGAGATGATCCTCGACCTGACCGCGGCCGCCCACTCGGACAAGCTGAAGGACACCATCGACTACCGCGCGGTCCACGAGATGGTGATCAACCTCGGTCGCAACGGCCGCTCCTACCACCTCATCGAGGCGCTCGCCGGACAGATCGCCGACGGCCTGCTGACCCGGTTCCCGATCGAGGAGGTGACGGTGCGGGTGCGCAAGGAGACGCCGGTGCTGGACGGGATCGTCGATTACGTCGGCGCCGAGGTGACGCGGCGCGGCTGAAGCGGGCGCGACGAACTCAGGATCGGAAACCCGCGATCCGATCGCGGAGCTCGGCAAGCGACCCGATCGCCTCCTCCGTAGCGAGGCCCGCGCCGTCGCGGTCGATGCGGAGCGCCTGCAGTCCGGCGGCCCGGGCTCCGCCGATGTCCGCGACGGGATCGTCGCCGACCATCAGGGTGCGATCGGGCGCTACGCCCAGGCGGGCGCACAGCGTGGCGAACATCACCGGGTGCGGCTTGACCGCTCCCACCTCGAACGAGAGGGCGGCCGCGTCCAGCTGTCCCCAGACTCCGGTCCGGGCGAGAAACTCCAGCCCGAACGACTGGGTGTTCGAGCAGAGCCCCAGCCGGTAGCGCGGCCGCAGCGCCGCGAGCGCCGGCAAGACGTCGTCGAACAGCTGCACGTCCGCCTCCGCCTCACCCCAGCGGGCGAGGACCCGCTGCCGCGCGGCCTCATCGACCACCCGGAGGCCGGCGTGCAGCTCGAGCTGCCGCAGCGCCCCCGCGATCCCGGCCGCCGGGGCGAGCATCATGCCGCGCTCGAGGCGCCGCTTCCAGTCGCGATCGTCCGCGATCCCGAGCGCCTGGGCGAGCACCTGCATCGGTCCAGGCGTCTGGACGCTGCGGGCCAGCGTGCCCCACAGATCGAAAAGGACGGCGTCGAGCAAGCGTCGAACCTCCAGTTCTATGATAATCCCTCGCGCGGCGAGAGGCGTCCGCGCAGAGGGAGGGTGGTGAGACTCCGAAATGGATGGATGGTGGCGATCGCGCTCGCCACGCTCGTCGTCACCGCGGCAGGCGCCCGCCTGAGCCTCGCAGAGCCGACCCCCGGCGACGGTCCGCCGATCCGGATCCGGCTCACCACCGACGAGCAGGTGGCGACCCTCGACTGCGCCGGCGACCTGCGGGTGACCGATCTCGACAGCGGCCGTCCGGTCGGGCCGGACCCGATCGGCCGGCGCGCCACCTTCGTGGCGGAGGCGAACGGCCCGCGCCCCAAGCCGGTCTATCGCGCCCAGGTCGCCTCCGTCTCCTCCGAGGAGGAGGCCAAGCGCATCGCGGCGGATCTGGCCCAGCGGCTCGGCGTCCCCACCCGGGTCCACTACCACGCCGATCGCCGGGCATGGCGGGTGCGCGTCGGGGAGGGGGCAACCGCCGACGAGCTGGATCCCCTGGTGCGCTCGCTGGCGGAGCTCGGGTACGGCGAGGTCTGGGTCGCCGAGGACACGCCCGAGAGCGACCGCGGCCGCCTCCGCCTCGTCGATGCCGCATGGCACGACACCCTGGTGCGCGGCCGCGCCCTCAAGGTCGCGCCGGTGCGCGCGGGAGACCTCCTGATCCTCGGCGACCGCACCTACCGCGGCATCGTCGAGGTGCGCCTCGACCGGCGGGGCGCGCTCGCGCTCATCAACGTGCTGCCGATCGAGCAGTACCTGCGCGGCGTCGTCCCGAACGAGCTGGGGCCGGGCCTCTACCCCGAGGTCGAGGCGCTGAAGGCGCAGGCGGTGGCCGCGCGCACCTACGCCTGGCGCAACCGCGGCCAGTTCGCGGAGGACGGTTTCGATCTCTGCGACACGCCGCGCTGCCAGGTCTACAAGGGCGCGGGGACCGAGCACCGGCTGACCGACAGCGCCATCGAGGCGACCGCCGGCGTCATTGCCACCTGGGAGGGGGCGCCGATCCATGCGCTCTACACCTCCACCTGCGGCGGTCATACCGAGGACGGGATCAAGATCTTCCCCGAGGAGACCGGTGGATACCTGCGGGGCGTTCCCTGCTACGCCGAGAACGAGGGGGGGCCCCGCCGCCTGATCCTCACGGGGCGGGATCCCGGGCTGCCGCTGACCGACGGGGAGGGGGCGCCGATCGGCCGCGAGGCGCAGCTGCTCGCGGCGGCGGGCATCCTCGATCCCTCGACCTGGCCGGAGGGGGGAGCGGCGCGTCCCGTCGATCCGGACGAGGCGGCCCGCTGGCTGGGGGCCGCGATCGCGGTGGCGGGGAAGGCGAAGGACGATCCCGGCGCGGCGCCGATCGTGGACCGGAACGCGCTGGCGCGCGAGCTGCTGCGCCGGCTGGTCTGGGACGAGCGCGCCGGCCTGCGCGCGGGGGAGCGCGACCAGGACTATTTTCTCGAGTTCGCCGACGGCCCCGCGGTCCCCGCGGCCGACCGGCGCGCCTGGGCGCTGTTCCTGAAGGACGGGTGGATACTCCCCACGCCGGACCGCACCCTGAAGCCGCTGGCGTCAGCGACCCGCGCCGACCTGGTGCGGGCGCTCGCGGCGCTGCTCGTCCACTTCCAGGCGGAGGGACTGGCGGCCGGGAGCCTGCGCTGGTCCCCCTCCGGATCGGTGCTGGTGGACGGCACCGAGGGGACGCGCCTCTATCGGCTCGATCCGCAGGCACGGCTCGTGAAGATGCTCCGTGGCGGCGCCTTCCCGACCGGACGCCTCGAGGCGCTGCCGGGAGACAAGGTCTCCTTCCGCTCGCGGGAGGGGGAGGACGGCGCCGAGGTGATCGATTATCTGGAGGTCCGCTCGAGCCCGCGCTCCGCCTCCGATGACCGCTTCATCGCGGTGTTCGAATGGGAGGAGCGAATGACGCGCGCGGGGCTGGCCGAGAAGCTGAGCTCGCACCTGCGCGGTCTCGGGGATCTCGTCGATCTGGTGCCGCTGGAGCGGGGGATCTCGGGACGGGTCATCACGCTGCGCGTGCAGGGAAGCAGCGGCAGCCAGGTGCTGCGCGGCTTCGCCATCCGCACGGCGCTCGGACTGCGGGAGAGCCTCTTCGCGGTGGACCGCCAGCGCGATCCCGACGGCAGCATCCGCGCCTTCCTGTTCAGCGGCAAGGGGTGGGGGCACGGGGTCGGCCTGTGCCAGGTCGGCGCCTACGGCATGGCGATCCGGGGGGAGGATTACCAGACGATCCTGCATCACTACTACCGTGGGATCGCGCTCACGGCGGCGTACTGACCGGTTCCGGCCGCGTCCCCGGTTGACCCTTACCTGCCGCTCCCCTAGACTCGGAAGGCCACACAGTCGCCGCCGCACGGCCAGCCGCCGTCGCGGTCCCCCGGGGCTATGACGAACCGCGTCCGCAAGGGCTTCCTCCGTCCCCTCTCACTGCCGGATGTCGTGCGCCACGTGGAGTTCGACGGGGTGACCGGCGCGCTGGTGCTGACGCGTGGCAACGAGCAGACCCTTCTCTACGTCGACGCGGGCCGGCTGGTCTCCGTGATCACCTCGCGCCCCGACCTGCGGCTGAGTCACCGCCTGATGGCGGAGGGAGTGCTGAGCCCCTCCGGATACGATGCGCTGCGCGAGCGCCTCGAGGCCGGGCAGCGGGAAGCGCCGGCGCTGGTCGAGCTGGGAGCGCTCACGCCGGCGTCGCTCTGGAGGCACCAGGAGGCACTCCTCCTCGACGCGGCGACCGCGCCCTTCTCCTGGGATCGCGGCGAGTACCTGTTCCTCCACGCGGAGGAGCCCGAGGCGGGGCGCTTCCGCAGCGACCTGGCGCTGGCCGACGTCGTCGCCGAGGGGATACGGAGAGTCGAGGAGCGCGAGCTCTTCCGGGAGTGCATTCCCTCGGGCGAGCTGATCGTGGAGGGGAGCGGCGACGAGGAGCTTCCCCGCGGCCGCGCCGCGCTCCTGCCGCATGAGTCGTACGTGCGGGCTCTGCTGGACGGCAAGCGCACCGCCGCGGAAGTGGCCGCCCTCTCCGACCTGGGGGAGTTCGAGACGTATCGCACCATCTATCTGCTGCTGGCCACCGGTCATGGGCGCCTGCGGGTGGCGGAACCGGCGGTGGACCCCGCGGGAAGCGAGCGGGACCTGCGCCCGGTGCTGCGCGCCTACAATGACCTGTTCGCCTGCCTGCAGCAGTACCTGCTCACCGAGGTCGGGCCGATCGCGGTGCAACTGCTGGAGAAGTCGCTGCGCGAGGCGCGGTCACTGAACGCGGACCTCTTCGAGAACGTCGCGCTCGCACCGGAAGGGACACTCGACGAGATCGCGCTCGAGCGCAATCTGCGCAAGGTCGCGCCGGAGCTGCGCCGGGCCGCGGCGGTCACCGGGCTGAACGAGTTCGTATACGCTACCCTGCTGGCGGTGAAGCGGACGCTCGGCCCGGAGCACGAGGCGGAGGCGGTGCGGCGGCTGCGCGCCCGCCGTCCCGAGGCGAGGCTGGCGCTTGGATCCTGAGCTCCGCGATCGGCAGATCCGCGGGCTCACCCTGGTGGCGGCGGGGATCCTGCTGTTCCTGACGTTCCGGTATCTGCTCGGGAGGTGAGATCACATGGCTGCCATCCTGCGCGCGGTCGGGATCATCGTGGTGGCCGCATGGTTGATCCTGCTGTTCGCCCGCGAGAAGTTCGGCGCCGAGGCGGTGCCGGTCACGACCTCGCTGCTCGGGGTCGGCCTGGCGCTGACGGCGGCGGGGATCGCGCTCGGGTTCTTCAGTCGCGCGCGTCAGGCCGTCGCGCGCTCCCGCTGCGCGCGCTGCGGCACCGTCATCCCGCGAGGCGATGTCTATTGCCGCCAGCACTTCCGCGACACCATCGACAAGATGCGGGACTCCCAGCGCAAGTAGGCAGGTCGAATTGATCGCTGCCGCGGGGGCGTCCGCATCCATCGTTGTCCTCCTCGGCCCGACCGCGTCGGGAAAGTCCGACCTGGCGGAGGAGTTGGCGCGCTCCCACGACGGCGAGGTCGTCGGTGTCGACTCGATGCAGGTGTACCGCGGTCTCGAGGCCGGCACCTATAAACCTTCCGAGGCGGCGCGCCGCCGGGTGCCGCACCATCTGGTGGACATCGCCGACCCGCGCCAGGACTTCAACCTCGGCGACTTCGTGCGCGCGGCGGACGCGGCGATCGCGGACATCCTGGCCCGCGGCCGGCTGCCGATCCTGGCGGGGGGGACCGGCATGTACCTCCGCGGCCTGCTGAAGGGGATCGACCCCGCGCCGCGGCGCGATCCGGCGCTCCGCGTGGCGCTCGAGGCGGTGGCCGAGCGGCGGGGGACGGCGCACCTGCACCGGATCCTCGCCGCGAACGACCCCGACGCGGCCGCGCGCCTGGCCCCGGCCGATCGGATGCGCCTGGTGCGGGCGCTCGAGCGGACGCTCGGCAGCGGTCTCCCGGCGGCCGCCTCCTCCTGGGCCAGGCCCGACCGGCTTCCCGCCATCAAGGTGGGACTGCTGCCGGAGGCGCAGCTTCTGCGCGCCCGGATCGACGCGCGCGTCGAGGCGATGTTCGCCGCCGGGATCGTCGCGGAGACCCAGGCGCTGCTGGCCGCCGGGGTGCCGGCGGACGGGTCGGCGCTGAAGGCGCTCGGCTACCGCGAGGCGGTGGCGCTGCTGCGCGGCGAGGTGGACCTCCCCGGCGCGATCGCGGCGGCGAAGCGCCATACGCGGCAGTTCGCGCGCCGCCAGATGACCTGGTTCCGGCGCGAACCGGACGTCCGCTGGTTCCCGGTCGAGGCCGGCGACCCGGCCGGCTTGCGTTCGGAAGTGGAAAACTATGTTAGACTTCGGCTTAACCGGTGACTCGCAGGCGCACCCCTCCGGGCAGGACGGCGACGACGGCAGACGAGGAGCCGCGCAGCATGGAAAACCCGCTCAACATCCAGAACACCTTCTTCAATCAGGCGCGCAAGGATCGGGCGAAGGTGACCGTCTACCTGACCAGCGGCATCAAGCTGGTCGGGCGGATCAAGTCGTTCGACAAGTTCACGGTCATCCTGGAGTCCGGAAGCGGTGACCAGATGGTGTTCAAGCACGCGATTTCGACCGTCGCCGCGATGCGATCGTTCGGCAACTACATCCAGATGGACCGGCCCAAGGGGGTTGACGCCCGTGGCGCGCACGACGACGCGGAAGACGATGAACCGGGCGCCCCGGCAACCGGCCACGCCGAAGGGGGCGAGTAGTCAGCTGGTGGAATCCGCTGTGGCCGCGGCTCCGCATCCCCGCAGTCGGTCCCACGCTCCGCGTTTCCCTCCCTGCCCATGACCGATGCCGGCATCGTCACCTTGCGCAAGACCGAGGCCCGCCGTCTGGCCCTCGGCCATCCGTGGGTCTTCAGCAACGAGGTCGCGACCGTCCAGGGGGCCCCGGGCGCGGGGGACCCCGTGGTCGTGCTGCGGTCGGGGGGCAGGTTCCTCGGGCGCGGCTTCTACCACCCGCATTCGCTCATCGCGGTCCGGCTGCTGACCCTCGACGCCGACGAGCCGCTCGACGACGCGCTTCTCGCGCGTCGCCTGGCCGCCGCCATCGCCACCCGCGAGACCCTCTATCCCGGCGCCTCCGCCTGCCGGCTCGTGCACGGGGAGGGGGACTTCCTGCCCGGGCTCGTCGTCGATCGGTTCGGCGACTGCCTTGCCGTGCAGACCTTCTCGGCGGGTATGGACCGTCGGCTGGAGTCGATCGTCGATCGGCTGGTGGAGCTGCTCTCACCCCGCGCGGTGGTGGAGCGGAACGAGTCGCCGCTGCGCGATCTCGAGGAACTGCCCCGCCGCTCCGGCCTGCTGCGCGGCACCCTCGATGGACCGGTCGAGATCGAGGAGGCGGGGGTGAGCTTCGCCGTCGATCTGCTGGGCGGGCAGAAGACGGGCGGCTTCCTGGATCAGCGTGAGAACCGCGCCATCGTGCGGCGCTTCGCCCGCGGCGCGCGGGTGCTCGACGCCTACTGCCATGACGGGGGGTTCGCGCTGCAGGCGCTCGCGGGGGGGGCCGCCGAGGCTCTCGGGATCGACGCGAGCGCCGACGCCGTCGCCCGGGCGCGGGCGAACGCGGCCCGCAACGGCTGCGCGGAGCGCTGCGAGTTCCGCCAGGGGGACGTGGTTCAGACGCTCAGCGCGATGCGGCCGGAGCGGAACGGCTTCGACCTGGTGGTTCTCGACCCTCCCTCGTTCACCCGTTCGAAGAAGCAGGTCCCGCAGGCGAAGCTGGGGTACCTGCACCTCCACCGCGAGGCGCTGCGGCTGGTCAAGCGCGGCGGGCTGCTCGCCACCGCCTCCTGCTCGCACCACATCCGCGAGGACACCTTCATCGACGTCGTGGTGCGCGCCTCGCACGAGATGAACCGGCGCCTGCGCTGGGTGGCGCGCGGCGGGCAGTCTCCGGATCACCCGATCCTCCCGGAGGTGCCCGAGACGCAGTACCTGAAGTTCGCGCTGTTCCAGGTGCTGTGATGGCCGGCGCTACCCGCGCCGCGCGGCGCCGTCCCGTGAGCAGCCGCGACCCGCGCTGAGATGGACCTCCCGCCGAATCCGTTCGCCGATGCGCTGGCGCCCCTCGAGTGGGACGGCGTGCGGCGGCTGCTGCAGGCCCGCACCGCGACCCTGCTGGGAGCGCGCGAGGCCGAGCGGATCCTCCCCTCGATCGACCCCGAGGAGGTGCGGCACGAGCTGGCGCTCAGCGTCGAATGTCTGGCGCTGCTGCGGCGCGGGGGACGCCTGCCGCTCCCGGCGCTGCGCGATCCGGAGCCGATCCTGGCGCGCCTGGCGGTCGCCGGGGTGCGGCTGGAGGGCCAGGAGATCTACGACCTGTGCCTGGCGCTGCGCGCCGCCCGCGACCTGAAGGCGGCGCTCGCCGTCGCGGCGCAGGAGGGGGCCGAGGCGCCGGGGCTGCTGGCGCTGGCGCGCGCGCTTCCCGACCTGGAGCACGTGCTCGGCCCGATCGGCGAGAACATCGGCCCGAACGGAGAGGTGCAGGACTCCGCCTCCTCCGAGCTTCGCAAGCTGCGGCGGCGGATCCAGCACCTGTCGGAGAAGCTCCAGGCGGAGCTGCAGGCGATCATCGACTCCTCCCGCTCCGACGTCTTCCTGCGCGACGAGTACATCACGGTGCGCAACGGCCGCTTCGTGCTGCCGGTGCGGACCGACTCGCCGATCCCGGTCCCCGGGATCCTGCACGGCCGCTCCTCGACCGGGCTGACGCACTTCGTCGAACCGCTGGCCACCGTGACCATCAACAACGAGATCGTCGGGCTGCGCGAGGCCGAGGAGGAGGAGGTCGATCGAATCCTGCGCGCCTACACGGCGCTGCTGCGCGAGGCTTCCGCGGCGGTCGCGGAGACGGTCGCGCTGCTCGCCCGCTTCGACCTGGTGCAGGCCCGCGCGCGCCTGGGCCAGGACCTGGGGGCGGTCGCGGCCGAGGAGGCGCCCGACGCGTCCCTGACCCTCGAGGGGGCGCGCCATCCGCTGCTCGAGGAGGCGCTGGCGGCGCGCGGCCAGAAGGCCGTGCCGATCGGCATGCAGATGGGGGGGGAGCACCCGGTGCTCATCATCTCGGGCCCGAACACCGGCGGCAAGACGGTGTCGCTCAAGACCGTGGGGCTGCTGGTGCTGATGAACCAGGCCGGCATGCTGGTCCCGGCGGTCGCCGCGAGGCTCCCGATCTTCCGGCGGGTGCTCGTGGACATCGGCGACCATCAGTCGATCGCCGCGAACCTCTCGACCTTCTCGTCGCACATGCAGAACATCGGCCGCATGAGCGGACAGGTGGAGCCGCCCACGCTCGTGCTACTCGACGAGATCGGCACCGGGACCGACCCGGAGGAGGGGGCGGCGCTGGGGGTCGCGATCCTGTCCCACTTCCACCGCCTGGGCGCGCTCGTCGTCGTCACGACGCACATGTCCGGCATCAAGCAGTACGGGTACGCCACCCAGGGGGTGAAGAACGCCTGCGTCGAGTTCGACGAGGCGACCCTGCGGCCGACGTTCCGGCTGCTGCTCGGCGTGGCCGGCTCGTCGAGCGGCATCGACATCGCGCGGCGGCTGGGGCTGCCCGAGGAGATCGTGGCGGCGGCGCACGCCCGCATGGCGCCGCAGGGGCAGGAGGCCGACACCTACCTCAAGCGGGTGAAGGAGACGCTGCACGAGGTGGCGGCGGAGCGCGAGCGCGTCGTCGCCGAGCTGCAGGAGGCCAAGCGTGAGCGTGCACGCTACGAGGCGGACGCGCGGCGCCAGGAGACGGAGCGCGCCAAGCAGTTCCGCCAGGACCTGGCCGCGGTGGTGGACCGCTACGACCAGGCGCTGCGCGACACGCTGCACGGGCTCGAGGACAAGGCGATCCGCCTGAAGCTCGAGAAGGACGGCAAGAAGCGCGGCGCCGACGCGGCCGCGGCGATCGAGCGCGAGGCGCGCGAGCGGTTCCAGACGCCGAACCGGCCGGCGTTCACGCCTCCGGCGGAGGTGTACCCAGGCGATCGGGTGCGCATCGTCTCGCTCGGCGCGACCGGCGTCGTCGAATCGGCGTCGGAGGGGCGGGTGCGGATCAGCGCCGGCGGCAAGGGGCTGAGCGTGCCGCTCGCGGATCTGCTGCTGCTCGAGCGGGCGCGCCCCGACACGCCTCCCACCCCAGCGGCCGCGCTCCCGAAGGGGGTGTCGTTCGTGGGCGCGGACAGGGGCGCGGCCGCGCTCGAGCTGCACCTGATCGGGCGGACGGTGGACGAGGCGCTGCCGCTCGTGGACAAGTTCCTCGACGACGCGTTTCTCGCCGGCCATCTCCAGGTGCGCCTGGTCCACGGCCACGGGACCGGGACCCTGAGGCGTGCCATCGCGGACTTCCTGAAGGACCACCCCCACGTCGCCAACTACCGCTTCGGGATCGACCGCGAGGGGGGGGCCGGCGTGACGATGGTGGACCTGCGGCGGTAGGGGGGCCGGAACCTACCGTCACAGCGCAAGGTGTGCGCGCCAAGCCGGGCGAAACTCCTTGCTCCGAGCGGGAAACACGGATATAGTCCGCCGCAGGCCGAATGGAAGAGGGCGAGGAGGAATGCCATGAGCACCCTCGCAGGCGAGGCTTGTCGTCACATCGTGGCGGAACCTCCCGCCAGTCCGCCCGCCCCACCGCGACTTCTGGACCAGGTTCGCCAGGCCATCCGCGTCCGTCACCTCAGCCGCGAGACGGAGAAGGCCTACGTCGGCTGGGTGCGGCGTTTCATCCTGTTCCATCGCAAGCGCCATCCCGAGATGCTGGGCGAGCCCGAGATCACCGGCTTCCTCTCTTCGCTCGCCGTGGACCGCCACGTGAGCGCCTCCACCCAGAACCAGGCACTCAGCGCGCTCCTGTTCCTGTACCGGGAGGTGCTGCGACGTGAGGTCGCCTGGCTCGAGGAGTTAGTACGCGCCAAGCGGCCGAGGCGCGTCCCCGTGGTCCTCTCCCGGGAGGAGGTGCACGCGGTCCTCTCGCGCCTCGCCGGCACCCCGCGCCTGATGGCGACGCTGATGTACGGGTCAGGGTTGCGCCTGATGGAGTGTGCGCGGCTGCGGGTGAAGGACATCGACTTCACGAGCCACCAGATCGTCGTCCGCAGCGGCAAGGGGAACAAGGACCGGGTCACGCTCCTGCCGGCCGCGGTCGAGGCCGCGCTCCACCGGCAGCTCGAGAAGGCGCGAATCCAGCACCTTGCCGACGTGCAGGCCGGAAGCGGCTGGGTCGAGATGCCGGATGCGCTCGGCCGCAAGTATCCGAACGCGGGACGGGAGTGGGGGTGGCAGTGGGCCTTCCCCGCCACTCGTACCTACCACCACCGTGAGACCGGCCAGCACCGCCGCCACCATCTGCACGAGTCGGTCCTGCAGCGGTCGGTCAAGGCGGCCATCCGGGAGGCCGGCCTGGTGAAACCCGCAGCGTGCCATACCTTCCGGCACTCGTTTGCGACCCACCTCCTCGAGGACGGCTACGACATCCGGACCGTCCAGGAGCTTCTGGGCCACAAGGACCTCAGCACGACCATGATCTACACCCATGTCGTCAATCGTGGCTGGGGCGCCGTCCGCAGTCCCGCCGAT
>Ga0137429_1000441_pt1 | contig 16931 bp, 13 predicted proteins | sample EasRivERMZT736_2_FD_102304 | JGI IMG/M metagenome (GOLD analysis project Ga0137429, IMG submission 102304) | Soil microbial communities from meander-bound floodplain in the East River, Colorado, USA - East River MetaG ERMZT736_2 | ecosystem: Environmental > Terrestrial > Soil > Floodplain ...
CAAGGACTAGCTCTCAAGGAAGTCGATCGTATCTGCGGCCTGATCACGGATCTACTAAGTTTTGCCAGGCCTTCGAAACCTAATGTCGCGCCAGAAAATGTCAGCGACGTGGTCGACAACATCGCTCGCATCCTGGAATCTCAGGCGAAGGAAAAAGGCATCGCGATCGAGCGCCAGTTCGGTGAGAACCTGCCCAAGGCGTGGATTGACAGAGAGCAGATGAAGCAGGTATTTATGAATCTGATTTTAAACGCCATTCAGGCGATGAAAGGAACCGGGACGATCACCCTCCTGAGCCGTGCTGTGACCAAGAACGGGACACAAGCGGCGGCCGAATTCGTCCAAATTGAAGTTAAGGATAACGGAGTTGGCATTCCGGATGAAAACCTCCAACATATTTTTGATCCGTTTTTCACCAGTAAGGATGAAGGAAGCGGGCTCGGTCTCGCGGTTTCTTACCAGATCGTTCAGGAACATGGAGGATTCGTAACTGTTGAAAGCAGGGTCGGAGCCGGGACGTCGTTCTTCGTCCATGTACCAGTTGGGAAACCTAATCGCCCGAGTGGCCATAGCAACGCGCAAGTGAATGAAGCGAATCTTAATCATCGATGAATCCGAAGTTATTCGTGAGACCCTCGCGCTCATCCTCGGACATGAATTCATCATTTCCAAGCGGGCGCTCGGCGGTCAGCAGCTTCGTTTCACAGATGCTACCGAAAATATAGATTTACTGATTCTTGGTGTAGCGCCACAGTTTGGTTTGGAGGCGGTGAGCTTGGTGCGCCTTGCCGCCCAGTTGCCTTGCGCGGTACTTTTTCTGGTCGATTCCAAGTCTACTGCGCAAACATTCGAAGAGACCGGACAGTTCAGCTGCCTCACCAAACCGTTTAACCCGTACGAGCTTCACACCAGGGTTGGGCAGTTATTGGCACGGCAGACGATTTTGCCGAGCGCCAAAGCGGCGTTAGCGCCAGAGCAGTCGACAAGTCTCGCGCGCTATCTCGACTTCCCCTACGTAACCCGTAGCACGGCAAGTTTGGCGCAAAGATTTGCCGCGACTCGGTTGCCGATTCTGATTTCCGGGGAACTTGGCTGCGGCCAGGATAACGTCGCTCGGGCGCTACAATCACTGCAACAGAATTCAAGAATGCGAATATCGGTTAACGTTCCCGAGCTGAGCGCCGACTACTTGGCGCAAAAAAAAATGCAGTTGTCGCAGTGCCGGGTACTTGACGATAGCGCGCCCGTCTTGTTGCTTGAAAATCTCGACAAGTGCGATGTCGGGGGACAGTCGCTGTTTCTGAGATTCTTAGAAGAACAGGAAGTGCATGGCGCGCCGTTGCGCTGTTTGACCACGGCCACCGGCGATCTATTGGAGCGCGTCTACGGCGGCGAATTTCTCACTGCTCTCTATTACAAATTGGCGACCCTTACTCTTAAGCTACCGCCGCTGCGGCAACGCGCCGAGGATATCTCGCTACTGGCCGATTGGTTCGCGCGGCGTTATGCCACTGTGCTGCCGATTAGCGAGCCGACATTTTCCGCTGGCGCATTTGAACGGCTTAGGAATTATTTCTGGTTTGGCAACCTAAGTGAAATGGAGACCGTGATCGCGCGCACGCTTGCCGTCCATGGCGGCGGGAAAATCGACGCCAGCGATCTGATTTTCGATTTTGGCGGCGACCCCACGTTGGGGGTTAAGCCGTATGAGCTGGCTCATGCCGCGCCCGCAACAAATTCCTTGGCCCAGCCTAAGTTAGAAGTGTATAATGGGGGTTCTAACCCAAACGGGCCGGCCAACGGCCGTGGCAAGCCGGTGGAATTGGGTGTTGTGATTCATGAACTCGCGCATGAGCTCAAGAATCCGATGGTGACGATCAAGACATTCGCTCAATTGCTCGGCGACCGATATGAGGATGAAAATTTTCGCGCTCGCTTTCAGGAGATCGTTGGCGACGATATCGAGCGCATGGACGGTCTGTTGGAAGTCATGATCGAGTTCGCGGATTTCGCCCAGCCCAAACCGAGAAATGTCGCGCTCGGTGAAATGTTGCGCGGGGTCGCCAAAGAGATTCAAATCGAGTCGAACAAGCGACAAACCCGTTTCGCATGGAAGACTAACGGTGCTGACCAGGAGGTCCGCAGCGACGAGTCACAGCTGACTTTTATTCTTAGGAATGTTCTGTTGACGGTTCTATCGCACGCTAAACTGGGCAGTGAAATTGCCATCGATATCGCCGCGAAAGGATCGGTCACCATCGCTTACCTGCGTGAGGGAGCCCGGGTGACTTCGATCACGCATTATTTAACCGATTCTCAGGCGCAGCCGAACGGCGGCATCCTACCGCTGCGAATTTTGCTGGCGCAGCAGTTGGTGGAAAGAAACGGTGGCAGCTTCGCCATGGATCAATCCGACCCGGAGAAAGACATTTTGAGATTGGAGTTCCCGATTGGATAGCACGGAAAAGAAAGCCGATATGAGCCAGCCGCTGGTGTTAGTCGTCGATGATGAACCAGGGGTGCGGCAGTCCTTGCAGTTGGTTTTCAATAAATCTTATCGTGTCCTCGAAGCGCCTTCCGCGGACGAAGCGATCCAAATATTAACCGATGAAAAGCCGGATTTAGTCCTGTTGGATATCATGATGCCGGGTGCCGACGGTCTCGCGGTGCTCAAGCAGATCAAGTCGATCCACCCGGACTGCCAAGTGATTATGTTAACCGGGCTCAATACGGCGCGCACGGCGTTCGCGGCCAAGGGCACCGGCGCCTTCGATTATGTGACCAAACCGTTCGATGTTGAAGAGTTAAGACTGCGCGTCGAGCACGCGTTGGAAAAAGTGCAACTGTCCCGTGAACTGGAGCGGCTGAAAGAGGAAGTGGGGCGGAAATACGGCATCGATCACATTATCGGCAAATCGAAACAGATCATCGATATCTTCAAAGCCGTAAGCATGGTGGCGGCTAAGAAAAGCACGGTATTGATCACCGGCGAAAGCGGCACGGGCAAGGAATTGATCGCCCGGGCGATCCACTACAATAGCGACCGGCGCTCCAAGCCGTTTGTCGTGGTCAATTGCGCGGCGCTGCCGGACACCTTGATTGAAAGCGAGCTGTTCGGTTATGAACGCGGCGCGTTTACTAACGCATCGCAAAAAAAGATTGGGCGTTTCGAGCTGGCCCATGCCGGCACGCTGTTTCTCGATGAAATCGGCGAGCTCAATCTCAGCACTCAGGCAAAATTTTTGCGCGCCATCGAACAGGAAACCTTTAGCCGGCTCGGTGGCACCGAGGAAATAAAAGTCGATGTCCGGGTGATCGCGGCGAGTAACCGCGAACTCGAACAATTGGCAAAGACCGGTGAATTTCGTCCGGACTTATTCTACCGGCTCAACGTGGTTTCCCTGTTCTTACCGCCGCTGCGCGAGCGGCGTGAGGATATTGCTCTCTTGCTCGATCATTTCTTGCGCCTGAAATCGCAGGAACATTCCATCACGATGAAGGCCCTATCCCCAGAAGTGGTCGACTTCTTTACCGCCTATCCCTGGCCGGGGAATATTCGCGAGCTTGAGAATTTGATTGAGCGGTTGACGATTCTAACACCGCATGAAACCGTCGCCCTGCGCGACCTGCCGGTCGGGATGCGCTCCACCGATCAAACCGCGACTTTGAAAGAAGATGTAATGACCGGCTCACGGCCGCTCAGCGATGCGGTAGATGAATTTGAGCGCGAACTGATCGTCAAGGCCTTGCAGCGCACCGGCTTCAATCAGACCAAGGCGGCTTCGCTGCTGGGTACCAGCCGGAGAATCCTTAAATACCGCATCGAAAAGCTCAACATCAATGACCCCAACGACATCGAGGAAGAAGCAAAATTATCGACATAGTTGGACAATTTTGTTCCTCTAATACGACCTGGGGCTCCCCTAAGTTCTCGTTAGTCCTTTAAAGTTAGTGATTTAGCTTTTGCTGGCAGGTGGCATATCCCTTGCTGAACTCATGGGATATGGAAACCAGCAAACCACATATTCTGATCGTTGACGATGAGATGGGGCCGCGGGAATCACTCAAAATGATTCTCAACCCATACTACACCGTTCACACTGCCGACCGCGGTGCTCAAGCCATCGAAATGCTCAAACAGATTCCGGTGGACCTGGTCACTCTCGATCTCAAGATGCCCGGGTTGACTGGCATCAATGTTCTGGAGAAAGTCAAAGAGCATGATCCAGACATCGAAGCGATCATCATCACCGGCTACGGCTCGCTGGACACCGCTATCGAAGGTCTACGGCTGGGCGCGTTCGATTATATTTCCAAACCTTTCGATGTGAATCACATTCTTGCCTTGGTTCGGCGCGGGTTGGAACGGCGCAACGCCAAGGCACGGCTGCGGCAAGTGAAATCGGACTTTCTCTCGAACGTATCCCATGAGCTCAGAACGCCGCTGAGCGTAGTCGTCGGCTTTGTCTATCTGCTGCTTAACCAAGTCATCGGCAAACTCAGCGAAGACCAGCAAAAAATTCTCGAAACGGTCTATCGCAATTCCGAGGAGTTGCTCGAGCTCATCGATAACGTGCTATGGATGACCTCACTCAACGTCGGCGACAGCACCGCGGCGATGGAAAAATTTGACGCCGCCGAGGTCGTTGACGCAACCATCAAGCGCTACGAAAAGCCGGTCCAGGAAAAGGGCTTGGCGCTCAATTTACAGTTAGCTACGGGGGACATTTCCATCGTCAGCGACCGCGCCAAGGTCGAGAGAGTTTTTCAGAACGTCTATAACAACGCCGTCAAGTTTACCGCAAAGGGCGAAATAACCGTCAAAGTTCGGCCATCCGCCGATCGCGGCAGCGTCGAATTTGAAGTCATCGACACCGGTACCGGGATAGAAGAAAACAAGATCAGTTCGATTTTTGAACCGTTTCACCAGGCCGATACATCTTCGGTGCGTTCCTTCTCTGGACTAGGACTTGGACTGACGGTGGCGCGGCGAATGGCGGAACTCATCGGTGGCAGGCTCGAGCTTACCAGTCAACCCAACATAGGAACCCGAGTATTTATGAGTTTCCCGTCCCAGGCGAGCAGCGCCGCGCCGATTACGATCGAGCAGCGCAAATACGGCTGAGCGAATTTTATTCTACGTTAACCCCGCCTTTTGAGACGGAAACAATCAAACGGAGTTTCCAAAGGGGTGAGCATCCCCTTTGCGATATTTTAATTGGCAGCGGGGTTAAAACCCCGCCCGCGAAGTGGCATCGTTCAGTTGCCACGGCACGCTCTCCCAGAGAAGTTCCTATTCCAACGTTTTTGGCACCACGACAAAATCTCCTGCGGCGAAACTCAGTCTCACCTCATCGCCTCTTTGATATAAGGTTTTTCCCTTCGGGTTAGCCACTCGAGCTTTGAAAGGCTTGCCGGCCACAGTGATTTCGTACTCAACAAACGCCCCTTGATAGGCCGAAGCGGCGATCTTGCCGGAAACCCAATTGCCGCCACTGGCTTGATCACTGGCGTCTCTGATCTCGATCGCCTCGGGACGGACGCTCAGACGGACGGCTTCGCCGGCGCGCAACGGCGCAAAGCTTGATGGCATGGGGATCTCGATCGTCGCTCCGTTTTCGACGGTGACCCACAGGCTGCGGTTTAAAACTTGATCAATCGTCGCCGTGAGCAAATTGGCTTGGCCGATGAAGCCTGCGACGAAGTCGTTAGACGGCCGCTCGTAAACGGCGCGGGGCGTCCCCTGCTGGACCACCTCGCCGTGGTTGATCACGGCGATCTGGGTCGACAACGCCAACGCCTCTTCTTGATCGTGGGTGACGTAGATGGTCGTCAGGCCGAGATCTCTTTGCAGCTTCTGCAGCTCCAAGCGCATTTCCACGCGCAGCTTGGCGTCGAGATTGCTCAGCGGTTCGTCCAACAACAACACCCGCGGCTGAATCACCAGCGTGCGCGCCAAGGCGACACGCTGCTGCTGTCCCCCCGATAGTTGTGAGGGGCGGCGCCCCTCGGTGCCTTTAAGCTCCACTTGATCGAGGGCCGCGCGCACTCGTCGGCCGATTTCGTCGCGTGAAACTTTGCGCTCACGCAGGCCGAAGGCGACGTTGTCGAACACTGTCAAGTGCGGCCACAGGGCGTAGCTCTGAAACACCAAGCCGACATCCCGACGCCAGGGCGGAACTTGATTGACCGCTTGCCCGTCGAAGTAGACCACTCCTTCGTCGGGTTGGGCGAATCCGGCGATCATTCGTAGCAATGTGGTTTTGCCGCAACCGCTGGGACCGAGCAAGGTGAAGAACTCGCCACGCCGGATGTGCAGATCAACGTTACGCACGACCCATTGGTCGCCGTAGCGTTTGCCAACCTTTTCTAATCTGACCTCCGCCGCTTGCATGGTTAAATCCTAAACGCGCTGCCGGCGCGGCCGCCGAATATTCGATGCGTCAAATAAGTTCCTATGGAAACTATAATGATGGCGACTACGCCGAGCGCGGCGCCCGCGCCCCGGCCGAGGGGGCTCTGCATGTAAAGATAAATGCCATAGGAGATCGGGCCGAGCTCGATGCGCGGCACCAGCATAATCGTCGAAGCCAGTTCGACGCAGGAGGTGATGAAGGCGATCAAACCGCCGGCGATGAGCCCACCGCCGATCATCGGCAAAGTGATCTTGATGAAGGTGCGCAGGCGGTTGGCACCGAGATTTTGCGCCGATTCTTCCAGGCTCACGTGGACCTGTTGGAGTGCAGCGTAGCAAGCGCGCACCGTGTAGGGTAAGCGGCGCATGGTATAGGCGATCACCAAGATCAACCAAGAGGAGGTCAGCGGGGCTCCGACGCCGGGGAAATCCCAACCGTGAAACACCCGCAGGTAGCCGACCGCGAGGACGACGCCTGGGATCGCCAGAGGCATGGTCGCGATCCCATCGAGAAAGTTTCTGCCGGGCACGCGGGTGCGGAGCAGCAGAAACGCGATGCTGGCGCCGAGTACGATATCGAGCGCGGCAGCCAGCAGCGTATAGATCAATGTATTGATAACGAAATGGGGCACACGGAAGAGGATTTCATGATAATTCCCCAGCGTGTAAGTGCTCGGCAGCAGGGAAAAGCTCCAGACTTTGGCGAACGAAAGTACGGCGATGCCGATGTGCGGCAATAGGCTCGTGCCTAAAACCAAGCCGATGACCAGCCAGACAATCACCATGGTTTTGCCTTGAAGCCTGCGAATAACCGGCGCGGCGCGCTGCAACGTGGCGTACTCCGCCAAGCTCAAGTATTTTCTCGCCGCCAGCAGCGCCGCCAGCGAGAGCACGACCAGTGCGACGCAGACGACGTAGCCGTCGACGTCGTCCATACCGATGGTCGTGATGCGCAGATAGGCTTGGGGAGCGAGCAAGTTTTTGTAGTTCAACATTAACGGCGTGCCGAGATCGTCGATGGCGCGGATAAAAGTCAGCAGCGAGCCGGCAATGAAGCCGGGCAGCATGAGCGGCAGCGTTACGCGGCGGAACAGGCGTAAGCCGTGACAGCCTAAATTTTGCGCCGCTTCTTCGAGCGACGAATCGATGTTCGCCAGCGAAACTACGGTATTGAGGAGAATGAAAGGAAAAAAATGCAACGTCTGCACCAGCACGACACCGGTCAATCCCTCCATGAATGGAATCGAGATGCCGAACCAGTCTAGTAGAAGCAAGTTGACCATACCGCTGCGGCCGAGGATCAATTGCAGGGCGACGGCACCGACGAAGGGCGGAATTACCAGTGGCAAAGTTGCCGCGGTTTGCAGCAAGAGTTTGCCGCGAAATTCATAACGCGCCAGCACATAAGCGAGCGGCAATGCCAGCAGCGCGCTGAAGACGACCACGAGCAGACCGCTCCAGAGCGTGTTCCACAGCGCTTCGCGGAAAAGCGGACGGCGAAAGAAGTTGGCGAAATGAAGCAGGGTTAGACCGCTTTGATCGTCCGACAGCGAAATCCAAAGCACGCGCAGCACCGGGTAGAGGATGAACGCGAACAGGATGGCCAGCAGCAGAGCCATCATGCCGCCTTGCCACCAATCGATGCGTTCTCGCACGCGGGGCAGGGCCGCGGTTGACGTGAGCGACATGGTTGGGTCTGCGAGCTGCGTATTTTGCGAGCGCGATTGACCGATTAATTTACAGCACGGCCGCGGCTACTTTGCCATTGCCAAGGCTTTTTCGGCCAGCTCTTTGGCCTTGGTATAATTGCCTCTGGCGAAATTCTCCCACTCGGTTTCGAGCTGCGCTTTAAGCCCCGACTTGGACTTGAACGCACCGGTGACTTCCTTGTCGCTGGCGCGTTTGTCGTTGATCGGGGTCTGCGCCGCCAGCTTGCGTGCCTCTGAGATCAGATTTTTGCCTTGGGCCGCAGTGGTGGACTGGCTTTTTGCGAGCGCCGCCTCGGCGCCGTAGATGCTTTTCCAGGCCTCGCGCAATTCCTTGTGGCGAAACGTGATGATGTGGTCGTACAGCGAGTTCACGACATCGCGCCGGCTGGATGATAGCTCGTCGTTGAATTCGACACCGCCCAATTTCCTCTTGAACGGATTGGGATAATCTTTGGGCGCTTTAGCGTACAGGTCGGGGATGACGGGCAAGCGCGCGATCTCCGGCGCGAACAACACCATCTGACCGGCTTCGCTGAGAAGATAATTTACGAACATTCTCGCTTCCTGGGGGTTGGGGCCGCCTTTGACGATGCCGACGCTGGCGGGGACGACCGAGGTGAGCGACGGATAAACAAAGTCCACCGGCTGGCCGCTGGCGATGGCGGACAAGCCAAAAAAATCAATGACCACGCCGATACCGTATTGACCGCTGATCACCGCTTCCGGGACGCCGAAGCTGCGGTCGGTGATGCTGCCCATGTTGCCGCCGGCATTGAGCAGCAGCGCCCAGCCCTTTTCCCAGCCGTAAGCTTGCAGAATCGTTTCGATGGTTAGGTGGGTCGTGCCGCTGCGCGACGGCGCGCTGATAATCAGGTGATTGTAATAACGCGGCTGGGTCAGATCGGTCCATTCCTTCGGCGCCGGTAGTTTATGCGCTTTCAAGTAATTTTTGTTCCACATCAAGCCGTAGCCGCTGATGGCGAAGCCGAAATATTTGCCGTCAGGATCGTGGATCGGGAAATTGCCGACCTTCGCCGGGATCTTCGCCATGATCTCTTTCGGCGGCGCGTATTTTTCCAGCAGGCCGTCGGAATCCAAGGTCTGAAAGGCATCCGGCGCGCTGACCCAAAAAATATCGGCTTCAGGTTTTGCCTTAGTCTCACGGAGGTAGGTGACGCCAGCCGGCGTTGGTTTGCTGTTGATCACTACGGTGGTGCCGGGGTGCTTTGCTTCGAAGGTTTTCTTATACGTCTCGAATAGCTCTTTGGGAAACGAGGTGACGATGACGACGTCTTTCGCGCTCGCGCTGCCAACCATCAACAGAAATATCGCAATCAGGATTCGAAACCTGGTTCGCCACATACAAACCTCCAGTTTGTCAAAATGAAAAAGCCCTCGTGGCGTAAGTCACCACGAGGGCATGTTTGTGTCAAGAGATTTAATGTTAAAAGTTGTCGTGGTGAATGGTCTTTAGTTACTGCACCATCACTTCATCCGCCTTGTCGACTTCTTTGAGACGGACTTCGACATTGCCGCCGGCTTTTAGATTTATCTTTTTGCCGACGTAGTTGGCGGCGATGGGCAGTTCGCGGCCACCGCGGTCGATCACCACCGCGAGGTGAATCATGCGCGGGCGGCCCAAGTCGATCAAGTGATCCACCGCCGCCCGCACAGTGCGGCCGGTATTTAAAACATCGTCGAACAGCACGACGATCTTGTTGGCGATATCGAACGGGATGCGTGTGTGATCGATGGTGCCACCGGGGAGCAGCGCGTTCAGATCGTCGCGGTAAAGCGTGATGTCCATCTCGCCGACGGGAATGTCTTGGCCGTGGCGCTTCTGGATGATCTCGGCGAGCCGCTTGGCGACGTAGGGGCCGCGGGTGCGGATACCGATGAAGACGACTTGATCGAGGCTGCCGTATTGTTTCGCCATCTCGCGAGCGAAACGCTCAAGAATGACCTTGACCTGCCCAGCGTTCAGAATCCGCTTTTTCTTGGGTTTATTGTTTAGCTTGGCCATCGGCACTCCGAATCGTTATACATGACGACGGTAAAATCCGAAATCCGAATATCTAAAGCGGCCCCGCGGACCGCAACGGACCCGTTCAGAGTTTTCTGCTTTTTGAACATTTGAATTTGTTTCGATCCGCGGGGCCACTTTCGGATTTGGAGTTTGACGGTGTCGCGTCAGAGGCTCTCATTTGCCACTCGTATCATGGTTTCCATTAATAATTGGGCGCCGAGGCCGATATCGTCGGGAGCTGTCCATTCCAGCGGGTTGTGGCTGATGCCGCGTTGGCTGGGAATGAAGATCATCCCCGCCGGTGTGATCTTGGCCATCTGCATGGCGTCGTGGCCGGCGCCGGACGGCATGATTTCGTAAATAATTTTGCGTTCCTCGCAGATCGCTTTCGTCACGCCCAGCAAGCGTTTGTCTAGTGGCACCGGATCTTCTTCGCGAATCGTGAGAACTTCGACACCGATGGCGCGCTTGCGCGCGATGTTTTGCGCTTCCTGCTTCACCATGCGCGCGACCCGGTCTTTCGATTGGGCGGTGATGCCGCGAATATCGACGAGGAGTTCAGCGCGCCCCGGTACGGCGTTGATAACGCCGGGTTCGATTTTCATGGCGCCGACGGTGCCGACCACGCGGCCCTTCGCCATGGAAGAATATTGGCGGCAGGTTTTCTCGATGAATTCGATCAATTGCGCCGCGGCCACCAGCGCGTCCTTGCGCATCTCCATCGGGGTGGTGCCCGAGTGATCGGCTTGGCCCGTGAAAATTATTCTAAACCGGCTCGGCGCGGCGATGGAGGTGACCAGACCGATTCTCTTGCCGATCGCTTCGAGGATTGGGCCTTGCTCGATGTGCAGTTCCAAGTAAGCCTTCACCGTTTTCGGATCGCGGGCTAACCCGTGCAATTTTTTTGGCGCGATGCCAAGACCCGAAAGCACGTCGGCCAGTTTAGTTCCTTGGGCATCGACTGCGTTGGCGAGATCTTTTGCATGCACTTCGCCGGCCACTAGGCTGCTGCCGAGCGTTGAAAAGCCAAACCGGCTCGACTCTTCACCGACGAAGCAAACTACTTCGAGCGGCGCGCGAATCGGAATCTTGTTCTCGTTAATAGTTCGGATCGCTTCCAGCGCGCCGATCACGCCCACCGGACCGTCATACTTGCCGCCGTGGATCACCGTGTCGAGATGAGAACCGGCCAACACAGCCGGTGCCTTTTGATCACCGCCTTCAAGGCGCCCAAAGATGTTGCCGATGCCGTCGATGTTAATTGCCAATCCAGCTTGGCGCATCAGATGGATCAGCACCTGCCGGCTGCGCAATTCTTTAATTGAAAAAACCAAACGCGTCACACCGCCGCGATTGCCAATACCGATGCGCCCAATGGCGTTCAAGTCGCGCATCAAGCGGCGCTGGTTGATGGCGATACCGTTGGTACCGTCAAGTCTATGAGGTTTTCGAAAAGTTCGCATACAGGTCAACGCTTGCTGATTCTACCAGCTTTGGCACAAATCGGACAGTATCGGGATGACTCGCAATAATGTTTAAGGCTACATAAGGTGACATTTGAATTGAAAAGCGGACGGTCGATATGTTGCCCACACTCCCTGCTGCGCCTTTCGCCGCCGCAAGGACTTTACCTTCGTTAGTCCATTGCACCGGCGTGGCTGGCCGATATATGAGAAGAGAAATTTTCCTGTCGCCTTCTGAGGTCTGTTGATGAAATCTCACCGCCTCTTGCTGATTGTCCCGGCTATGGTATTGGGCATGCTTTTGTATGGGGCGCCGCGTTGCTTTGCCCAAGAGCGACTATCTATTCTCGCTGGTCATGGGACTTTGTCGGGATCCATCTTGCCGCTCTGGGTGGGTCGGAGGCAAAGCTATTCGACAAGCACGGGCTGCAAGTTAAACCGATCTATTTGCCGCGCGCGGCCGGCCGGCCGGCGCTGCTGAGCGGCGACATCCAAGTGTATTTTTCCGCCGGTCCGCCGTTGGTGCAGATGCGTCTCGGTGGCGCTGACGTGGTGGTGACTTCATGCGTGGTGCACAAGCTCACGTCGAAAATCATGGTGACGCCGGCGATCCAAAAAATTGGCGATCTGCGAGGCAAAGTTTTGGCGGTGGCTAATCCGGGGTCGGCTAGTGATTTTGCCGCGAAGCTTTTTTTCGCGCGCCAAGGCATGAAACCCGGTCAGGATATTTCCCTCATCTACACGGGCTCGACCAGCGCGGCGTTCGCGGCGCTGGTCAACGGCAGAGTACAGGCGATCCTCGCGACCTCGCCGAACGATCTGCAGGCCGCGGCGGCGGGTTTCAAGCCGCTGCTGGAATTGGGCGACTTGAACATTCCCTATGCCGGCAATTGCAGCGCGGCGATGCGTCCTTACCTCGTTAAACAGCCGGCGCGCATGCGCAGCTTTGTCGCCGGCATTACCGAAGCGATCGCTTATATCCGCCGGCGGCCCGCCGAGTCCAAAGGGATCTTGCAGAAGTATACCCGGGTTTCCGATCCGACTATTTTACAGCACACCTATGACTCCGATACCCGCTACATGGAACCGGTGCCCCGTCCAACGCCCGACGGTACCAAGACCATTTTAGAAAATTTAGGAGTCGCCGGCCGGGCTGCGGAACAGTTTGTCGCCGAGTTTAACGACGACGAGTTCATCAAGCAGATCAGCGATGAAGGCCTGTTAAAACAGCTCTACCCGAGCGGCGTTCCGGCGTTGCGCTGAAGCAAGAGAAAAGTTAACAGGCTTATTTTATGTTGAGGTTCTTCAGGCTTTTGTGTCGAAATATATCGCGTACGGTTTGTTTTGTTCACCACGAAGGTCACGATGGGTTCGGGATTTATGATGCAAAAGTCTGACAATGATTCCCGTTTAAGTTTTTCGGCTTGGTGGCTTGCGAACTGGTAATGGATGCTAACCTAGGAATTGGCTGACAGCCGGTATATCGCGAATTCGCGGCGAAGTTGCGTTGCGCTTCCAGTTGACGGATCAAGCAGTCCTACGAATGGGAGTTTTTCCGAATGGACCGTCTTGTCTTCGTCGTTTGTACATATGTACCCACAAATCATATAGATTGACTCGTGTGAACGTTTCTATTTTTTCTGCGCCGAAAGGTAGTTTATAAACGATAGCGATCTGATTGTCGCATCCAGAAACCCGGGTTAGATCGGCTTTCTTGTGATCAATATACGCGCCTAATGCCCTCAGAGCTTGTGACAAGGTATTGAAGGCTGGAGTGCCGCCAAACTTCAATCTGCTTGCTCGGCCGCGTAACTCCAAGCGGTCAAGGTCTTCTTCAGCGAATCGCATTCCTGAAAACGCGAACGGTCGCGATGGCTTCTTTCGTGTTTGACGCTCCCCTCTAGTCGCTCCGGTTGGCCGAAAAATCTTCACTAATTTTTTTAACCCGGTCGCCTTGAATGTGGCTTCGTTTTCGCTTTTTTGCGATACCCCATGAACAACAAAATCTTTGCCATTAACTTCTATTTCAAAAGAGTGCACATGCAGCAAATCAAGTACTTGTCCGACCGCCCGAAGCGTGAGCTGATGCGAAGCAGCGCGACTCAAGGGTGGATGAATCTGGTTAGCCGTCGAGTTCATCGTCATTTAAAAGCAACTTCACGACAAAGGTGAAAATTATTGACTACAGCGGTGCCGGTAAATTCTTCCTGTTTACGCTCCGGGGTTATCGCGTAGCCAGCTGTGTATATTCCTCTCTCGGCGGTAATCCCGCATGGGACGTCGAAATGGTTTGATCGAGAAGCATTTTAATCGTTTCATTCAGCACGATGGGAGACGTCGGCTTAACCAGAAACGCTGCGGCTCCCGCTTGTAACGCTTTTGTTCTAATATTGTCCATCGCCCATGCCGTCTGAACGACGACTGGAATGCCGGCCGTTCTTGAATCCTGCTTGAGCAAGGCAAGAACCTGGAGGCCACTCATATCAGGAAGGCCCAAATCAAGAATCATTAGATCGGGACAAGCGCTTTTCGCACGCTCGATCCCCTCGCGTCCGGTCTTTGCTTCACTTAGCTCGTAGCCCATATACCGAAGGTAGAGCCCAAAAATTTTGCGGCAATCCGGGTTGTCGTCGACGAGTAGAATCTTTGTTTTCATAGATATCTCCCAATCGGAGGTTGAACGATTTTCGAATCGTCTCCGAGGTCTCGTAGCGTTTCCTTTCGGCTTAGGAAGCAAAGTTGGAATGCTTTACGCAGCGCATCGACCGTAATAGGATCGTTGATGACTGCAGACGCTCCCGCTTTACATGCATCATCTTCGCCGCCAGGAGTCGGCGAGGGAGCATAAATTAAAACTGGAATATCCTTGGTGTAAGGACGGTGCTTTAGCCAGTCCGTCACTTCAATTCCGGTGAGTTGCGGAAGGTCGGCTCCCATCATAATCAAGTCAGGAATTTCGATTGCCGCCTTGTAGATACCTTCTAACCCTGTCGTGGCTTCCGTGACCGCATATCCTAAACAGCTCAGTAATTGCGTAAGGAAGTGTCTACACACTCCGTTCTCCTCGACGAGAAGAATTCTCTTGGACGGAACTGCCATGATTGACCTGAGGGTATACAGAGCATGGGTCGTGCCATCGTTTTAGAGCTTCGAATAGGGCGATTCGAGTAAATTCGACTTACGAGTCGCCCGTGCAGGACAGACTGTGTGAAAAATCGACAGGAGCTCTTCGACAAACCGTTGAGCGAAAGGCTAAGTAATTGATTCCAGTGTGCCGCGATTCCTTTGTGGTGCGGATAGTCAAACCTTGAACGAAATATTCACACAGTCTGACGATGACGTGGATGCGAAACTCCTCCGCCGGAATGACAATTTATTGTAATCCCCTATGAGTGGACCCTGCCTCACCAATAATGAATCCAGTCGTATAGCTTGTTTGAATCGGCGGATGCACCGCGGAAGTGCGGCAGAACTGGAGCGGGAAGAAGTCTGACTCGGAAGTCCACCGCCCGCAAGGCCGACCGAGGGTAGAAAAGAAAACCTGCGCTTTTCCTACTTGATTCCTTATTGTCTATGGTTTCGCTCTAGGCCAACAAATAGGTGCGCAGCACATCGCGCAGCATCGGCATTTGAAACGGCTTATACAAAATTTCCGCCGCGCCTGCGTTAAGCGCGCGGTTGACCCGCTCTTCAACGTTGCAGGTGGTGGTCCAGCCGGTATTTATCACCACCGGTATGTTTCGAGTGGACCTATTCGCCTTTAATCGCGCCGTTACCTCATCCGCATTAATTCCAGGTAAGCGTATGTCGATCATGATTAAATCAGGATGGATGCGGGAAGCCTTGTCGATAGCTTCCGGACCCGTAGCGCCTTCAAAAACGTCGTGGCCTAAACCTTTGATAAATACCCGGAGCGATTCTCGAAAGTCTTCATTACTGTCGACGATCAATATTTTTTTGGTGGTGTTCTGCATGAACGGAAGCAAGAGCACAAAGGATGCCGGCCCGCTCAAAAGCCTTTCTTTTGGCACTTCCTTTCCACCTGTGACCCTTCCGAGACATTTCGCGGCAAAATTAGTGGACGGGGACACTCCATGCGGTAGGTAGAATTTCCCGTTACAGGTTGATTTTACGTCTGTGGGATTTGCCACCGCGGTCTGGAGTAATAGAAGGTTAAGAATTCACGTTACTTTTACATTGATCGGCCGACGACCAGCGTGTTAGAAGCGCTTTGAGATTGACCACGCTCCTTGGAGCGTGATGGAATCAAAAGGGGTTTCCAAGGGGGCGCGTATCCCCTATGCGCTATTTAAATGAGCGGCGGGATCAATGCCTCGCCGGGGCAGTGGTTGCGTTTAATTGGTGAAGCGAATCGCGCATATCCACCATCAGCGATTCTCTTTCTATGTGCTCAGGGAGGGCAAAAAGTATGTTCGCTAAAAAACTCTGGATCATTCTGGCTCTGCCATTGTTTGTCATGCCGGCGAGCGCCGAGCCGATTCGCATTGCTTACTCCGGTGTGTCGGCGTCCGGCACGCCGGTTTGGCTCGCCAAGGAGGAAGGAATATTTGCCAAGCATGGTCTGGAGGCGGACCTGGTCGCCGTGCGCAGCGCTCCGCTGCAAGTCACCGCGCTGGTCTCCAACGAGGTACAATTTGTCCGCGGCAGCGCGTCCAGTATGCTTACCGCCGCCGCCCAAGGAGCGAAGCTCAAGATCATCATGTCGCTGTTCGCCGAGCGGGCTTCCTACGATTTTTTAGTTTCGCCGTCGATCACCAAACCCAGCGATTTGCGCGGCAAGAAAATCGGCGTGCAGGACTTCAGCGGTTTGCTCTGGAGCCTCACCATGCTGTCGTTGAGAGAGATGGGCCTTGATCCGCAAAAGGACAACATCAGCATCCAAGCGATCGGGGATAGCACCGTGATCGCCCAGTCTTTGGCGAGCGGCATTATTGACGGCGCCGCGTTGGACAGATTGCAGTCGGCGCGGCTGCAGGGACTGGGAGTCAAAGTGTTGTTAGACCTGAGCAAGATCGCGCTGCCGTCCAGCCCGTTCATGTGCGCGGAGGCTTTCATTCAAAAGAATCCGCAGACCGTGGAGAACCTGATCAAAGCGCTGATCGAAGCCAGCGCGATCATGCGCGCGCAGAAAGAGCGCGGCCTCGCGATTCTGCAAAAACATATCAAGGTGGATCGCCAGCTCGCCGAGCTTGGTTACAAATTTTTGCTCGAGGATCTGACGTCGTATACCTTTGTCACAGTCAAAGGCTTGAAAACCGCCCAGGACATCATTGCGCTGCGCGATCCCAAAATCGCGA
>Ga0137429_1000443_pt1 | contig 16850 bp, 15 predicted proteins | sample EasRivERMZT736_2_FD_102304 | JGI IMG/M metagenome (GOLD analysis project Ga0137429, IMG submission 102304) | Soil microbial communities from meander-bound floodplain in the East River, Colorado, USA - East River MetaG ERMZT736_2 | ecosystem: Environmental > Terrestrial > Soil > Floodplain ...
AAGTCCGGCGGCCAGTACGTCTACGCGCGACGCGCCCTGGGCGAGTACGGTGGGTTCGTCATCGGCTGGACGGACTGGATTTCCAGCGCGGCGGCTACCGCCGCGAACGCGATCGCGCTCGGCGAGCTCACGGGCGCACTCTGGCCGCGCGTCACGTCCCCCACCGTCGTGGCGCTCGCGGTGGTGATCGCCTTCACCCTTCTCCACTGGACCGGCGTCCGGTCGGGAGACCTGTCAACGCGGGCCCTCGGCGTGATCAAGGTTCTCACGCTGCTGGCCGTAGCGATCGCGTGTCTCGCCGCGCCTCCACTCGCAGCGTTGAGCCGAGAGCCGCTCCTGTTTCCCAGCGGGTTGGCACTCGCGGGCGCACTGGTCATCGCCTTTCAAAGCGTCATGTACACCTATGATGGGTGGACGGGGTTCACCTACTTCGGAGGGGAAGTCCGCGATCCGCGCCAGGTGTCGCGCGCGATGGCGTTCGGTGTCATGTCCGTAGTGATCGTCTATCTCGCGCTGAACGTGGCGTTTCTCCATACGCTTGGCATCGACGGACTTGCCGGCGAGAAGTTCGCGGCGAAAGCCGCGGCGGTTGGACTCTTCGGGACCTTCGGTGAGCGCGTGGTGAGCGCCGTGATAGGCGTCAGTCTCGTCGGCCTGGTGAGCGCCGTAGTGATGCTGACCGCTCGAGTTCCGTTCGCGATGGCGGAGGACGGGCTGCTCCCCCACGCCGTGACGCACGTCAACCGCGGCGGAACGCCCGATCTCGCCCTTTTTGCGTCGAGTGCCGTCGCGATCCTGCTCATCGCGACGGGTACGTTCGCGTCGGTGCTCGCGCTCGCGGCTTTTTTCTATGTCCTGCAGTATGGCGTGAGCTTCGCGTCGCTTTTCGTTCTTCGAATTCGCGAACCGGATCTCCCGCGCCCCTACCGCGCACCGGGATATCCGGTCATTCCGGCGCTCGTTCTGCTGGGCGCGATAGCGTTCATCGTGGGCAGCTTCATCGGTGATCGCGCCAACAGCGTTCGAAGCGTGCTCGTGATCGTGGCGAGCTATCCCGTCTACCTCCTCGCCGTCTGGGTGCGAGCGAGACGACGTCCGGTCAGTGGGGGTTAGCCCGGCCAGACCACGTGGCACTAAACCGATCCGCCCAAGTTGGCGTCTGCTCTCCCAACTGGGTCAACGGGGATTGTCATGACGCTGGTTCGCCGATTCTTGATGGTGGAAACCGCTTGGGCGGTTGGCATTCTGGTTCCGATGGTGGCCATCGCACTTCTGGGTAGTGAGCCACTTTCCGCTGCACAGTTTCTTCGGTGGACGGTGCGTGCCCTTGGCTTAGCCGCATTTCCGGCCGGCATTGCGATCGCGCCTGCCGTATTCGCCGACGCTCGTCCCTGGCGCCAGCTGATCCTGGCCCTGGCCGCCGCGAGCATGGTGGCCGCTGCCGTGCTGGTGTTGACTGGTTTGGTGGGCCCGCTGGCCGGCGAGCCGGCCACAAAGCTCCCGCACCTGTGGAACGCGATGAACGAGGCGAGCGAAAACTGGGAAACCCGGAATGACGCGGCGTGGAAGTTTTTCAGCGCCTTTCTGGCTCCGCTCAACGCGCTGTTCTTTGCTGCCATTGGCGTCCAGGTCGGCATCTGGGCAAGGCGTCTTGCCTCACGATCGCTCCAACGCGCGATCTATTGGGCGGTCGGGTTAGGTCTGCTGATCTCCGGGGCAGGTATCTGGGATACGACCTACGAGACCATCGTCCTCCACACGGCGGCTTACGTGAGCTTCGCGGCGTTCTACACGATTCTCATCCCAGGGTCCATCTGCGCCGGGCTCGCGCTGCCGACGTTGGCATTGCTGTGCGATGAGATGTCGCGGCAGAACTCCTGAGACGAACATTGGACTTCGATCTCGACCGATTGCATTCAGGGGACGAGGCACTCTTTGCGGAGCTCGTCAACACGTACTCGCCACGGCTCTTGCCGCAGCTGCGACGCTATGCCGGCTCCGACGTGGATGCCCACGACCTCCTTCAGGATGTCTGGCTGCGCGTCTACAACAAGCGCGCTGGCTTCGATGGTCGCGGGTCGTTCTTTGGCTGGCTGCTGTCGGTGAGCCGCACGGTCGGAATGACTGCCGTCAGGAAGCGAGTACACCACCCGCCGACGGTGGATCTGCCTGAGATCGCGGCGCACCAGCGCGACCCCGATGCGCGGTTTATTCGCGACAGGTTGCGCGACGCGGTACTCGCCCTGCCGGAACGCCAGCGCGACGTGGTGATTCTCCGATTGGTCGATGGGATGAGCACGGCGGAAACGGCCCGGCTCCTTCAGTGCGCCGAAGGAACGGTGAAAGCCGCATTACACCAGGCAACTCGAAAGCTCCGCGAGAACCTACAGGGGACCCTACGATGAACCATTGTCTCAGCACCGACGCCATTCTCACAATCGGCGACGCCCTCGGCTGGGACGTCCAGGATGGCCTGCGACATCTCCAAACCTGCGAGGAGTGTCGTGCGCAGCTAGAGGTGTTGCGACTCGCGCGGGACGGATTCGTCGAGACCGAGCCGATCGACGCAGCCGTCCTTGGCCGGATCGCGACGGCCGTGAGCGCCGCCGCGAGAAGCGAACAACAGCGTGCGCGAGCCGGCGAGCGATGGACGCACTCGATCGAGGCGGTACTCGCGGGCATCAGCGCGCTGATCATCCTCGTCTCGAGCGGCATCCAGGTCGACGACATCGGTACCGCGGCAGTGGCGTTCGCGCTCGGCGCAACGCTGATGGCGGGCAGCAACTTCTTCGCCCGGAGCGTTGCCGGAATGGCGCAGGAGACTGCCCGTGCCTAGTTGGATCGAGCGCCTCGGACGGGACGTACGGTACGCAGCGCGTGTTCTCGCGCGCACACCGTCGTTCACGCTCACGGCCGTCGCGTCACTTGCCCTCGGCATCGCTGTCAACACGACGATGTTCAGCGTCGTGAGCTCCCTGCTTCTCAGGCCACTCGGCTCTGGAGGAGACGACCTGGTTCGCATTGGCCGATCGGCGCGCGGGGAGCGCACGTTCAAAACGGCGGAGTACGAGGAGTTCGCGTATCTCCGGCAGCACGCCTCGAGCTTCACGAGCATCGTGGGGCACGACATCGCTTCGGTCACGCTGAGTACTTCGGACGAGAGCCGCCTGCTCTCAGTCGAGTTGGTCGCGGGGACCTACTTCTCCACGCTCGGCGTGCCGCCCAAGATCGGACGCGCTTTTCGAGTTGAAGAGGATCGAGTGCCCGGTCAGGCCGCCGTCGTCGTCATCAGCGCACGCTTCCGCCAGCGGCAGTTCGCCGCCGAATCGCTCTCGGCCATCGTGGGGCACACCCTGCAATTGAACGGGCAGCCCTTCACGATCGTCGGGGTCGCGCCGGAGGGTTTCACCGGCACGTTCCCCGGCGTCGACATCGATCTGTGGATGCCGGCCGGAATGGCCTTCGTTACTCAGACCACCAGCGAGCGTGGATTACCACCCAGCCTCCTGCTCACCGGTCGCATGGCGAAGGGCGTCTCGATGCAAGAGGCCGAGGCGGAGCTTCATGTGCTCGCCGGCCAGATGGCCGGAGGCAGTGCGGAGCGAGCGAGCCAGCGCAGCTTCGTCGTCGGCAGCGCGCGCGGCGCCCTGCCGCTCTTCGCGAACGTCCTGCGCGTCTTTCTCTCGATGTTGATGGCTGTCGTTGGGGTCGTCCTGTTGATCGCGTGCGCCAATGTCGCGGGCCTGCTGCTCGCGCGTGCCAGCGCCCGCCGTCGTGAGGTTGCCGTGCGGCTGGCGATGGGAGCCAGCCGAGCCCAAGTCGTCGCTCAACTTCTGGCTGAAAGCGCGGTTCTCGCGCTCCTTGGCGGAGTCGCAGGCCTATTGCTCTCGATCTGGCCGCTCAAACTCCTGAACGGCCTTTCGTTCATCTCGGGTCCGACCGGCGCGCCCATCTATCTCGACGTCCGTCTGGATTCGCGAGTGCTGGCGTTTACTCTCGCGGCAACGCTGCTCACAGCGATCGCGTTCGGTCTCGCTCCAGCGCTTCAGGCAACGCAGCCCGGACTGACTTCGGCACTCAAGGATCCCCGATCCGCGGGAACCGGAAAACGCGCGCGATTCCGGTTGGGGAGCGCGCTCGTCGTCGCACAGGTCTGTGTCTCATTCGTCCTGATGGTCGGCGCCGTGCTGCTCTTCCGCAGTCTGCGCAACACCGACAGCATCGAGGTTGGCTTCGACCCGGATCACGTCTTCATCGTTACGGTGGACCTGGAGCGACTCGGGCACGACCGTGTGAGAAAAGAGCGATTCCATGCCGAGCTGCTCGCCCGCTCGCGGGAGCTGCCGGGCGTCGAGCGAGCGGCCCTGTCGAGCTTTGTTCCGCTAGGAGGCACCGGCGGTCACCCCATCGCGCTGAAAGTGGCCGGCGTGACGCCGCCTCCTGGGCAGCGGCAGCTCACGGTCAGGGTCGCCAATGTGTCGGACGACTACTTTGCGACGATGCGCCAGGCTCTGACCAGGGGACGCGAATTTGACGCTGCGGACCGCGCTTCCACGCAGCACGTTGCGATCGTGAACGACGCGATGGCTCGGCGTTACTGGCCCGACAGCGATCCAATCGGAAAACGGATTGGTTTGGGAGAGGGTCTCACGGAGCACGAGATCGTCGGCGTCGTTGCGAGCGCGCGATTCGCCTCGTTCGGTGGCGCCCTCGAGCCGCTCGTCTTTCTTCCGACATTCAACGCGGGACAGCTCCATCTGCGGACAGCCGCTCTGCCGGCCGACGCGCTCCGGAGCGTGCGCCGGATCGCGCACGAGATCGACCCGGGTGCCGTACCCTATGTCAGCGGCCGAACCATGCGCGAGAGTATGGCATCATCGATGTCGTTGGTTCCGGTGAAGATCGCTCGCGTCGTCTTCGGCGTCGCGGGCGTCATCGCGCTGCTTCTCGCCGCCGGCGGACTCTTTGGCCTCGTCAGCTACTCGGTGGAGCAGCGGATGAAAGAGATAGGTATCCGGGTGGCCATGGGCGCGAATCGGCAGAGCGTCTTCCGGGTGATCGTTGGGGGTGCGTTTCGGCTCACGGGCGTGGGGCTCGTCGTGGGCCTGGGGATCGCGGCGGCTCTGATGCAACTGATCTCGAGCTTCCTGTACGGAGTCAGTCCGACGGATCCGCTGACGTTTGGCGGGATCGCCGGGCTGCTCGTGTTGGTCACGCTTGTTGCCGGCTACACCGCGGCGCGTCGCGGGTTGAGCGTCGACCCCATGGTCATCCTGAGGTACGAGTAATGGGCGACGAAGGACGAGCGATCGCAGCGACACTCGTGCCGATCGTCGCGTTCGCGTTCGTTTACTTCGAAACGCACAATAAGTCGCACGTGCACACCGCACGCGTGTCGTTCGGAGTGCTTGCGATTATTGGAGTGATGTCGCTCATCGGGTTTGCACGCATCCTCAGTGAGGACTCCTCTGCCGTCGTAATGCTGCCGAGGTTCTTGCCGGGCGCCCTCGCGATTGCGGCCTGGGTGGTCGTCATGCGAGAGCGCATCAGCCGCGAGGGTGTCATGTTCGCGACGGTCGCCGCGGCGGCCGGCATCGCACTCACCGTCCTCGGAGCGATCTTCGCATTCGTTCTTGCTCCGATGATAGCCGAAGCCGGTCGGCAGGGTGGGCCCGGTGTGCTGCTAGTCACCTCAGCAGTCGCGTCAGCGCTGTCTTACACCGCGATTGGGATCAAAGCCATGCGGTCGGTAAGTCGGCTGACGCCCGGGAAGATCGAGTCGTGAGGCAGAAGGTTGCGTTCGGCACTTCGGCTCGACAAATCATCGCTATGAACATTCTGCTGCGCCTCACCCCCACTGCCGCCGTCGCCGTGCTCGCACTCGGCCCTGCCACGTTGCCGCTCAGCGCGCAGGACGCCGATATCATCGTGCGCAACGCGCGCATCTGGACCGGCGACGCCACGCGCCCGCGTGCCGAAGCGCTCGCAGTCCGCGGTGAGCGGCTCATTGCCGTGGGAACCAATGCCGCCGTCGACGCGCATCGCACCGCGCGCACCCGCGTGATCGACGCCGGCGGGCGGTTCATGACACCGGGGTTCATCGACGACCACACGCACTTCAGCCAGGCCGGTGCGCTGCTCATCGGGGCCAACCTGCTGGACGTGAGCTCGGCCGCACCGTTCGCGACGCGCGTGAAGGCGGCGGTCGCTCGCATGAGCGCGGGCATGTGGCTCACCGGCGGCGACTGGGGCGCGTACGAAGATTCGCCCGCGAACACCACGGGGCCGAGGGCCGAGAGCCGAGAGCCGAGAGCGCGCTTCAGCCCCGACCGCACCATGATCGATTCGATCAGCGGGTCTACGCCGATTCTGCTCAACCGTTGGGACCGGAGTGCCTATGTGGCAAACGGTATCGCCCTCGAGCGCGCCGGGCTCGCTTGCGAGCGGCCCATCCAGGGCCTCGAATGCGTGAACGGCCGCGCCACGGGCCGAGTGTCCGACTCCGCGCTGGCCCGGCTCCGTCGGACTATTGCACCCAAGACATTCGATCAGCGGCTGCGTGAGGCGCGCGCGGCGCAGCAACATCTGTCCGAGCTTGGCGTCACCACGATCCACGACAACACAACGCCCACGCAGCTGCCTGTCTACACCGAACTCAAGCGAAGTGGAGAGCTGACGGTACGTGTGTTCGCGCGTCCCACGCTCGACAAGTGGAACGAGCTCACCTACGCCGGCCTCTCTCCCGGCTTCGGCGACGACTGGATTCGCATTCGCGCGCTCAAGGGATTCGTGGACGGCATCCAGGGGAATTCCACCGCGCGCTTCTACGAGCCGCAGTTGCACTCCGGCCGGCGCGGCGAATGGCGCGACAGCACGAATACCGCCGCCACCGACGGCGCCGGATCAGGGATGAATCCGCCCGGCAACATGGAGAAGCTGCTCTTCGGGCTCGACTCCGCAGGATGGTGGGCGAACGTGCACGCCATCGGTGACCACGCCATCGACTCGGTGCTCACTATCATGGAGAAGGTGTTCACGACCAATGGCCCCAAGGAGCGGCGTTGGCGGATCATTCACTCGCAGGTGATCCGCAACGCGGACGTCGCGCAGCGCTACAAGAAGCTTGGCATCATCGCCGAGGTGCAGCCGTATCACGCGATCGACGACATGCGCTGGATGGAGGAGCGCATCGGTGCACGCGCGAAGTGGGCTTATGCCTTCAGGACGTTCCACGACGCAGGCGTGCCGCTGCTGTTCGGATCGGACTGGCCGGGAACGAATGCGAGCTGGTATACCGCGAATCCCATGACGATTCTCTACGCCGCCACCACTCGGCAAACGCTCGACGGCAAACCGGAGGGCGGCTGGTTCCCCGAGCAGCGTTTGGATCTCGAGACGAGCCTGCGGAGCTACACGGTGAACAACGCGTGGGCCGAAGGCGAGGAGGCGAACAAGGGGTCACTCGCCGCCGGCAAGCTCGCGGACTTCGTCGTGATCGATCGCGATCTTTTTGCCATTCCCGCCACGCAGCTCAAGGACGCGAAAGTGCTGTTGACCGTCGTGGGCGGCCGAGTCGTACACGCGTCGGCACCGTTTGGTCGATAACGACAAAGGCCTCTATGTCGTGATGGGCGTCGCCGGCTCGGGCAAGAGCCTCATCGGCGCCGCGCTCGCCCGGGCGCTCGGCGTCGAGTTCGCCGAAGGCGACGCGTACCACCCGGCCGAGAACGTGAAGAAGATGGCGGCGGGATCACCACTCACCGATGCGGACCGGCAGGGATGGCTTCGCGCGCTCGCGGCGCGGCTCGGCGACGCGAAACGCGCCGGCACGGGCCTGGTGATTTCGTGCTCTGCGCTCAAGCGCTCCTATCGCGACATCCTTCGCGCCCAGGCCCCCGACGTGCGGTTCGTCTTTCTGAAAGGCACGCGCCCGCTGCTCGCCGAGCGACTCGCCGGCCGGAGCGGCCACTTCATGCCGGCGTCTCTGCTTGAGAGCCAGCTCGCGACGCTGGAGGAGCCATCGCCTGACGAGGAAGCGTGGCTGTGTGACATCAGAGAGTCACCCGAGGCCATCGTTGCTGGTCTCGTTGCGCGTGCTGCGAAATAGCGCGACGTCAGTTCGCCTTCGGCTTCGGCGGCTTCGGCGTCAGGATGACATAGTCCGCGCGGTCGGCGTAGCTCGCGGCGTCGGCGCGCGCGACGTCATCGACGGGGACAGCCGTCACGAGCAGTGTTCTGGCGTTCGGCATCCGTTGCCGCGCACGCGCCGTGGTGCCGAGCCCCATGTCGGTGTGAAACGCGCCGTTGAAGTGCAGCACGATCGCGCCCGTTCCCGCCTTGACGATAGCGGCGGCGATCGACTCGCCCATCGTCTCGTCCTTGACACACTGCGCTTCATAGAAGCGGTTGGTCACGGCCACCGCATCGGTCGAATCTCTTGCCGACGCCGGCCCGCCACCCGCGCTGTGTCCTTTCATGGACTCAGCGAACCGCTCGTAGTACTTGTCGCGCGGACAAGAGAGATCGCGCGCGACCGTCGCGCGATCGCGCGCCGGCATCGTGTCGAGCATGCCGAGGCCGGCACGGCTCACAGCGGTGGCGAAGCGGCGGGGCGGATTGGCGGCGACCACGGGCCAGCCATGGGCCCGCGCGAGCTCCACGAGCGCGCGGTAGTCGGTGTTGTACCGCGGCCATGCGCGTGAGGTGGCGACGAACGCGCTTTCCGGAATCTGTCCCGCGAGATACGCGTCGAGCACGGACTGCACGTCACGGTCGAACATCTCGAGGGAAACGACGACGTTGGAGCGACGAGCGCCCACTGCCGCAAGAAGCGCGAGCTCGGCTCGATGCGTTGCCGGGTTGTCGTGCTGCTCCCCGAAGAAAATGACGTCGGCCCTGGCGGCGGCGTCGGCGAGCGCCGCCAGGTCCACGTACTGCCGCGCTCTGGAATCGAAGACGCGGCTCTCGGCCACTGGCGCGGGCCCACGGGCCGGCGCGACTGTCGCGCACGCGGAGGCCAGCAGCGTGGTGACGACAAGGAAAGCTGTGAGCTCGGTGTCCTTCACGGTGCTCCTCCGCGGCTCCGCGCCGCCTCGATGATCTCCAGCGTTGTGATCGCATCAGCGGCATCGACAGGCGGCGGCGCGCCGTCGCGAAGCGATCGCACGACACCGGCGTAGTACTGACGGTAATCGCCTCGTTCGGTGGGCACAGGCTTCGCCTCTCCTCCAACGCCGAGCAACCCATATCGTTCCGGCGGATCGACACCCCAATCGGGAGAATCAGCGCGGTCGCCACGGCGCAGCGCGGCTTCCTGGACATCGTCGCTGACCTTCGTGTACGCGGCTCGCTCGCCCAACACGCGGAGACGCGGTCCGAGCTGCGCCGCCAGCAGACTCGCCCACAGATGAGAGCGGACACGTGATTCGTGTGTCAACGCGACGAAGACATCATCGTCGACGTCGAGCCCGGCGCGCCGATGATCCAGTTCCGCGTAGACGTCCCGCGCGGGCCCGAAGAGGCAGAGCGCCTGATCGATCAGATGGGTGCCGAGGTCGTACAACAATCCGCCGGCTTCTCGCGCGTCGCTGACTTCGCGCCAGCCGCCTTTGGGTGCAGGACGCCAGCGTTCCAGTCGGGACTCGAATCGATAGACGCGACCCAGGGCTTGCTCGGCGATCAAACGCCGGACCGTCAGGAAATCCCCGTCCCAGCGGCGATTCTGATACACGGAGAGGAACACTTTGCGACGCTGTGCTTCCTGCGCGACCTGTCGCGCCTCGACCGAACTCGGCGCCAGTGGCTTGTCGACGACCACCGCGAGCCCGGCCTCGATCGCCTGCAACGCCAGCGGAACGTGCGTGCTATTCGGCGTCGAGATGACGACGAGATCGAACCCTGCGGGATTCCGAAAAAAATCGGCGGGCGTGTCCACGAGCCGCGCGTCCGGATGCTCGGCGCGCGCGGCCCGCTGACGCTCCGGATTCCCCGTGACGATCGCGGCCAGTCGTAGGCCCGGGGTCGCCGCGATCAGCGGCGCATGAAACGATCGACCGCCGAGGCCGTAGCCGATCAGCGCGACCCGAATCACGCGATCCTAACCTTCGTCGCGCGGATCCTGCGAGGGCGACTTGGCCAGGAGTGTTAATCGTCCGGCGATCTGTTCCATCTGGCGCTGGCGGACCCGCGCCCAGCCCGGCACGCGAAGCGCGCCGATCGCGAACAACCCGCCACCCATTGCGAGGAATGACATCGCACTGGATACGGCGGCACCACCCTCGCTGAATATCGCGCTGATCAGCCCGACTCCCAGCATCCCGAGCCCGCCAATCATGAACGCCTGCGCATCCCCTTTGACGGTGCGCAGGCGAACCCGGTGTCCGGTTGCGGTCGGCTCGAGGAGAGCCTGGAGGTTGCCGTTGGTCCACTGGCGTAATGAGCCATCGTGCCGCACGCTGCCCCGCGCATCGAACGTCTCGCGGAGATCCACCACGAGCCGCTCCCACTCGTCGTCGGTGAGTCTCCGATCGAGCTCGATGGTCCGCCCGACACCGATCGGAAGACCGAGGAAGCTGCGCGCGGTCGGGCTTCCGACTCGCTCCAGGGCGTTCGCCGCGTCGGCTACCTGCTCGGGTGAGATCCCGACCTCGCGGCCGATCTCCTGGAGTTGGGCGAGCGTCATGCCCTCGCCCGACGGGAACTGCCGCTGGCCCGTCTGCTGCGCCTCCGTCGCGCGCTCGAAGATCGCCGCAACTTCAGCTTCGTTGAATCGCCTCTCGGTCATTTCGCAGCCGCTGTGTAGACACGGACGTAATCGACGAGCATTGTCGCCGGCAAGATCGCATCCGATACAGGGTCGCCATCGAAATTGCCGCCTACAGCCAGATTCATCACCAGGAAGTACGGTCGCGCGAGGATCGAGTTTCCAAATTGCTGCAGGCCGTCCCGCGTGACCGAGTAGTGGCGGGTGCTGTCGACGTAGAATTTCACGCTGAGCGAGTCCCACTCTACGCTGAATATGTGGAAGTCGTCCGAGAAAGTGCTCGACGTGAGCGAATGCGCATGAACGAACGGAGTGTTCCCCGAGTATCCGGGACCGTGTATCGCGGAGCTCACCGTGGCCGGCTGACTCCCGTGATTCTCCATGATGTCGAGCTCTCCGCACACGGGCCACGGCGTGGCCGGAAAGCCGCTCCCCAACATCCAGAACGCTGGCCAGAGTCCCTGACCCGCGGGCAGCCGGATACGCGCTTCAACGCGGCCGGGCGCGGCGTCCATTTTTCCGCGGGTTGTGATCTTGGCGGACGTGTACCTGCACGGACCGTAGTAACACGTCAGTCCGGCAGGGGCGACGCGGGCGACGATCGTCAATTGCCCCTGGCCGTTGAGCGCGATGTTGTCGGAGGCGTTGGTGTAGTGCTCCTTCTCGTTGTTGCCCCAACCGCAAATCCCGGCCGCGCACCCGTCCCCGAGATCGTGACGCCATTTCGTGCTGTCTATGCCAGTGCCCGTCGGCCCATCGAACTCGTCGGCCCAGACTTCCGTCCACGAATGGGTTGCGGGCCCGGATATGGGGGAAGTTGCATTACGCGCGCAGGAGAACGAAGCACCAAGAGCTATGGCCAATGCGATGTGCGCCGGACGTCGGATGCGCCGAGTCATCGCTATCGTCCTCTGACCGCTTTTCCCGGCGCAACGCCCGGCACGAGATTCGACGCGCGCACCACGAAGGTTCCGTTCACCAACACGTGGACGATCCCGTCCGAGTACTGTGCCGGCTGCTCGAACGTGGCGCGATCGATGATTCGTGCGGGATCGAACACCACGAGGTCCGCGTCGGAGCCTGCCTGCACGCGTCCTTTGCGCTTCATGTCCGGATCGACGCGCTCGAGCCGGCGCGCTGGGAGCAGGGTCATCTTCCGCACGCCGTCCATGAGCGAGAGAACGCCACGCTCGCGCACGAACCGCCCGAGAATTCGCGCGTGCGTCCCGGCGCTCCGTGGGTGGCCGATCGGTTTACCATTCTGGAATGAAAACCCGCCGTCGCTCGCCACCATGACATGCGGAACGCTGTATGCCTGGTCGGCCGCCGTCTCGGGGATGGAGAAAACCACCACGAGCCCTCCCTCCTTCCGATAGCGCTCGAAACTCTCCGCTGTGAGGCGCTCGCCGGTGGCGGCCCACATGATGTCCTTGAAATCGATGCCCATCTTCTCCTTGAACCCGGCATCGAAGATGGCGCTCTGGAGGAACGTGGCGCCTGCCGTATAAGGGTACGCCTCGGTGGTGACGTCCAGCCCTCGTGCGCGCGCGCCATTGATCATGTCGAGCAACACGGGCGTCGCGCCGAGTCCCATGCTCGTCACGTGCACCACGTGCAGCGAAGCGCCGGTCGCCGCGGCGTCCGCGATGACCTCTTGCAGACCGGCTGCGCCACCGGCGTCATCGAGCAGGCCCGCCGACCGCAGATGCACGAACACGGGCGCGTGGTGACGCGCCGCGACGCCGAATGCGCGCATGATCTCCTCACGCGTCGCCGCCGGCGTGTAGTTGATGCCCATGCCGATGCCCAGGGCGCCTTCTGCGAGGGCCACGTCGAGCCGGCGCTCCAGCTCCGGGAGCCGCGCGCGTTCGATGGGAGATCGGACGAACGCGCCGACGGCGCCGATGACATCCGCGCCCTCGGCCGTGGAGTCGCCGTCGAGCATCGCGCGCCGCGCGCCGGGATGACTTGCTGACGCGCCAAAATTGATCAGCGACTTGCCCGCACGTTTGGCGTACCACGGCGCGACCGGATACGTGCCCAGCTCCAGCTCCAGCGCAGTGGTTACGCCGTCGCGTGCCAGGTACCCGTAGTTGATCGAATCCTGGCCGTGCGAGTGGAGGTCGATGAACCCGGGCGCGACGACGAGCCCTCTGACGTTGACCGTGTCGCGCGCGCTTGGTATGCCCGGCGTCACGGACAAGACGCGCCCGCCGCGGATCCCCACGGCGCGGACGGCGTCGAGGTTCGTCTCCGGGTCGAGCACTCGGCCGCCGACGAGCACCACGTCCAGAGGAGCGGTGCGCTGCGCCGTGGCGGCATGCAACGGTAACGCGACGAGGCCAAATGCCAGCGTCGCTATTGCACTTCGCATATCAGGCAGCCGCGGTCTCAAAGTTCAAAGCAATAGAGTCGGTTGGGCGTCGCGCAACTGTTGAAGGCGCTGGAGGTCCAGGCGTTCGTAGACACCTGGCCGATCCTTCCCGTGGTGCCCGTGCTCGTCCAGTTGGTGCAGGTCGCCGCCGTGGACTCGGTGCCGTCGCTCTCGGTTCCCGTCCAGACGGCCACGCCGAAGCTCACTGCGGCACCTGTCTCGGTCACGATGATCGGCACCATCGGCTGCGCCGCAAGATCGGCCTTGCTGAGGAAGACCAAAGATGTCGTGTCCACCAGGAACCACGGTCCAGGGTGCGTGATGCGGTCCCTGGCATCGGTGTTGGCAGCGGAAAGCCACGCTTTGAACGTTCCTCCGAGAGCAGCCGCAGTGGCTGCGCTGCCACACTTCGCGTCTCCGCCCGCGAGGCCACCAAGGTCGCCAGTGAAGGACGCCGAGGTGACGAACACGCGCTTTCGCGCTTCTGGCGTGGTTGGACCATCGGATCCGCATCCGGCGGACAGCGTGAGAATGACAGCGGCCATGACGGCAGGACTCCGACGGAGCATATGCATTCCTCTTGGTGCGACGTTTGGTGCAGCACATAATATGCGGGGCTGCCACGGGCGGTAGTCGCCGCCAGCGCTCAGGCTGGTAATATCGGGGGAGCCCTTGGAGGTCATGGCGATGTTTCTCGATTCAAATTGGCGCAGAGAGCTGGTTCATGCAGCGCGCCGCCTGCGCAATGCGCCCGGGTTTGCCGTAGTTGCGATCGCGACGCTCGCCATCGGGGTCGGCGTAAACACCGCGATGTTCGGGCTGATCGACGCGCTGCTGTTTCGGCCGCCGCCGCACGTCACCGACCCGGACCGTGTGGTGCGAGTCCAGGTGATGAAGGGCCTGGGGGCGGAAGCCGAACCCTGGGCGCGAGAGAGTTATCCCACCTTCGAGGCGCTCGCGACCACTCGTGTTTTTGATGCGGTAGCAGCGTACACTGATGCGACGGTGTCGATCGGCCGCGGCGTTGACGCCTACGAAGCCAAAGCGATGATCGTGACGCCGACGTTTTTCAAAGTGCTCGGCGTTCGCCCGCAGGCGGGCTCTCTGTTTGGGACGGCGCCCGCAGACACGCTCGCCGAGGACCGCGTGGTGCTGTCGCACGGGTTCTGGGAGCGCCAGTTCGGCAGGGATCCGAGAGTCATTGGCGCGCCTCTCACCATCGGGCAGAGCTCGTACGTCGTGGCGGGAATAGCTCCCATCGGATTCAGGGCACTGCAGGACCGGCCGGTGGATATCTGGCTGCCTCTGAACGACTACGCCGCGAGCTACCTGCGGCTCGAGTGGCGCACGAATACAAGGTCTTATTGGCTCTATTACGTGGCCCGAGTCCCAACGTCCACGACCGTGAGCGCGACGCAGGGGCGGGCCAACGCACTGCTGAGTATTGCCGCGCAGGGGAATGCGCGGGCTCCATCCGGGATTGTGACCTCCTCGATCATATCGAGCCGGAATGCCGACAAGTCGCGCGAGGTGCGCGTCTCGCTCTGGCTCGCCGGCGTGACCGCGTTCGTGTTGCTCATCGCGTGCGCCAACATTGCGAACCTGATCCTCGCCCGGAACGTCGCGCGGAGCCGTGAGTACGCGATGCGCCTGTCGCTTGGTGCGAGCAACTGGCAGCTCCGCCGCCAGTTGTTGGCCGACGTTTGCGCCATCGCCATCCCCGGACTACTCGCTGCGTTGTTGGTCGAATACGCCGTGCGCACCGCCATACCGTCGTTCTTGCCGATGGAGATTCCCATCGCCCATGGGCTCCTCGACGCTCGCTCATTGGCTCTGATGTCCGTGAGCGGTGTCGTCGCAATCGCACTCGTCTCGATCGTATCGCTTGCCCATGTCCGCCCCGCAACAATGGCGCACGCGCTCACGACGCAGGCGAAGGATGACCGCCGCGGCGGCGCCTGGACCAGGAACTCGCTGCTCGCGCTCCAGTCCGGGCTCTGCGTGGCACTCCTCTTCAGCGCCGGCCTGTTCGCAAAGAGCCTGCATCGCGTGCTGACGTTGGATCTTGGCGTCGAGATGGATCGCACCGTCAAGGTGAGCTTCAACCTTCCGCGCGGATCACGAACGCCGGCCGAGCAGCAGGCGCTGTATCAGCGCGCCATAGAGCGCGTGCGCTCGCACGCAGGCGTCGAGCGGGCTGCGCTCGCCACGTCCGACCCGTATCGATCCGGCAGCGGAGCTGGGCCCTTTACGGCAGAGAAGACACAAAAGGAGATGTGGGAAGGGCAGGGTGAGGTCGCATATTCTGCCGCAGTCGGGGCGGGGTACTTCACGAGCGTGGGCGCCGCGTCGCTGGTCGGGCGCGACTTCGCCGAAGCCGACAAGGCCGGCGCGCCCAAGGTGGCGATCATTACCGCGACCCTGGCCCAGCGTCTATGGCCCAAGGGCGGCGGCCTGGGGAATTGTCTCTTCATGGACGACTCACGCGAATGCCATCGCGTGGTCGGCGTACTGGGCGGCGTATGGAAGCTGCAGGCGCTCGACCGGAAGAAGATGGCGATCTACGTTCCGCTCGCGCAAACGGGCCAGTTCACTGTCGGCTCCATCTTCGTGCGCACGCGCGGGCCAGTTGGTCCGATGCTCGCGCAGCTCCGCTCAACGATGCAGAGCGTCGAGCCGGACCTTCCCGCGGTCAACGTCTCGCGAGCGCGCGACCTCGTGGATTACGAGTTTCGGCCGTGGCGATTGGGAGCAACGTTGTTCGCCGGATTCGCGGCGATTGCCTTGATCATCGCCGCCGTCGGGTTGTACGGCGTCGTGTCGTTCACGACGACGCTTCGTACTCGTGAGATTGGCGTCCGCATGGCGCTGGGCGCCCGCGGCTCGGACATCATGCGCGTCGTGGCCGGTGCGGGGCTCGGCGCGGTGGTCGCCGGGCTGATCGTGGGATCCGCCGCATCGCTCGTGGCCAGCCGCTGGATGGGCGACGTGCTGTACCAGACATCGCCGCGCGATCCCGTGGTGCTGGCGCAGACCGCGGGAGTGCTGCTCGCCGTGGCTGCCCTGGCGGTCGTGGCGCCTGTGATCCGAGCGCTGCGCCTGGCGCCCGCGTCGGCCCTGCGATCGGATTAGAGAACGCAGCTCAACCGCCGCGTTGGAGCAGAAGCTCGTAGTACACGAGCGGATTGCTCCTGTACATCACGCGCCCGCGCTCCTGGAATCCACATTTGGCGTAGAACGGACCCGCTCCGCCGTCAGCATCGTAGGCATCCAGCCGAATGGCGTCGGCCGGCCAGGCTTGCGCCACCGCGCTGGCATCCTCGAGAGCCAGCCGACCCAGGCCTTGGCCCTGGTGGGCGACCGACACCGCCTTGCCCGTGAGATAGAGCGGCCGCTTGACGGGAGTGAAGTACGACACGTCGATTGCCCACGGTTTCTTCGTGGCCAGGCGCACCACGGTGAGAACGCGTTTGCCGGATCTTCCCAGGCGCACCCGCGCGTGGCGTTGGGAGAGCGCGACTCCCCGTTCCGTTACGAGCGACGACCAATGGCCTTCGCCGAAGCGCGCCGTGAGTGCACCCGCCGCCGCATTCTGCAGGGCGGCTATCACGCCTACGTCTTCCGGCGTTGCATCGCGAAACGTAAGCCGCACTTATGAGTCGGGTCCTATGTGAAAAGGAACCTCCTACGCGACACAATAAAGCCCCCGGGATC
>Ga0137429_1000445_pt1 | contig 16715 bp, 16 predicted proteins | sample EasRivERMZT736_2_FD_102304 | JGI IMG/M metagenome (GOLD analysis project Ga0137429, IMG submission 102304) | Soil microbial communities from meander-bound floodplain in the East River, Colorado, USA - East River MetaG ERMZT736_2 | ecosystem: Environmental > Terrestrial > Soil > Floodplain ...
GAGCCGGTATTTCCGTCTGACGTTACGGCGCCCAGCAAGCGGCACCACCTCATTTGGCGATGATTCTTGACAGGGTCTTGTCAGCCTGACATGGTTCTGCCTCCCTCCCCCTCCCCCTTCGTGCCGTCTGAGAAAGTTGTCACCGAGTCGGATGGCACGCTCGCGCATTCAGCTGCGGTGGGCGCGCCTGCTGCCGCACCAACGCCGCGCCTCACTCGGCGGAAGAAGCTCGCCTTCATAGCGATCAGTTGGCTGGCGCTCGCGCTGATCATCGAGCTGCTCGTCAGGATCGGGTTTTTCATCGGCGACAACTTCAGCACGTACTACCTGACGTTCGGATTTGTGCCGGACATTGAAATGCATTCGTACGACCTGGGCGGGTACACGAAGTTTCAGCCAAACTCGGTGTACCGTTTCAAGGCAGAGCGGGATGTTACCATCGAGATGCACATCAACTCCGATGGGTTTCGGGACCCGGAGAATTTTCCCAAGCCCAAACCGCCGGGCACGTTCCGCGTTGTTGCGCTCGGCGAGTCGTCGACCTTTGGACTTGCCAACGACGATGAGCACACGTATCCCGCGATGCTCGAGGGACGCTTGGCCGCGCGATTGCCGGGCAGGAAAGTAGAAGTTTTCAATCTCGGCATTCCGCACTTTCGATCAAACAACATCCTCGCCGCCGCTCGCGCCGAGCTGCCGTCGCTTCAGCCGGACATCGTGACGCTGTATGCGGGTTACAACAATGCGATGGTGTTTCGCACCGTAGCACGGCCAGGTGCTCTGTACCGAATAAAGGAGTGGCTCAAATCACATTTGGTGACATATCGTGCGCTGCATCCATACGTTGTGACGGCGTACCAGAAGATCACGCGCCTCTTGAAGCGCGACGTCGTCGGGTTGCCGCATCTCGGCATTCCCGTCGAGTTACCGGCGGCACGAGTTGCGAAGGTGCGCGCCGATGCGCGGGCAGAATACTCCACCGATCTCGACTCTCTCGCGGCGGTCGTCCGGGCAAGCGGCGCCAAGCTTGTGTTGATCACGCAGACTTTCACGCTCGCTCGACTCCCGGGCGCGCGGCTCGCTGGTCCATACCGCCCGTATCACAAGGAAGTCGCGTATGTCGATAGCCTGCTGACGGCGAAGGGTAGTATTCCCGCGCCGTACAGTACCTTGCTTGTTCATCGCGACATCGTCGACGAATTCGCCAAAGCAGCAAGCCGGCACGGGCTGCTGCTCGTGGATGGTATCGGGGCGCTCGATCGCGAGCGCGAGACCGTCATGGCGAGTTTCGTCCATCTGACTGATGAGGGAAACAGTCGCCTGTCGGCGGCCATTGAGTCGACACTCGTTCGGTCAAATCTGCTTCCTGTCAGCAAACCACGCGCACGGTGAAGAGGCACGCTGGCTGTGCTCAGTCACCCGCAGGCCTCAGTCGGCCGGATCGCTGCGCTGAGAAGTAGAAGACATGACAGAGAAGTTCGGCGTGATGATCCGTACTCATTCTGGACCCGGCATCCTGCATCAATTGACGGGTGTGATAGTCAGGCGCGAAGCAAACATCTCATCCGTCGAGATTAGTGAGGGTGATCGCGAGGCTCGCGTGTACTTCGAGATCGAAGTATCCGAAGGCTCTGACAGTCTCGTCGACGACATCCGCGCGCTCCCAATTGTGCGCGACGCCATACTCGTGAAGACGTTACAGGTGATCTACGGCAAGCGGGTCATCATCATCGGTGGCGGGGCCCAAGTCGGACAGGTCGCTATCGGAGCAATCTCCGAGGCTGATCGACACAATATTCGCGGCGAACGCATTTCCGTCGACACGATTCCCCTGGTAGGGGAACAGCCGCTCGCCGACGCGGTTCGCGCCGTGGCTCGCTTACCGCGCGCGACGGCTGTGGTGCTGGCCGGGGCCTTGATGGGAGGCGAAATCGAGAAAGCAGTGCGAGAGGTTCGGTCGCAGGGACTTCTCGTCGTCAGCCTCAATATGGCCGGCAGCGTACCGGATGCCGCCGATTTCGTGGTAACCGACCCGGTGCAAGCCGGTGTTATGACGGTGATGGCGATTGCAGACACTGCCAAGTTCAACGTGTCGCTGCTCAAACGTCGAGTCTTCTGAATCGTGAGCTCGCGTCGTAACATTCGGCTGCAGAGGCGATCACCGAATGGCACGTAGAGCGTTTGGCACCGCACTTCCCACCCGTGGAGAAAAATCCGGTCGGGGCGGAGGATCGGGCCGTGGGCCGGAAGGGGCTGAGAGCAAAGCCAAAAAGAAGATCGACACAAAGCGCGCGTGGCAGGAAACGCGCGCGCTCATGTCGGAGCACAAACGCTCGCTCGCGATCGGCTTCTCTCTCATGCTCGTGAACCGACTCGCCGGGCTGGTTCTTCCGGCGAGCTCGAAGTTTCTGATCGACGACGTCATCGGGAAGCAGCGCGCCGACATGCTTCTTCCCCTGGCGGGCGCCGCGCTCGTCGCGACGCTGATCCAGGCGGTGACCGGCTTCGCGCTCTCGCAGGTCGTCTCCATCGCCGCTCAGGGCGCAATCACCAACATGCGCAAGGCGGTGCAGATCCACGTGCTGCGCCTGCCGATCTCGTATTTCGACTCGACCAAGACCGGCATCCTCATCTCGCGCATCATGAGCGACGCCGAGGGCGTGCGAAACCTTGTCGGCACGGGGATCATCCAGCTCGTCGGAGGATTCCTCACCGCCGCGATCGCGCTCGGCGTGCTGGTCTGGCTCAATTGGCAACTCACGATCATCACTCTCCTGATTCTCATCGCCTTCGGCGGCATGATGGCGGTCGCGTTCAAGCGGCTGCGGCCACTGTTCCGCGAACGGGGCGCGATCAACGCCGAAGTGACGGGCCGCCTCGCCGAGACGATCGGCGGTATTCGCATCGTGAAGGTCTATACGGCCGAGCGGCGCGAGCGCCTCACCTTCGCGAAGGGTGCGCACAAGTTGTACCGGAATGTCGCCAAATCGATCACGGGAACTTCGGCAGTCGGGTCGGGCGTCATGGTGATCACGGGGATCATCGGCGTGCTCATGATCCTGATCGGCGGACGCGACGTGCTCGAAGGTGAGATGACGCTCGGCGACATGATGATGTACGTCTTCTTCATCGGGATGGTCGCGGCACCGCTCGTGTCGATCGCGTCCATCGGAACGCAGATCACAGAGGCGTTCGCCGGCCTCGATCGCATTCGCGAGGTCCGCGACATGACGACGGAAGACCAGGCCGACGCGTCCAAGGCCGCGGTGCCGGACGTGGACGGCGATGTGGAGTTCCGCGACGTGTGGTTCGAGTACAACGAAGGTGTCCCGGTGCTCAAGAACCTGAGCTTCCACGCGAAGGCAGGCACAACCACCGCGCTCGTCGGCTCCAGCGGCGGCGGCAAGAGCACGCTGGTGAGCCTCGTGATGGCCTTTTCACGGCCGAAGGCCGGGAAGGTTCTTATCGACGGCAAGGATCTCGACACGCTCAAGCTGCACGAATACCGCGATCACGTCGGCGTCGTCCTGCAAGACAACTTTCTGTTCGACGGCACGATCGGGGAGAACATCGCGTACTCCAAGCCGGGCGCTACGACAGAGGAAGTCGCGGAGGCGGCACGCGTCGCTCACGCGGACGAATTCGTCGAAGGGTTCAAGGACAAGTACGAGACGATCGTGGGTGAGCGCGGCGTGAAGCTGTCCGGTGGGCAGCGCCAGCGCGTCGCGATCGCTCGCGCGATTCTAGCGGACCCCCGTATTCTGATTCTCGACGAAGCGACGTCATCGCTCGACAGCGAAAGCGAGGCGATGATTCGCGACGGGCTACGCAGCCTGCGCCACGGCCGAACGACGTTCGTGATCGCCCACCGGCTGTCCACGATCGAGAGCGCCGACCAGATCCTGGTGCTCGAGGCCGGCGTCATCGTCGAAAGTGGCACGCACCATGAATTGATGAGGCTCGGCGGTCGGTACCGGGAGCTTCACAACCGTCAGTACGGCGTCGAGCGGGACATTTATGTCAATCCGGGAGAGGATTTTACCCCGGTCCCACCGTCGCCGAAAGATGAGATCCGGGTACCGGCACGCTCCAGCAACACGCTCTAACGGCCTGTCAGCTGGCAGCTTGGACTCGTCGGACGGGAGTGAGCGAAATGGTCGGTCGCGCCGGAATGGTTCTGCTTGCCGTGCTCGCGTCGGGCGCGTGGCCGGCTGCGAGGGCCCAGGCCACCGAGTGGTCGGACGGCGACGTCGCGCGGCGGCCCTTCAGTGTGGGCGAGCGACTGACGTACTCCGTCAAAGTCGGACCGCTCGGCAAGGGGAAGGCGGTCGCCGAGATCCTGAGCACCGACACGATCCGGGGCCGTACCGTCTTTCACACGGTGTTCAGGATCACGGGCTCGCTGCTCTTCTTCAAGGTAGAGGATCTCTACGAGAGCTGGTTCGATCCGAACACGCTGGTGTCGCTGCGTTATCACCAGAACATCGACCAGGGCTCCTACGAGCGTGACCGGACTTACGAGATTTTCCCGGAGCGCGGCGTCTACGTCGATGCTCAGAAGCAGGAGCTCCCGACCGTGGAGCGGCCCCTGGACGACGGAGCGTTTCTCTACTTTCTCAGAACGATTCCACTTGAGGTCGGGAAGTCGTACACGTGGAATCGGTACTTCAAGCCGGATCGCAATCCTGTGCGGGTGACCGTCGTGCGGCGCGAACGCATCCGTGTGCCCGCCGGCGAGTTCGACGCGGTGGTGCTACGGCCCAGCATCAAGGCAAAGGGGATCTTCGCGGAGAGCGCGAACGCCGAGGTCTGGATCGCGGATGACGACAGCCGGATGATGCTGCAGATGAAAACGAAGCTGCCGTTCGGCGGCGTACAGTTTCAGCTGCGAAGTCGAGAGATCGTGAAGGCGAGCCTGGCCGAGAAGTAGCTCAGCCGGGGCTACAGTGCTCCTCAAACGCGGATTTGAGATCGGCCGCGATGTCAGGGGCGGGGCGTCCTTCTATTTGCCAGCGCTCCAGCATGAAGACGATTTGACCGTCGCGCAGCAGCGCGATGGACGGTGACGACGGCGGATAGCCGGTGAAGTAGCCGCGGGCGCGATCCGTCGCGTCCTTGTCCTGGCCTGCGAAGACCGTCGCGAGATGCTCCGGTTTTGCCTTCGACTCCTCCAGTGCCATGCGCACCGCGGGGCGCGCCATGCGGGCGGCGCAGCCACAAATGGAATTGACGACAACGAGCGTCGTCCCCTCCTCCGTCAGTTTCTCATCTACGTCGCCCGGCGACCGAAGCTCCTCGAAGCCGATCTGCGTGAGCTCGGCGCGCATGGGGCGCAGGAGCTCTTCGGGGTACATGTTGGCGCTCATTGGCAAAGGCATATGTGCTTCTCTCGGTGACATGAATCAGGGACCGGTCAGCCTCCTGCAAACGGTCTTCACCGTAGCGGCGGGCCGGGTTTCTGTTGTGGCGGGAGCGCGGAGTCAGCAGCTCGACCGATCGAATAGTACTCGAAGCCAAGCTTCTTCATCTTGTCAGGCGTATAGAGATTGCGCCCGTCAATGATCAGCGGACGACGCAGCGACGTCCGCATCCTCTCAAAATCAGGGTGTCGGTATTCGTTCCAGTCAGTAAGAATCACGAGGGCGTCCGAGCCCTGCAGCGCATCGTAGCTGCTCTCGGCAAAACCGATACGACTATTCAACCGCCGCCGGGCTTCCGGCATCGCGACAGGGTCGTGGGCTACGATCCTGACGCCTGCGGACAACAAGTCTTCGATAACGGTGAGCGCGGGGGACTCCCGCATGTCGTCGGTGTTTGCTTTGAAGGAGAGCCCCCAGACCGCGACGCGCGCATCCTGGCCTAACGGGCCCAATGCGGTCACGACCTTTTCGGCGACCCGATGCTTCTGTCGAGCGTTGACTTCCTCTACGGCCTCGAGCACCTGAAGAGACGCACCGCAATCCCGAGCCGTCTTCGCCAAGGCTTGCACGTCTTTCGGAAAACACGATCCACCGTAACCGGGACCGGGAAACAGAAACGAGGGACCGATTCGTTCATCGCTACCGATTCCACGACGAACCAAGTCCACGTTCGCGCCCACGCGTTCGCAGAGATTCGCGATTTCGTTCATGAACGAGATCCGCGTAGCGAGCATTGCATTCGCGGCATATTTGGTCAGCTCTGCGGACGCGATGTCCATGAAGATGATCGGACGGCCGGTGCGCACGAATGGGGCATAGAGCTCCGCCATGACGCTGCGTGCGTGGTCGGTCTCGGCACCAAGGACCACGCGGTCCGGCTTCATGAAGTCGTCCACGGCAGCGCCTTCTTTCAGGAACTCGGGGTTGCTCACCATGTGGAAGGAGTGCTTCGCGTGTGTGCCAATGGCCTTCGCGACTCGCGACGCTGTGCCGACGGGAACGGTCGACTTGGTCACCACGACAACCTCTCGCCGCAGCGATTTTCCGATCGTGTCGGCAACGTCGAGCACATGTCGGAGATCGGCAGAACCATCTTCGTCTGGCGGCGTACCCACTGCAATGAAGACAACGTCCGCTTCGCCGATGGACCAGGCGATGTCGGTGCTGAACGAGAGCCGGCCGTCTCGCTGATTGCGTTCGACGTAGGCCTCGAGCCCCGGCTCGTATATCGGCAGCTCGTTTTGCTTGAGCCGTTCGATCTTTCCTGCGTCGACATCGGCGCAGATGACGTCATTGCCTGTCTCGGCGAGACACGCACCGACAACCAGTCCGACGTAGCCGGTGCCAATCACCGAGATATTCACGGTACGTGCATGTGCCGTGAGACAAATCCAACGCAACTAGAAGTCACAGACTGTCGATGTCGAAATCCTCATTCCTCACCAGCGCGAGAATCGCGGCCTGGGGAACAACGAGGAAGCGGTCGCCCTCGAATGTGATCTCGACGGCAGCCTTGCGGAAAAAGAGTGCGTAGTCGCCGATCTTTGCCTGCATCGGCACAAAGCGTGTCTCGCGCGAACCCGTCGTGCGCCATGGCTCGTCCGAGCTGGCATCGGGTGCCGGCAGCGGCAGCCCTGGCCCCGTCGCGACGATTCTCCCGCTCTGCACGGCCTGGTTGTCGACGGCGGTTGGAGGCAGGTACAGACCAACGTTCGTCCGCTCCTCGCCCTCTTCGACTTTTACGAGCACGCGATCGCCGACGACAATCAGCTCTTTGTTCGACTTGCGCATCACGTCTGAATATAACTGCAACTCTCTGTTATCTGACGAGCCAATACTTTGTTTGCCGTTGCAAGGCCCAGCGAATCGCCCCGTCAGCGCCGACCATCGCGTCCTCTTCCTGCGCTGAACGCACGAACTGCCCGTTCCACTCCGATATCGCGGTTGTCGCCTGCAACTCGATCGAGAACCACATGCCGGGAATGACCTTCGCGTCGCCGCGTCCCGGCACTCCATCCTGATAATCCCACAAGCCGATCAACGGACCCGCTCCGTGCCCATGCATTCCTATAGGATGCGTATACACGGTCCCGTCGATCCCCTGGGCGCGCATGCGCGCGAGTGACCGCCGTAGAATCTCGTTGCCTGTTCGTCCGGTTCGGATCTCCGACATCACGATGTCCTGCAGCATGTTCGAGTTCTCCAGAGCGCGCTGGATTCCCGCGGGAACATCGGTCTCGCCCTCGCGCAGGACGTAGCCCATGTGCTGCGTGTCAGTGTTGAGGCGGTACGCCACGAGCCCGAAGTCGCAGTGCAATACGTCGCCGCGCTGAATGACCGGGTTGTCGCCGAGCTGCTCCGCCGTCGCGCCCATCCGCTGGACGTCGACGGACGGTTGGAACCACGAGCCGAGCCCGAGGTCGTTGACCTTCTGCCGCATCCACCATACGACGTCCTGCGTGCGCGTAACTCCGGGCGTGATGACGACGTTCGAGAACGCCGTGTCGATGATCCCCCATACCACTTCCTGCATTCGTCGGTAGACCGCCTCTTCTTCCGGAAGCCGCGTGGCGATGAGGTCGACTGCCAGCGCGTCCACCCGTTTGAGCTTCTGCGACCACGCGGGACCGAGCGCCGCCCGCATGCCTTCGTGCTCGCCGGCGCTCAAGCCATCGGCGAAGGCCCAGGTGCGCGACACGTTGACTGTGATCGCGCGCGGATTGCGCTCTTCCACAACGCGTTTGAGCACCTGCCATTGTTCGTCGCCCCAGAGCTCGGCCTGACGTTGCGTTGTCGCGCCCGCGGGCCCCGCTGCGGGTTTCGTGGAGCGTACGGCGTCGTAGACGCCCCCCTGAGAAGTGCCACCGAGGGCGACGCGTTCGACGTCGCAGGCCGCAGGCGGAGCCGGCATGCGCGCGCAGGTGTCATGGAAGACGTAGATCGTCCGTCGGCGCGCCGCGAAAGTGGTCGGCGAGACAATCGACGTGAATACGGGATCCTCGTTGTACTCACGCATCGGCACGACCCAGAACTCCACACCGTGCTTCCGCATTAGCGCGGGAAGCACAGTCGTCATGCGCTTGCTGAGCCACTGTTGCTGGACGTCGGCTTGCTCGCGTAGCGTGCCGAAGGGGCGAGTGAGGCGGATCTCTTGGGCGGAAATACTCGTCGCAACGAAGACGAGGGCGGCGCTTCGAACTAGGAGACTCATAGCAGGAGAGTGGTTGCTTCTTGCGCAGAAAGCCAGCGCGGTCTACTGTCGCCCTCGGGACCGCGGTGAAAACGTCGGTATCACCCAAATGGGAATAGTCAACATGCGAGTTGGCCCTTGGATGGTTGTCGTTTTCTGCGCGCTCGGTGTCCGGTCAGCCGGCGCGCAGGCTTCGCAGTGTGCGAGCGTCGCAATCACGGTGCAGGACGCCTGCAATGTCGCGATCGATCTGTTTCACTACGTGACGCCACAGCTCGGAATCGCATTAACTGGCGGTAACGTGATTCTCGGTCAGGGGGGCACCAATGGCGGCCTGCGGCACCCCTCAGTGGGCGCACGCGTGAATCTGGTGGCCGGTTCGATCCCCGAGCTTCAGACGCCCTCGGAGACCGGGGCAACGCCTCGCCCGAGCTCAAATCCGTACCCGACACAGGACCAATACATAGGCCTTCCCGTAGTCGATGCCTCGATTGGCCTTTACAAGGGATTCCCCATCGGGTTCACGAGCGTGGGCGGCGTTGACGTCCTGCTGAGTGCGTCGTACGTACCGGCGGTGGACATCTCAACTTCAACGGGTGGCATTTCGATCGAGCCGGATTCGCCACTCAAGATCGGGTACGGCGTACGCGTGGGCCTCATTGAGGAAACGGTCCTGGTGCCCGGCGTCTCCGTGAGCTTCATGTTGCGTGACCTGCCAACCACGACCCTGATCGCCACAACGGGGAACGACTCGCTCGGCGTTACGGACTTGTCGCTCAAGACCAGTTCATGGCGCGTTACGGCAGGCAAGAGCTTTGTTGGCTTCACGATCGCCGGCGGAATGGGTCAGGACATGTACGACGCGGCGACGACCATCGAATCCGTCATCAACCGCCCTGTTATTGGGCGAGTGACGACGGGCCCGCTATCGGTTACTCAGAAAGTGACACGCACCAACTTTTTTGGCAGCGTCTCGATCAACCTCCTGATCGCCAAGCTTGTGGCGGAGGGTGGTGTGATTTCCGGCGGAGGCTTTGCGACGTTCAATGCGTTCGACATCAATGCGGACGCCTCACGTATTCACGGCGCGGTCGGACTCCGAATCGGCTTTTGAAAGGAGACGACGACGAGCGAACCGCGGAACCCTGATGACAACCTCCTACGCCTGAGCAACATCCTCGGCGACTTCCTCTTCTACTTTCTGCTCCCGCAGGATCGTCCGCCGCACGACCCACACGACGGCAGCGAGGAACAAAGCCCACCCGCACACCGTCAGCATTCGCGTCCACAGCGTTCCGCCGGCCATCGACAACCAATCGCTCCACTCGGCACGCGCCGATCCCAGGGGCTCGCGGCCAAACCCGATGAGCAGCAGCGCAGTCGCGGACTCGGCGGCGGCCTCCACGAGCGCGAACAGCGGCGCACGCCACAGCCACCGGTACAGCGGATAGTTGGCCAGGTGTACGGTGGCCGCGGCGCACAACAGCAGGAGCCCCAGGGCGAACGTGCTGCCGGCCCACACCCAGCTGGATGTCGGTCCGGCCGTGCTGACGAGCGCGCGGTAGAGGCGCAGCGTGATCCCGGTCAGTACCGCCATCTCCCACACGTTCAGCGAGAACCGACGCAGGACGGTCGGCTCCTCGAAGTGCCACTGGACGGAGTGCTTCGGGAAGAACGTGCTCATGAAGACCTCGCAGGTCTCAGTACTCTAGCACTCAAACGACGTTCACCCTCCTGGAGCAACGCCGGCCTGAGCCGTGGCTACTTGATCCAGTGTCCGATGCGCTTCCAGCGAATGTCGGTGAGGGCCGGCAATGGCCGGTCGCTCTCGGAACCCGGGACGTAGGTGTAATAGATGAACATCGGCCGGCCCCGTACGTTAGCGCGTGGCACGATGCCCCAGTAGCGGCTGTCCTTCGACTGGTAGCGGTTGTCACCCATCATGAAGTAGTGGTCCTTCGGGATGAGCAGCGGGCCCCAGTTGTCCAGCGTCGGCTTTTTCGGCGGCGGCCCGAAGCGCGTGCCGGTAAGCTCGATCTTGTGCTGCCATTCCATCAGGGGGGAGTAGTCGTCGGGATTGCCTTTGGGATTCGAAGCCGCGGCGTATCCCTGCCGCTGGGGAACGCCGTTCACGTGCAACAAGCCCTCACGCATGTACAACGTGTCGCCGGGCATCCCGACCAGACGTTTTACCAGTGTCGGCGTCGGATCCTCGTTCCGCTCGGCTTGGTCGGGCTGGTACGGTGACTCGAACACGACGATGTCGCCGCGGTTCGGGTCGGAGTATCCAGGCAGCCGGGATCGCGTGAACGGCACGTGCGGACCGTACACCAATTTGTTGACGAAGAGCCAATCGCCCACCAACAGCGACGGGATCATGCTCCCCGACGGAATGCGAAACGCCTCCATGAGGAACGTCTTGATCACGAGATAGATCAGGACCGCGCCGGCGAGCGACTTGATGTTCTCCCAGACCCGCTTCTGGAGAGAGCCCCTGGGGTGCGCTTTCGACGTTCGTGCCTGGGCGACGACGTTGTCCTTCGATGCCGATGATCGTTTCTTGGCCACGCTGCCGCTCATTGGAGGTAGTACGCGAATGCAGCCCTGAAGTTCTTTCCGGCCGGAAAATAGAAGGGCGCACCGTTACAGTGCGCCCCGAGATCGACGACGATGGTCGACCTACTTCATGTGCTTGCTGACGAGCTTCGTCATCTCGAACATCGAGACCTTGCCCTTGCCATTGAATACCGCGCGAAGCTTGTCGTCCGCGTTGATCATGCGGCGTTCCTTTGCATCCTGAAGTCCGTTGCGCTTGATGTACTGCCACAGCTTCTTCGTGACTTCGGTGCGTGGGATCGGCGTGCTGCCGACGACGGCCGAAAGTGCGCTGTCGGGCTGCATCGGCTTCATGAATGCCGCGTTGGGTTTGCGCTTCGCGCCACCACGCTTCGCAGCCTTCTTCCGTCGTGTCGCCTTCTTGGCGCCCTTCCGCGCACCTTTCTTCGCCTTTTTCTTCGCCATGCGGTCTCCTCTGGAGGTGGTGAACGGAGTGCTTTTCCTATGGGAAAACAGCCTCGGGTGAGTTGGCTCCGCCGCGCGAATAGTAAAGTCCTCTATGGGGAGCGCAATAGGTAAAACGACTCACCATCAACTATTGGCCAAGCAGCTCCTTCATGAGGCCGATCATCTGCGCATCCCACGGATCGGCACTATCGTCCTCAGCGGCGATATCGAGGATCTTCTCCGGCGTCTCGAGGATGAGGGGTACGCCCTGCGTCCGGCGGTCCGCCAGGAGCCACTTGAAGGGCTCGACCCCGATTTCTCCCTCGCCGATGAGGGTGTGTCGATCCCGGTTGGAGCCCAACCCGCCGGCGCTGTCGTTCAGGTGGAAGAACCCCGCCGGTTCGCCCGCCTCCGCCTCGAAGGCGTCGAGCGTCCTGGCCAGCTCATCGCGCTTGCGGATGTCGTAGCCCGACGCGAACAGGTGGCAGGTATCGAGCCCGTAACCCGTTCGCTCACGCAGCTTCTTGGGAATGTGCGCCAGGATGGCGCCCACCTCTGCCGCGGTGCGCGCCATGGTTGTGCCGGCTCCTGCGGTATTCTCGACGAGGAGGCGTGTGGGCGTTTGCACGTGTTCGAGCGTGTGGACGATCGCACCGGCGATGCGCTCGGCGGCAGCCTCCCGATCCCCATCGGTTGCAGCACCCGGATGAAAGCACACCTGGCCCAGGCCAAGCATCGTGGAACGCTCCAGCTCTTTCACGAGACCGTCGCGAGCTCGAATCCACTTCTCGGTGTCGGGCGTCCCCACATTCAGAACGTAGGCTCCGTGCGCCATGATGCGTTTGGGATCGAGCGACGTCGCCTTCACGGCGGCGCGAAAACGGTCGACGCGCTCGGCTCGAATCGAGGTCTTGTCCCCGTAGAACTTGGGAATGGCGGTGAAGATCTGAACGCAATTGGCACCCGCGTTCACCGCCCGGCGCACCGCCATGTCCATCCCACCCGTATCGATCGGGTGAACGCCCACCCAGTGGGACCCGCCCATCAGCCTTTGTTCAGGTCGAGCATTTTCGACTTCCCGGCATAGTGCACGGACTTGGGATCGCGCAATTCCCCGAGTCGCTTCACCAGCTCGGTGATGCGCCTGCCCTGTTGAAGGATCATTTCGAGCTCTTCCGTGTCTCGCCCGTTCTCCTTCGCTTCGATCAGCATCAGCTCGGCGATGCCGAGCAGTCCCGTGAGCGGATTGTTGATCTCGTGCTGTAGACCAACCGTCGCCTCGCCGATCCCGGCCAGAAATCGCGCTTGCCGCAGCTCCTCTTCCGCGGCGCGCCGGGCGTTCTCATCGGCCATTCGGCGCTCGGCGATGCGAAGCCGCGCCGTGAGCCGCTGGCCCGATGTCGGCTTCGTGACATAGTCGTCGGCGCCCGCCGACAGGGCTCCTTCGAGATCGGCGGCGCGATCATGACCGGTAACGACCAGAACGAACGTCTCCCGCGCCGGATCCGCTGCGCGGATTCTCCGGCAGACCTCCAGACCGTCCAGCTTCGGCATGTCGATGTCGAGCACGACGAGCGGGTGCCGCGACTTCTGCCACGCCTCCCACGCTTCGGCGCCATCCTGCGCGGTGTCGAAGGGTTTGCCGAGTCCCTCGAGCACATGCTCCAACAGCAGGATGATGGTGGGATCATCATCCGCTATGAGGACCCGCGTTGGTGGGGCCGGCTTGGTTGACGTCACCGAATGTCCATGCGTAGAGGGGGCGAATATACGGCGTGATGCCTGCTGCGTAATGCGCCATGAGTGAACACGAATCACGAGTCACGAGTGAGAGTGAGTGATTCATCATGCTGACCTGACCGGCTACTATCTTTCCTCTCGCAAGCATCTCGAGGACACGTCCATGGCCGCCCCCACAAAACCCACTTCCCGCCCTGCCGAAGCCCCCACACGGTCGAAGCAGACCGCTGGCGAATCAGAGCAACCCGCTGTGCGATCGACGGGGCCCGCCCAGCTTTCCGCTTTCACTGGCATCCGGCGCGTGCCGCCGCCGGTCAATGAGCCGATCAAGTCGTACGCCCCGGGATCGCCCGAGCGCGCGGAGCTCAAGGCGCGCCTCGAGAAGATGGCGAGCGAGCGTGTGGACATCCCGGTCATTATCGGTGGCCGGGAGATCCGCACCGGCAAGACGTCGCAGGCCGTCATGCCCCACAATCACCAGCATGTGCTCGCTGACTGGCATCGGAGCTCCGCGGAGCACGTCACGTTGGCAATCGACGCGGCGCGCGCGGCAAGACGCGAGTGGGCGAACTGGGCGTGGGAGGATCGAGCCGCGGTGTTCCTGAAGGCCGCGGAGATGCTCGCCACGACGTGGCGCGCCACCATGAACGCGGCGACCATGCTCGGCCAGTCGAAAACCGTGTATCAGGCGGAAATCGACTCCGCGTGCGAGCTCACGGATTTCTTGCGCTTCAATCCAGCGTACGCGCAGGAACTGTACACCGAGCAGCCGATCTCGAACCACACGATGTGGAACCAGCTCGACTATCGCGCGCTCGAGGGGTTCGTGTACGCCGTGTCGCCCTTCAACTTCACCGCGATCGGCGGCAACTTGCCCGGCGCGCCCGCGCTCATGGGGAATACCGTGGTCTGGAAACCCGCTTCCACGGCGATCCTGTCCGGTTACTACATCATGAAGCTGCTCGAGGAAGCCGGGCTGCCTCCAGGCGTGATCAACTTTGTGCCCGGCGACGCCGCGGAGATCTCGAACGTGTGCCTCGCGCATCGCGAGCTGGCCGGCGTGCATTTCACGGGCAGCACCGGTGTCTTCAACAGCATGTGGAAGACGATCGGCGCCAACATGTCCAACTACCTCTCCTATCCGCGCATCGTCGGCGAGACGGGTGGCAAGGATTTCATCGTGGCGCATCCGTCGGCCGATCCGGCGGCGATCGCTGTCGCGATCGCGCGGGGCGGCTTCGAGTATCAGGGACAAAAATGCTCGGCCGCGAGCCGCGTGTACGTTCCGCGCTCGCTCTGGAAGGAAGTGCGCGACCGCACCGTCGCGATGATGGGAGAGATCAAGCAGGGCGACGTTCGGGACTTCCGGAACTTTGTCAGCGCCGTGATCGACAAGAAGTCGTACGACAAGATTTCTGAGTACCTGGATGATGCCCGGCGCAACGCCAAGATCATCGCGGGGGGGAAAGGGAAAGGGGAAGAGGGTTTTTTCATCGAGCCGACGCTCGTCGAAACGGACGAGCCGGACTACCGGTTGCTCTGCGAGGAAATCTTTGGCCCGGTGGTGACGGCATACGTGTACGATGACGCGAAGTGGAGCGAGACCCTGCGCATCGTCGATCAAACGTCGCCCTATGCGCTCACCGGGGCCGTCTTCGCGAACGATCGCGGCGCGGTTCGCGAGGCCACGCTCGGGCTCCGGAACGCGGCTGGCAACTTCTACATCAACGACAAACCCACGGGCGCGGTCGTGGGACAACAGCCGTTTGGGGGATCGCGCAGCTCCGGAACGAACGACAAAGCGGGATCGAAGCTCAATCTCATGCGCTGGGTGAGCGCGAGAACGATCAAGGAGACGTTCACGCCACCCGTTGACTTCAAATACCCATTCATGGCGGAGAAGTAGGCGGCACGAGTCATGAGTGGCCAGTGAGGACGAGTGACGTATGAGAGTCCTGGTCCTGAACCGCCGCGATGTCGAGTTCATGCTCACGATGCCCAAGTGCATCGAGCTCATGGAATCCGCTCTCGTCTCGCTCTCGCGCGGCGAAGTGATTCTCCCGCTGCGTCCCGTGTTGCGCGTTCCGGATTCTCCCAACGTGTTCGCGTTGATGCCGGCGTACTCCAACGCGCTCAAGGCCATCGGCACGAAGCTCATCACCGTGTATCCCGGCAATCGCGGAACGGCGCTCGAGTCGCATCAGGGCGCAGTGTTGCTGTTCGACGGCGAGAATGGGAGCTTGCTGGCGATGATGGACGCCGCGTCGATCACGGCCATTCGAACCGCCGCCGTGTCGGGCGTGGCCACGCGGCTGCTCGCGAGAACGAATGCGGCCACGCTGGTGATCCTCGGCGCCGGAGTGCAGGCGCGCACGCATATCGATGCCATGCTCGCGGTGCGTCCGTTCACGAAGATTCTCGTCTGGAGCCGCACGCCCGAGCAAGCGCGCGCTGTCGCCGAGGACGCCAGACAGCGGCACGGCGTCGAGGCGGAGGCCGCCAAGAGTGCCGCCGACGCCGTGAGCGTAGCCGACGTCGTCTGCACCGTTACCGCCGCGCGAGAACCGGTGCTCCGTGGTGAATGGCTCAAGCCCGGCACGCACATCAACGCCGTGGGCGCTTCGATTCCGACGGCTCGCGAGCTGGACACTGAAGCCGTCAGACGCGCGCGCATCTTCGTGGATCGGCGGGAATCGGCGCTCAACGAAGCCGGGGACCTGCTCATCCCCATACAGGAAGGAGCGATCGCTGCCGATGCCATCGTCGCGGACTTAGGAGAGCGACTTGTGAGTGGCGGCACCGCGCGCCGCAACGAGGAGGAGATCACCCTCTTCAAGTCGCTGGGGCTCGCCATCGAGGACCTGGCATGCGCGCACTTCCTCCATGGCCGCGCGAAAGCCGACGGCAGCGGAACGTGGGTCGACCTCTAGCCGCTCCGACGATCGAGGAGGTCCGGGCGGCGCGTGACCGCATCGCGGGCACCGTGTCGCGCACCCCGCTGGTCCGCCTCGATGCGGACGCCGGCGGCACGGAGATCTACCTCAAGCTGGAGAGCCTCCAGCCGATTGGTTCGTTCAAGCTGCGAGGCGCCTTGAACCGGATGCGCGCGCTGCGCCGCGAGCAGCTCTCGGACGGCGTCTACACCGCGAGTGCCGGCAACATGGCCCAGGGAGTCGCGTGGGCCGCGCGTGAGCTCGGTGTACCGGCTAGCGTCGTCGTGCCGGATACCGCGCCCCAGGCCAAGCTCGACGCCATCATCGACCGCACGCGCAAGGGCGGCGGCGAGATCGTCAACCTGCTGAAGACGGGCTCCGCGTTCTATGCCCCGGCCTCCTCGGCGATCCAGATGGCCGAGAGCTACA
>Ga0137429_1000448_pt1 | contig 16622 bp, 8 predicted proteins | sample EasRivERMZT736_2_FD_102304 | JGI IMG/M metagenome (GOLD analysis project Ga0137429, IMG submission 102304) | Soil microbial communities from meander-bound floodplain in the East River, Colorado, USA - East River MetaG ERMZT736_2 | ecosystem: Environmental > Terrestrial > Soil > Floodplain ...
CGATGACGTCGGCGTAGCCGTCGCCGTTGACGTCCCCCGCCGTCCCCACGGAGATGCCGAAGAACGCACTCGCCTGATCACTCTCCGCCGTCCATGCCGGCGAGAGCGCCGGCCCCGAGGCCGACCCCAGGTAGACGAGGGCCCGCCCCTCGTCCGCCTGGCCGTTATTGTAGAAGTGAGCCCCGACGATGACGTCGGCGTAGCCGTCGCCGTTGACGTCCCCCGCCGTCCCCACGGAGACGCCGAAGAACGCACTTGCCTGATCGCTCTCCGCCGTCCAGGCCGGGGAGAGCGCGAGGCCCGAGGCCGACCCGAGGTAGACGAAGGCCCGCCCCTCGTCCGTCTGGCCGTTGTCGTAGTTCCTGGCCCCGACGATGACGTCGGTGTGGCCGTCGTCGTTGACGTCCCCCGCCGTTCCCACGGAGAGGCCGAACTGGGCACTTGCCTGATCGCTCTCCGCCGTCCAGGCCGGGGAAGTCGCCAGCGGGTCGATGGTGATCGGATACACCGCCTCCCGATCGTCCACGACCAGGCGGATGCCTCTGAGCAGCTCGTCAGAGGCTCCCTCCATCCAGGCCGGAAGCTCGCGCCCGCCCGCATCCGTGACGATCAATCCGGCATAGTGAACGGCTCGGGCTCCTCCCGGGACGGCGAAATCGATCGCCTGTCCATCCGCCGCCACGATCGGCGTCAATGTCCCTTCCAGGCGCAGCTCGACGTGCACGAAGTCCGGGCCGGGATCGGAGTACTGGTCGCTACGCGACGCCGGGCTCGACTGCGCGAGCGCCGCCGGCGCTCGGCCCGGCGCGGCCACACGACCCGCCTGCGCTCCGCTCCAGCGCGCCGCTTCCTCCGGCGGAGCGTGCAGCACGAACCCCTGCTTCAGCCCCTTGGGATCGTTCACGTACCACTCATCCACGCTGGCGCGCCGGTAGTCGACGCGGTTCGCCGTCGGTGACAGCCGCGCCTCGCCCACGGGCCAAACGCGATTGCCTCGCCCGTAGCCGACGAGGGAAAGGCCCCACAACCAGGACGGCCGCTCCTCGGTTCGGGGCACGACCCGGACCCCCGCCCCGTCGAAATACGTCCGGAACCCGTGCGCCCGATTCGGCGCCTGCCACGCCGCTTCGCCGTCCGGCAGAGCCGTCTGCTCCTGCCAGGTTGGCTGGTATTCCTGCGCCGCAATCTCCTGCTCCGCCCGGCTCAGCCAGGCATCCCCGGCCGGCGCCGCTTCGGCCGCGGCTGCGGGACTGACCGAGATGACCGTCCCGGGGAGTGCCAACAGCAGGGAAAGCGCCAAGTTCCTCAGCGTCGCCGTCATGGAGTTCCTCCGTGCGTCAGGGGCACTACTCGGCCGCTGGCACTCATGGGTCGCCGGACTGGCCTTCGTAGCCCCGGCCTCAACACGAAAGGCGGTAAATCCGCGCGGAACTGTCAACGTTTGCCGATGCCCCACGATCCACCATACGGTGAAGCGATGCTCCCGGCTGCTCAGGGCAGAAGACCTCGCCCTTGTGCCCTTCCGCTGTCGCTGCGCCTGTTGCGCGAGGTGCACAAGGTCCTGCTCGGCCACGGGCGCGGGGCCAAGCTCACGCCGGGCGAGTTTCGCCGCTGCCAGGTCTGGATCGACGGCACCCGCCCAGGCAACGCGGTGTTCGTGCCGCCGCCGGCGAACGAGATGGACGAGTGCCTCAAGCACTTCGAGCGCTTTCTGCACGATCAGCCCGAGCCGACGCCGTCGCTCATCAAGGCCGCGCTCGCGCATGTGCAGTTCGAGACCATCCACCCGTTCCTCGACGGCAACGGGCGGGTCGGCCAAGCGGCTGCTGGAGCTGGCCGCGGCCGATGGCCGGCGCATCGAAGCCCTCGGCCGCGGCGCGGCCTCCGCGCTGGCGATTCACCGCGTGCTGCAGCGCCAGCCGATCGCCACCGCCGCGTCGCTCGCCGCCGCCACCGGCCTCACGCCCGCGACCGTGAACAGGTCGCTGGCGCACCTGGAACGTCTCGGGGTGGTCGCTGAACTGACGCGCAAGCAGCGCGGGCGCGTGTTCAGCTACCCCCGCTATGCCGACATCCTCAACGAAGGTATGGAATTGCCGGGCGGAGGCGCATCCAGGGCAGTTCGCTAGCACTTGAAGCGCAAGCACTTATGAGGGATCAGGACAGAATCGCGACAGCGAGCGCGACAGGATCGGAAGCCGCGCACAGCGGTTGCCTCGGCCCTCTCCCGGCATCTCAAGGCGGGCACGGTGAAACAGCCGGCGCGCGGCCTCTATCAGATTCCGGAGACGCATCCGCTGCCGGGAGAACTGCGCGCATCCCGGACCAGATCGCCACGGCGCTGGCAGGGAAGCACCACCTCAAGCTTCGGCCATCGGGAGCATACGCCGCGAATCTGTCCGATCAGGTGCCCCAACGCATCGTCTACCTCACCGACGGAACCCCGCGTCAGGTGCGGATCGGCAAGCAGCAGATCGTGCTTCGTCGAACCACTCCCGGAACATGGCCACGGCTGGCCACGTCAGCGGCTTGGTCATCCAGGCGCTGCGACACCTCGGCCAGCGCCATGTGGACCGGACGGTAGTCGAGAAGCTGCGGAAACGGATCGGTCCCAGGGAGCGCGACCAGTTGCTCGTGGACATGCCACTCGCCCCCGTGTGGATTGGCGAGTTCATGCGCCAGATCGCCAGCGGGACCACGCGCTAGATGGACCGTTACCGCGGCCCCTCGGCGCTGCAGACGCTGTTGTACGCCGCCACATCGTAGAACCACACGCCCGTGGATGAGATGTCGCCGGAGGTGTACTGGTGGGAGTCCCTTCGCTCGGCTGCGTTATTGCCCTGGCACGGGTTGAGATCAGGATCTGCGCTTTGTCTTGAGTATTCCAAACTTTTCCACGCGCGCTCTGTCGGCGATTGTGAGAATGACGCCTGGAGCCATTCCGCTAAATACCATGACCCGTTCGTGCTTTTGTTCGTTTTCCCACCCGTCCGCGTGCGGACGCCCCCCGTCGCGCTGTAACAACCTGAGACAGGAGCCGTCCATCCTCGGAACCCCCCCCATCGACCCCGCGTCTCGCGGCTCCCTCCATTACTCGTCCGGAATCGGCGTGGTGGACGCACTCCCGGGATCCCGTCGTCCGCCGACCGCGAGTGGGCACCCATCTCGCAGCCCGCGCGCCCATGCAGACGACTCGCTCGGCGCCCCTCCCGGCGATCCCCGGCAACCCTGCCGAGAGGAGCTACCGGCCCCGCCGCGCCGAGGAGACCATCGTCCACCAAGTCGTCCGCGACCACCTCCAGGAGTTCCTCGAACAAGCCCGGGAGCGCGATCGCCCCGTGCCCCGCTTCATCGAGCGCGAGATGCGCGATTTCCTCGACTGCGGGGACCCCTCCCGCGGCTTCCTGTTCCTGCGGTGCCCTACCTGCCGCTTCGGCCGTGCCGTGCCGCTCGCCTGCAAGACCAGGGCGGTGTGCTCGTCGTGCGGCGCCCGCCGCATGGCCGACACCGCCGCCCATCTCGTCGACAGCGTCCTTCCCGAGGTGCCTGTGCGCCAGTGGGTCCTGTCGCTTCCATTCGGTTTGCGCTACCGCCTGGCCTACGACGCCCCGCTGTTGAGCGACGTGATCGGGATCTTCGTCCGCGCCGTCTTTGCCTCCTACCGCCGCCGTGCCCGCCGCCGGACGCGACTCCACTGGCCGCAAGGCGGCGCGGTAACGTTCGTGCAGAGGTTCAGCGACTCCCTTCGTGTGAACGTCCATCTCCACACTCTCCTCCTGGACGGCGTCTACGAGGCGCATCCCGCGCACCCGGCGCGTTTCGTCAGCCTGCCCCCGCCCGACACCGCCGAGGTCGCCCGGGTCGCCCGCCGCGTCGCCCGCCATCTGGCGCGTCATCTCGAGCGCCGTGGTCTGGGCGCGGACGCCGATCCGTCCGAGACCGATACCTTTGCCGCCGACGAGCCGCTCTTGGCCGCGCTCTACAGCGCCTCGGTCCGCGGCCGCATCGCCCTGGGCGCCAGGGCTGGCCAGCAGGACCTCCGTCTCGGCGACCGGGTCGACGTGGAGGACCTGAAGGCGGGCGAGAAGGAGCGTTGCGCGGGGGCCGGCGGCGTCAATGTGCACGCGAACGTCTGCGTGCCGGCCCGCGACCGCAGGCGGCTGGAAAGATTGTGCAGGTATGCCGGCAGACCCCCGTTGGCCACCGCGCGGTTGTCGCGTCTTGCCGACCGCCGCCTCGCCTACAGTCTGAAGCGTCGTCACCGTGACGGGACGACCCACATGGTCTACGAACCGCTCGAGCTTCTCGGCCGCCTGGCGGCGCTCATCCCGCCGCCCCGCGCGCACCAGCTTCGCTATCACGGCTGCCTGGCGCCCGCCGCCGGACTCCGGGCCCGGATCGTCCCCGCCGCTCCGATACTAGCTCCCGACCTGCCGGAGGCTTGCGCGGTCAGCGCACGAGCGACAGCGAGAACTCCCATCCCACGAAGGGCGGACGGGGCAGCCAGGGCGCCCATGCTCCCAGTGGAGAATGAGGCAGCTTCGGACGTCCGCCGCTCGCCATCGCTTCGGCGAACGAATGTCTCCGCCGCCGGGGGCGCGAAGTCCCCGCGACGGAGGACGTACCACTCCTGGTCGGAGTTGCTGCAGCGCGTCCTCGAGATCGACGCGCAGGTCTGCGCCCAGTGCGGCGACCGGATGCAGATCCTCGGCGTCGTCGAATCCCCCGACGCCATCCGCGCCATCCTCACCACCCTGGGGCTGCCCTCGCGCGCCCCGCCCGGCCCGCCTCCCGTCGACTGCGACGAGCTCGTGCCCTTCCCCACGACCTGAATCCCGTTCCCTCATCCGCCCACCGGAGGGTCCGAGGGAGATCTCCATCCACGCAGGCCCGCGACTCGGCCCGCGGCCTTGAATCCACCGCCGCCCGGTACTAAAACCAGCCGAAATCGAGGCGCAGGTTGACTGGATGCTCCTTATCGGACTCGCTCGATGGCTGACGCCTCAGCGGAAACGCAGCTAGAATCACCTATCCGCCGGCGGGTTGCCAGACGGCAGCAAAGCCCCCGGCCGGCGGGACGCCCGCCGATAGTTGGTGAGGCGCTGGGTGGGCATTCGACGTTGGTGCTGCCGATCGCGCCGGTCGTAGGTGCGCTCGCCACCTGCGTGTTTCGACGCGGCGCTGGGGCAGCCGGCTCAATCGCGCGAGCCGGATGCAGTGCGTCATGCAACCGCGCTCGGGTTCGTCATCACTGACCAGGGCCGCGCAGGCGCGCGATTGTGGGGAGACAGAGGAGTTGACGCCTCCGGATTCGCCAGTCGCGTCCATGCGACCCCAGCGCTACCGACGATTTTTTCATCGATTTATCCAGCACGGCTGTTGCATTCTTCGGCACGAGTCTTGCTGTTCTCCTACGGCAAACGCATGCGGGCAGTCCAGGCCGACAGAGCGTGGGGGAGTGTCGTCGACGCCTGGCCGTTGTCCCGCCGGAAGGGGGAATCCACGATGTTACGGAGACTGCTGCACTCGCAGTTCAGCGAAGGACCGTGCACACCACGGCACCTGTCCATCCTGCTCGTGATGCTCGCGTTTGCGCTCCTTCCCGCCACCTGGGCCAGGGCCGACGGGGACGACCAGGTCCCCATCTCGCCCACGGCGATCCCGCAGTTCGTGGATCCGCTGCCCGGCTTCCCGCTCGTGGACGGCACCCAGCCCATCACACTCACCATGTGTGAGTTCAAGGCGAACGTGCTCCCCACCGGGACGTTCGCGCCCGGCGTGGCGCCGGAGACCTGGGTGTGGGGGTACATCGTGGGGACGGAGTGCCCGACCACGACCCAGAGCACCTACCTCGGACCGGTGGTCGTCGCCCAGCGCGGCGTCCCGACAGCGATGACGTTCATCAACAACCTCGGCTCCGCCGCGACCACGAACGTCCTTGCCTGGAAGAACTCCACGGATCAGACGCTCCACTGGGCCGATCCGCTGAACAAGGAGCAGAACGCCTGCTCGGCGGAGGCGATGATGAACGAGGGGATGCCGCCGGTCGGCGAGTGCGCCGAAAACTATGCCGGCCCGATCCCCGCAGTGGTGCACCTCCACGGCGGTGACGTCCCGCCCGAGCTCGACGGCGGCCCGGACGCCTGGTTCACCAGCGACGGGCTCTACCAGGGGCACGGGTACTACAGCTACCCCGGGACCGGCGGCCCCGGATCGAACCAGGCGGTCTACCGCTACCCGAACGAGCAGGAGCCGGCTCTCGTCTGGTTCCACGACCACGCTCTCGGGGCGACGCGCCTGAACGTCTATGCCGGCCTGGCCGGCGGCTATCTGCTCACCGATCCGTCCGACCTGTCCATCCCGTCGAACCTGCCCGGCCCGGTCCCGCTGGTCATCCAGGACCGGATGTTCGACAAGCAGGGTCAACTCTACTTCCCCGCCGGAGGGGAATTCGTCCCCAATCCGGATCATCCGTTCTGGGTGCCGGAGTTCACCGGCGACGTCATGGCGGTCAACGGCCACGTGTGGCCGTACCTCAACGTCGAGCCGAAGCGCTACCGCTTCCTGTTCATCAACGGCTCCAACGCCCGCGCGTACGAGATGTTCCTCACCGACCAGGACAGCAAGGCGAAGGGACCGGCGATGTGGCAGATCGGTACCGACGGCGGCTTCCTCGACTTTCCGGTCAAGATCGACCCAAGCGGTCCGGGGAATCAACTCCAGAAGCTCGTGCTGATGCCCGGCGAGCGAGCCGATGTGATCGTCGACTTCGCCGGCCTCGCGCCGGGGACCCGGCTCCTGCTCCGCAACGTCGCCAAGACGCCCTATCCGGCCGGCGACACGGTCGACGGGAAGACGCTCGGTCGGATCATGCAGTTCCGCGTGGTGGCCGGGGTCGGAGCCGACACGACCTACGACCCCGCGGCTGGCGGCGCTCTGCGCACTCCGATGGTCCGCTTGGTCGACCCGCTGGCGGGTACGTTGGCTCCGGGCGTGGCCGCCCAGGAGACGCGGCAGCTGACCCTGAACGAAGTGATGGGGGAGCCCATCACGGTCGGCGACACCGAGTACGAGGGGGGCCCGCTGGAAGTGCTGGTCAACAACACGCTCTGGTCGGGGAAGGACCAGATGGGGGAGGTCCGCGCCGACTTCACGCCGATCACGGTCGGAGACATCACCACCGGCTACTCGGAGCTGCCGCAGGAGGGGGAAACGGAGGTCTGGGAGATCATCAACATGACCGCCGACGCCCACCCGATCCATCTCCATCTCGTGCAGTTCCAGATCATGAATCGCCAGCCCTTCGACGGCAGGAAGTACACGGCGGCCTACGAGGAGGCGTACGGCGGGACCATGGTCGACGGGTTCGGGCCGCCGAACGATTACAACGTGCCGAACGGCGACGGCGCCGTGGGCGGCAACCCCGCGGTCGGTCCCTTCCTGAAGGGACCCGCGAAACCGCCGGCAGCGAACGAGGCCGGGTGGAAGGACACGGCGATCATGCTTCCGGGCCAGGTCACGCGGATCGCGGTGCGCTGGGCGCCCATGTCCCTTCCGGCGGCGACTGCGACCGCGGACGCGTACTATGGCTTCGATCCGAGCGGTGACGGCATGCACGGCTACGTCTGGCACTGCCACATCATCGACCATGAGGACAACGAGATGATGCGGCCGACCAGCGTGCTGCCGAACCCGGCGGCAACGCGCACCTACATCAAGGGCGTCGATTACTGAGTTCGTTCGAGGACTGTTGGCGGGGGGCGCCGTCGGCCCCCCGCCTTTCTCTTGTGAGGACTGGGAGGCCGGGGGATGGGCCTGAGACCGATCCGTCTGGCCTTCATCCTCGCTGCGCTCGCCACTCTCTTTGGCCTCGGCGCGGCGGAGGATCTTCGGCGAGCTGACTCGGCTGCCGTCACGCCCCCCGATGATCACGTCAAGTACGCGCGTGGCGGGCTGTTGGAGTGGTTCCAGAACGGCCGGAAGGGGATCGAGCAGGGGCTGGAGATCGGCGAGGGGGAGGGATCTCCGCTCCTCCAGCTCGACCTCTCCGACCTGGGGAGCCTCACGCCGAAGGTGTCCGAGGATGGACGAGCGGTGGCGTTCCGGGACGCGTCCGGCGTTGTGATCCTGGCCTATCTCGACCTGCGCGGCCTGGACGCGGAGGGGCGGGAGGTCGACGTTCGCTGGGAGAGGATGGAGCCCGCAGTCGATCGCGGGCCCGCGTTGCGGTTGGTGGTCGTAGCGGCCGACCACGCGTTCCCGCTGCGCCTGCGGGGGCGGCTCGTGACCGGCAAACATGCTGCGAAGCGCATCATGGCTCCGTGGCCGCTCACGGAGGCGGCGAGCCTCGCCGCTCCCGCGAACGACCTCTGCAGCGGCGCGGCAGTCGTCCCCGCGAGCGGGCCGTTCCCGCATCTTTCCGCAGTCGTGGATCTCACCGACGCCACGACCGCCGCGGACCCCCCTATCCCCTCGTGCCAGCCCGACGTCTCGAGGAGCGTCTGGTTCTCGTTCACGCCGGCCGCGACTGCCGCCTACACCTTCTCCGTTTGCTCCGATGCGCCCACCGCGACGACGGTCGAGGACACGGTGCTGGCAATCTACTCCGCGGTGGCGACGTGCGCGGGGCTCGCCGAACTCGGCGGCGGCTGCGACGACGACACCTGCGGGGCGGTGGGACTGCAGTCGACCCTGAGCCAGGTGACCTTGAGCGCCGGGACGACGTACTACATCGTGGCCTGGAATTACGGGACAGCAATCCCGTTGCCGGGCGCCGGCGACCTGCAGCTCCAGGTGGTCCAGAACCCCCCGCCCGGCCCGGCGCCGCCGAACGATCGGTGCGACGGCGCCGAAGCGATCCCGGGAGCCGGGCCGTTTCCGTACTTGACCTCGGTCACCGCCGACATCGGCAGTGCGACCACGCTTGGCGATCCGCCGGTCCCATCGTGCCAGCCGAACATCTCCCGGAGCATCTGGTACTCATTCACCCCGGCAGCCGGCGGGCGATACGACTTCTCGGTCTGCGCCGCCGGGCCGAGCGGCACCACGGTGGACGACACCGTCATGGCGCTCTACACCGCCGCGGCCTCGTGCTCCGGGCTCGTGGAGGCGGCGGGAGGATGCGACGACGATTCCTGCGGCAGCGAGGCGGCCCAGTCGTTGATCGCCGGGGTCGAACTCGCGGCGGGTGCCACGTACTACATCGTGGTCTGGGATTACGGGACGGTCGCACCTGCGGCCGGCGACACCGCGATCCAGATGCGGGTGAGCCACGGTGCCGCCCCTCCCAACGACACCTGCACTGCCGCCGTGGAACTGCAGCCGCAGACGATCGTCCTCGGGACGACCGTCGGCGCCATCGACGATACACGGCTCCCGTCCGGATCCGGCTGCTTCGCGGGAATCGGCCAGACGCCGTCCACCGCCGCCGGCGGCGATGCGGCTTACCGGTTCACGGCGCCGGCTGCCGGCCGGTACTCGCTCCGGGTGAGCGGCACCGACGCCTCCGCGAACGCGGTGGTCTACATTGCGTCGGACTGCCCCGCCGGCGGGGCGCCGGCCCTCGTGGCCGACTGCCTGGGCGCGGCGAACCGGAACGCGACGTCGCCGGAGGAGGTGAGCTGCCTGGGGCTCGAGACCGGTCAGATGGTCTACGTCTACGTCGATGAGGCGACGGCGACGTCCGGCAGCTCGTTCACGATCGAAGCGGGCCTCTGCCCGCTCGAGAGCGAGCCGAACGGCACCCCCGCCGTGGCCGAGGAACTGTCCTGTGGAGCTCAAGGGTCGATCGCGCCTGCGGGGGACGCCGACTTCTTCGCCCTCGGCAGCCCCGCATCAGGCTCCCGGCTTTTCGCCATCGTGGACGGCGTGGCGGGGAACAGCACCGACTTCGATCTGCGCCTCACCACCGTCGCCGACACGCTGGAATACGATGACTACAACAACGACACCCCGTTCGGCGCAGCTTCTCCGAACCTCGCGGGGGTCCCACTGGACGGCGCCGCGTCTTATCTGAGGGTGAGCCACTACAGCCCGGCCGGACAGGCGGAGCCCTACCGCCTCTATGCCACCGTGCAGCCGCCCGCCTCCTTCGCCGCGCCGGAGGCCGAGCCGAACGACACCATCGGCACCGCCACCGCGGGGTCGGCTGAGTACTTCTCCGGCGCACTGTCCGGCGCCGGCGACGTGGATCTGTTTTCCTTCCCCGCCGTCGCGGGGGAACTCGTGCAGATTGGGCTCGACCTGGATCCGGCGCGGGATCACACTCCCTTCAATGGATCCCTGGCGCTCCTGGACTCAGCGGGGACGACGCTGCTGCTGGTGAACGACCCCGCCTCCGCCGCCTCGACGGTCCCCGGGACCGGCAGCCTGACCGCGAACACCCCGTTCACCCCCGGAGAGGCGCTGGTCTACCGGATCCGGAGCACGGGGATGTACTACGCGCGAGTGGCTGCGTCCGCCGGCGCCGTGGGGGACTATCTGCTCGCCGTCTCCCACGACTGCCTGCCCCGCCCGCCTCTGGACGGCGACGGCGACGGGGTGCCGGATGCGGACGACTGCGCGCCCGGGGATCCGGCTGCCTGGGCCCCACCGGGGGAAGCGACCGGACTCGGCTTCCCGACGGCGTCGGACGCTACGCTACTCCAGTGGTCTCCCCCGCAGGTGTCCGGGAGTACCAACGTCCACTTCGACCTCGTGCGCAGCACCGTGGCGGGGAGCTTCGGCGCCCCCGACTGTCCCGTCACGGACACCACGGCCACCTCCGCCACCGACCCGGCTGTGCCCGGCGCGGCCTTTTTCTATCTGATCCGCGCCAGGAACTCCTGCGGCGGAAACAGCGGGACGAGATCGAACGGCACGCCGCGGGCCGTGGGATCGTGTCCCTGAGCACTGACTCCGCCCGCAGGAACTGCCGGGAGTCCGGGTTGACAGTCCACCCCGCTGATCCACAATCAGACGATTGCGAATGGAGGGTGGGCCGCGGTGACCATGCGACAGTCGATCACGGAGTTCAGCATCACGACCAGCGGCCAGGGGCTCGTCGAGGTCACCCCGGAGGTAGTGGCGTGGGTGCGGGCGTCCGCCCGGTACTAAAACCAGCCGAAATCGAGGCGCAGGTTGACTGGATGGCCCTTATCGGACTCGCTCGATGGCTGACGTTTCAGCGGAAACGCAGCTAGAATCACTTATCCGCCGTGCGGGCATGAGCGGCTCGTCGCCTTCTCGTGCAAGGGCCGAGGCTTCTGCCCCTCCTGCGGCGGCCGCCGTAGAGGCGCGGGTCGATCGGTTCGCCTTCGAGCGAGCACCCCGAACAGGCACTCGTGGACCCGGCGGCGGGGCTCATGGGGGACACGGATCGGCGGTGAGCAGGCGAGCCGTCCCGCCGGAGCCGACCCCGGCACCCGTCGCCTCACCTGAGGGGTTGACCGCGATGACGACGTAGGAGAACAGCCCACCCGGCGCCGGATCCGTCGCGTCGCCGCCGACCCAGGACGGCGTGGGGGTCTCGTGCACGCAGGCAAGCGGGCCGCTGCCATTCCCCTGGCTTCGGTACACCCGGTAGGCGCTGATCGGGTGGGAGGAGGTAGCGCGGAGGTCCTCCCACACCCAGTCCTCGTCCGATCCGCGGGGGACGAACGCTTCGGCTCCGGGACCGGACACCTGCAGGTTCGGCAGGATGGGCACGATCTTGTAGACTTCCCCCCCCTCGGAGGTGAACGACCCGCGGTCGACGACGTGGATCTCGCCCCGCGCATCCTCGCCGAAGGAGGTGATCTGGCTGAGGACGAGCCCGCCGTCGGGCGCCAGCTCGGCGGTTCGATCCGACAATTCCGTCACCCCGCCCCCCACGATCCGAAACGACCCGATGAGGGCGGAGCAATAGTCGGCGTAGAAGAAGCTTCCGCGCAGCTCCGGCATCCGGCATCCGCGGTACACATACCCGCCAGTGACGGCGCATGCCCCTCCCGAATGGCCGTACTCCAGGACCGGAGGGATGTGCGCGCTGACCGGGCAGGTGACGCTTCCGCACGTGAATCCGGTACAGTGGTCCCCCTCGTGGATCGGCCAGCCGTAGTTCCCCCCTCCGGGGTCTGACCCGAGCCGGTAGTCGATCTCCTCCCAATCCTCACGCCCGACGTCCGCGACGTAGAGGTCGGAGGTCGAGCTGTCGAATGCGAACCGCCAGGGATTGCGCAGACCCATCGCCCATATCTCGTCGTTGTTCCCGTCCGCGCCGACGAATGGATTGTCGGGCGGGATGGAGTATGGAAGCGAGTCGACGTCGATTCGCAGCAGCTTCCCGAGGTAGGAGGTTCCATCCTGTGCGTTGCATCCCTGCGCGGCATCGCCGACTGCGATGTAGAGGTACCCGTCGTCGGGCGCAAAGGCGAGCATTCCGCCGTTGTGATCCCAGGCCGGATGCGGGAGCACGAGGACGACCTGGCGGCTCGCGGGATCGGCAAGGTCGGGATCGATCATGGAACGGGAGTAGCGGACCACGAGGTTGTTGTCGCCGGTGAGGTCGGTGTGGAAGACGAAGAACCAGCCGTTGGTCGCGTAGTCGGGATGGAATGCCAGGCCAAGCAATCCCTCCTCGCGTCCTCCTCCGCTGCCGGGCGAGCGCGTCAGGTTGGCGATGTCCAGGAACGCGTCCGGCAGAAGCGTTCCGCTCCGGAGGATCCGGATCCGTCCGTCCTGCTCGACGATGAAGAGTCGATCCAGGTCGCCGGGTGGCGAGCTGACGAAGAGCGGCCGTGTCAGCCCGGACGCGACCCTGACGGTGGTGAGCGGCGTGCTGGACGCCTCGGAGATGCCGACGCAATCCTGGGAGGCGATCAGCGGCGAGATGGCGGTCAGCCACGACGCGACGAAGATCCAGCGCGCTCGCGAGCTCACGTTGTGACTCTCGTTGCGCGGTCGACCGGCGATGCTGCGGGAATCCCAAGGCTCAAGGTAGGTACAATCTACCGTGGGCGGCGACCAGCGGCAAGGCGAAAGGCCTAGAAGTGGCTTCATAACCAACGCCCGTCGGCCCGAGGCTGAGCGGGGGCCCCACTCCGAGCCCGCACAGCGGGCGAGGGAGCACGGCCCGCCCGGTCGCGCTGCCCGCCCCGGTTGACTGAACCCGCCTTACGGGACCCTAATAGCCCGAAACGCAGCCCAAAACGCCTATCCGCTCAACCGTCAGGCGCATGTCTGGATGGACGGCATTGCGAACGTCCGCATGCACGACCGAGATGACCGGTCGGCGCGCGAAGTGCCCGCCCCGGCGCCCTCAAGGTTCGACCGCGATCGTGTCACGCCTGGGATGGCACGCGCGGGGTGAGTTCCAACTTCACGATCTCTGGCTTGCCCGATGGAGTGGGCGCGATATATGACACTTCCTGGAACAGGATGGGGAACGGCTCGCCCAGTCGTGCGTGGATGGTCTGCCGAACTCGCGCGAGAACCGTCGGACTGAAGTTGATGTCGGGAATGTATTCGATCTCGATGTTCTCCGGGGTTCGCTGGACAACTCGAAACTGTCTGATCTCGCTGAAGTGCTCCATGATTCCCGTAAAGAAATGCACGACCATGTGCTTTCCGGAGGGCGTCCTGACCACGTCCGTTTCACGGCCGACCACGCGGGCGAGAATCGGAAACTGACGCCCACAGTCACACAGCAACGAGGGGTCGGCAGCTTCGGCGAGATCGCCCAACGCGTACCGAATCAACGGCATCGAAAAGTTGTCGAGGCGAGTCACCACCACTCTCCCCAGATGCCCCGGCTTGACCGGGCGGTCATTGTCATCGAGGAGCTCCAGACGGACGTGAGGCGTCATGATGTGGTACGTTCCCCGCTCGCACTGACCGGCAATCATCAGTCCTTCCGTGCAACCATAGGTATCAAACACGCGGCAGTGGAACTGCATCTCGATACTCTCCCGGTAATGCTGGAACAGTTTGTCCCCCCAGCTGATGACGGAATCAAACCGAATATCGTCGATCGCGAGATCTTTGGCCAAACGCGCAAAGACATAGAGACTCGACGCATAGCCCCCCATATGGCGGTGGGGGTTCCGGCGCAGATACAGTAACCATGTCCTGGCTTCCTGCTCGTTGAGTTGGTAGGCGGAGACGTAGGTCGTGCGAAGGAGAATGTCCTTGATCCGCTTGACGAACCTCCGCTCAGGGGTGATGCCCCGCTGAAAATACTTAAAGCCGAGACGGAAACCTGCCCACTCCCACCACAGCGTCTGAATGGCCTGGGCGTGCGACGCCTCCTCTCTTGTCATGTACACCGCACCTTGGACCCCGGATGAGCCGCTGCTCTTTTCGCATACGAGCCTGGATCTCGGGCCAAGGACGAATGCGTCCGGCTCGGCCTTGATGGCCGGCTTGCCCACGATCGGGAAGCGGGCCAAGTCGTCGAACGGGTCGCCCGCGAGGCGGATCCCCAAGCGCTGGTAGTACGCGATGCGAGTGGTGGCGAAGCGAAGAACTCGCTCGAGGCCCTGCCGTTGTCGGTCCCTGAGGTCGCTCGTCCTGAGCCATTGAATCTCCCGCCACGCCTTCAAATGCCGCATAAAAGACGTCCGGAGCAAAAGATCACCGGCGGGCAGGAGCACCTCTTCAAGGAGTCGTGGATACAGCCCAGGAGTGGATTTAGTGAGAGTCCCGCGCATGCTCGATGTGTCCGGCCCAGCTCCGGGGAGGCACCAACCGGACCGGACTTTGCGCGCGCAGCGACCGAAGATCGGTCCACTGGGCGCCGGCGATGGTGATGTCCTCGATCCGCCCCTCGAAAAGGGGAAGGGGATGAGGCTGCACCGCATTGGCCAGCGTCGGAATCTTGCTGAAATCGAAACCCGCCAACTCGGTCGCGACCACGTCGACGGCAACCGGATTAGTCCCCGCAATGATGGCACCCATGTGAGCGGGCGTCGCGTACACGGGGCCCTCCCCCTCACCGGCCGTGATCCCGTCAACAACGCAGAAACGACGGCGCACCGGTGTCTGATGTAAGGCCCCGGCCGCATCGGCGAAGGTCAGGGCGCGGTTGATATCCAATGTCATGCGCCACAGCGTATCGTTGCCATACCACCCACCGCCGCGGATCGTCACGTCGGTCGTGCCGAACACCCGCTTGCCGAGGCGCTTCGCAATTCGATGGATCGGTGACACCAAGGCCGGAGCCGCCCATGACGACACCTCGAACGCGCGAACCAGGCGGCCTTCCAGCCACTGCACCGGCGTGGACTCTTGGAACTGGTCACCGCCCTCGCGCGGGGTCCCCTGCATGCGGTGCGGGAGCCAATTGCGGCCACTGTTGAGTCCCACGATTCCCTTCAGACAGAGGGTCATCCCGGACTTCTGGTGCGTCTTCAACTTCGGCACGTCAACGATGACGTTCGCATTCATGGCGGACCCACTTAGGAGATACTCCTGGACATCACCGCGATGATGGAGGTTGACCTCTCGAGTGTCGTAGTCGGCGCCGTAGTATCGACCTTCCCCGCGAAAACCGAAGAACTCGCTAAACTTCCCCAGATTCACGCGCACCGCCCCGCGAGGGTCGCCCGGCAAACGCGTGCGACCCACGATGACGTCATCTCTGACCGTGTAGCACAGGCTGCGCAGATCGATGGCTTCCAGCGCAAGGGTGGGGGCCACTCGTCGGTAGTGATCGACGAGCTGCGGAATGCCGGCGCGCTCGCAGATCATGTGAAAGTTTGAGTGAAGCATTGGACCATCGGCCAGGGTGATGCGGCCTTTCCCCTCGAGGGCGAGGGCGACATAGTCGAGGGTCGCTCGCACGACAGAACCATGGGTAATGATCTGCTCCCACGAATCGTCGTCGTGATGGCCTTCCACCACCCAGTTGGGCTTGACCAGCACGTGATCACCGGGCTGAATAAGGTCGCGAAGAGGATTCCAGTGCGAAGTACCCCAACGCACACGGTCCAGCCCGAGGGAGGCAAGCGCGGTTCGGACCGCATCGTAGACCTGATTAGGCGCCCGACCGACGGCAGCCCCGGTGAACGACGCCATCTCTGGATAGGCGGTGTCGGGGGGGAAAGGAGCTGTCGCCGGGTACACGACGTCTCGTGTCAGTACGGCGGCGACGTGGCCCTCAAGGCTGTTCAATTAACATCCAATCGCTCAAGTGGTCCCCATTCCAGCAGCGGGAACGACCAGGTCGAAGCCATCGCCTTCGTGGGGTCGTCCTGTCAGATCATAGGTGGGCGCATTGGGAGTTAGAATACTGCCGTCGAAAACCATAGTCAACATGAAGGTGCGAAGGTAATCTCCCCGCCCCATCCCCTTGCCCCTCGGCCGCCGCCCGGTCGCGCTGCCCGCCCCGGTTGACTGAACCCGCCTTATCGGACTCGCTCGATGGCTGACGTTTCAGCGGAAACGCAGCTAGAATCACTTATCCGCCAGTCGGCTGCCACGCCGCGACCACGCGGTGGATCCGTCAGCGATTCGGAGCCTCGCGATTCCAGGATCTGGACTTGCCGCCCGGTACTATCCTTGAAAAGGTCAAGCTCCTTTTTTGGGAGGGGCCTTTCGGATTCGCTGCGGGCGTTGCCTCGTCAGCTCCCGCGGCCGTTGCTTGGGAGACGCGGGAGGGCTGCCCA
>Ga0137429_1000449_pt1 | contig 16551 bp, 17 predicted proteins | sample EasRivERMZT736_2_FD_102304 | JGI IMG/M metagenome (GOLD analysis project Ga0137429, IMG submission 102304) | Soil microbial communities from meander-bound floodplain in the East River, Colorado, USA - East River MetaG ERMZT736_2 | ecosystem: Environmental > Terrestrial > Soil > Floodplain ...
CCTCCCCTTTTCCTTCCGCGCCGGTTCACCGTTGTGGTAACCCGTAACTCGTAGTTCCCTCCCGCTTCGTGGCTCGACCCAGTGATCGCTCCCCGATCATCCTTCCACCGATCACCCGTGAAGTTATTTAGGGTGATGGCGCTTGGCCGCGCCCCCCTTGCGCGAGTATGGGCAGGATAGAACCGGAGCAAGAAAGCGGTGGATTTCCAAACGAACCCACCGCGAAAATCATAAACCTTGATCGGGGCTGCACTTATGCAAACATGCGTTTTGGGAGAAAGCCACCGCAAAGCCACCGAAAACCAGCGATTGCCTCCGCGCAAACGGTCTACAGCCTACGGCCGTCTGCCTCCCCGCTTAGTGCCGTGTTCCTTATTTCGGCGTTTCAGCTTTCTGTGTTTCTGCGTTTCCGTTGGTGCCACGCAATGACACTACGCCAAAAAAATGTACTTGCAAAACGAACCCATTTGCCGTTTCCGCTGAACAAAAGTGAGCCGCACTGGTCGCGCTCGAGACATAGGGGTCGTCGGACACCGGGTAGCACCGTAGAATCCCTGGAGATGTCGAAGGCGGTTCGGTGTAGGGGGGGCCTTTGGACCGTATCGAAATGACGAAACGCAAAGAAGTGGAGGAATGAGTGTCACGGAAAAAAGACCAAAGGTGCGGTGTTCGATCGGGGGGAGTGCTCGCGCGGCGGCGGTTGGGTGTTTGCGCTGCACCCGCGGGGCTTTTCTTTTCGTTGATCTACGGTATTCTTGATTCGCTGTTCTTTGGCGGCGTAGCTCAGTTGGTTAGAGCGTGGGATTCATAAACCCAAGGTCCCCGGTTCGACCCCGGGCGCCGCTAATCTTCGCGCGTTGCGGCGGGACACGCCCATCGAGGCGTCAAACCGCCTTGAAGTGCTCGAAGGACTGCCGACAGCTTCGACAGTAGTGAATCGAGCGACACAGCGTCGGACCAAAGAGGGATTCCAAGTCCGTTTCCTGCGAGTCGCAATAGGGGCAGGTGGTCCGTTCGAGGGCTTGCATGGTTCCGCCGGAGCAATGGTTGCCGGGCGGAGCGAGGCCGAAGGCTTTCAGCTTCTTTCGCCCCGTCTCGCTGATGCGCTCCGAGGTCCACGGCGGATCGAATACGACGTTGACCCGAACCCGGACAGGCGTAACCGCCGAGACGGCCGCTCGTATGTTCTCTCGAATCACGGCGAGGGCCGGGCAGCCGACGAACGTGGGGGTCATGTCGATCACCACGCAGTCAGCTTCCATTCGAACGCCGGCGATGATTCCCATTTCAATGACGTTGACGACGGGGATTTCGGGATCGGTGACCGACTCCAATGCCCGAACGATGGCAGTGGCCAGAGGATTTCCAATTTCCAATTTCCAATTTTCAATTTGTGTCAAATCCAATTGGCAATCGGCAATCGGCAATTGGCAATCGGCTTTATCCGCCCCTTCCGACGTTTCGGCGTTTTGTCGTTTTGACGTTTTCTCTACCATTTTGCCGTCGGGTCGATGTTGTAGACCAATTGCATACCGTCCAGGAGCTCTTTGAGCGCGTCGGGATGTTGCCCGACTCGTCCTCCGTAGATCGGCGGCATACCTTCCGGCACGGTAAGACCCGCGTCGGCGAGGACCGGGGCCACGGCGGATTCCCATTGGCGTTTCAGTTCGTCCTCGCGCGGACTAATCCCGGCCTGAGCAAGGGGTTCGTCATACTCGGTCGGCTCGAACAGTCCTAGTGCATGTGGATAGGCGAAGTCCAGAGCGGCCTGCATCTTCCGATGACTGTCGTCGGTGGCGTTGCCCAAACGAAGCACCCAACTGCGGCCGTGCATCAGGTGGTATTTCTCCTCGCCGCGCAGTTTTCCCGCCAGTTGTGCCAGTGGAACCAACGAGCTTTCGGAAAGCGCAGTCAGGCGAACGGTTTCGGAGGCGTCGTAGAGGAATTGCCTTAGGATACTGAATCCCCAATCTCCCTTGGGAAGGCAGACCAATGATGCACATCGAAACTCCCGGGGTCTGCGACCGAAGGCCAAGGTGTCAGGATCGCGCTCACCCAGTTGATGAAGCAAACTGTAATAGGCTTGGGCGTGCCCCATCTCGTCCTGGGCCATGGAGGAGAAGGCGATGTCGGCTTCGAGGATCGGTGCGTGGCCGGTCCATTCGGAATTGCGGTGGCCGATGATCAACTCGTCGTCGGCCAGGCGGTACAGCAAATTGATGACGGCCTCGCGGACCGTGCCGGAAAGCGCGTCGATCGCTTGAAACGCCAGGTCTGCCATTTCCTTACCCTTTGTCGCTTCGTCGCTTCGTTGTTTCGTCGCTGATTGTTTTTGGCGTTTTGTATCCCCACGATTCCCGGTAGCTCTTGTCTGTTCCGCGCTCGAAGATATCGTCATTCTCGTAGGCCGTCGCTAGGATCGCCTCCGCCGGGATTACCCACAGGTTTACGCACGCCTGCCGTCGGGAGTACTGCTCCTTGGCGAGCAGGAGGGCCATTTCCGCATCCGGCGCATGAACGGACCCCACATGCACGTGCGGCTCGCCGCGAGCTTGCTGGTGAAAGACCTCAAAAACTTTCCATTGTGTGTCGGTCATGTTGTGCGTCGGGTCCGCGGCCTCTGTCCTACTTCATCGCCCTACGTCGCCCGGCCGTTCTTTCGCCGCGAGCGCCGTCGGCGCTGTCCATTCAACGGTTCGAAGCGCACCACGTGCACAAGCGAGACGTGGTGCGTGTCCATGGCGACGCCTTGGCGCCGCGGATCGGGCACGCCGACGTACACCGTCGAACGGTCGATCAAACACAAATCGGGATGGCGCACGTCGTACGTTTGCCCATCCGTCAAGCAGATCCGAAACGCTTCAAAAGGGCGCTTGTCCAAATGCTTTCTTACGTCTTCAGGTCGAATCATTGAATCCTATCTCCTTGCGTTTCATGCTCGGATGTCGCGTCCTCGTCGTTGGCATCGGGAACGCCGCCAATGGGGGGCATCAGTGAGAAGAACCGCTCACCCAGACTAACTGTGTCCTCCAATGATGCGGCGCGGAACACTTCGGTGTGAAGCTGTTCAAGCCCGGTAGTCATACAGTCGATGGCAGCTCGCTCCCATGTTTTGCGACATGGCCAGCTCTTTACATAAACGGCGAAAGGTGCGGAGCAGCGATGCTTCCGGAGCCGTCCATCAAGATCAGTAGTAAATCCCACCTTGAATCGACCGGCGTCGTGGTCGGGTTCAAGCTGTACAACGTAGAAAAAGCCTTCCTCAATCCCGGCTACTTCTATCGGAGTAGTCCCGTTCACCGAAGACACTGTGCCTTGCCCGGATTGGCGGGCAGCCAAGACGACTTTCCTTATCACCTCGGCATCGGTGGGGGCGACCGTTGCGACCAATTGATTACCGCGATCAAGTTCGCGCCGAGAGATGGTCTGAACATTAAGCCGGTTGGCGGTTTTGAAAAGCCATCCTTTTCGTACTTGCAGTTCATCCGCAAGATCAACAATCGCAACTCGGCTCTCGGTATTGGTCTTGGGTCCAACATAAGGCTGATTCGTTAAGGGAGACATTTTTCAGCTCGTTGACGGCATCGGGATCGGTCGTTTGGCCGCTGCGGCGGTGAGGGCTTCGCGGACCCATTGGCCGTCGTGGTGGGCCAGTCGCCTGGCCTCCAGGCGCTCGTGGGTCACCGGCCCGCCGCCGCGCACCACGCGCTTAAATTCCTCCCAGTCCGGCTCCGTGTAATGCCAAGTGTCCGTCCCTTTCTCATAGCGCAAACTCTTGTCGGGAATCTTTAGTCCCAGGTCGATCATTTTGGGGACGAACTGTCGTAGAAACTGCTGCCGCTGTTCGTCATTGGTTTTGAGTTTCACTCGCCAGCGGACAAGAATGCCGGTGTGGGTGGATTCCTTGTCCGAGGGACCGTGGAACATCATGATCGGCGCCCACCAGCGGTTCAGGGCGTCTTGCAACATGTCGTGTTGTATCTTGGTACCGGTTCCGAGGACGAAGCACATTTCATATCCATGTTTCATGTGAAACGCTTCTTCATAGCAGATGCGTTTCAGTGCTCGCGCATAGGGCCCATACGACCCTTCGGCCATCATAGTCTGATTGATGATCGCGGCGGCGTCGATCAGCCATGCGATGATGGCGACGTCGGCCCACGTCTGGGCCGGATAGTGAAATACGTTGGAGAACTTGGCTTTGCCGCTAATCAACTCCTCGATCATCTGTTCGCGGCTGCGGCCTAGAGTCTCGGCGGCGCGATAGAGGAGCTGAGCGTGGCCGACTTCATCCTGCACTTTCGCACAGAGGGCCATCTTTCGCTTGAAGGTCGGAGCGTGCGGAATCCATTTCCCCTCCGGCAGCGCTCCGCAGATTTCACTGTTGGCATGGACGTGAATGAGGCGGATTAACTGTTGCCGATATTCGTCGGGCATCCAGTCCGCGGGTTCGATCTTCTCGCCGCGTTGGATCCGCGCCTCGAAGGCCGCCAACTTTCGGTCATACTCGGCCTGCGACAGACCGCCCAGGTTTTGCTCCACGGCTACGACCATCGTCCACCCATTCTGCTTCTTTGCCCTCCGCGATGACCCGTTCTACCCATGCGGGCATTCGCATCCCGACCTGACCAAATACACGGGGCGCAAATCAACCCAACATGCGTTTCATGCTCTCCGCATGTCCAGCCTCGTCCGCGGCCTGCTCCTCCAACTTCATTCTCAAGTCCACCAGCCCATCCTTGTCCGCCAGAACCGCAAGCTTGAGATAATGGGCCACATCCAGCTTCTCTTGCTCGATATCGTTGCGCAGCATGTCGCGTGGATCGCCCGGCGGCGGGGTCAGGTCCGGCCCCAGCTTCGGCGTGCCGCCCAGCATGATGATTTTCTCCGCTAGGTACTGCGCATGACCGACTTCGTCTGGCACTTCGGCGGCGTACATCGCCCGAACCGGCTCCCAGTTCGCTCCTTTGATCGCCGCCGATTGCAGCATGTACCGCAAGAACGTGGAAACCTCCCGGTTCAACGCATGATTCAGACCGTTGATCAATTCCGTATTTGCCATCGTGTTTTTCTCCTTTCGTGCCTACGCGCCCGCTCGGCGCAAACCGTTAAACAACAAGTCCGTTATCCTTCTTGCGATTTCGTCCGGTGTCATGGGACCGTCCGGACGATACCACTGGTAGATCCAGTTAATCGAGGAGAGGATCAGCAGCGTCGAGAACTTCTCATCCACGTCGCTGAAGGTGCCTTCGCGGATGGCGTCGTGCACCAGCCCGCGGACGATACGCTCGTAAGCGTCGCGGCGGGCGGCGAACTCCTTTCGTCTTGGTTCGGTGAGGTGCCGCCACTCCGTGTTGTACACGGCGGCGGCTTCGGCGCTGTCAGTGATGACCCGCACATGAGCGGCGATCATCCGGCGCAACTTTTCAACGGTTACTTGGTTGGAGTCCACGATCGGTTGAACGGCCTCGAAGAAGCGGTCGGCCGCCCGGCAAAGAACCTCCCAAAGGAGATCCTCTTTTGTTTCAATGTGGGCGTAGAGGCTGCCTGCCTTAATCGCCAAGGCGTCGGCGATGTCCCGGACGCTGGTCGCCTCGTAGCCGCGCTGCGAAAAAAGCCTCTGGGCGGCGGTCAATAGTTCATCGCGTCGTTGGACCGTAGCTTCGCTCACTGTAAAGCATCCTAACAAGCGCTTGCTTAGTTCAACATAATACAATAATGGGTGCTCAAAGTCAACCGGCATGAAAGATAACGATTTGTGGTGGCGGAAGGTGCCTTCCAAGGCGTTTTTTTGCGTGCGGAACTAATGGGGCTAAAGTGACTACGTTGGAACCAAAGGAGCGAAGCCGTTCGGAGTTACGCCGCGTGTTGCGTCCCGATCAACTCGACATCGAGCGCGCCATGGTGCTGGTGATCGACGTGCAGGAGAAGCTGCTGCCGTCGATCGTCGGGAGTGAGGGGGTGGTTGCGGCGGGGCGGAAGTTGCTGGATGGCGCGGGGGTATTCGAGTTGCCGGTGCTGGTGACCGAGCAGTATCCCAAGGGTTTGGGGCCGACCCACGCGACGATTCGAGCGGTCCTTCCGCGAAGTCGGGCCAACGTGCTGGAAAAGCCGACGTTTAGCGCCTGGGCGGATGCCAACGTACGCGAGGCGTTGCTCGCCCTGGACCGGCCTCAAATCATCATCACCGGCATCGAGACTCACGTTTGTGTGCAGCAAACGGCGCTGGACTTGCGTTCACGGGACTATGACATGTTCGTCTGCGCCGATGCGACTGGATCGCGCGGGCGGATAGACCACGAAATCGCGTTGGATCGGATGCGGCAGGCCGGAGTTTTGGTGACGACAGTGGAGAGCCTATTGTTCGAATTGTGCCAGCGTTGTGACGCCGCGCGGTTCAAGGCCATGCTGGAGGTCATCAAGCGATATCCGCCAGGTCAGGCCCGCTAAGCCCACGGCATTGTCGATTTTCGATTGTCGATTGGTACGGCGACCGATGACCTGGGACGATGACGCAGACGAGGAGTGGGTCGAGGACGAAGCGGAGTCCTCGGAGGACGACCTGCTATTTTGTCCTTCCTGCCGACAAGCCGTCCACGAAAACACCCAGCAGTGCCCGCACTGCGGTGACTGGATCACGCCCATTGACCTTTCGGGCCGCTCGAAGCGATGGGTATGGGTTGTGGTCGTCCTATTGCTGATTCTATCGATGGGACTTTTTACGGTGCTTTGATTGCCGAAAGCGAAAAATCATTAGATTGTCGATTAGCGATCTCATGGATTTCAGATTTCGGATTTGAGATTTCAGCGAAAAGCATTCGCCACTCGACAATCGACATTCGACATTCGACAATCGCCATTCGACAATGGCCTCGATCGCTACAGTGCGTTCCGAGGCCTGATTCGTGACCGAGCCCTCTTCGAATCCCGTCGACCAAGCCCTGCATTGCCCGGAGTGCGACTACAACCTGACCGGAGCGCCGGGCGATCGGTGTCCGTGGTGCGGGTGGGAGATCGATGTCGAAGCGTTGGTGGCGATGGCGTTGGAAGGCGGTCACGCGCGGCGGTTGGGCGTGGCGGCGACGGCGCTGGTGGTGGGCATTGGCTCGCTGGTCGCGCTGGCGAGCCGGCTTCTCCAGTCGCGACCGACGTCGAAATGGGATGCGTTCATCGTGCTCGCGGTGCTCAGCGCCGCGGGCGGACACCTAGCCTTGGGCGTGCGGGCCTTGCTGAGCGTGGGTCAGTGGCCGATGCGAGCACGGAGCCTTGCCGAAATCCTAGGCTATGCGGGCTATCTTTCAATGATCCTCGGACTGTTCGGGGCCGCAAGCGTGTTCGGGGACGTCCCAACCCAGCGCATCGTCCGGGGCGTGCAGGTCAATGGCGTTCTGGAGTACGTTATCCTCGCCCTGTTGTTGGCGATGCCGGGATGCGCGCTGCTCGTGCTGCGTATGGTCTCCTTTCGCGCGACAGGCACGAGACCGCGTAGCACGACTGTGACTGATCATTCCTCGGGCGCACCGTACTTCATCGAGTTCTTCCAGCGCTTCACGAGGGAGCAGCTTTCAGAGCGCTGGAATGCGGCGCCTCGACCGACGACACCGGTGATCGAAGGGGTCATTGCCCGTACTTGGGAAACGGAGCTTGCGCTGGCCCGAGATGGCGAGAGAATGCTTTACAATGGCGATCTCATTCGCTTAGTGGAGGCGCGGGTGACACCAACGCAATTGCAATTGGAATTGGGTTTGACTTGTTACCGAGATTTTCTGGGGACGAATCTGCACAACGCCGCGACGGTGCGGCGTAACGGCGAAGCCCATCTGGCCAACCCGCTGGGGATCAGCTCCACGGTGATCACGCGCGACGGGTCCCTGGTCTTTGGGCGACGTAGCGGGCAAGTAGCATTTCATGCCGGCCATCTGCATACCTTCGGCGGGCTTGTTGAACCATCGGATCGAGACTCGGACGGGCGATTCGACGTGTTCGGGGCCGCCGTACGGGAACTGGTTGAGGAACTCGGAGTCCGCAAGGATGAGATTGGTGAGATCATCATTGCGGGGCTCGTCCGCGATCGAAGCATCCTTCAACCCGAACTGTTGTTCGAAGCGACCCTGATGCTGAGTCGCGCGGAGCTTGCGGCGCGGTTCGACCCGACATTACCCGGCCAAGAACATACCGGGCTGGAGTTCGTTCACGATGAGCCCGAGGCGATCGTGCCGTTTCTGCGGCGATCGACGCCAGTTGCTCCCGTGGCGGCGGCGGCGATGCTGTTGCACGGTCGACACGCCTGGGGAACGGATTGGTACGAACAAACGTGCTACGTGCTATTTGGAGAGCTACCGCCCAAACACGTCGAGCACGGCCCTTCAAGCAGCATCCTGCCCATTCTGATTCAGCGCGTTTGATGCAGACACGAAAGCGAGACGTATCCGATCATCGAGGCAATCACATGGCAAACAGCCTTTCGGAGCCTCAGGGCAGTTCCGCGGAGTCGCCGTGGAGGAACCGAGCCAATGCCCAGTCGAGGTGGTCGGATTTCTTTCCGTCCGCGGTCGTCGTCGCACGAAGGGTAAGGGTTTTCGAGCCGGAAAGAGGAAGGTCGACATCAACCGGTGTAGTCTCGCCCGTCAGTGCGGAAGATCGATACGCTTCAGGTCCATCCAGTTCGACGACGGCGATGACGCTACCGCGGCCGCCGGTCGCGCGGTCGATCCCGATGGTGGCGCGGAACCGATCGTATCCGGGAGGGATAGCGTAGGTGATTTCCGCGGGCGCGTGTGTTCCCACCCCTCGCAGGTAGTAAATCTCTCCGAGGTGCAGAGCTCCTCCCGACACCGTGCGATCCACAGCGGGCCGGCGCCAACCCTGCACGGCCTTTGTCGGCGTCAGCGTGCTGAGGTAGAGCGTGTTCGCCTGTGTGACTGGAGCCTGTGATCGTGCGGCCTCAATCGCAATCCAGCCGGCGCCCGCCCCGCATCCTAGAAGTGCCACGATGGTGGCTCGCCGAAACCAACGGAAGAACCCCATTGCTGGCGGTTTTCGATCGACCGAATAAGTCGGGGCCGGTCCGTCGCCGACTGTGGCGGCGGCGTCCACCACCGTTGCCGACGCCGCCGCAAGAAGCAGACCCGCGAAGACGGCCAGCGTAGCGCCGGCAAGATGGACGCCCGCCGATTCGGGTGGAAGGACGTTCGCCAGATTCAAAAGAAGGAGCGCGCTGAGCAGACAGTAAGCTCGCTCCCGCCAGGCACTCCGCGCGGCCCAGATGGGAAGCACGGCCAGCGCCGGGAGTGCGTATCGTTCGTGGATTTCCGTCGGGATCAGGAAGAAGGCCATCCCCAGCAGACCCGCGGCAAGGAATCGACCGTCCGTGTCCGGGCGGAGCGAGTAGAGTGACAGAATCACCGCCGCGCAGAGCGCGTACGCCGCAAGAGCCAGGCGTCGCCAGCTCAGAAAAAGAAGCGGCGATTGCCGCTCGCCGACCTGATCGGCTCCATGCGCCGCGAGTCGCACCAGGGCCGGTGGCGGGCCGGAGTCGTAGCTTCCCGGATCGCCCAGGAGGTACCAGACATTGAATGCGTTTCGGGACAACTCCGGGTATTGACCCACCACGCGCGAGTACGCGCCGACCACCGCTTGGTTGAGCGTGCCGTGGAGCGCAAACGGCGTCAGCAGCGCACACGCGACGATCGCGGCCGCGCCGAGCGCGCCCGCCAGGGCCCGTCGTCGCCCCAATCGGTACGTCTCGAACACGAACAATGGAACCAGCGCGGCGCTCTGCAGTTTCTGGAGCAACGCCAGTGCGGCTAAAGCTCCGCCCCAGCACCAGCGACCACGATTCAGCAGGATGAGTGCCAAAAGTACGAACCCGCTGTGCAGGGCGTCGACCTGGCCCCAGAACGCGGAGTTGTAAATCGAAACCGGGTTCAGAAACCAAAGGGCGCAGGCGCCCACGGCGCGTCTCGATCCCAAGAGTCGTCGCCCTTCGACGTACAGCGCCATGGCGATGAACAAGTCCGCGGCGCATGCAGGAAGCTTGAGCAAACGGTGCAAGGTCACGTCGCTGTCTAGATCAAGCCCGAGCAGCAGGGCGACCTTACCCATCGCCCACCAGGCGTAGACCATGAGTGGGGGATAATTGCAAGACGGATTCTGACGGTGGAATTCGCCGACGCCGGAGTCGGTAACGGCCCGCATCCATTTCGCGAACAGCGACACATCGAGCGAATGGCCCAGGCCGGGAGTGTATGCGAGCCACACCCGGATCCCTATGCCGCACGTCACAATCGCCGCGAGAAGAAGGGTCGAGCGGTGCCGCTGGAGCCGAGCCGCCCTCGGGACCGGTCCATCCGCTTTGGTGCGAATGTCACCGTCTGACGTTTTCGCTGGTTGCGCGACGCCGAGCGACGGATCGGATGAATGCGCCGTAGCGGCCGGGTGCGAGGACATGACGCCTATTGGCCACATTCACGCGGACTTGTCCAGTGGTCTCTACTTTGCCCGCCGCGCCTCGGATCCAACCAACCAAGGTGGGTTGCGTCTCAGATTCAAATCGCCGAAAGGACGCTGCTCTTGGAATGCGTCCAACCGACGCGCAGCACCACGGCGGCGTATACTTCCGCCGCGCCGGCGTGGCGCAGTACTTTGGCGCACTCTTCGAGGGTCGCGCCGGTCGTACGCACGTCGTCGATGAGCAGCACGCGGGCGTCACGGAGGACAACGCCTTTGCGAATCGCAAATGCACCGCGGACGTTGACGGCACGTTCGGTGTCGGACAACCCAATTTGACGCGGGCCTGCCCGCACGCGGCGCAGGATGGGGACGTGCGGCAAACTCACTTTTCGCGCGACATGGGATGCGAGTGCGTCGGCGGCATGGAACGGTCGGTTGAAACGCCGTATCCAATGGGTGGGTACAGAGACGATCGCTTCGATATTGCCCCGCCAGGGCGCAGTCTCGATCGCCTCCGCCAACCAGCCACCCAGCAACAGCGCCAATTCCTCGCGGCCATGGTATTTGTACGCCCGAAGGAGCTGCCCGAGCAGGTCACGATAAAGCCCCACTCGAACGGTCCCCGCGATACGAAGGGACCTCCCGCGGCATTGTCCGCATCGACCGAGGGAAACTTCGTAGGGAGACACGGGAGCCGCGCAGGTTGGGCAGGCTGGTTCCGCACGCTCGCGGTTGATCGCCTCGCGGCATTCACCGCAAACGGGGTCGGCCCCTTCGTGGCGCCACGTTCCGCACGCGACGCAACGGGGCGGAAAGACCAATTCAATCAGGGAACGGGGTAGGCTGGCGATCATGACTTTAACTCGTGAATACCAAGCGATTATCCGGGGATACGGCTCGACCGGACAGTGCTCTGGTTGCCACATTCCTTGTGCCAACTGATTTGGACATGGGTCGTTTCACCGCCCGATAAGCCAAATAGTCCTTGAAAGTTCTCCGATTTGCTCAGTCTGGCACGCATTTTGCTCGTGTAGGAACTCCTAGAACGTGCTTTTCGGTGCCGGAACCGTGCCTTCTCGTTGGTCGAGGAGACTTGTAGGGTAGACCTGCACTTAATGTGCGTACGGGAGGATCAATGCCATGTCAAACCAAGCTGCCGCCGCCGCGACCGTGACGGCCTGTAAACCAGAATCGAACGCCGCTCCACCGCCGTTGATTCCCGGTTTGGACGGCGTGCCCATTGCCGAGTCGTCCGTCAGCTTCGTGGACGGCCAAGCGGGCAAGCTCGAATACCGCGGGATCAACGTCGAACTGCTCGCTGAAAAGAGCACCTTCGAGGAAGCTTCCTATCTATTGCTCACCGGCAAACTCCCGACGAAGACGCAGCTCGATGAATTCAACGGACACCTCACCACCCACCGGCGTCTCAAATATCGCATTGCGGATTTGCTGAAGTGCCTTCCGGAAACGGGGCATCCGATGGACGCGTTGCAAGCAGGGATTGCCGCGATCGGAATGTTTTATTCGCAGCGCCAATACGCGACGCCCGAGGAGCGCCGCCTTGCATGTGTGCGGCTGATCGCCAAGATGCCGACGCTGGTCGCCGCGTTCGAGCGGTTGCGGAAGGGCGATGAGCACATCGTCCCGCGCGACGACTTGAGCCACGCGGCCAACTTTTTCTACATGTTAACCGGCGAGGAGCCCGACCGTCAGAAAGCCCGAATTCTCGACGTGTGTCTGATCCTCCATGCCGATCACACCATGAACGCCTCGACCTTCGCAGGTCGCGTGGTGGGTTCGACGCTGGCCGACCCCTATTGCGTGGTCAGCTCCGCCCTCGGCGCTCTCTCCGGCCCGCTTCACGGCGGGGCTAACGAGGACACCATCCAGTTGTTCAACCGCATCGGATCACCGAAGAACGCTCGCGCCGTGGTCGAGGAAATGGTCACGCGCAAGGAGAAGATTCCCGGCTGCGGACACCGCATCTACAAGACCGTCGATCCGCGGGCGAAAATCCTCAAGGTCTATGCCGAACAGTTGACCCGCAGCAGCGGCAATTGCCACTATGAGATCGCCCTGGAGGTCGAGAAGGTGGTCCACGAGCAATATTCAGACAAGGGCATCTGGCCCAACGTGGACTTCTTCTCCGGCATCGTCTACGCCGAGCTGGGTATCCCGCCGGTGTGTTTTACGCCGATTTTCGCGATGGCCCGGGTGTCGGGATGGCTGGCCCACTGGTTGGAGCAGCTCGAGCACAACCGCATTTTCCGACCGACGCAGCGTTACGTCGGCGGACACGATCAACCGTATATCCCCATTGCCGGCCGCTAACCTACACCAGTTCCGTCTGTCTATCGGATCGGAGCGTCGCCTCCGTTTGGTGACGTCTGACGACGGTTCGCGTCGCCTACCCTGGGCGGCGCTTAGGATGACTGGGGAGGTTTCTCATGCGTAAGTTTGCGGTATTGGGTGGACTCGTCGGATTGGCCCTCTTGGCGACGGGCTGCATCATGGTTCTGGGCGTCGACGCGCCGGTGACGGAAGTGTCCGCCACCAAGAAAATCGTAGAAATCGACGATGAGCTGTATCTTCTGGATCTGAAGACCAACAAGATCCGTAAGCTCGACAAAGAGACGATGGTCCACTCCGAGACGACCGTCACGACCGAGACGCCGGACGACGATTGATCGGCGGATTACTTCTTGTGTCTCTGGCCGATATTGGCGAAGAAGGCCTGGGCGCCTTTGGCGATCTCGTCGAGCGTTAGGTCCTGCTTATGGGTGGCCAGGGACCACTCGTGACCCCACGGGTCGGTCACCCGGCCATAGCGATCACCCCAGAACGCATCCATCACCGGCATGGACACCGTCGCCCCCGCATCAACTGCGCGCTTGAACGCCTGATCCACGTCCTTCACGTACATATGCAGCGCGATGGTTGTGCCCTTGAGTTGTTGCGGCGAGACCCAGCGCTGCATTTGCGGGAACTCGTCGCCGAGCATGACGATCGAGTCACCGATCTTTAGTTGTGCGTGCATGATGAACTTGCCATCCGGCCCCGGCATTCGGGCGATCTCCTCGGCCCCGAAGGCCTTCTTGTAGAACTCGATCGCCTTGGCCGCTTCACGCACCACCAAGTGCGGCGTAACGGCGTGATATCCATCCGGGATCTGTTTTGCTTGTTTGGGCATCAACTTCTCCTTTCGTCAGCGGTTAAAAACATCTGCACGTCATTTTATCGCTTGGCGCTGTTCGGGCAAAAAGGGCGAAAAATATTCCGCCGAACAGGCCTTGTATAGGGGCGCTGTCATTGATACACTTGTTGCTCCCGCTCACAACAGGACAGTCCGGGCCGGGCCGTCCAGGGTCGGGGCCGCATGGTAGCGGCGTGGGGAGCATCGCGGGGACCAATCCCATCTAATTGCAAAAGGAAACGGAAATGCGCAGTCACATGAGAATCGGTGGCGTGGTCGGTTTCGTGCTGGCGGTCGTCGGAGCGGCGCCGGCCTTCGGAACGTTCCACTTTATGCAAATCGAGCAGGTAACGGGCGCGGTCAATGGCGACAAAACCGCCCAAGCGATTCAATTGCGCATGCGCTCCTTTGGGCAGAACTTAGTCAGCCAGGCGCGCGTACGTGCGTGGAACGCAGCGGGGGCAAGCCCCGTCTTGATCGTGGACATGACGACCAACGTCACCAGCGGCGCCGCGGGTGCGCGGGTGTTGATTTGCAGCTCGGGCTTCGCCGCTCACACATCGCCTGCCGCCGTCTGCGACTTCACGATGGCGAGCGTGATTCCGGCCTCGTACCTCGCCGCGGGGAGCCTGACCTTTGAGGACGACTTCGGCACGATCTACTGGCGGCTGAGCTGGGGCGGGGCGTCGTACACCGGTACGGGCGCGGGGTCTGTTACCAACGACTCCGACGGCAATTTTAATCCGCCCTTCGGCGGGCCGCTGCCGACAGACTGCACCAAGGCCGTGTTCTTTCCCGGTACAGCGGGTGCGACCAGCACCAACAACGCCGCCAATTACTCGCTTACTGCAGGCGCAGCGACGTTTAACAACAACGCCGGCACGGCCTTTCTCATCAACACCTGCTCGCTTCCCAGCGACTGCAACGACGGCGTCGCCTGCACTACTGACGCCTGCATGGGCGGCTGCTGCGTGTCCACTCCGGAAAACGGCAATTGTCCGAGCGACGGCACGTTCTGCAATGGGACCGAATCCTGCAATGCGACGCTCGGTTGCGTCTCCAGCGGCAACCCCTGCACCACCCCGCCGAACACCGTCTGCCAGGAGCCGAATATTTGCGGCACGTGTGACGACAACGGAGACTGCAACGACTTCGTGGCCTGCACGGATAATACCTGCGTAGGCGGCTCGTGCGTCTTTACGCCCAACGACGCCAATTGCCCCGACGATGGCATGTTCTGCAACGGCTCCGAAAGTTGCCAGGCGACGACGGGCTGCGTCTCCTCCGGCGACCCGTGCGCCGAGGGGCTGACATGCAATGAGGGGACCGACACTTGCGACTCTTTCGTCATCGCCATCGCGCTGGAACTCGTCGCCGGTGGAAGCCCAGTCGCGGCCAACCCCACGTTGGCGTCTCCGCTGGGAATCACCGACGCCGGCGACAGCACCGGAAGGCTCTTCATTCAAGACCAGGCCGGTCTCATCCGCGTGATCGACGCGGGCGGAAACCTTTTGAAAGCCCCGATGCTCGATCTCACCGCCCCCGGCGTGATGCCGCCGCTGGGGATCGACTTCGACCCTGGACCCGGTGAATTCATTTTCGATGAGCGCGGCCTGCTTGGACTCGCCTTCCACCCCGATTTCGAGAATAGCCAATCGCCTGGATACGGTAAGTTCTACGTCCAGTACAGCAAGCCGCGCACCAGCACCGGTACAGAACCCTGCGATTTGGACGATCCGCCCGGCGTTTGCCACGAGGAAGTCGTGGCTGAATACACCATGCTGGGCGACCCGCTGACCAGCAACGTGGCCGATGCGAGTTCCGAAGTCATTATCTTCCGATGGGACAAGCCGCAGTGGAATCACAACGCGGGCCATATCGCCTTCGGACCCGATGGGATGCTGTACATCTCCACCGGCGACGGCGGCGGCGCGAACGACGGCCTGTGCGACTCTCCGCCATCCCACGGGAATCCGCCTACCAACGGCCCGGGCGGTAACGGGCAGAACATCGAGGCGAAGTTAGGAAAGATGATCCGCATCGACGTGGACGGCTCCGACGGTCCGGGTGGACTCTACGGAATCCCCGGGGACAACCCGTTCGCAGGGGTAACGCCGGGGCTGGATGAAATCTACGCCTACGGATTCCGCAACCCTTACAAGTTCTCCTTCGACGACGGACCGGGCGGCGACGACGCTCTTTACGTCGCCGACGTCGGCCAGGACATCTACGAGGAAGTCGATGATGTTGTGATCGGCGGCAACTACGGCTGGGCCATCGAGGAAGGGGCTCACTGTTTTGTCCCGCCGTGTCCGCCGGTCCCCCCGCTCCCCGGGTGCGCCGGGCCAGGCCTAACCGATCCCATCAGTGAGTACACCCACGCGGCAGGAGGCACGGCGATCGTCGGCGGATATGTGTACCGCGGCGCCGCTTACCCGCAGCTCCAAGGCAAATACATCTACGGCGACTTCAGCGCCGACTTTGGTCCGACGGGAAGGCTCTATTACTTTGACCTCACCGGGCCCGAGGCATTTGTCCGCAAGGAGTTCTTTCTCGCCCCCAACGGAGCGCCCTTCGGCCAATTCTTGAAGGGCTTCGGGCGAGATGCCGACGGCGAGATATGCGTCGCCGCTTCGGATGTACTCGGCCCCAGCGGCACGACGGGAGTCATCTACAGGATCGTTCCTCCGCCCGCGAATGACATCGTTTGGGATCCGGCAACGAATCCAATCCCCTGGCCGAACACCAACCCCTTGGCGACCACCCGATCCCTGAGGTTCACGGTGACGGGACCGAATGGGCCGTCCAAGCCGGAAGCCATTAAGGTGACGATGGTCGATCTGCAGCATCCGAATCCGCCGAACTTGGCTATACAACCGCCGCCAAACCTCACGACCTACGACACG
>Ga0137429_1000450_pt1 | contig 16546 bp, 11 predicted proteins | sample EasRivERMZT736_2_FD_102304 | JGI IMG/M metagenome (GOLD analysis project Ga0137429, IMG submission 102304) | Soil microbial communities from meander-bound floodplain in the East River, Colorado, USA - East River MetaG ERMZT736_2 | ecosystem: Environmental > Terrestrial > Soil > Floodplain ...
GTGGCCGGCGGCGTCCATGGGCACTTCCTTGCCCAGTAGACGCGAAAGCTCGTCTCGATCGCCCAGCTTGTAGGCCAAGCCCTCGGCGAGCACGGCGACGCCGTCATGACGGCCCATCGTCCGCCGTTTGAGCATCGAGCCTTCGATGATGTCCGCGATATCGTGAATGGAAGTCGAGTCGGGAAACTCCTCCGGGATCAGGGTCAGCGTGGCTCCGGCGGCTTTCCCGATGCCCAGGGCCAAAAAGCCGGCATTGCGGCCCATGGTGACCACCACGTACCAGCGCTGCGTGGTGCGCGAGTCCTCCATTAGGTTCGCAACGATGGTAGCGCCGACGTGCCGGGCGGTGCTGAAACCGAAGGTGGGAATGTCGCCGGGCAACGGCAGGTCGTTGTCGATGGTCTTGGGGACGTGGACGACGCGAATCCGCCCCTTGGAGTGCTCGGCCACGAAACGGGCGCTGAGGGCGGTGTCGTCGCCGCCGATGGTGAGCAGATGGGTCACACCCAACGAACGCAGCCGATCACAAACGCCCGTTGTCTTTTCCACGTCCGGCTCGACGATGGTGGAGGTTTTGAGCTTGGCCTGGTTGAGCAGATTCGTTCGTGAGGTGCGCAGTATGGACCCGCCGTCGAAGTGGATGCGGCTCATGTCCTTGATCTGCAACTCCTTGGTGTGTAGGGCGGGGTCGAAATCGCCGCCGGCCAGATGGCTGAACCCATCGAAGATCCCTAATACCTTTAAACCGTTGTTGATCGCCTCGATGGCGGCGGCCCCGATGACCCCATTGATCCCCGGCGCCGGTCCGCCGCCCACGAGAATACCCATCGTCGCTTGTTTCATCGTAGATGCGCCTTGCGTCGCCCTTGAGAAAACTCCCAACTGATTATCGGCATGAAACCGATACCGGACAAATGGCCGCCATGGGTCATGCTGAAAGGGCGGCGATCACTTTCAACTCGATGGCGATGGGTGTCGGCAGGGCGGTGACTTCAACGGTGGTGCGCGTCGGCTGGTTTGCGGCGAAGTATTCCGCGTAAAGTCTGTTGAATACCGGGAAGTCGGCCTTCATGTTCGTCAGGAAAACGGTGACGTCGACAATGTCCTCCCAGCGAGCGCCGGCATCCTCCAAAATGTTCCGCACGTTCTCGAAGACGGAACGGCACTGCGTCGCGATGTCGTACGAAATGACGTTGCCTTTGTCGTCCTGTGTGACGCCGGGAATGTTCTTTGTTCCGCGCTTTCGCGGGCCGATGCCGGAAAGAAAGAATAAGTTCCCGACGCGCTTGGCGTGTGGATAGGCCCCCACCGGCTCCGGAGCACGCTGACTGATGACACTTTCGCTCAACTCTTGCTATCCGATCGAGGGTCATTGGGCGGATTCGCAGGGGTAATTTTCAGGCAGACGTTTTTCGGCTCGGTGAAGAACCGCAGGGCCTCTTCGCCGCCCTCACGTCCCACGCCGCTGCTCTTCATTCCCCCGAAAGGCACGCGCAAGTCACGAACCAGCCAGCAGTTGACCCACACCGTGCCGGAATTGATCCGCTCCGCGAGACGAAGAGCGCGACCGACGTCTTTGGTCCAGACTGACGCCGATAAACCATACTCGGTGGCGTTGGCGTGGCCGATCACTTCCTCCTCCGTCGTAAACGGCGTGATGGTGACCACGGGTCCGAAGATTTCCTCGCAGTTCACCCGGCAATTCACGGTCAAGTCGGTGATCACCGTCGGCTCGAAGAAGAAGCCGTTCTTGCAGCGCGGGGGAAGCGAAGCCGGGGGTCCGCCGCCGCAGCGAATGTTCCCGCCCTCTTCGCGGGCGAGCTTAATGTAATAGAGCACCTTTTCGAGCTGGGCCTTGGACACCAACGCTCCTTGCTCGGTGCCGGGCTCCAGCGGATCGCCGACGGTGAGCTTCTTGGCCGCCGAAACGAAGCGCTCGACGAACGCCGGATAGGCCGACTTCTCCACAAACACCCGCGAGCCGGCGAGACACACCTGCCCTTGATTGAAGAACGACGAGCGAAGACTCTCGCGCACGACTTCGTTCATGTCGGCGTCGGCGAAGATGATGTTGGGGTTCTTGCCGCCAAGTTCCAGAGAGTGTTTCTTGAGCATCGGCGAGGCGATTTTGGCGATGGCCGATCCCGTGACCGTGCCTCCGGTAAAGGAGATGGTGGTGATTTTGGGATGGCGGACTATGGCTTCTCCAGCCTTGGGTCCGCGTCCCTGGACGATGTTGAGTACGCCCGACGGGAGTCCCGCCTCCTGGCACAGTGTAGACAGCAGGTAGGCCGTCATGGGGGTGATTTCGGACGGCTTGGCGACGACGGTGTTGCCGCAGGCCAGCGCCGGGGCGGTCTTCCAGGTCAACAAATGCAACGGAAAGTTCCAGGGGGTAATCAATCCGCAGATCCCGCGGGGCTGCCGCAAAGTGTAGTTAATGGCCACATCATCCATCATGTGCGATTGGGAATGGAAATGGAGAATAGCCGTGGCGAAGAATCGGATATTCGCCGCCGCTCGCGGAATGTCCGACGCGCGGGCGACGCTGAGCGGCTTGCCCGTGTCTTCGCATTCGGCTCGCGCCATGCGGTCCGTATTCGCATCGATTAGGTCGGCGATCTTCAGCAGAATCTGCGAGCGTTTGGCCGTCGGGGTATGCGACCAGGTTGGAAAAGCCGCCTCGGCGGCTGCGGCGGCCTGCTCCACGTCGCGCTCGTCACTGTCGGGGACGTGGCAATAGACCTCGCCCGTCGCGGGGTCGATGTCGTCGAGATACTGCCCCCCCACCGGCTCAACAAGCCGACCGGCGATGTAATTTTTAAGCTTTCCTTCGCCCATGATTGCTAACTCAATGTCGAATGGCGAACGGAGAATGTCGAATGTGAGTGGTCGATGCCTTCATCATTCAGCATTCCCCATTCCGCATGCTCATTGCACTGCCGTTCGGCCGCCGTCCACGGGGAGATTCACCCCTGTTAGATACGACGCACCGGGCGACGCCAGGAACCCCACAACGGCCGCAATCTCCTCCGGCCCGGCCAGTCGCCCCATGGGAATCGATTCAATGGTTTGACGCTCGATCTCCTTGGCAGAAGTCCCGGCCTTCTCAGCCTTCGCCTGAAAAAGCGACTGCAAACGAGCGGTCGCGGTATATCCGGGGAGGATATTATTCACCGTGATGCCGAAGGGGGCCAGTTCACCGGCCAGGGTCCGTCCCCAGTTGGCGACCGCACCACGCGTGGTGTTGGACACGCCAATTCCCTTGATCGGTGCGACCACCGAAGTGGAGATGATGTTCACGATACGCCCGTACCCGCCGGACTTCATTGCGGGAAGCAGGGTTTGCATCAATAGTTGGTTACAGACAATATGGTTGGAAATCGCTTGTAGGAACTGTTCGGGCTTGGCCTCCGTGAGCGCCCCGTGCGGCGGCCCGCCGGTGTTATTGATCAGAATATGAATCGCGCCGACTTCCTTGAGGTGGGCGGCGACTTTGGCCTGGAGGGCAGGGGGATCGGCAAAGTCGGCAACGATGGATCGGTGATTGCGCCCGCCGACACCGGCCAACTCCGCGACGACCTTTCGCAAGGCCGATTCATCGCGTGCGACGACGGTCACGGCCGATCCGAGCCGCGCCAACTCGATCGCACAGGCTCGCCCGATTCCCTGCGAGCTACCGCAGACCAAGGCCCGTTTCCCGTCCAAGACACCGCCCATACGCGATCACCGGTAACAAGTTCGGCCCAACGCTCAAGGGCGTTGGGGCTGATGGCTCACAAATCGTAGGAGTCCACGGCGATCATCGCAAGTTGCGTGCCGCCAAAATCAAGATTGGGATTTGCGCAGGGTACGGCCCGGACCATCCCCTCCTAGTCTGGCCCGGGCCGCTGGAGATTATGCCTGGCCTGAACTTTGCGTTCAGAAAGTCAGGCCCAGCTATTCGCCTCGACGCTCAAAGGCGTTGAGGCTGCCGGCGGAGCATCCCTTGTCCCGCGGAGTGCACGATGGCGACTCCGCGGGCAATCAATCATTGAAATCCTCTTCGTACGCATGAAAGCCATCGACCACGGCGTGAACCACCTCCGCCGCTGCTCGAGTCGCAAGAGTTTCGACGCGGCGATTGCAACGCGTGCAAAGATCGCCTCCGATGGAGGTGGCCGGACGCGGTTCCAAAAACGGAACGCCGCAGCGCCGGCAATGTGTTCTTTCTAACCGGACATCTGAACTGAACATGAGCCCTACCTCCAATCCCAGCAGCCGCGGCGCGACTTCGGGTAACTCCGCAATCCGACCGGACGGTCGTTTTTACGGCGCCGTGAACGCCGGCGGCAACATCGCAAAATCCGCCAAATCCACGTCACCGTCCTTGTCGAAATCATATCGCTCGCATCCGGCGTTCATCGGCTGCTCAGGTCCGGTGAGACAACCGGGAAAGCCGGCGTAGTCGGCGAGGTCCACAACGCCGTCGCGGTCAACGTCGAACCGGAATACGAACACGGCGAGGTCTAGCGAATCGACGACGCCGTCGCAGTTCGTGTCCCCATCGGCCCATCCACACGACGCGCCGCCGTTACATCCGCCTGCCCCGGCCGCGATCGTAGCTACTGCGATGTCCCCGTCGTTGCCGTCTACGTCCCCGTCGAGGTCCACGTCTCCTACCGTTGTTCCGAGGATCACCTCGACCAGTTCGGTGATGTCGTCGGCATCGACATCGCGATCGCCGTCCATGTCACAGCTCAGGTCGGTGAAAACGGCTGCATCCAAGATGGCCCAATCGCCGACCTGCGCCATGCGGCAGCAGTAGTCGATGTCCTTCGCGTCCACATAACCGTCCCAACCCATCGGCTGTGCGCCGGCGGTGGGAGGCGTGCGCGGACAATTCTCATCGACGGAGCATAGGTCGTTGGTCACGCTGCAACGACCGGACACACAGGTCTGCGGGCCGCCGCCTGCTACGTCCCCGCGGAAGTCGCCGGCCTGATAGGTCTTGCCTGTCTTGAGGAAGGGAGCGACGCCGTCATTGACATCTTTCGCAATGAGCTGGGTCGGTTCGTTCGGCTGGCTTGCGGGGGGGACGTGCAGGGACTGCCGCGGATCGGCCCAGGGAATCGGTTGAGTCTGGTTCAAGATGGCCGTGTCAATGGCGATCGCGCCCTGCTTTCGGTCGAGTTGTCCTCCGGTGATCGCCAAACCGTCGGCGAAGTAGCGAAGATCCTCTTTGTTGAAGTTGCCGTCGCCGTCGAAATCGCCCATGACTTCGGGAATGCCGTCATCGAGGGTCTGGTTGCCCTTGTCGAAGGTGGTCGTTCCGTTGCCGATGCCTCGTGCCATCTGCTGCCAGGCGCGAGGGGCGTAACACGCCTTGACCAGCTCCGCGGCGTCGTTGAGGTCGCGCATGAAGTCCTCATTGAAGTCGCCGGTAATCTGATTTCGCTTGGAGAGCTTCTGACCGGCGGCAAAGTTGGTGATGTAGGTTGTGCCATTCCAGTAGGTATAACTGCCCGTGGTCGAGCCGTCGGAATACTTCGCTCCGCCGGTCAGCCCATTCCGCTTGGGCACGCGCCCTGCGATGTTGACCGAACCATAGGCCGGTGTATCGGCGCCGATGCCGAGGCCGTTGTTGGCGCGGATGAAGTTTTGCAGCGTTTGGTTGAGGGCGGGATTGGGGTCGAAGGCCGCACCGTCGTTGAGCCGCTGCGTGCAGTCGATCCCGTTGGGCAGGAAGAACGTGGTCGCCAGGAACTGTCCGGGCATGTTGAGCTTGGACTTGCAGAAGTCGTTACGGCACGTTTGGACAATGGCCGCACAGTCCAGTTCGTCGATGCACGTCTCACTGTCAATGCTGCACAATCCACCATCGCAGGTCTGTAACACGTTGGGGCAATCAGGGTCGGTCGAGCAAACCAGCCCGGTTTCACTGCACGTCTTTGTGGTGCAGGGCGTGTCGTTGTTGCAAAGACGAGGAGTTTCGCAGAGGCCGGCGCTGATGGCGGAACAGTCCGTATCGACGACGCAATTGATGAAATTGCAGGTTTGGCCGCCCGGGCAGGTACCCTGTCCCGTCCCGGTACAGGCCGTATTCGCGGGTGCGCCGCTGCATTGCTTGATGGTGCACACCTCACTCGCAAAACACTCGCCGGAGAAAGTACTGCCGGTGAACGAGGCGATGCTGTCAAATATGTTGTTGATGTAGTTGGCCACCTCCTGGTTATCCAGAGGCGGCGTGGTGGGGTCGTAGTAGGGGTCCATCGGGTCGCGGTTGGCATTGGGATCGCCACGAAGCACGAAGGAGCCCTGGCCGCCGATGGTGTAGCCGGTGCAGGAATTGCAATTGTCCAACACGCTCCCGATCGTGGGGCGTACGAAATTCGCCGGGTTTGTGCAGTCGCAGTCGGGCAGTGAGTCTCCGTCGGAGCCGTCGGCGTCCTTGCAGAGGTTGAGGATCTCGAATCGACCAGCGACGGCATCGCCGACCGCACGACTGGAGCCGCCCAGTCCGGTGTATCCGAAGGCAAGCCTCCTCATTTCGATGGCCTGTTCAACCTGGCTGGACCCCTCGCCGTTGGAGGCCTGTGTCCCCGGGCCAAGGTTGAACTGGGTGGTAATGGCGACTTCGTTGCCCACGTTGTCGCCGCGTCCCCAACTGGTGTCGATTCCGGTCGAGTTCATGATCGCATTTCGCGTGCCTGAACCGACGCCGCGGGTCACGCCCACCAGGTTCTCCCCGTTGGGCATTCGCCCTGTAACCATCATGTATTGAGCGTCGGTATACTTGATGTTCTGCAGTCCCGTTCCGCGATTGGCGACGTAGCTCACCGGCACCCAGGCGGCGAACACGTCATAGACCGTGTCCGCATCGGGAGCGCCGAAGTTCTGATTGAGCGAGGAGTCTGCGGCGGCCGGAGTCGGGGTGCACGTCGAAGCGCCCACGCACGGCGCTCCTCCGGCGCAATCGGTGGCCGTCAGGCAATAGTCGTTGCTGTTCCCATTGCAGGTTCCGTTGCAATTGCGGTCGCCCGTACAAGGTCGCCCGTCGCCGCTGCACGTTCCACAATCGCGGCTCAGACTAAACAGTTCGCTGACGTATCCGGTGGAGGACGGAATCGGATTGACCCCGTATCCCGGCTCGGTGGGCTTTCGGGACCACTTGTTTTCGCTGCCCTCCTGGGGGGGCACGACGACGGCCCACACCGAGGGAACGTCGAGGAAGGCAAACTCAATCTCGCACGGCTCCAGCGGCGTGCCGCTGGGGTTGTCGTAGGGTCCTGCCCATTGCCTCACCCCACCCGATGCGTAGGTGAAGCCGTTGAACTGCCCGGCCTCGCCGGGGATGGAATGCCGCTTCGCAAGGCAGGTCTGGTTCTCGACGAACTCGTTGAAGCCGTTCACCGAGCCGACGCTGCGATATTGGAAAAGCCAATGCGTGCTCAGGTTTTGTGAGGGAGTGAATTGCGTTGCAAGCTGGTCCACGAAGGGGAAAGTATTGAAAAAGCCTGCCTTGCCGTCGTTGTCCGCGTCGATCCAGTCATTGGTCGATGCCGGGGCGAGGAAGAAGTCGACGAAGAGGGTGGCGCCGGCTCCACTGACCTGCCCCCCGGTGACCGTGAAATTGTGCGCATTATCCGGGTTGGGGAAAACTCCCGCCCCATTGCCGGTGCAATCCTCATTGACACCCGCGGTCTGGGCACTGACCTGTTTCGCGACAATCGTACTGAGCAATACGATCAACATAACGGCGACCGATCGGCCTATCTTGGTCCTTGTATTTTCCATAATCCTTCACCTCTCCCTGCCCCACAAAGGGGCGTCGGCTGAGTTAGTCCCGAACTCGCGAATGCGCGCATCTCTCCCGCTGACACGGCGACGGGCCGCGTCGAAATACGCAACACGAACAAAACTACGAAATATCGGTTCCTCGCGCCGCTTCGTCCTTGCTATCGATCGCCCCAACGCTCAAGGGCGTTGGTGCTGCCTGGGGCACGGCGAGGATTAGTCCGTAAACTATTTCCCTGTTTCAACCTTGCTCATATTCATCACTTGATTCTCCCCCGTGATGGAGTAGTAGCGATCTCCCCACTGCCGTTGCGCCACCGACTTCAGCGCCGTCATGGACTCGGCATGTCCGTCGCAATAGAGAAAGTTGGCCGCACCGCCGTATTTTTTGGAGTAGACCGCGTCGGGCGTCGGATGGCTTCGTCCGACGGCGTTAATCTGCGAGACCCCCGAGGTGTAGTCGAGAATGTTGGTCTTACCGCGAACTTCGGAGAGCGGAAGCAGCCCGTAGGTATCTTGATCGCTTGATGTCCCATAGATGAATCCCGGAGCCGTGGGAGCGGCCTTATACTCATCAAAGCCTGATCCAATGTGGAAAAACGGATTGATAGGCCGGTGGGCTTTGCTGATCACCACTCCGCCCTCTTGAACACCCAGCGCCTTCCAATTATTTAAGAATTCGGTCATCAGAATAGTGGAGCCTGGGTACTTGATACTCGACTCTCTGACAAAGGTATTAACCCGTGGTCCTCCGGACAAGGGAGACGTGAACTTGTTTCGCGGAATGATCGAAGCGTTCGCCACGTAGGCCATTCTGGGCGCTTGCTTGTCGGTCAGTTCGGTGGCGGTGGGGTCGCCGTTTTGGTCAGCCTGCCCGGCCTCCCAGTCGTCGGGGTTGCGGCCGGGGTTGGTACGCGGCGCGCCGCCGTGTTCGTAAAGAGGGCATTCGAAGGCCTTGTCGTTGACCTCGCCGCTGTCATACAAAAAATTGGACCAGTGCAGATAACCGAACGGCTTGCCTTCGTTCTGGTCCTTCGCGGACCATTGTCCGTCGGCGTTGTCCGGATAGGCATAAGAGACCGGATAGGTCCCCTTGGATCCATAGAGGTAATTGGCCATGGCCAATGAGATGTGATGCAGGTTCGACGCGCAGGTCACGGCCTTGGCGTGCGCCCGCGCGGCTTGCAAGCTGGGAAGGAGTATCGCAATCAGCAGCGCGATGATGGCGATGACGACCATCAACTCAATCAACGTAAATCCATTCCTACGATTCCGACAGTTCATACCGTGTACTCCGCATCAATTTCGAGGCCCATCTCCATCTCGTCGACTCGGTTCACGCGACCGCCGTTCTTCGACACGCGCAGAGGATCGCCTCCGCTCGTTAGGGTGGTTTAGGACCGGCGTGAGTTTTGCGCTAAATCTTGGCTAAGGCTGCATTACGGAGTGTTGTGGGTTGGGGATCCGCACGGTCACGCGGGTACCTCGGCCCGGAGCACTGTCTAGATGGACCGACCCGCCCATGGCCGCTACCGCGTGCTTGACGATGGACAACCCCAATCCGGTGCCGCGCGGACGGGTTGCGGCATCAACGCCGCCGGAACGCCCCGCCTCGACTTGGTAGAAGCGCTCGAACACCCGTTGATGATCTTGTGTGGCGATGCCGCAGCCGGTATCGAAGACTTCGATTTCGACGGCTACCCCATCGCAACGGCAGCAAACGCCGATTTGCCCACCGCAATCCGTAAACTTGATCGCGTTGTCCACCAAGTTATCGAGTACTAGCCCAAGGAGATAGGGATTGGCGACGACGTTGGGACAATCATCGCCGATGTCGCATCGCCAACGGAGCTTCTTTCCTTCAATCTCGCCGTTCCAGCGGTCGTGAAGTTCGTCGCACAGGCGTAGAAATCGCAAGACTTCCGGCCGAAACATCGCGCTGGGGTTCTCCAAACGAGATAAATCGAGCAGATCGCCGACCAGTGCCTCGAGCCGCGAGATTTGGCGGGCGATGACATTCAAGAAACGCGCCGCATGCTCTGCTTCTCCGGCGACGTCGATCTTGAGGACCGTGTCCACCGCGGCGCGGATAGCGGAGATAGGTGTTCGCAACTCGTGCGAGGCATTGGCGACGAAATCGCTTCGCACCTGCATGGCTCGCGTCAATTCCGTGATGTCGGTCAGAACCAGCAGCCGACCCGTGACCGACTGACCCGACGGTTCGCTGACCGAAACTCCGTCGCCGGGCGCAGGAACGGCTATTTCCGAGGCCCGAGCGAGAAGGGACCGAACTCCATCGTCGCTCTGGAGTTCCAATCGCTTCTCGTCATCGCCTCCCGTGGTCATCGCGTCGGAAAGCAACATCGCTCGCAAGCTGGGATTTCGGATGTGATCTTCCACACGCCCACCAGTAAGCACCGGTCGGTTCGAGTCTTTTTGCGCAGGCAGGCCGAGAAAGCGAATGGCCGCGGGGTTCATCAGCACGATCCGCCCGTACGGGTCGGACACCACGACGCCCTCGTGAAGTTGGGTAAGCAGCGACTCCCACGTTCGGCCCTGATGTTCAACGGAGGTGAGCTGCCGACGGAGCCGGTCACGCATCCGTTCCAAGGAACGCGCGAGCAGGGCGACTTCGTCTGATCCAAATGCGTCTATTGGCGCCGACAAATCACCGCGTGCGAGGCGATGCGCCGTGGCCGTCAGCCGAAAAATGCGCCCGCTCCATAGGACCGACAGCAAGATGGCGAGAGCAATCGCACCGACGAGACCGATCAGACCTATCGTCCAAACCAGTCTGTGGACGGAACGGTCTTGCGCGGCAAGGGCTTGCACACCCAGCGAAACGCGAACGCATCCGAGCGGGTGCTCCGCCTCGCCGACACGAACGGCCAAGTACTTCAAATCGCGCGACACCGTTCGCGACCAACGAACGCTTTCTCCCCACCCTTGCTTCATCGCTTGTTGAATCTCCGGACGATCGGCGTGGGAGTCCATCCGTGAAGGGTCTGCCTGCGAGTCTGCGAGCACGATCCCGGCGGCGGAAACAAGAGTCATGCGGACGCCTTCCGGGTCGGAGGCGCCCATGGCCTTGACCAGGGCATCCAACTCGGCGGCATGGGCCGAATCGAAACGATCCTCTACGATGGACCGAAGAGCATCGGCCCAGCGACGAAGATCGGCGGTGTGCTCTTGATCGTGAATCCGATCAAAGCGAGCAACGACCAGCCACAGGCACGCGCCGAGCACCAACGCCACCAATGCGGCATGGCCGACGAACAGCTTCCAGAAGATCCGACCCGCTCTCAACAGCCCCCCTCGCGGCTATGCGCAAAAACAACCTCGCTCCAAGGCTCAAGGGCCTTGGAGTTGACCCAAGGGCGTTGGCGCTGCCGTCGCTGGACTAATGATCCATACCGGGTTGGGGTTCGCGGAAGGCATAGCCGACGCCTCGAACGGTCTGCACCCATCCCGCCCCGGCGCCGAGCTTCTTCCTCAACGAAGCGATGTGCACGTCGATGGTCCGATCGGTGACGGCTACCATCGGTCCGAGCACGGCATCGATCAAACGCGACCGATCGAGCACCCGTCCGCCGGCCGACATCAGCGTCTTGAGGATCCGAAACTCCGTCATCGTCAGGGTCACGGCGGCCCCATCGACGGATACTTGATACCGCTCCGGGTCCAGTGAGATCGGCCCCATCGTGAACGGCCGCGCTTGCACCGCGGAAGACTCATCCCGACGGAGGGCGGCGGCAACTCGAGCCAGCAAAACCTTCATCGAAAAAGGCTTGGTGACGTAGTCGGTCGCCCCAAGGGCGAACCCAACGAGCTGGTCGGACTCCTCGGCCTTGGCGGTCAGCATCAGTATCGGGATGGCCGCCGATTGCGGAGCCCTTCTGACCTGTTCCATTACTTGCTCGCCGGACATGCCGGGCAGCATCCGATCGAGGATCATCAGGTCCGGGGCTTCGCGGCGCACTTCAGCCAGTGCCGCGATGCCGTTCGCCGCGCAACGGCAATCGTAGCCTTCCTTGGTAAGGTTGAATCGCAACAAGTCCGCGAGGTCCGTTTCGTCCTCGACGATAAGAATGGATTTGCCCGTGGCCATTATCGGCTGACCCTCGCACCATCCTTCACGGAGGATGGTGCTGACCCGGTTCCTTCGACGGCGAAGCCTAGCGTCTCGTAAGCGACAAAGCTACCGAATTCATGGAAAAACGGGGTTTTCATGGAATCTTCGCTCTGCCTTAACACTTCCTCCGGCTTCAACACGGCCAATCGCCCGCCCGACGCGACGAAGCACTGTCGGCTCCTCTTGCGAATGGCACAGGAGTTGAGGCAGGTCAATGGCATAGGCGTGCAATTCGAATCGTTCGATCAGGTCGAGGATGGTTGCGGGAACGGGTGGGACGACTGTGTAGAACTGCCGGCCATGGCCAGAGGATCATTCCTCGGCTTAACAATATGTCACGATTTTCATCTTCCTAGGGACTCCCCTTGATTGCTAAACGCAAGTCAAGAAAGGTTGGTTGTCGTTCTCCTAATTGAGAATAATCGTAAGTCTTTGTATTATAGTAGTTTACACATTATTTGCGGGACGAGGAGCAGGAAAGTTATCCCCAACTTGGTAAGGATCACGAAAAATCTTTTGGGTTTTCGTCGATAAGTTATTGACTCGGTGATAAGGTCCGAGTAAACTTAACAGTGGTGAAAAGGTTCTAGGTTCTGACTGGGGAGTGCATAGCGCTGGATTGAGCGAATACGCCTGAAAGATAAATCAGTCATCCATACGTACTGTTTTATTACGATTCCTTCCCCTAAGTCCTCCGGTCAATCCTGAACTTCACCGTGCATCGTAACGATTACTTGGAGTGAGACATCGTCTCGCGTGGGCGAGGCGGAGTTGTGTTTACGATTGCGGCTGAAATCCCGTTGCCTCGGACGACTACCGGTTTGTGTGTACACACCGTCCAGGAAGAACGGGCTGTATTGTTATCGTTATTGCGTTTGAGTAGCGGGTGGGACGCGCGGTGCGTCCCCATGCGGAATCGCTTGGTTTAGAAGGCGTTCCGCGGGCTAGTAATGGTCGTATTGGTGTGTTTGGCGGCATAGGGGCGGAGCGATACACCTCGCCGCGAGGACGCGGATGAGGGGCTTGCCGCACTTGCCAGGAAGACCCTGGCGGGTCCGCTTAGCGTTTTGAGCAGAGGAGATACCATGGTCAAAAAAAGATTCAAAGGGTTCACCCTGATCGAACTTCTGGTGGTCATCGCCATTATCGCGCTATTGATCTCCATCTTGCTGCCGAGCTTGTCGCGCGCTCGGGAGCTCAGCAAGCGGCTGGTGTGCGCGGCGAACGTGAAGGGCATTGGAACGACGGGGAAGATCTACGCCAACGAGAACCAAGAAAAGTGGATGGCTCCGCCGTTTATGCGCGGCGCGATCGACGCCGAAGGCATCGACTACCTGCCGGGCGCAAGGGTGAACCCACCCGGTTCGGAGGAGCCTGGGGAAGTGGCCAGCGAGCGGGAATCCAGCACCACGTCGGAAACGCCGCAATCGGAAACGGGCAGCACGGCGATGTCCGTGACACGGGCGTACTGGATGTTGGTCCGATCGGGCGACATCACGGTGAAGCAGTTCATCTGCCCCAGCAGCGGCGACAAGGAAGACGAGACCGAGAACCTGGAATTGTATTATGATTTCACCGGCTACGACAACATCAGCTATGGGTACCAGGTTCCGTTCGGCCCGCGGGATACGCAGCCGCGTGAGGGCATCGACAACCGGCAGGTCGTCGCGGCGGACAAGGGTCCGTTCTATTTGTCGGGCTCCAGTACGAGCGGGATGCTGACTGCCGGGGAAGACGGCGGCCCCATAGACACGGACGATCCGCCGAAGAATTGGCGGAAGTTCAACTCCTCCGCCCACGGCGGCGCGGCGAACGGTGAGGGCCAAAATGCGCTCTACGGCGACGGCCACGCGTCGTTTATTCGAATTCCGGCCAGTGGGATCGACAGCGACAACATCTATACTTTGATGAGGAACGATTGGGCCACCGAGGTAGGCCGGGTCCACGGGGATACGCCCCACGAGTCGGCGGCAACCAACCCCTATCCCGGTCAAGACGCATTAGACACCGGTGTGGGTAAGTACTCGTCTACCGACTCACTGATTTTTCCGTAAGAACGTTCCCAAGTTCCCAGATGTGCAAGGGGCGGCGGGTGGGGGCCCGCCGCCCCGGTTTTTTGTGGCTGGGCGTATCGCGTTCAAATCAGGGCACTCTCGACCTGTATGACGCCCGGACCGTAGTGTTCTTTCCGTTCGGGTCAACGGGTTGGCTGGAGTGGCGGCATTCATGCCGCGGGGTCTATTAGCCCACCAATGGGGGCTGAGGCGTCACGGTGTCCTCCCGGCCCCGTAAGATTACGTTTGACAGAACAACCAGACGTAACGCGACGGCTTGGCAAACCCCGGGGCGAGATTGACTCCCATGCGTGGGTAGGTAGACTCGTTGGGTAGCAGGCGCCCGGGTGGCGGAATTGGCAGACGCGCAAGCTTGAGGTGCTTGTGTCCGTAAGGACGTGCTGGTTCGACTCCAGTCTCGGGCAGTTCAACCCGGCCCCCTTTGGGACTTGACCGTTTGTGCTTGTTCATTTCCAGTGGGTCAAGGGAGTAGTCGATGAAGACGCGGGTCGATCTGTTCGCCGCGGTTCCAGGCGACTCAAACGGATGTGTCATTTGCCACGCCCTTTGGTTAGTGAACCAATCGACCGCCGCGAAGTCGAGAATCGCGGCAAGTCTCCGGGTGATGGATGGCGGCTCACGCCGTTTCAACCTCGGCACGCCCCGACGATTGCGCGATGGATCCGGACGGAGCAGCAACTTCGATGGCTCGCTCCCAGCACTCACCCGCCCTTGACGGCGGAAAAGATCATGGAGTGGAAAAAACCCGGAGGGTCGGCGTTCGTGCTGGTCAAAGGCGGCGACGGGTCGCCTAGGGGGTATGGGGAGATCAACCTGATGCGCGGCGGCGGCGAATACCTGTGGCTGGGACATGTCGTGGTGCGCCCGGACCAGCGTGGTCGAGGCCTAGGGAGCACTCTGTTGCGGGCGCTGTTGGTCGAAGCCTTTGAGCGGAGAAATGCCACGCGCGTGGCACTGATCGTTTTTCCGGAAAACCTAGCGGCATTGCGTTGCTACCGGCGAGTGGGCTTCAGCCTATCGGGCGAGGAACATCATCAGTTCAGCGACGGGGGACCGACCCATCGACTCCTGCGATTAGAAATCACCCGGCCAACGAGGGCAGCGGCCAGGCCGGCCTTGCCGGGTCAGGGAAGTGATTGAACGGCGCTGCAAGTCAGACGAACTGCGGCCAAAACAAGCAAAAAGTCAAAAGCTCCATGAACGATCTGCTCGGGCACGCGATGCGTGAAGCGGCTACCCACCAGGCTGCCCACGACGGCCGTGGGGATCAACACGCACGCCAGCAACATCGGCTCCCTCGAGCTTCCAACGTCGGACAGCACGGCATGATTTTTGGCCAAGGCCCCCACGAAACTGGTGGCGACGATGATCGCCGCGGAGTTGGCGATCGCGGTGCGGATCGGAGTGTGTAGGAAACGCCGTTGTAACGGGACCGCTAGGATTCCGCCGCCGACACCGAGCAGACCGGAAGCGAAGCCCGTAGGAAGGGCGACCGCGGCGAGCGATATCCAACGGCGGCGGGCAACGGCGCCTACTGTTGCCGTTCCTGCGGCGCCGGGTTTTCGCCACATGCGGTAGAGGTCGTAGGCGGCACAGGCGAAAAGGAAGAGGCCGAAGAGCCCGCGCAGGTAGGCCTCGCCTTCGCCGGCGAACAGTCCAAGTTCGCTCACCGCGACTCCGATGACGACGGAAACAACCGCCAAGGGAAGGATCCGCAGCACGGTCGCCACCTCGACGGCCCTCACGCAATGGTGCTGGTAGACGGCGGGAACGGCGACGAAAAGATTCACGATCATGGCCGTGGATTGGTAGAGGTGTTGATTGGGGCCTAGGACCTCGTTCAACGCGGGAATGAGAATGATGCCGCCGCCGACGCCGAACATTCCGCCGACCAGACCGACGAACAATCCGACGATGACCAGGGGGAGTAGTTCCAATCCGTGCCTCGCAGGGTGCAGAGGATCGATCGCGCGCCCATTGCGCATGACATAGCAGAATCGATTGCGGCGGCAGCGGCAAGGCCGCGGATCGACCATTCCATCGGATTCGGCGGAATGAGCCGCATGATTCGGCCGGCGCGAAAGCGCCGCGCAGGCTCCGCCTTTGGCGGATTTCATTCCGCCCCCTGCCCATCGTACTACCCGCCGACAGAGGATTGATCGATGGCGTTTTCAATGGCGCGGCGGATTTTGGCGTGGACCTCCTCGGGGTGGGGGATGGACCGCCAAAGGTGCGGCAAACGATCGACTTCATCGGTGACGAAGGTAATGGTGCCGATGCGTGTTACCCTTTCAGGTACGGATGCGCGCAAGTACGTGTTGCGAACGTTGACGAGGAGACACGCGGCGATTCGTGGGGTGCGGATGCCGTGGATGTCGATGATGCGGCGATTGGTGAGGACGTGCCAGGTCGTGGTCCAGCGGACGAGGGCGAGGCCCAGGCCGGTGAAGCCGATGAGGAGCACAAGTTGAGCGGTCGTCGCCGGAGACAAACCAGGGAGCGGAAGACCGATCAGGGTCAATGTCGCGGCGAACATCGCGCTGGTCGCCAACCAAACAGCGGA
>Ga0137429_1000452_pt1 | contig 16530 bp, 7 predicted proteins | sample EasRivERMZT736_2_FD_102304 | JGI IMG/M metagenome (GOLD analysis project Ga0137429, IMG submission 102304) | Soil microbial communities from meander-bound floodplain in the East River, Colorado, USA - East River MetaG ERMZT736_2 | ecosystem: Environmental > Terrestrial > Soil > Floodplain ...
GGCGCGCGCGGCGGCGCTCGGCGGCCCCAATACCGCGTTCGAGGTGGCGCGCTGGGCGGCCTCCCAGGGGACAGGACTCGACGCGCTGGCGCCGTTCCTGCCGCTGACCAACCTCGCCGCGTTCGCCGGAGACCCGCTGCTGTCGAGCCTTGGCGGGGCGACCAGCGAGACCGCACTCTCCCGGGCCGTGGCGCTCGGCGAGGCGCAGGCGTTCACCTCCCGCCCACCGAACGAGCAGGTCGAGGTGTCGACCTCGTTCGAGCCGATCGCGGTCGATCTGCGCACCGACTTCTACGAAGCTGCCGACGGCACGACCTACGCCGCCTTCACGCTGGCGCCCGGGCAGGGCGAGGGGGCGAAGGACGCAGGGTGGACCCCCTTCGGCGGGCTCGTGAGCCTGGATCGGGAGGAGGTACGCTACTCGTTCGCCGACAGCGGCCAGTTTGCCGCGGCCGGCCCGGAGGCTCCCGGCACGTTCCAGACCGGGCTTGGGGTCGACCCGGGCCGCTATCGCGCGCTGTTCGGACTGCGGGCGGGAACCTCGGGGCGACTCGGATACCGGCAGATCGAGTTGACCGTCCCGGACCTCCGGCGGCCGGCGCTGTCACTGTCGACGTTGACCCTGGCGCAGGTGCTCGAAGCAGCCGCGCCGCCCCCCAAAGCCGGCGCGGTGAAGGTCCCGTTCGTGCTCGGCGGGCTGCGCGTCGTGCCACGGCCGGGCGCGAGCTTCCGCAACGGCGAGGAGTTTCACCTGTACTATCAGATATACGGCGCGGGACTGGCGGCGGACGGCAAACCATCGCTCGCCATCCGCTATCGCTTCTCCGGGAAGTCCGGCGACTCCTGGGTCGAGATCGGCCCGCCGATCCTGCAGACCGGCAACAGCGACGTGCAGGCCTGGTCGTTCCCGCTGCGCGGGTGGCCGCCCGGGCAGTTCCGGCTGAGCGTCGAGGTGCAGGACCAGGCGCGCGGCCACCTGGCGAGCGCGGAGACGGAGTTCACCGTCCGGGACTGAAGGTTTCCAGGACGGCGCGGCGGGTGTCGAGCCGCGCCGCGACCCCGAGCGACAGCGTGCGTTTCCGCGCGCAGTGTCCCACCGGGATCCCGACCACCACCGGCACGCCGAGGCCGCCCAGGTGATCGAGAATCACCTCCTCGAGCGAGAGGGACGGCCGCGTTCCCCGTGGCGCGATGCGCACCGGCTTGCCGACCACCACCCCGCGGATCCGCCGCAGCAGCCCCGCCGCGCCCAGGTGGTGCAGCATCCGATCGATCCGGTACGGCTCCTCCTGCCAGTCCTCGAGGAACAGCAGCGCCCCATCCAGGTCCGGCTGCCACGGGGTGCCGATCGAGGTCTGCAGCAGGGTGAGGCAGCCGCCGCGCAGCGGACCTTCCGCCGCGCCGGGAACGAGCGTCCGGCAGCCCGCCAGATCGAAGCGCTCCCCTCCCGGCCCCTCGGCGAGGAACCGGGCGAGCGAGGGGGCGTGATAGCGGGAGGGTCGCGCCAGATCGGCGACGTGCGGGCCGTACCCGACCGGATAATCCCCCCCGACCGACAGTGCCGCGAACAGCGCCGTGAGGTCCGAGTAGCCGATGAGCAATCGTGGGACGCGCCGCAGCCCCTCCAGATCCAGTTGCGGGAGGAGCCGGGCCGTGCCGTAGCCGCCGCGAGCGAACAGGATGGCCCGGACCTCGGGATCGGCGATCAGCCGGTTGAGCGCCGCGGCGCGCGCCGCATCCGGCCCCGCCAGGTAGCCGCGCCTGGTGGTGAGCCCCGGGGCGCGGCGCACGCGGTAGCCAAGCGCGCGGATCCGCGCTTCACCGCGCGTGAGCACTTCCCGATCGATCGGCGCCGCGGGGGCCGCGATGCCGATCCGGTCGCCGGGCCGCAGCGGCAGGACCCGGAGGCGGCGACTCTCCGTCACCCGACTCGCTCCAGATCCGCCACCTCGGCCACTTGCGCGCTGGAGCGGAACCGCTCGAACTCCGCGCGCGCGGCGGCCACCAGCTCCGGGTGCAGCGTCAGGTCGCACGCCGTCATCGCCAGCGCCTGCACCGAATCGAGCAGGCCGCTCTCCCCCACCGCCGAGACGCTAGCCTCTCCGAACTCCCGGGTGTGCGACGCCATCTCGGGGGGGCAGATGGCGACGAACGGGTGGATCGCGGGGCAACGGTACGAGACGTTCCCCATGTCGAGAGACCCCTGGTTCCGGCGCGGTCCATCCTCCGGCACGCGTCCGAGCGCGACCAGATTGGCGCGGTACGCCTCGGCAAGCGGGCGATTCGTCACCATCTCGAAGTAGGGATGGTCGGTCGATCGCACGCTCGCGCGCGTGCGGCTCGCCGCGGCGAGCCCGGCGACGATCCGCTCGATATCGACGCGCACCTGGCGCACCGTCGCGACGCGCGCGGCGCGCAGCGTGAACTGGCCGACCGCTCGCTCCGGGACGATGTTCGGACGCACCCCCCCCTCGCGGATGATCCCGGGGGTGCGGACGTCGGGGCTCCAGCCCCGTCGGGCCGCATCGATGGCGTGGAACAGTTGCAGGAGCGGATCGAGCGCGTTGATCCCCTTTTCCGGGTGCGCCACCGCGTGCGCTGCCTTCCCCGTGAACTCCACCTCGATCCCCATGCACGCCAGCGAGGTGGAGTACGCCCGGTCCTCGGCGGCAGGGTGGACCAGCATTGCCGCGTCGAACCCGTCGAAGATCCCCTGCCGCGCCAGCACCACCTTGCCGCCGATCGTCTCCTCGGCAGGAGTACCGACGATGGTGATCTCCGCCTCCCCGTCCAGCACGTCGGCGGCGACGATGCCGCCGAACACCCCGGCGGCGGCGATCAGGTTGTGACCGCAGCCATGCCCGATCTCCGGCAGCGCGTCGTACTCGGCGAGCAGCGCGAGGCGCGGGCCGCGAGTGGCGCCCCCCGGTCGCCGCGCCCGGAAGGCGGTCGGCAGCCCCCCGAGCCCCACCTCGACCTCGAATCCGTGCCGCTCGAGCACGGAGCGGATCGTGGCGACGCTCTCGATCTCCTGGCCGGACAGCTCCGGGCGGTCGAAAAGAGCGCGGCTCAACGCGATCATCTCGGCGCGCAACGCCTGGGAGCGGGCGCCGGCGCGCGCCTTGAGGTCGTCGGCTGGCATGGCTGGCCTCGGCGCCGCATGACCGCGGCGGGTGGGGAGCACGAGAAACCTCCCGCGGCGGCGGCGCCGCGCCGCGGGGAAAAAGCGTCGGAGACGGAACTGTAAGCCGAATTCTGTCTCCCCGCCAAGAGCGGGGCGACGGTCATTCATCTGGGCCGGCGGTCACCCGCCGGCTCAAGCGACCTACCCGGAGGCCTTGGGCCGGGCCGACCCTTGACATCCTCCCTATTTGGTCTTGCTCCGCGTGGGGTTTGCCATGCGATCGACGTCACCGCCGACCCGGTGCGCTCTTACCGCACCTTTTCACCCTTGCCGTCGGGCGCAAGCGCCCGCTTGGGCGGTTTGTTTTCTGTGGCACTTTCCTTCGGGTCACCCCGACTGGGCGTTACCCAGCACGCCGCCCTGTGGAGTTCGGACTTTCCTCCAGCCGCGACAACCGACCAGCGACCGCCCGTTCCGCTCCGACGCATGCATCGTACCCCCGCGGCCGTGAGGCGGTCAAATGAGCGCTTGTCGCCATGCCGCGGACTGAGGTATCTTCTGGCTTTCCGGCGACCCCATGTCCGATCGAACCCTCGAATCGCCCGTCCCCCACAATCTCGAAGCCGAGCGCTCCGTGCTCGGCGCGATCCTCCTCGAGAACCGCGCGATCAACATGGCGCAAGAGATCCTGGGCGACGCCGACTTCTACCGCGACGGCCATCGCCGCATCTTCCGCGCCATGTCCGGGCTGTCGGAGCGCTCGGCGGTGATCGACCTGATCACCGTCAAGGAGGAGCTCGCCCGCCAGGGCAGCCTCGAGGCCGTGGGGGGCGCCGCCTACATCGCCGCGCTCGTCGACGGCGTGCCGCGCTCCGCCAACATCGAGCACTACGCGCGCATCGTCAAGGAGAAGTCGGTCCTGCGCCTCCTGATCGACTCGGCGCAGAAGATCAGCTCCTCGGCGTTCCGCTCCGAGGAGGCGCCCGACGACATCCTCGACGAGGCCCAGCGCCTGATCTTCGGCATCTCCCAGGAGCGAATCCGCACCGGCTTCGTCCCGCTCCGCGACCTCGCCGATCCCGCCCTGCGTCAGATCGAGCGGCTGGCCGAGGCGAAGCACCGGATCACGGGCCTGCCGACCGGTTTCAGCGACCTCGACAGGCTCACCTCCGGCTTTCAGCCGACCGACCTGATCATCGTCGCCGGCCGGCCGTCGATGGGGAAGACCGCCTTCTGCCTGAACGTGGCGCTCGAGGCCGCGGTCCGGGAGCGTCGCCCCGTCGGCATCTTCAGCCTCGAGATGTCCAAGGAGCAGCTCTTCATCCGCCTGCTCTGCATGCAGGCGCGCATCGACGGACAGCGCCTGCGCACCGGCGAGATGGACGACAAGGACGAGTGGACCCGGCTGTCACGGGGGTTCGAGGAGCTCACGGAGGCGCCGATGTTCATCGACGACTCGGCCGGGCTGGGCATATTGGAGATGCGCGCCAAGGCGCGGCGGCTCAAGGCGGAGCACGGCCTGGAGCTCCTGGTCGTCGACTATCTGCAGTTGATGCGCGGTCGCGATCGCTCGGAGAACCGCAACCAGGAGGTCTCCGAGATCTCGCGTTCGCTCAAGGCGCTCGCGAAGGAGCTGAACGTGCCCCTCATCGCCCTCTCGCAGCTCAGCCGCGCGCCCGAGCAGCGCGGTTCGGACCGCCGGCCGCAGCTGTCGGACCTGCGCGAGTCGGGAGCCATCGAGCAGGATGCCGACCTCGTGATGTTCATCTTCCGCGAGGAGGTCTACAACCCCACGCCGGAGAACGACGGCCAGGCGAAGCTGATCGTCGCCAAGCAGCGCAACGGTCCGATCGGCGCGGTGGAGCTCGTGTTCCTCAAGAAGTTCGCCCGCTTCGAGAACGCCGCCGGCTCGCGTGAGGCCGGCTTCTGACGCCGCCCTCCATTCCTCCCGCCAGCGCCTGGGTCGAGGTGGACCTCGATCGTCTCGAGGCGAACGCGAGGGAGATCTGCCGCGGCGCCGGAGGCAGGCGGGTGATCGCGGTCGTCAAGGCGAACGCCTACGGGCATGGCGCGGTCGCGGCCGCGCGCGCCTTCGCGGCGGGCGGCGTCCACGGCTTCGCGGTGTTTCGGGCCGAGGAGGCTCAGGAGCTGCGCGCCGGAGGGATTCTCCACCCGGTCCTGACGCTCGGGCCGCTGCCGCCGCGCGGGGCGGCCGCGCTGCTCGACGCCGGCGCGATTCCTAGCGTCTACTCCGTCGAGTCGGCGCGCTCGCTCGCGGCGGAGGCGCGGCGACGCGGTCAGGGGATCCCCTGCCATCTGAAGGTGGACACCGGCATCGGGCGGCTCGGAATCCCGATCGCCGATCTCCCCGCCTTCCTGGTCACCCTCGCCACGCTCGACGGGCTCCGCCTGGCCGGGATGTTCACCCACCTCGCCTGCGCCGACGATCCGGACCATCCGCTCACCGCGAGGCAGATTGCCGCATTCCAGGAGGCCGTCGCGCAGGTGCGCGCGGCGGGGCACACGCCGGACCAGATCCACCTGGCGAACAGCGCCGCGTCGCTGCGCGGGCTGGCCCCCGAGATCGACACGCTGCGCGCCGGTCTGGCGTTCTATGGCTACTCTCCCGCGCCCGCGGTGATTGCGGCCGCGGCGCTGCGCCCGGCGCTGGCGCTGCGCGCCGTCATCGAGCAGGTGAAGGAGGTTGCGGCCGGGGACACGCTGGGGTACGGCGCCACCTGGGCGGCCCCCCGCCGGGCCCGCATCGCGTCAATCGGCTGCGGCTATGCCGAGGGGTACCGGCGCGAGCTGTCGAACCGCGGCGAGGTGCTCGTGCGGGGCCGCCGCTTCCCCGTCGTCGGGCGCGTCAGCATGAACCTGATCACGGTCGACGTGACGGACGACCCGTCGATCGTCCCGGGGATGGTGGCCACGCTCATGGGAGAAGACGGCCCGGAGCGCGTGGACGCCTGGGAGCTGGCGGAGCGCGCCGGGACGATCGCCTGGGACATCCTGTGCGGGGTCGATCGCCGGCTGCCGCGCCTGCTCACGCGGGGCGGGTCGATCGTCCCATGAGGTCCACCCCGGCATTCCGCTGCGCCGACTGCGGGCACCGCGCGCCGAAGTGGCTGGGACGGTGCCCGGAGTGCGGCGCCTGGAACACTCTCGCGGAGGAGACCGCGGCCCCCTCCGGCCGCCGCGCGCCGGCGGTCGAGCGCGAGGCGATCCCGTTCGACGAGATCGACCCGCAGGCTTCTCCGCGCCTGCGCACCGGGATCTCGGAGTTCGACCGGGCGCTCGGCGGCGGCGTGGTCCCCGGCTCGCTCGTGCTCGTCGGCGGCGACCCAGGGATCGGCAAGTCGACCCTCATGCTCCAGGTCGCCTCGGCGCTCGCCGGCAAGCCGGCGCCGGTCCTCTACGTCTCCGGGGAGGAGTCGGACGCCCAGGTGCGCCAGCGCGGCGATCGCCTCGCGGTGCGCAGCGCCGGGCTGCTCTTCCTCCCGGAGACCCGCCTGGAGACGATCCTGTCGGCAGCCGATCGGGCGCGGCCCACGGCGCTCGTGGTGGACTCGATACAGACGCTCTCGTGCGACGACCTCCCCTCCGCGCCCGGCAGCCTGTCGCAGGTGCGCGAGGCGGCCGCCCGCCTCCTGACCCACGCCAAGGGGACGGGGCTGCCGATCTTCGCCGTCGGGCACGTCACCAAGGACGGGGCGATCGCCGGGCCGCGAGCGCTCGAGCACATCGTCGACGTGGTGCTCTACCTTGAAGGGGAGCGGCATCACTCTCACCGCATCCTGCGCGCGGTCAAGAACCGCTTCGGCCCGACCTCGGAGATCGGGATCTTCGAGATGACTGGGGCCGGCCTCTCCCCTGTCGCCGATCCCTCCCGCCTCTTCCTCGGTGACGAGGTCACGCGTGGCCCCGGCTCGGCCGTCCTCGCCTCGGTCGAGGGATCCCGCCCGTTGCTGGTCGAGATCCAGGCGCTCGTGGGCGACCCGGGGATCTCCTCAGGACGGCGCGTCAGCCTCGGCATCGACGCCGGCCGGGTCGCACTCCTCGTCGCCGTGCTGGAGCGTCATTGCGGCCGCTCGCTGGCCGGACGCGATCTGTTCGTGAACGTCGCGGGCGGTTTCGAGCTCGACGACCCGGCGTCCGACCTCGCGACCCTCGCGGCGATCGCCTCGTCGATGGAGGGGATCCCGCTCCCCCCGCGTCTCGCGGTCTTCGGGGAGGTCGGGCTCACCGGCGAGGTGCGCACCGTCGGCCGCGCGGCGGAGCGCCTGCAGGAGGCGGCCCGTCTGGGGTTCGCGCGAGCGGTCGTGCCCGCCGGGAACGCCCCCGCCGCCCCTGGCGGGCTCGCCCTCTCTCCGGTGCGCACGCTGGCCGAGGCAATCGCGGCGATGTTTCCCACTCACCTCCCTGTCATTCCGGCGCAACCCGGAATCCAGAGCGGCGATCGCATCCAGCGCCGTCCTGGACCCCGGCTTCCGCCGGGGTGACGGAGAGAGCCCGCGCCGGGTTCCGCTATAATCACCACCCCCGGGGCCGCTGCCGCACGCGGCCCCTCTTCCCCGGAGGCGGCCGCCGATGTCTCTCGTCGAATGCGTACCGAATTTCAGCGAGGGGCGAGACCGCGCGGTCATCGAGGCAATTGCGGACGCGATCCGCGCCGTCGACGGGGTGACGCTCCTCGATGTGGATCCTGGCGCCGCCACCCACCGGACGGTGTTCACCTTCGTCGGAGCGCCCGCCGCGGCAGTCGAGGCGGCGTTCCAGGCCGTGGCGCGCGGCAGCGAGCGAATCGACATGCGGCGGCACCACGGCGAGCACCCGCGCCTCGGAGCCGCCGATGTCTGCCCCTTCATTCCGGTCGACGGGATCACCCTCGCGGAGTGCGCCGAACTGGCGCGGCAGGTGGGGCGCCGGATCGGCGAGGAGCTGGGAATCCCGGTCTACCTTTACGAGGCCGCGGCCTCCCGCCCGGAGCGGCGCAGCCTGGCGCAGATCAGGGAAGGGGAGTACGAGGGGCTCGCCGCGAAGCTGACCGACCCCGACTGGGCGCCGGACTTCGGGCCCGCCGCGTTCAACCCCAAGAGCGGCGCGACGGTGGTCGGCGCGCGTCCCTACCTGATTGCCTACAACGTGAACCTGAACACGCGCGACAAGCGGGTCGCGAACGAGCTGGCGCAGGAGATCCGCGAGGGGGGACGCGTCGTGAAGGACGCCAGCGGACGAACCGTGCGCGGCGCCGACGGCAAGCCGCAACGGCAAGCCGGGATGTTCCGCGAGTGCCGCGCCGTCGGCTGGTTCATCGAGGAATTCGGGCGCGCGCAGGTCTCGATCAACCTGACGAATCCGAGCGTCACCCCGATGCACGCGGTCTTCGACGCCGTCGAGGAACTGGCGCGGGCGCGGGGATGCCGCGTGACCGGGAGCGAGATCGTCGGGCTGGTGCCGCGGGAGGCGATGCTCGCGGCAGGGCGCCATTACCTCGCGCGGCAGGGGAAGACGACCGGGGTGCCGGAGTCGCGTCTGGTGGAGGTCGCCGTGCAGTCGCTCGGGCTCCACGACGTCAAGCCGTTCGAGCCACGCGAGCGGATCCTCGAGTGCCGCGTCGGCCGCGAGGGGCGCCTCGCCTCCTTGAGCCTGCGGGCCTTCGCCGATGAGACCTCGACCGACTCCCCGGCGCCGGGTGGCGGCAGCGTCGCGGCGCTGTGCGGCGCGCTCGCCGCCGCGCTGGCGGGGATGGTCGCGGCGCTGACCCATGGCCGCAAGGGACATCATGAGGGCACCCGGGCGCAGATGCAGGAGGTGGCGGCCGCGGCTCAGGACCACAAGGATGCGTTCCTGCGCGCCATCGACGAGGACACCGATGCCTTCGATCGGTTCCTGGCCGCGGCACGCCTGCCCAAGAAGACTGCCGACGACAGATCGCGGCGCGAGGCAGCGCTCGATGCGGCCGCCAAGGCCGCGGCAGGCGTCCCGCTGGCGGTGCTGCGCCGCACGCTGCAGGTGCTCCCCCTGGCCCGCACCGCCGCCGCGCATGGCAACCCCGCCTCGATCTCCGATGCCGGCGTGGCGGCGATTGCCGCGGGCGCCGCGGCCGAGGGGGCCTATCTCAACGTCCGGATCAACCTGCCGCAGATCCAGGACGCCGACTGGCGCGCCGCCGCGGAGATGGAGGCGGACCGTCTGGTGGCAGCCGCGCGCGTCGAGGCAGAGGCGATCCGGAGCGCGGTCCTCGAGCAGATTCTCGCGGCCGGCCCGGTCGCCACCACGCCGCCAGCCGGCGGCCGTTGAGCGGGTCCTCCACGGCACAACTTCCTGGCCAAAAATGGGCCCAACCGGGGTAGAATCGGCGCCTCATGCAGGGTGTTGAACCGGTTTCCGAACGCGCCGGGGCGCAGCGGTGGGGGGAACATGCGTTTGCCCAAGCCTGGCCGGATGATCTTGATCGTGCTGGCACTGGGGGCTCTTGGTCCAGATCGCAGCGCGGCCGCCACCCTCTTCGTTGATGCCGCCGCCGCGCCCGGGGGGAACGGGACGGCCGGCGCGCCGTTCCAGACAATCCAGGACGGGGTGGACGCGGCCGCCGCCGGGGATGTGGTCAGCGTCGCGGGCGGCACCTACGCCACCTCCTCCAGCCGCTTGGTCGGCTCGGTCCTCCGCACCGCCGTGGTCTTCATGAAGGACGGCGTCACCGTGCAGGGGACGGGGGCCGGCCTGACCGTCATCGACGGCAGCAGCGCGAACACCGGCGTCATCTTCGACGGCCTTGCGGTGGCGACGATCGACGGGGTGACCGTCCAGAACGGCTACTTCCGCGGCACGAGCTCCAGCTTCGAAGGCGGGGGCGGGATTCTGTCGTATGCCTCCTCCCCCGTCATCACGAACGCCACGATCACCGGTAACCGCGCCGTCCCGTACGGGGGGGGAATCCTGATCACCGGCGGCGGGAACGCCAGCCTCGACTCCGTCGTGCTGACCGCGAATCAGGGGTACGACCCCGGGGGCGCCTATGCTCGGTTCGGCAGCGGCGGCGGCATAGCCGTTTACCGCGCCGCGGCGACGATTCAGGGAAGTGTCCTCAATGGCAACTTCGCCGGCGACGAGGGGGGCGCGATCTACAGCTACAACTCCAGTCTCTCGCTCTCCACGAGCACCATGGGGTCGAACGACGCGAGTGGCGGCGGCGCGCTCTCAGTCTGGTACGGCGAAGCGACGATCACCGGCGGCGACATCTCCTACAACAGTGCGGCGAACTGGGGCGGGGGGGTCTACGCGAGCTACTCGCAGATCCGGATCGACGGCGTCCCGATGATCGGCAACCAGACCCAGGGAGAAGGCGGGGCGGCCTACTTCTGGAACAGTGCCGCGACCCTCACGAATAGCACCCTCGACGGCAACGACGCCGCAGCCGAGGGTGGCGGGATTGGGGGGTACTACCGTACCCGGCTGGTGCTCGCGGGGGGGAGCATCTCCGGCAACCAGTCGGGGGGAGAAGGCGGGGGGATGTACCTAGGCGGCTACTCGCTCCTCGCGATCAACGGCGCGGCCATCACCGGCAACAACGCGGCCGGACGAGGCGGCGGCATCTACTCCTACTACAACCAGGAGATCATCACGAACTCGACGATCTCGAACAACGCCGCGGGGAGCACCGGCGGCGGAATCTACAGCGGCTATGCCCTGGGCCAGATCACCGGCAACGTCATCACGGGGAATAGCGCGGGGACCTACCGCGGCGGGGGCGGTCTCTACCTGTACGCGCCGAAATCCGTCGTCAGCGCGAACATCATCGCCTACAACAGCGCCTACTATGGTGGCGGCGCGGTCGTCTACTCCGACTGCGCGGACTGCTTCAACCAGAACTCTACCTTCGCCACCGTTTCGAACAACTCGATTGTGGGAAATGTTGCCAGCGGGGCCACCGGGGGCGGCGGACTGTTCGCCGAGTACAACTCCTGGGTGGCTATCACCAACAACACGGTGGTCGGCAACCAGGCCCAGGCGGGCCGCGGCGGCGGCGTCTGGGTGGACGACAACGAGGTCCTCTACCTCGTGAACAACATCGTGCAGGGTAACAGCGCCACCACGGGAGCGGGCGTCTACTACCGCTCGTCGAACGGGATCGCACCGCCGCTGATCACGAACAATGACATCGCGGGGAACACCCCCGACAACTGGGCGACGGGTGCCTACAATGGAGTGCCGGATCCGACCGGGATGAGCGGCAACGTCTCTAGCGATCCCCTGCTCTCACTCACCGCGGAGGGAGTCTACACGCTCCTCCCCGGTTCACCCGCCATCGACGCCGGGACGCTCGCCGTGCCTGGAATCACCGGCCCCGACGCGGCCGGCGGGCCGCGCGTGCAGGCCTCCTTCGCCGGCGGCGCCGCCCAGGTTGACCTCGGGGCAGTCGAGTTCCCCTACCCGGGCACGAACACGCCACCCGTCGCTGTGGCCGTCTCGCGCGCCGGATTCCGCAAGAACGGGACGGTCGTCCTGGACGGCACGCGTTCGTTCGACCCCGACGGCGATCCGCTGACCTTCCTCTGGAGCCAGGTCGCGGGCCCCCCGGTCACGCTGAGCTCGGGCAGCGGCGCGTTCGTGACCTTGCTGGGCGTCGGCACGTCGCGGACCCCCGCGGCAGGGCCCTTCGATTTCAGCTTCTCCCTTCCCACCTCCGTGGTCCTCGACCTCACGGTCTCGGACGGCAAGTCGAGCGACACCACCCGCCTCGAGGTCCGGATGCTCGGCGACGCTGCGGCGATCGACCTCGACACCGCCGGGTATGTCTTCGACCAGGAGAGCGGGATTCCGAACGAGAAGGGGGGGATCGCCTTCGCGGCGGACGGCAGCGAGTACTTTGTCGTCGCCGACGCCGACCTCTTCAGCTCCGTAGTGCTCCGCGGAGCCGTGCTGCGCGACCCGGTGACCGCGCGGATCACGGGGCTTGGCGCCGCGCACCGACTGGCGGCAGTGCCGATTGCTTCCGGGCTCGCGAGACACCCGAGCGGCACGCTCTTCGTCCTCTCGAAGTTCTCCGGCGGGACGTCGAGTCAGGAGCTCGTCGAGATCCGCCCGGATGGCACCAGCGCGGCATTCGACCTCAGCGCGCTCGGCATGGCCGCTCCCCTGGGACTGGCATTCGTCCCGCCCGGTCCCGCGAACGCCGGCCGGCTGCTCGTGGGGGACGAGGTGACCTTCCAGATCCGCGAGGTGCAGCTCGCCGACAATGGAGACGGGACATTCACCCCGACAGCCGCGACTCTCTTCGCAGACTTCGCGAACGGCGCCGACGTGAGCCCGATCGCGATGACGTTTCTCGGACCGTCCGGCGGACCGTTCGATCTCCTGGTGGTCGGCCCGCAGCGGACCACCTTCCAGTCGGGAAGCACCATCCACCGCATCGTGCTCGACCCCACGACCGGACAGCCCGTGGGGGGGCCGATTTCGCCACCGGCCTTCGCCGCCTACAGCCAGATGACGAGCTTGGGCCTGTTCTGGCCCTACGGCGCCGCTCGCGACCCGCTCACCGGACAGATTGTCGTCAGCAACGCGTACGGAGACTACCCATTCGCCAGCACGCTCTTCTTCGACGCGCTGCCGCTCGATCTCGATCGCGACGACCTGCCGGACGACTCCGACAACTGTCCCTCTACCCCGAACCCGGCGCAGTCCGACAGCAACGACAACGGGGTCGGCGACGCATGCGACAACGTCGGGAACGCGAACGCGCGCCCTGTGGCGAACGCCGGCCCCGATCAGGCTGTGAACGAGCTGACCCTCGTGACCCTCGACGGCTCGGCTTCCTCCGATCCAGACGCGGGAACGACCCTGACCTACGCCTGGACGCAGACCGGCGGCCCTGCGGTGACGCTGACGGGTGCGGGCACTGTCTCCCCCACCTTCACGGCACCCGCCGTCGCTCCCGCGGGAGCGACGCTTACCTTCTCCCTGCAGGTGAGCGACGGGATCGGGCTGAGCTCGGCCGACACAGTGCGCATTGTGATTGCGAACCTCAATACCCCCCCTACGATTGTGATCCAGGTACTGCCCACCACCTTCGTGACGGCCGGCACCGTGGTAACACTCGACGCCAGCTCGACCGCCGATCCTGATCTCGACCCGGTCAGGTTCCTGTGGATCCAGACATCGGGCCCCGCCGTGACGCTCGGCAACGCCACCACCGCGGTGGCGACCTTCACGGCACCCAACGTCCCGCTCACCACACCGCTTCGCTTCCGGGTCACAGCCGACGACGGACTCGAGGCGAGCGCGGCCTTCGTGGACGTCACCGTGACTCCGTTCGGCGCGGACCTGTCCATCTCGAAGACCCACTCCGGCTCCGTGCTTCCCGGAGGTTTCGTCACGTTCACGCTCCGGGTCGGAAACACCGGTCCGCAGGACGAGCCCGGCCCTGTCCAGGTGGTCGACACCCTCCCCGCCGGGCTGACGCTCAGCGATTCGACCGGGGCCGGCTGGTCCTGCAGTGATAGCGGCCAGACCGTCAGCTGCACCCACGCCGGACCGCTCCCGGCGAGCATCTGTCCGCTCTACGGCACCGACGGGAGCGGCGGCAATCTCTACGTGATCGACCCCGCTACCGGCGCGGCCACCTCAGTCGGAGCGCTCGGGATCAATGCCCCCGCGCTCGCGATCGATTCCACCACCGGGACCCTCTACGCGGGCGGTGGAGCGGGCGCGACCTCGCTCTACACTGTCGATCCCCTCACCGCAGCCACAGTGCTGGTCGGCGGCTCGGGGATGACGGGGGCCACGCTCAGCAGCTTCGACTTCGATCTGGGGGGGACGCTCTTCGCCTCGGTGAACCTCTTCGATCCCGCGAACACTGGCGGAGACATCCTGGCGACGATCGACAAGCCCACAGGGATCGCCACGATTCGCGGTCCCTTCGGCAACGGCATCGGCGGGTTCCGGCTAGCCCCGGGAATCGAGGCAATCGCCTTCTCACCCGCCGGCATTCTGTACGGCGCCTCGGCGCCGCAGTACCTGACCGTCGGCGATCCGACGCTCTACACGATTGATCCCGCTACCGGGCTGGCGACTCCGATCGTACCGATCGAGGACGCGGCGGGCGTACCGATTCCGGATGGCATCGTCAGTCTCGAGTTCGATGCAAACGGCGTCCTTTACGGGGGCACCGGGGGCAGCCCTGGCAACCTCGTCCGGATCAACCCAACGACAGGGGTCTACACCCTGATTGGACACACCGTGGACTCGAGCCTGGCGGCGCTGGCGCTCCCTCCGTGCCTGCCTGGCACTCCGCTCCCTGATCTCGGACTGATCGCAGTTGCGGCCCCCTCAGCCAGCGGGACGCTGGCGAACACAGCCACGGTGGCCGGCGTCCTCCCGGACCCGAATCCAACCAACAACATCATCGTCGATCTCGTCGATGTCGGCGGACCGGGCCTGCCGCCGGTCGCGGACGCCGGACGGGACACCCGCGCCACGCAGCTCACCGGTTCGGTGATGCTCGACGGCTCCGCGTCGTTCGACCCCGAAGGACAGCCGCTCAAGTTCGGCTGGGTCCAGATTTCCGGGACCAGCGTCTCCGTCGTCAACGGTGACACGGCGACCCCGACCGTTGACGTCTCGGCCATCTCCTCCTCGGAGATCCTCATCTTCAGGCTGGTGGTGAACGACCTCGGGAACATCGGGAACCTGAGCATCGACGACGTGGCGGTTCAGGTAGTGCCGGTGCCGGACTGGCACCAGTTCCGCCACGATGAGGCGCACACCGGCAGGATGACGGCGTTCGGACCCACCAGCGGCGGCTCGGCCTTCTCGATGACCTTCCCCGCCGGAATCCGCTCCTCGGTGTCGTTCGACTACATCGACGGCATGTACGTGGGAGCCGACGACGGCAAGCTCTACGCGCTGAACCTCGACGGGACCATCCGGTGGACCTTTGCGACGGGCGGTCCGGTGCGCACCACACCACTCGTTGCCGCGGACGGCAGCGTCTACTTTGGCTCCTTCGACGGCAGTTTCTACGCGCTGGACGCGTCGGGCGCCGAGCGTTGGCGTGCGGCGGCTTCGGCGGGCGGCCTGTTCCGCTTCTCCTCCCCCATCCTCGATCCGGCCACCGGCTTCATCGTGGTGGGAGCATCGGACGGGGTCTTGAGGGCGCTGAGCACCGCCACCGGCGGACTGGTATGGAGCCTCACCGCCGGCGGGCCGATCTACGCCTCCCCGGTCGCGGTCGGCGGGAGAGTTCTGTTCGGCTCGAACGACGGCCGCGTCTGCGCCCTCGACTCGGCGACCGGGGCCGTGGTTTACATCAGCAACGTCGGGTCGCCGGTGCAGTCGTCCCCGGCGATTGACGCCTCCGGCGGACGCTTCTTCGTGGGGGCGGACGACGGCAGCGTGCGCGCCTTCGACCTGGCGTCGGGCGCCCAGGTCTGGAGCACGGCGACTGGCGGCACGGTGACCTCCTCCCCTGCGCTCGACCTCAGCCGGGGGCGGATCTACGTCGGCTCCGATGACCACTCGCTCTACGCGCTCGACGCGGCCACCGGCGCCGTGGCCTGGCAGCAGCCGACAGGCGAGGCGGTGCGTTCGTCGCCGACCGTGGACGCGGCCGGCAACGTCTATGTCGGCTCGTGCGATGGGAACGTCTACGGGTTCGACGCAAGCGGGACGCTCCTCTTCACCTTCTTCTCGAGCGGCCTCATCATCCCCTCGCCGACGCTGGGGACCGACGGGCTGCTCTACATAGGCTCGGACGACCGCTACCTGTACGCGATCGGGCCCGACCCGTTCGGCGGACTGCCGCTGCGCGCGGCGCGTGTCGATCAGGTGCAGCCGCCCGGGGCGATTCAGGGCCAGACGATCGAGGTCGCGGTGCTCGGGGCGGATCTCGGCGCCGGCATCGACCTCGGGTTCGGGGCCGGGGTGAAGGTCCTGGCGCGCCATTCCGTGTCGGCGCGGGAGATGCGGGCGACGCTTCAGATCGAGCCGGGGGCGGCGCTCGGGGCGCGGGACGTGGTCGTGTCGAACCACGAAGGGCTTCCCTCGACCCAGGTGCGCGGGTTCGAGGTCGGGTTCGACTGCCGGCGCGCTGACATCTCCCAGGACGGGTCGGTCGACGGGATCGACCTGGCGCTCCTGGCGGGGCGCTTCGGGGCGCGGAGCGAGTCCGGCGGTACCTCCGACCTCGACGGCTCCGGAGACGTCGACGGCGTCGACCTGTCCCTCCTCGCCACCCGCTTCGGGTCTAGCGGTGAGTGCCGATGAACTCTTGCGCCGTCATTCCGGCGAAAGATACTCTCTTGGTTGTCAAGTGGAGAGGCGATAGAATTTCTCCCCCTCGAAGTCGCAATCGTGATGCAGCATGCCCCAGATGGCGTGCAGCAGCTTACGCATGACGGCGACGA
>Ga0137429_1000454_pt1 | contig 16471 bp, 16 predicted proteins | sample EasRivERMZT736_2_FD_102304 | JGI IMG/M metagenome (GOLD analysis project Ga0137429, IMG submission 102304) | Soil microbial communities from meander-bound floodplain in the East River, Colorado, USA - East River MetaG ERMZT736_2 | ecosystem: Environmental > Terrestrial > Soil > Floodplain ...
CGAGTTCTTCGTCGCCAGCACGAACGTGATCGCCGCCGTCAGCGTCGTCTTCCCGTGATCCACGTGACCGATGGTCCCCACGTTCACGTGAGGCTTGCTCCGGTCGAACTTTTCCTTCCCCATCAAGACCTCCGTACCTTTTCGACGCCGGTCGGCCCCCGCGGGATCCACGGCGTACGTCCATTGGGTGGAGCCCACGACCGGGATCGAACCGGTGACCCCCTCCTTACCAAGGAGGTGCTCTGCCACTGAGCCACGTGGGCTTGAATCGTCCGCTTGCCGCTGCCTCGTCCGGGCGCCTGACGGCGCCCGGCGCCTGCGTCTTGGTCCAGACCGCCTTCAGGGCTGGAGCGGGAGACGGGAATCGAACCCGCGACCAACAGCTTGGAAGGCTGTGACTCTACCCCTGAGTTACTCCCGCTCGACTAAGGACGGCGCACCGCCGCCCGTATGGCTCAGCTTCATGGTGGGGAGAGGAGGATTCGAACCTCCGAAGCTATGCAGCGGCAGATTTACAGTCTGCTCCCGTTGACCACTTGGGTATCTCCCCACAAAGCCCCCCCCGCCTCGCGGCCGGATGGCTCGTCGGTACACGCGACCCCTTCGCGGTGGCCTGCCTGTGCGTCTTCGGATGCGGTGCTGCAGATCTCGACCCCGCCCATCCGCGAGCGGCGGGGCGCCTCGATCACCGATCCGCCCGGAAACCACCCGGACGGCTCCTCGGCGGATGGAGCTGGCGGAGGGAGTTGAACCCCCGACCCGCTGATTACAAATCAGCTGCTCTACCGCCTGAGCTACGCCAGCGCGACGAAACCGGCATCTTAACAAAGGGGTTGCGTCTTGGCAAGCATTTTTCCGGAGGGCCCGGCAGGTCGGCCCACCGGCCCGGATTCTCCGCGGCGGCGCACCACCTCGAACATCGCCACGGCGGCCGCCACGGACAGATTCAGCGACTCGCCCCCCCCGGGCATCGGAATCCCCAGCAGGACCTCGCACCGGTCGCGAACCAGGCGGCGCAACCCGCTACCCTCGCTGCCGACCACGAGCGCCACCGGGAGGGTGAGGTCGAACCCCCCCCAGATCGGCTCCCCTCCGGCATCGATCCCGACCACCCAGATGCCGCGCTCCTGGAGACGGGTGAGGAGGGCGGCCACGTTCCCGGTCCGTACCAGCCGGACACGGTCCATGGCGCCGGCGGCCGCGCGCGCGGCCGCCGCGCTGGCTCCGACCGCCGAGCGCTCGGGGAGGAACACCCCCTGGACCCCGGCGGCCGCCGCCGTGCGCACGACGGCGCCGAGGTTACGCGGATCCTCGATCCCGTCGAGCACGAGCAGGAACGGCCTGGGGCCGGCGTCCGCCAGAACCTCGGACTCCTCCGCGTAGGCGACCTCCGAGACCAGCGCCACCCCACCCTGGTGCCTTTCCCCCTCGGCGAGCCGGTCGAGTGTCGCACGGTCGACCCAGCGCACCTGCACCCGGCGCGTGCGCGCCAGGGTCAGGATCGCCTCGACCCGCGCATCGCGCCGCCCGCGCAGGAGGACGATCCGGTCGAAGCTGCGCCCCCCCGCTTCGAGGGCCGCCAGGATCGCGTGGAGTCCGGTCAGCCTGCTCACGGCTTCCTCCCCGCGCAAGCCAGCAACTCTCGGGCCCGCTCCCAGGGGGGGATGACCGCCGGCTGCAGGCCAAGGCGGCTCCCTTCCTCCAGCAGCGGCAGCAGGCGATCGAGCTCCGGACCCGAGGCATATCCGGTGAGCAAGGCGCGCAGGGGATGGAAGAGCGCCTTTCCCTTCAGCCCCGTCGCCTGCCGCAGCTCGTCCTTGAGGCCCGCGAGCTCGGGGGGCGCGGCGCCGCGGGTCATCCGACGCAGGACCTCACTGACGGCCGCCGCCACACCCGCGGCGCCCGGCTCTGCGAGGATGGCGGCAATCTGCGGGTTGGCCAGGCGGGTCGCGGGCTCGAACCGGAACAGCAGGGCCGCGCTCTCCGCCACCTCGGGCAGGGTATCGGCCCCGCCCGCGCACATCTCGAGCGCCCGGCCCAGCCAGTCCTCCTGATCCGGCCCCAGCGGATCCGGAACCGGGAAGGCACGCCGCAGCCACGGGAGAACTTCCTGCACCAGACGTGGCCTGGGAAGCCGCCGCAGCCACTGGCCATTGAACCAGGCGAGCTTCACCCCGTCGAACGTGGCGGCGGCGCGTGACACCCGGGCAAGGTCGAAGCTGGCGACCAGTTCCGCCACGCTCAGCACCTCCGCCGACGCGGGATGCGACCAGCCGAGGAGCGCCAGGGCGTTGATCACCGCCTCCGGCAGGTAGCCGGCGCCGCGCAGGTCGGCGACTGACGCGGCGCCATGGCGCTTGCTCAGGCGCGATCCGTCTCTACCGAGGATCATTGGCAGGTGCGCGTAGCGCGGCGACGCGGCGCCCAGGGCGCGATGCAGGAGGATCTGGAGCGCGCTGTTGGTCAGGTGGTCCTCGCCCCGCAGGACGTCGGTGATCGCCATCGCGGCGTCATCCACCGCCGCGGCGAAGTTGTAGTTCGGGCTGCCGTCGGAGCGGCGCAGCACCGGGTCTCCGTAGCGGGACGGAGCGAAGGAGACTTGGCCGTATACCCGATCGACGAACTCCACTTCCCCATCGGGCAGCCGCAGCCGCAGCGCCGGTCCGGCTCCGGGGATCTGCGGGGAAAGGCCACGGTCGCGGCAACGGCCGTCGTACCGGAACGGCTCCCCCTTCGCCTCCGCTTCCCGCCGGCGCTCCTCGAGCGCTGCCGGCTCGCAGGCGCATGCGTAGGCAACCCCCGCGGACACCAGGCGAGAGGCTGCCTGGTCATAGACGGCGCGTCGCTCCGACTGGCGGTAGGGGCCCCGGGGCCCGCCGATATCGGGACCCTCACCCCATCCCAGTCCCAGCCACTCCAGGTCCCGCAGGATCGCCTCCTCGTGCTCGAGGCGCGAGCGCTCGGCGTCGGTGTCCTCGATCCGCAGCACGAACGTGCCGCCCTGGCGAGCCGCGAAGAGCCAGTTGAATAGGGCGGTGCGCGCGTTCCCGAGGTGCAGGGCACCGGTGGGGGAAGGGGCGAAACGCACTCGTACGGACGGCGGAGCGGTCGCGGTGGTCACTGCGCGTCGGAGAGCAGCAGCACGACCGCGTGCGCCTCGATCGCCTCGCCCCGGCCAAGCGAGCCGACCCCTTCGGGCGACTTCGCCTTCACGTTGACCGCCTCCGGCGCGCAGCCGAGCGCCCGCGCCAGGTTGAGACACATCGCCTCCAGGCGCGGGGCGAGGCGCGGGGCTTGCGCGATCAGCGTCGCGTCGAGGTTCCCGAGCTTCAGGCCGGCGGCCCGCATGTGGCGACCGATCTCGGCGAGCAGCTGCAGGCTGTCGGCATCGCGGAGTCGTGGGTCGGTGTCGGGGAACTGGCGGCCGAGGTCGGGAAGCCCCAGGGCCCCCAGAATCGCCTCGCACGCGGCGTGCGCCAGTACGTCCCCATCCGAGTGGCCGGCGAGGCCGCGCGACCCTGAGAAGGTCTCCCCCCCGAGCACCAGCCGGCGCCCGTCAACCAGCGGATGGCGGTCCCATCCGGTGCCGATGCGCACGCTCAGCTTCCCATCGGCAGCGGGCCGCCGCGCAGCAGGCGGTCCGCCAGGACCAGGTCGGCCGGCGTCGTGATCTTGAGGTTGACGCGATTCCCCTCGACCCAGGCGACCTCGAGCCCCAGCCGCTCGACGAGTTGTGAGTCGTCCGTGCCCTCGAACCCCGCCTCCCGGGCCTCGCGGTGCGCCCGCACCAGCAGCTCCCGTCGGAACCCCTGCGGGGTCTGCGCCAGCATGAGTCCCTCGCGGGGGACCGTGGTGGTCACGCGATCCCCTTCGATGCGCTTGACCGTGTCCGGGACCGGCACGAGTGGAACCGCCGCGCCGACCCGCCGCGCCGCCACCAGGACCGCCCGGATCAGCACCTCGTCGACCAGGGGCCTCGCGGCGTCGTGGATCAGGACCATCTCCGCCTCGGAAGCGGCCTGCAGCCCGTTCCAGACCGACGCCTGCCTGGTCGCGCCTCCCTCGATCAGGCAGGCCACCTTGGAGTAGGCGGCCAGCTTGAGCGGAAAGAGGGGGGTGATGCCGGGCGGCACCACGACGATCAGGCGGTCGATCTCGGCGCAGCGATGGAAGGCGCGCACCGCGTGCTCCACCAGTGGCCGTCCCGCCAGCGGCAGGACCTGCTTGGGGAGCGCGCTCTTCAGGCGGGTTCCCCGCCCTGCCGCAACGATGATGGCAATGACCATGGCGGCATCCTCGAGGGGGGACACGACGGCCAAGCGAGGGGTGCAATCCCACCTCTAGACCTGCAGAATCTCCTGCTCTTTCCTCTTCACCAGGTCGTCCACCGCGGCGATGTGGCGATCCGTCAGCTTCTGCACCTCGTCCAGCCCCTTGCGCTCGTCGTCCTGGGAGATCTGCTTCGCCTTCTGCAGCCCCTTGAGCTTCTCGTTCCCGTCGCGCCGCGCCTGGCGCAGCGAGGTCTTCCCGTCCTCACCGAGCTGCGAGACCTTCCTCGCGAGCTGCTTGCGCCTTTCCTCCGTCAGGGCCGGGATCGGGATGCGCACGATCTTGCCGTCATTGGCCGGGTTGAGGCCGAGGTCCGCCTTCTGGATGGCTTTCTCGATTGCCTCGATGACCGAAGGGTCCCAGGGCTGGGCGACGATCAGGCTCGGCTCGGGGACGGACAACGTCGCCACCTGGTTCAGTGGCGTCTCGGTGCCGTAGTAATCGACCCTGACGTTGTCGAGTATCGCGATCGAGGCGCGGCCGGTGCGGATGCTCGCGAGCTCCCGCCGCACGGCGTCGACCGCGTGCTTCATGTGTTGTTCGACCTCGGCGAGCACCTCAGCGAACATGGGCGTCCCCCCCGATGATCGACCCCACCGGTTCTCCGGCGATGACGCGGCGGATATTCCCCGGGACCGTCAGGTCGAACACGACGATCGGCATCTGGTGATCCATGCAGAGGCTGATGGCCGTGGCGTCCATCACTTTCAGCCCCTTGCCCAGCACCTCGAGATACCCCACCCGCGGCAGGCGCACGGCGTTCGGGTTCTGTCGGGGATCGGCGCTGTAGACCCCATCGACTCGGGTCGCCTTGAGCAGCGCATCCGCCTTGATCTCCATCGCCCGCAGCGCGGCCGCGCTGTCGGTGGTGAAGAACGGGTTCCCCGTTCCCGCTGCGATGATGATGACCCGGCCCTTCTCCAGATGGCGCATCGCGCGCCGGCGGATGTAGGGCTCCGCCACCGCGCGGATCTCGATCGCCGAGAGCACCCGCGTGTCGATCCCGCGCCGCTCGAGCGCGTCCTGCATGGCCAGCGAGTTGATGATGGTGGCGAGCATCCCCATGTGGTCGGCCGTGATCCGGTCCATCCCCCGGTCCACGCCCGCCACCCCCCGGAAGATGTTCCCGCCCCCGATGACCAGCGCGATCTCGACCCCGAGCGCCCGTACCTCGCCGATCTGGAGGGCGATGTCGGAGACGACATCCCAATCGAGACCGAAGCCGCGCGACCCCATCAACGCTTCGCCGCTCAGCTTCAGCAGCACACGACGATACGGTTCGGCCGTTTCGGGAGGAGGTGTCAACTCGACTCCAGCGCGCGACTCCGTCGGCGCGGCTAGCGGCTCTTCTCGCCGAGACCGTAGCGCGTGAAACGCCGCACCACGATATTCTCGCCGATCTTCGCGATGCTCTGCGACAGCAGTTCGCCGACGGAGATCGCGGTGTCCTTCACGAACGGCTGCTCGAGAAGGCAGTTCTCGGCGTAGAACTTCTCCATCTTGCCATCCACGATCTTCTCCACGACGGCGTCCGGCTTGCCGGTGGCCCGGGCCTGCGCCCGGTAGATCTCGCGCTCCTGGTCGAGCAGCGCCGGCGTGACTTCCTCCCGCGACACGACGCGGGGGTTGGCGGCCGCGATCTGCATGGCCAGGTCCTTGACCAGCTGCTGGAAATCGGCGTTGCGCGCCACGAAATCGGTCTCGCAGTTCACCTCGACCAGCACCCCGATCTTGCCGCCGATGTGGATGTAGGAGCCCACGCTCCCCTCCGCGGCCACGCGCTCCGAGCGCTTGGAGGAGGCGGCAAGCCCCTTCTTGCGCAGCAGCTTCTCCGCCTCGTCGAGGCTTCCCTGAGCCTCCGCGAGAGCGGACTTGCAGTCCATGATCCCGAGACCCGTGCGCTCGCGCAGGGTCTTGACCAGTTGTGCCTCGATCGCCATCCGAACCTCCTGAGGCTGCTCTAGGATTGACGCCAGGCGGCCCCGCATTCGCAGGCCGCACCGACCGAACTGCGAGCCGCCGCCGGCCGGTGCGGCCGCGGCAGCGCAGTGCGGAGAATGAGGGTCGCGCGCAGGTGCCGCGCGACTCCTGCTACGAGGCGGCCTCCGCCGGGTCGGCAATCGGCTCGATCCCGGAGCTCGCGGCGACCACCACGGCGGTTCGGGCCTCATCCCACGCCGCGTCGGGCGCTGCCTCGCGACGCTGGAACATGCTCTGACCGTCGAGGATGGCGTCAGCCATCTTGCCGGCGAACAGGCGGATGGAACGGATGGCGTCGTCGTTTCCGGGGATCACATGGTCGATCGGCTCGGGGTCGCAATCGGTGTCCACCACCGCCACGATCGGGATGCCGAGCTTTCGCCCTTCCTCGACCGCGATCTTCTCCTTGGCGGGATCGACCACGAAAAGCAGGTCCGGGACCTGGTTCATATCGCGAATGCCCGCGAAGATCTTCTCCAGTTTCAGGCGCTCGCGGTCGAGCTTCGCCTGCTCCTTCTTGGTGAGGTGCGTCGCGTACCCCTCGGCGCTCTGCCGGTCCAGCTCACGCAGGCGCTGGATGCTCTTCTTGACGGTGCGGAAGTTCGTCAGCAGCCCGCCCAGCCAGCGCTGGTTCACGTAGGGCATCCCGCAGCGGGTCGCCTCCTCGGCGATCGCCTCCTGCGCCTGACGCTTGGTACCCACGAAGAGCACGATGCGGCCTTGCGAGGCGGACTCCCCGACGCGCCGTGCCGCCTCGCGGAACAGCCGCTGGGTTTTCTGCAGGTCAATGATGTAGATGCCGTTGCGCTGTCCGAAGATGAACCGCTTCATCTTCGGGTTCCAGCGCATCGTCTGGTGTCCGAAGTGGACCCCCGCCTCCATCAGCTCTTTCATGGAAACCGAAATCAAGACTCCCTCCCCTGCGGCCGCGGCACTCCCGTACGGCCCGGAACCTCGTGCTGCCCTAGCGCTTGGAGAACTGGAACCGCTTGCGGGCGCCCTTGCGACCGTACTTCTTTCGCTCCTTGATGCGCGCGTCGCGGGTGATGAAGCCGGCCGTCTTCAGACGCGGCCGGAGTTCCTTGTTGTAGTCGAGCAGCGCACGGCTCAGGCCGTGCCGGATCGCACCGGCCTGCCCGGCCGACCCGCCCCCGCGCACCGTGACGACGATGTCGAACTTGTCGCCGGTCTCGGTGACCGCGAGGGGCTGTTTCACGATCATCTTGAGCAGGTCGTTCGGAAAGTAGTCGCCGAGCGGCAGGTCGTTGACGGTGATCTCACCGTTCCCCGGGCGCAGGAAGACACGGGCAATGGCGTGCTTCCGCTTTCCGGTGCCGTAGTACTGGATCGAAACCAAGATGAGGAGCCTCCGTCAGCCGCGGGCCGCGGGTTGGACCGCGACCGGCGCCTGCGCCTGGTGCGGATGGTCGGGGCCGGGGTAGACCTTCAGCTTGCGCAACAGCCTCCGGCCGAGCGTGTTCTTCGGGAGCATGCCGCCGACCGCGAGGCGAACGACGCGATCGGGATGGCGCTCCATCATGCTGGTGAAACCAACCTCCTTCAGACCGCCCGGCTGACCCGAGTGGCTGTAGTACACCTTCTTGGCGCCCTTCTGTCCCGTCAACCGCAGGCGCGCGGCGTTCACGACGATGACGTGGTCACCCGCATCGAGGTGGGGCGTGTAGGTGGGACGATGCTTGCCACGCAACCGGGTGGCGACAAAGCTCGCGAGGCGTCCGAGCGTCTTCCCTTCGGCGTCCACGAGCAGCCAGTGCTCTTCCAGTTCCCCCTTACGGGGTACGCGCGTCGCCATCGATCCTCCGCAGAAACCTCCCCGCGCCGGCCCCAGCCGCGCGGCGGAAGGGGAAGCTCACGGGTTGACAAAGAAGGCTATCTTCTACTATAAGCGTCGCTTCCTGTCAAGAGAACTCCTCTCGCGACGCCTCCAGGACCCCGCCGACGATGGAGAAGAGCCCGCAGGAAATCCGGCGGATGTTCGCCTCCATTGCCAGCCGCTACGATCTCCTCAACCGCATCCTCAGCCTCTGGCTCGATGCCGCCTGGCGCCGTCGCGCCGTCCACGAACTCAGGCTCCGGCCCGGCGAGTTGGTGCTCGACCTCTGCTGCGGAACCGGCGACCTGGCCGCGCAGGTCTTGCGCGGCGGCGGGCGGGTCGTCGCCTCCGATTTCTGCCATGAGATGCTGTGCGCCATCCCCGCCAAGGCCCCGCTCGCCCGCCGCGTCGAGGCCGACGCCCTGCGTCTCCCCTTCGCGGACGCCCGGTTCGACGCCGTCACCATCGGATTCGGGTTGCGCAACCTCGCCGATCCGGTCGCCGGGCTGCACGAGATGCGACGGGTGCTGCGGCCCGGAGGGCGCCTGGTGATCCTGGAATTCAGCCTTCCCCCGGGGAGGGTCTTCCGTGGACTCTATCATCTGTACCTGGGGCGGATCCTCCCCCTGGCCGGCGACCTCCTCTCCCGGCGCCGGGGCCCGTACCGGTATCTGGCGAGGTCGATCCTCGCCTTCCCCGATCAATCCACCCTCGCCGGCCATCTGCGCACCGCCGGGTTCACGGAGGCGCGCTGGATCGACCTGAGCCGCGGAATCGTCGCCCTGCACCTTGGTTTCCGCAGCGCCCAGGGCGGGTGATCCTCCCCGCGGCGCGCCCTAGTCACCGCCGAGCAGCGCCAGCAGGAGCGCCTTCTGGGCGTGCAGCCGGTTCTCGGCCTGAGGGAAGACCCGCGCGGCGGGGCTGTCGATGACCGCGGCGGCCACTTCCTCGCCACGATGCGCGGGGAGGCAGTGCAGGAAGATGGCGTGCCGCGCCGCGTGCCCGAAGAGGCCGCCGTCCACCTGATAGGGACGAAAGACCTTCGCCCGCGCCTCCGCCTCCTCCTCCTGGCCCATCGACGCCCACACGTCGGTATAGACCGCGTCGGCGCCCGCAACCGCCGCCTGCGGATCGTGGGTCACCAGCACGCTCCCCCCGGTCCCGGCCGCGGCGCGGCGGGCGCGATCCACCTCGGCCGGCGCCGGCTCGTATCCCGGCGGGGTCGCGATCCGCACGTGGACCCCCAGCTTCGAGCCGCCGTGGAGCAGCGAGTGGGCCACGTTGTTGCCGTCGCCGACGTAGGTGAGCGTGCGCCCCTGCAAGGAGCCGAATTCCTCCCGCATCGTCAGGTAGTCGGCAAGCGCCTGGCAGGGGTGGAAGCGATCCGACAGGCCGTTGATCACCGGCACCGACGCGAAGGTGGCGAGATCCTCGACGGTCTGGTGACGGAAGGTGCGGGCCATGATCGCCGAGACCATCCGTTCGAGGTTGCGGGCCACGTCGGGAACGCTCTCGCGCTCCCCGAGCCGGATGTCGGCTGGCGCCAGGTAGAGTGCGTGCCCGCCCAGCTCGAACATCCCCGCCTCGAACGTCACGCGCGTGCGCAGGCTGGGCTTCTCGAAGATCATCGCGAGCGTCCGCCCCTGGAGGGCGCTGCGGTAGCGGGCGCGATCGGCCTTCACCGACCCGGCGAGCGCCAGCAGCCCCTCCACCTCGGCCGGGGTGCAGTCCGCGAGGGTCAGCAGATCTTTACCGCGCATGTCTCCCCTTTCGGACCCGGCGACGGGATGGCCCGTCCGCCGGATCGACAACGACCCGGGTGCCGGCACGGCCACGCAGCGCGGCGTGCAGGAGATCGGGCCGAGTGATGAGCGCCTCCCCACCGCTGCGCTCCACGAAGGAGGCGGCGGTCTCGACCTTCGGGCCCATGCTGCCCGGCGGAAAATGCCCGGCAGCGAGGAAGCGGCGCGCGTCCGCCACCGTCAGCCGCGGCAGCGGGCGCTGGTGCTTGCGGCCGTAGTACAGGTAAACCTGATCCACGTCGGTGAGGATCGCCAGCCGTTCGGCCCCCAGATCGCGCGCCAGGAGCCCCGCGGCGTAGTCCTTGTCGATGACCGCCTCGACCCCGCTGAGCTGCCGGCGCCCCCCCTCCACCACCGGGATCCCGCCGCCGCCGGCGGCGATCACGAGGTTGCCATCCTCGAGGAGCCGCCGGATCGCTTCCAGCTCCAGGATCTCGACCGGACGCGGCGAGGCGACGACCTGGCGAAACCCGCGCCCCGCATCCTCGACGACCGCCCCCTTGCGCTCCCGCCGCATCAGCCCCGCTCGATAGCGGCTGAGGAAGGGGCCGATCGGCTTGGTAGCCAACCCGAAGGCGGGATCGTCGGAGTCGACCCGGGCGTGCGTCAGTACCGTCACCACGGCCCGTTCCAGCTTCACCGCGCGCAGCCGGTTCAACAGCGCAATCTCGAGCAGCGCGCCGATCTCCCCCTGGGATTGCGCCACGCACATGTCGAGCGTGACGGGAGGGACCTTCGTGATCGACTCCTCCACCCGCAGCAGCAGGTTCCCCACCTGGGGCCCGTTGCCGTGCACCAGGACCATCTGCCAGCGGCGCACCAGCGGCACCAGCGCCCGCGCCAGCCGCGCCGCGTTGCGCTGCTGCTCGCGCAGCGTGCCGTCCTCGCCGTGACGGATGAGGGCGTTGCCTCCGAAGGCCACCACCACGCGGCGACTCACCGGGAGTGCACACTACGCCGGAGCAAGGTTGACATCGGGCGCTCTACCGGAATCGCGCCAGCACCGAGGGGAGGTCCGGCGTCCCGCGCTCCTGCAGCTCGTAGCGCACCCTTAACGCCGGCTTGTCGATCTGGATGAGGCGCCTCAGGTCGATCGGGGTGCCTATCAGCACCAGGTCACAGGGAGTGCGGCGGATGGTCTCCTCGAGGTCGCGCACCTGGCGCTCGCCGTACCCTACGGCGGGGAGCAACGCCCCCACGCGCGGGTAGTGATCGAAGGTGTCGCGAATGGTGCCGACCGCGTACGGCCGGGGGTCGACGAGCTCCGCCGCTCCGAGCGCCTCCGCCGCCTTCACCGCGGCGCCGTACTGCATCTCCCCGTGAGTGAGCGTCGGGCCGTCCTCGACGGCGAGCACCCGCGCGCCGCGGATGCGCTCCGGCTGCTCCACGCTGATCGGGGAATCCGCCTGGATCACCGTCGCCTTGGGATTCAGGCGGCGCGCGCTCGCGAGCACCGCAGCGATCCCCTCCGGGGTCGCCGTGTCCATCTTGTTCACGATCACCACGTGGGCGCGCCGCAGGTTGATCTCCCCCGGGTAGTAGCTCGACTCGTGGCCCGGACGGTGGGGATCGACCAGCACGATCTCGAGGTCTGAGCGAAAGAACGGCGTGTCGTTGTTGCCGCCATCCCACACCAGCACGTCGGCCTCCTCCTGCGCCTGTTCGAGGATCGCCTGATAGTCGACTCCGGCGTAGACCGTGATCCCGCGCTGCAGGTGCGGCTCGTACTCCTCGCGCTCCTCGATGGTGCACGCGTGCACCTCCAGATCCTCCAGCGTCGCGAAACGCTGCACGCGCTGGCGCTCGAGATCCCCGTACGGCATCGGGTGCCGCACGGCCACGACCCGCTTCCCCATCTCCTGGAGCACGCCGCACACGCGCCGCGTCGTCTGGCTCTTTCCGGAGCCGGTGCGAATCGCGCAGACCGAGACGACGGGGACCTTGGCGGGGAGCATCGTCGAGGCCGCCGAGAGGAGCGTGAAGTCGGCGCCAGCCGCCTGGATGCGACTCGCCAGGGACATCACGGTCCCGTAGGAGACGTCGGAGTACGAGAAGATTGCCTCGTCCACCCGCAGTCTTCGGACCAGGTCCTCGGCCTCCGACTCCTCGAAGATCGGGATCCCATTCGGGTAGAGCGGCCCGGCAAGAGCAGGCGGGTAGCGCCGCCCGGCGATGTTGGGGATCTGCGTCGCGGTGAATCCGACGACCTCGACCGAGGAGAGGGAGCGGTAGCGCACGTTGAAGTTATGGAAGTCGCGTCCGGCGGCTCCGAGGATGAGGACTCGCTGCGGCATGGAAACCCCTTGGCGCCACGCGGGGCGGGGATAGACGGTACCGAGGTCGGGAGCGACCACCGGGGACGGCCGCGCCCGGTCGCTCGAGTCGCGAAGAGCTTCTGGCGGCGGCAGGGCGCCACGGCCGGTCGGCGCCGACCCGCAGGCCCCGCGTAAGGCGCGGAAACGACGGGAATTATAGCACCGGCAACAGGATCGTCAAGGCGACGCCGCGCTCGTGTCGGCCCCCTCGATCCGCAGATCGCGAAGGCGTGCCGCCAGGGTCCGCACCGAGATCTGGAGGGCCTCCGCGGCCCGGCCGCGATCTCCGCCAGCCTGGCGGAGGACATCCTGGATCCGGAGGCGCTCCGCCGCGGTCGCCGCGCGAGCCGCCACCTCGGCGAGCGTTCCCCCCTGCGATACCAGCTCCCGCAGACTCGGGTCCTCCTCGCCCGCCAGCGGGGCAAGCTGGAGATGCTCCCTCCCGATGGTGCCGGCCTCACAGAGAATCGCGGCACGCTCGATCGCGTTCCGCAGTTCGCGGACATTACCGGGCCACGAGTAGCTCAGCAGGGCGGCCATCGCCTCCGCGCTCAGCGTCAGCGGCCCGCGATGCAGGTCGCGGGAAACGCGCTCCAGGAAGCGCGTCGCGAGCAGAGGGATGTCCTCCCGTCGCTCGCGCAGCGGCGGGACCGTGAGCGGGAACACCGACAGCCGGAAGAACAGATCGCGGCGGAACTCGCCGCGGAGCGAGGCCGCCTCGAGGTCACGATTGCTGGCCGCGACCACACGCACGTCCGCGTCGAGCGTGGCGTTGCCGCCCACCCGCTCGAAACAGCGCTCCTGCAGCACGCGCAGCAGCTTCCCCTGCATGGCCAGCGGTAGCTCGCCGATCTCGTCGAGGAAGACCGTGCCGCCCGCCGCGAGCTCGAGCTTGCCGAGGCGCGCCTGATCGGCGCCGGTATACGCGCCGCGCTCATGGCCGAACAGCTCGTTCTCGAGCAACGCCTCGGGGATGGCCGCGCAGTTGAGAGGCACGAACGGCGCGGCGCGCCTGGGGCTCAGCTCGTGGAGCGCGCGCGCGAACAGCTCCTTCCCCGTCCCGCTCTCTCCCAGCAGCAGGACGGTCGCCTCGGTGCCGGCTACCTTCTGCAGCTTCTGGCCCGCCTCGCGAATGGCCGCGCTCTCCCCGATGATCTCGGGCAGACCCAGGCGCTCCGCGAAGGCCTCCTTCAGCAGCAGGTTCTCGAGCCGGAGCCGGCGCTGCACGAGCGCTCGCTCCACCAGAATGAGGAGATGGTCGGTGTCCACCGGCTTGGGGAGGAAGTCGAACGCTCCGGCCTTCATGGCGCGGACCGCGTCCTCGATCGTTCCGTAGGCGGTCATCAACACGACGGGAACCGAGGGGTCGGCGTCGAGCGCCGCGCGCAGCACCTCGAACCCATCGGCGCCCGGCAGCTTCAGGTCGCAGAGCACGGCGAGGTAGCGTCGCTGGGCCAGGCGCGCCACGGCCTCGGTTCCCGTGGCGGACTCATCGACGCGATAACCTGCGCCGACCAGCGTCTTGCACAGCATGGCGCGCAGGCTGGCCTTGTCCTCGACGACGAGCAGATCGTGCACGCGACCCTCCGCCGGCGAGGATAGGTGCGGCGAGGCCCGTCGTCAATCCTCGCCGCGCGCCTCGAGCATCGCGCGCACCCTCAGGAGGCGCGTCTCCGTCTGGGCCGTGCGGGTTCGCGTCGATTGATACTGCTGGCCGGCGCCCTCCGCCGGGTTGGTGAGCGCCTCCCCCGCGGGAGGTGCCGGGGGTGGGAGGAGCGGGTTCTTGAGCCACTGCTCCTTCGCGCGCAGATACTGGAGCAGGCTCTCGAGCTCCGTCTCACGGGCGCGCAGCTCCGCGGTGGGTACCGCCTCGAGGCGGTCCTCGGGAGGGATCGCCTCAGCCGCCGCGGCCTGAGTCTCCGGTTCCATCTCCGCTGGAGGGGGAGGGAGCTCCTCGGCTGGTGCGGCCGGAGTCAGCGGTTCATTCACTCGGGCCGGTGGGGTGCGTGGCGCCGCGCGGAGCGGAGTCCGCGCCCCCCCCGGTTGCTCGTACCGCTTGAGATCGGCGTTCGTGTACACCCGCACGGGAACGGCCGGCGCCGTCTGGGTCTGCGCCTTCGGCAACGGTTCCGCGGCGTATGCGCCTGAGGCCAGCGCCAGCCCGACCAGGGCGACGAGCGCCAGCTCCGGGCAGCGAGCCGCAACTCCGCGTCGCCCCCCAGGCATCGACTGGTGGCCCGGCCGGCGCAGGTTCCCTCGGCAGCGCAGCATCGGCTAGTAGTCGGTCTTCCAGGCGCTGATGATCGTGAGCGGGAGCTCGAGCTCCGGCGGGGGCCATTCCCCCTTCACGAGCCGCTCGTCGAAGTAGAACGTCGGGTTACCGGCGCCGCCCGGGCCGAGGAACGCCTCGCCGACGCCCCCCTGGGTCACGACGCTGCCGAAGTAGATCCCGTTCCCCTGCGCCGAGAACTCGCCGGAGTTGTAGAGCACGCCGTACATGTTCACCTCGGCCTGCACCGGCAGCCCGTCGGCGTCGCGGGCGTTCGTGGTGGTGCGCGTCGCGGTGATCCCGCCCGCCGTCACCGTCGCGGTGTCGATGCCGGGGACCGTCTTCACTTGCATCGTGGGAGGCGTTCCGCCACCTCCCATCGCGGTGCCGTACTCGATGTTCACCCACGGTTCCGCGTCGTAGACCCCGTCGGTGCCGCCGTTCGCCACCGGGATCGAGTCGGTGAACGTCTCCCCGACGTCCCAGATTCCGTTGGCGTTGGCGTCGGTGAACGGTTCCCGGTTGTAGGTCCTGGTGTAGCCGGCGCCGCCCGCGAGCAGGTCGGCGTACGGCTCCCCGGGGGCCAGGATCGGGATGTCCACACCGCTGACGCCGGTGGTCCGGAAGTTCTGCGCGTTGGCGTAGATGAACCCCTCGGTGTACCAGCCGCCGTTGAGGGTGATAGCGGGGGTCAGGTTGGTGCCGTCCGGCGCTCGGCCGTTCGCGGTGTCGAAGAAGAAGAGGCCCGCTTTGTTGTGCACCCAGGTCTGGAACTCCTGCGCCACGCCGACCCCGTTCTGCTTGAACGTCGTCCCGCCGGCGGGTGTCAGGTAATGCACATTCCCGCCGCCGTCCCTCGCCACCTGCTTCCACAGATCGTAGGGGAACTCGGGGCAGCCGACCGCCGTGTCCCGCTGGATCAGGTTGGAGTGGTCCCGGTCGGGGTCGTAGGTGCCGGCGTTGTACGGCCAGGCCTGCTGGTTGGTGGTCGGCGCCCCGATGTAGTCCCCCAGCGCCCTGACGTATAGCCAGGGATCCTCGATCGGCGTGCCGGCGCCGCCGCCATGCGCGGTCATGTAGGTGGGGAGATCGACGTAGGTGGACGGATCGGCGAGCGGGATGGCGCTGTCCCACTTGGTGTCGAGCGCCGAGACGTTCAGATCGACGTCGGTCTGCGCCGTGACGGTTCCCCAGTGCCCCTCGAAACTCCCGGTGATCGTGAGCCCCAGGCACGACTCCAGCGGGCCGCCGGGCCCCGGGTACGGCGCCTCGTTCAGCACCATCTTCACCACGCGCTCGGCAATCTTCTCCTCGCCGCCGCCGGCGGCGGGGCGGAACTTCGCGGCGGTCACCTTCACTGTGCCCACGCCGTAGCGCTCGAACACCGTGCCGATCTTGACGTACGGCGGCTCGTAGATGTCGATGCGGGTGATGCGTCCGCTCTGCGCGCTGTCGCTGAACAGCGCCGCGTTGATCGCCGTGAGGAATCCTCGCACCGTCGCCGAGGCCGACGCCTCGCTGATCACGAGATCCGGCCCCGCCTCGGTCCCCATCAGGGTGACCGTCGTGGTGCTGCGGTACGGCTTCTGCAGCAACGGCAGCGCGTGGTTCGGGTCGGTGTCGCTGGAAGGGGACGAGCCGGTGGTCAACCCCTGCTTGTAGTAGACCCAGCCGACTCCTGCCGACCCGACCGGCGCGGTATTCGGGTCGCCGTCCGCGTTGATCAGCCGCTGCGCCGTGTCGAAGTACTGCTTCTTGCGAATATCGTAGGTGTTCAGGAAGCGCTCGCTCGGCGCCGCGATGGTGCCGGTGATCGGGTGGTCGAACCAGTACTTCACCATGCGCGCGCCCGCCTCGGCCACCCCCAGCACCTGGGTCCGGTCGCGCTCGTTCGCGGCGATCTGGTTCTCGGTGTCGGCCTGGAACAGGTAGGTGATTCCGA
>Ga0137429_1000456_pt1 | contig 16374 bp, 17 predicted proteins | sample EasRivERMZT736_2_FD_102304 | JGI IMG/M metagenome (GOLD analysis project Ga0137429, IMG submission 102304) | Soil microbial communities from meander-bound floodplain in the East River, Colorado, USA - East River MetaG ERMZT736_2 | ecosystem: Environmental > Terrestrial > Soil > Floodplain ...
ACCGAGGGGTTCGTGACCTATGGCGGGCTCGCGGGCCGCGATCTGGAAGCGATGGCCCAGGGATTCGAAGAGGTCGTCCACGAGGACTATCTTGCGTACCGCATCCGAAGCGTGGAATACCTCGGCGAAAAGCTCCTGAGCGCGGGCATACCCATCGTGGAGCCGCCCGGCGGACACGCGATCTACATAGACGCCGCGGCCTTTTGTCCGCACATCGCCGTGGAAAACTTTCCGGGTCAGGCGGTGGTTTGCGGACTTTACCGTACCGCAGGCATTCGGGCCGTTGAAATCGGATCGGTCATGTTCGGCGCGGGTGATGCCCGACCCCATCACCATTACCAGCACGCATCCGGCAAGCGGCTCGAACTCTTGCGTCTGGCCATTCCGCGCCGCGTCTACACCCAAAGTCATATCGACTATGTAGTCGAAGCTGCGACCGATTTGTACCAGCGTCGAGGCGAGCTACGCGGGCTGCGAATCATCCATGAACCGCCCGTACTGAGGCACTTCACGGTCCGCTTCGAAGAACTTCTCTGATTCACCCCGAGGCCAACCTCCTCCCTAGGTCCATCGCGTCAAGGAGTCGGCGGAGGGCGTCAAGGTATCGTGCCAGCGCCCTGCGCCCGTGCGGCGTCAAGCGATACGTGGTTTGTGGTCGCCTCCGAACAAAGGCCTTGCTGCTGACGATATAGCCCTGGTTTTCGAGCGTCTGCAAATGCATCCCCAGGGCCCCGTCGGATGCCTTGAGACGCTTTCTGAGTGAAGTGAAGTTGTGCGGCCCGTCCATCTGCAATGCCGTGAGGACCCCCAATCGAACGGGACCATGCACGGTCGTGTCCAGTTCGTTGAAGTCAATCGGAGACATGGTCGGCCGCTACGCCCTTAAGACAGTGCGCCGTGATCGCCGCTGTGGCCAGGCCGCACACCATGAAGGTCGCTCCCAACACGACCCAGGGCGAAATCGAACAGAACGGTATGACCAGACCGCACACCATGAGGGGCACGGCGACTCCCAGGTCGGGGAGGCGATTGCGGTCCCGTAGAACCGGGATGAGCAGTGCGAGTCCGAGCACGAAGAACGCCGCGCTGCCCGCGATGGTCGTAGAGATGCCCAGCTTCGCGGCCCAGAGACGGTAAACGAGCGCGAGTGCACCGACCACGAACATGCCGACGATTTCCGACGTGTACTCTCGACGCCGTGCGGGCGAGCGTCCCGAACCGCGACGGTACTTCGTCCGCATCCATGAGACGTAGCCTACACAAACCAGGATGAGAGGGACGGTTCCCCAATGCGCCGGCCAGCCGGTCGGCAACAAAGCCCAGACCAGCGCCACTGCACCACTTGCGGCCACCGCAAGATGCGCCCATATCTCTTCGCGGCCGAAAGGGGGCTCCAAACCGGCGGCCTGTCGAAGCGTTCCCAAATCCGCCTTCAGCCGCTCGAGGTCCCCATCGTTCGGACGCGATTCCTCGTGAGTCGTCGGTTGCATGGTTTTTTACTCCTGAAAATTTATTACTCTGTATATTAGAGTATACACGATGCAGTAGGTCCGGTCAAACAAGCAATGGCCGCTTCGTAATGCACGTCGCGTGGAAAACTGTCCTAGTGGGGTAAAAGACCCGCCCACGGCCCCACAGTGCGTTTGAGACCCCCATTCGCCGGGCAGCGAGCGTCGCTCCCGGACCGCATGGAGTGCGTTCCCCAGCGAGTTCCAGTCGGTCTGGCGCAGGCAGGGATAGCGGAAATACGGTCTCACTTTGCGCGTAAACGATTATGTTCTTTTTTCGGTAGACGCGCGGATTGCTCCGGTCACTATTCACTTGGAAAGCCCAACCACCCGCGGAGAGCGAGCGGTGATCGTATCGGACAGTACTCTGGTGAATGGCGTGCTGAGCGGGGACCGCGAGGCGTTCGCGGAATTGTACAACCGGCACGCGCGATTGATCCGCGCCGTCTGTTACGACGCGACTCACAACCTCACCTGGGCGGCGGATCTGACCCAGGAGGTATTCCTCCGGGCGTTCCGGGGCATAAGCGATCTGCGCGATCCGGCGCGATTCGCGCCCTGGCTGGTAGGAATCGCACGTCAGGTTGGCCGTGAGTGGCGAAGGGCGCAACGGCGACAGCGTCGAACGATCGCGGGACTTCAACAGGAGCCCCAGCCGACTGCAGTGGAGGAGGCATCCCGTGACGCCGACGGCGTGCACGTGTTGCGTGAGGCGATCACTCGGCTTCCGGAGAAAGAGCGCCTTGCTCTGCACGTCTTTTACCTCTTGCAGATGGACGCCGAGCAGGCGAGGGGGATATTGGAACTGTCGCGATCCGGTTTCTATCGCGTTCTTTCGCGCGTGCGGCGACGGCTGCGACGCGCGCTTTCAAAGGTTGAGGTGCACCCATGAACGGTTCGGACCATGAACAGTTGGATTGGCTCGATGCGGCGACACCGGCCGGCCGGCGGGAACATGCCGCGTTGATCCGAATGTACGAAGTGTTTGACCAGGATCACGATCGGCTGTGCGCGGAACTGATGGCCGCGCTGCCGGCGGAAACTCCGCGGCGCGCGCCCCAGGCGACGCTCACATGGCCGAAGATAGGAGAGTTTGTCATGAATCGAGTATTTACACGAAGGGGAATCACCCTGTTAGCGCCTGCGGCTTGTGTGGCGCTGGCCGCGGCCGTGTTTTTCATGCGGGAGGGCAATCTGGCGTTTGCCGATGTCGTCCAGCGGCTCAACGCGGTGGAAAGCGTTGTCTGCCGCGTGCGCACTTCCATCATGGGCAGCGCGCCGTCGCAAAGCGAGGGAACCCTGTACTTTTCCGCCAAGCACGGCGTTCGCTACGATATCAGATCGGAGGGTGCGTCCGGGTTTACGTTCTATCGTCCCAGCGAAGGGCCTGCCGTCGTCGTCAATCCGGAAATGAAAACGCGCATCACGATGACGCGCGCGGACACGCCGGATCCCGCCTTGGCGCACAAAACGCCGGATGAATGGATCCGAAGGCTGCTGCGCATGACCGACGAGCCGGACCGCAGGCTCGGTCGCCAGAGGATCGATGGACGGGTAGCTGAGGGCTTCGAACTCAGTGGCACCAAGCTCGGACAACAGGATTCGAGACTCGAAGGCACGTCCTTTGCGTCCTCGGCGCAAGTTTGGGTGGATGTGGAGACGGAATTGCCGATTCGCTTCGTCGTTCATGGCTCGATCGCCGAGTCCGATGCGGAACTGAGCATCGTTCACGATCAATTCCGCTGGGACGAACCCGTGGATGCCGCGAAGTTCCATCCGCCCCCTGTTGACGGCGAGTTTGACGTGAGCGTGCGTATTCCGCCAAGCACGGAAGAGGCGCTGATCGCCGGGCTTCGTCTCTACGCCGACACGGTGGGTGAATACCCCTCGGTGCTCGAAGCGGCCACGATGACGGGTCGGGTGATGGGTACGCTCGTCGTCAAAAGCGGCGTGGCGCGCAGTCCTCAGGACCCGGAGTTCAAGAGAATCACCCAGGAGGTTCTTGTGATTCATGCGGGCTGCGAGTTTTACCGCAAGCTCGAGCGCGAGGGCCGGCAGCCCGAGTACTTCGGCGTAGACGTGAAACCGGGGGACGCGGCGGCAACCCTAGTTCGTTGGACGCTCGAGAACGGCCGAACCCGAATCCTGTTTGGGGATTTGAGAACCGAAACGCGGAACTGACGTTCGGCCGCTGAGGAATCGACTTCGCCCGGTCCCGTATCGCCAATTGTCTATGGCGACGGGGCCGGGCACCCTATTGCTCCCCCATTTCAACGCGCATTCACTATCTCAACGAAACAAGGTAAAGCCATGTTGAATTTCATGGGTTAAGACCGTCGCGGCGCACTAATCCGGGTACCTCTTTGAATGAATGCCCTCCGACCGACAATTTCGTGCTTCACATGGACGGAGAATGTGGTATATTGTAGGTGCGTACCTACATAACGATTGGATGGTTGTTAGCCATGCCCAGACCCAGTCATGCCGATGAACGACGCAGGCAGCTCCTGCCCGTCGTTGCGAGCACCTTCGCCGAACTCGGCTATCGCCGGACGACCACCGCCGTGCTGGCCAAGCGCTGCAAGGTGCGCGAGAACATTCTGTATCGCTTGTGGCGGGACAAGAAAGCGATGTTCGTAGCTTCGATCGAGTTCGTTTATGCACTCTCCGCCGAGACTTGGCAGCGACTGCTCGCGGAGCGCGGCGACGGCGGCCCCCCCGCGGAGCGGTTGCTTCAGTACGAATCCGAGCATCATGGCGAATCCGGGCTGCAGCGCCTGGTTTTCGCTGGCCTTTGCGAGACCAACGACCCGGTCATTCGTCAGGCGCTACGCACCATGTATCGCCGATTCCATCGGTTCATCGGCGAGCAGATCGCGGCCTACCGCGACGACCGTCGGCCGCCGAAACCGGACGTGGTGCTGTCCGCCTGGGCGGTCATCGGTCTGGGTACTCTTACCAGCATCGTTCAGGAACTGAAACTGCTCAAGGCGAGTGAGCGAAAGCGGTTCATGGCCGAGGTAGGGAATTTGCTCATGGAAGGAAGGCCCGCGATGTAGCGGGTCTTTTTTTTTGAGGATAGTGTAAGCGTGTACTTACACACAACCTAGTTCGAAAGGGAGTAACGACATGGAAAGATGTTCAAACAACAAACCGCGCATGGGGACGATTGCGACGCTATGCGTCGCAGCCTTCATCGGAACGGTCTGCTCGCTGAGGGCAGGCGAACAAGCCGCACCTACCGGACAAGGCCGGCTTTTCGACCAGCTTAAATCCGCCGGCTTGGACGCTTCATTGACTGTCCTGCCGGTAGGGCTTGGGAGCAGACCGTCGCCGCAGGTCGGAGAGGTCGTGGGCATGTTGTTGGAGCGAGCCGGCATGAAAAACCTCGAAATCGGCGCCGCCGAGTTCCGCGCGCCCGAAAAAGCCGATCTGTCTCAGACCGCTGCGGCGTTTGGTGAGTTTGTACGGGCTAACCCCCCGGCGACGGATTACGCACTGTACGCCGATTTCCTTGGCACCCCAGGAAAGGGCTTCACCGAGGTACGCGGCGTGATCGTGAATAAACAGGGCGAAGTTGCCTGGCAGGATCGGCAGACGGCGGAGGATGCGGACTTCAAGCGGCTCAAACCCGGCGAGCCGATGACCTGCTGCCTGTTGCTCGTTGAGCGTTTGCGCCCGGTGCTGAATCTCGGCGATCCCAACCGCGAGGACGCTCCGCAGGGTAAGCTTGCCCAACGATGGGAACAGAAAACCGGCACACCGGACGAGGCCGAGCAGAAGGCGATGAAAGAGCGTCAGCAGGCGTTCAAGAAGGCGGCCTCCACGGCGACCATCGTAGTTTACCCCGTTCGTGCCGATGGCAAATCCAACCCCGTGAGCGCAGTCCATTTGGCCAAACTGCTGAACGACGCACGGCTAATCAAGGCTATCGCGGCGTCCGATGGCCCACAGCTCGACATCAAGGGCAACATGAACGAACAGAAAATGTTGTGGGACATGGCTCGTGCCTTCCACGAGCACGTGCAGGCGCACCCGCCGGAGGCGGATTACGCGCTCTTCGCCGACTACATGATGATGGACAAGAACGCAGTTGGTACGGTGCACTTTGCAGTGTGCGACCGAACAGGCCAGTTGGTGATCGTAGACTACCAGAACGACCATCACACTGACTTCAACGCGATCAAGCCAAAATCGGCCGAGGACTGCAACCGACTGGTGTCGAAGCGATTGGAAGGATACTGCAAGTAAATGGCTGTGAGGCGGCTGGTCTAACCGCCCGCCCCGCTTCTTAACCGCTTGTTTTTTTGTTGACCTTTTATGTAAGCAAAAGCTTACTATTGCACACAAAACAGGGGTCGAACGATGAAACTACAAATTCGCAACCGATCTCTCACCGCTCTCGGCGTCCTCGTAGTCTCGGTTACTGCTGCGGTGGGAGGATGTCTCGCGATCGACAAGACCGCCGAAAAAGCCTATTTTCCGAAGCTCGAAAAGACCCGCGAAGCCTTCCTGGCTAGCATTGGAAAAACGTCGATCACCGTCTTTCCCGTCGCGGTCCGCAGATCGACGATCACCTACGACGACAACGCGTCGGTGACAATGGCCGAGTTCCTAAACACCTCTGGACTGGCTGATGCGACGGCCTCCGACCGCCACGTACCGATCACGGGGCCGTGGCGAATGAACCAGGCCAGGATGTGGCGAGAATCGGCGAAAGAGTTCGGAGAGTATGTACGGACGAACCCGATCGGCACGCGCTACGGATTACTGCCCGAGTATTTGGGAGGCAAGACTGAGGCGGTGGGCATCCATGCCTACATTGTGGACGCCGAGGGCACGGTCGCGTTTCAGATTCTGTTGAACTCGCACTGGGAGGAATTCTCAAGGGCGAAACCGAAGACCGAGGACGAGTGCACCGCCGTGCTCATTGACGTGCTGCGCGATCGCCTGAAGCCTCATGCGAGTCAAAAACCCTGAAGTCTGCGACGCAACAGACGCAACTGGTTGGTTTTTTATCCTCCCGCGGGCTTTTGGGAGAAGTCGACTTTCGGAGCGGTTTTGGACGCTTCGGGAACTTCGAAGTACTCGGCCTGGCTCACGCTCGCCAACGAGGCATAAAGCTTGCCGAGGACGCCGCGAGCGAAAGTGTTGAGGGCCTTGACCTTTTCGTTGTAGCGCTGCCGCTCGACGGCCAGGCGATTCTCCGTTCCTTCGAGCGAGTCCTGCAATTTCAGGAAGGACTCGTTCGATTTCAGGTCGGGGTATGTTTCTCGGAGCACCAACAGACGCGACAGGGCCGACTCCACCATTCCGGCGGCCTGAGCCTTGTCGGCGACGGTCTTGCCCTGGAAATACGCCTCGCGAGCCTTGGCCACACCCAGGAAAATATCTTTTTCCTGGGCGGCGAAGCCCTTGACCGTTTCGACCAGGTTGGGAATCAATTCGAAGCGCCGTTGCAGTTGATTGTCGACCTGAGCCCAGGCGCTTTTCACTTCTTCATCGAGTCCGACTGCGCGGTTGTAGCCGCTATAGAAACAACCGCCGATGACCACGACGCCGCCGAGCACGGCGACCAGAATGACTCCCACAACTTTCGTGAAGTTCATGGATGTTCCTCGCTGTACCGCCAACTTCGCCCCGCAGTTGGGGCAGAAGTCCGCGTTTCGCTGCATGCCCGTCCCGCACGACGGGCACTTGTTACCAACTTCCACCGGCACCACCTCCGCCAAATCGCCCACCGCCGCCAAACGAACCGCCGAACCCGCCTCCAGACCGTCCGCCGAAACCGCCGCCGCCCCAGCCCGATCGTCGACCGCCGCTCATCATACTGTTGATGATCGATCCCCAGAACAAGCCCCGTGCCAACCCCCCGCCGCCCCAGCGGCCATAGTGGCGTCTCCGCCGCGACATCGAGGACACGACGATGATGAGCACGATAATCGGCACCAGACCTGCCCCGCAAAACGCTGTTCGGGGTGCGGCGCGAGTTTCGCGGTGGCGATAATCGGGAATGCCCGTCAGAGTTACATTCGCGGAGTCGGCGACCTTATTCGCGACGGACACAACCCCTTGATACAATCCATCCGAAAATCGGCCTTGCTTGAAATGGGGAACGAAGGTCTGGCGACGCAATGAACCGCACCACGAATCCGGCAAAACGCTCTCCAGTCCGTAGCCAACGTGAATGCGATCCCCTCGCTCCTTCACCGCTACGGCAATCAAGACGCCGTTGTCGCGGCCCGAGCGGCCCAGCTTCCACAGTTCGGCGTGGCGTTGGACGAAGGTGAATAAGTCTTCGCCGTCGGTCGTGGGCACGGTGAGTACCTTGACCTGCGCGGTCGTCTTCTGTTCCAGCTCGCGAAGCCAACCTTCGAATTGCCGCTCGACGCCGTCGTCGATGATCCCGGCGCGGTCGACGACGTAGGTTCCGGGATCTTGGACGGTTACCGCCGCAAGTGCTGAACGAGCGGAAGCCGCCGCGGTTAACGCGGTAATCCCAAAGAGTGCGCCCCTACCAGGCATTGATGATCTCCCCGAGTGCTTCGACGTCATGGTAGAGACGATCAAAATCTCCCCAGCCCGCGGGCATGGCCGTATGTACCGCCGTCCTAAGACCAGGTAGCTTTCGGGTCGTCAACGTCTCGACCTGCCCGACCACCTCAATCGCATCCTTGAACTCCGCGTGACCTTTCAGCCAGAGCAGTCCGCGTAGCGTCCGCACCAAGTCGTCCGCGGCGTCCTTGCCCATCACGGGAACCAACCGCTCCCGCCCCGCGCTGACGAGAAGCCCTTGGCGCATCCCGATCAAAATGCGTTTCAACTCGCGTTCGCATTGCAGGCGGATGTGGGCGTTGTCGAACGTCAGCTCGCTGAAGTAGTCTTGGCCGAAAAGCGTGGCGTGTTGTTGCTGAATCTCCATGAGTTCGAGCGGGAAGGTGTCGAGCGAGGTGCGGATATGGTCGGGGGTCATGATGAGCGGCGCGACCACACCGGTCTTGCCGAGCTTGGCCCCGCGGTCAGCGAGGCGACGAAGCAGCGGTAGCTCGATCCGCTCGACGATCAGAACGCTGCGAACTGTGTCGCGATCGACGTTGAAGCCGTCGATCAGCACCGCGCCGAACACGGTCAGCGCTTTACCGGAATCGCCGAAAAGCTCTTGAATCAACCGCGCGTACGATCCCACCCGTTCGCGCATCGGCACGACGACGCGATCCATTTCTCGCAGGGGTTCGATCACGGGCAAGCCCTCATGCTGAAGTACTTATTCATTCGATCTTCGCTATTCGACATTTGGCATTGCCATGGCGACCTTCGCGATCCGCGGAGATTCATACGCAACATAGTCCGCATAGTTCATCTGGATCGAAACCGAGTGATCCCCGGCGTTGAAGTTGATGCGCTCGTTGTCCGCCAATCGCTCGTCGCAATACGTCGGTAAACTGAACAGGCTCCCAAACGGCGAGATGGATCCGGGCGTCAAACCAGTCCGCTCCAGCACTTCTTCTTTGGTGGCGAAACGGAGCTTTTTCGTTCCGAGCAACGACCGCAGGGCGTGGCTGTCCAAGGACAAATCGGCGGGTAGGACCACCATGAGAAAGTTCTCGCCGCCCTTGACGATCAGGGCCTTGGCCCCGCTATGCAGCAACACCCCGCGGACCTCGGCCGCTTCAGCACTGGTGTACACCGGGCGATGCTGAGTTTGGGTAAACGAAATCCCCGCTCTGCGCAGGGAATGTTCCAAGCGCGCCACGACGCTTTCGCCGAAGTGGGCGTCGGTCTCATTCATCGCCGCCCGGCTCACGGGAGAGGCTGATGTTCGCCCCACCGCTCAAGGGCGGTTGGGCTGATTGTCGGCTGCCGGTTGCTGTTTTGGCGTTTCGATGTTTGGACGCTTCGTCTGACAGTTCGAAGAGGGACCGCTGGTCCGGACTCTCCTGAGCGGCGCGCACGCGCACGTCGCTGATCTCCTCGATGAACGCATCGACGGTGTTGTACTTGCGATGGACGCTCATGAAACGCACGTAGGCGACGGGATTGAGCCGTCGCAAGTGTACGCCGACGTAGCGTCCGATGTCCTCGGTCTTCACCTCGCGGTCGTGGTTGCTGAAGATATCCTCCTCTACGTGATCGACGAGTTCCTGAAGCTGCTCCTCGCGGATGTCGAGTTTGGAGCAGGCCCGGGCCACGCCGCTGAGGACGTTTTCGCGGTTGTAGGGGACGCGCTGTCCGCCGGCCTTGATCACCGTCAGACGAAGCTCTTCCTCGACGCGCTCTTTGGTGGTGAACCGCCGGTTGCACGAGAGGCAAATACGCCGACGGCGGATCGCGACGCCGCCCTCGCTCAGGCGGGAGTCGATCACTTTGTTGTCAGTTTCCTTGCAGGAAGGGCAGAGCATTTCGTCTACCTTCAAGCCCTCGTATGAACGGGTAGGGGACTTCGCTTCCTAGGCGGCGAGCCGTCGCCGCCGCGACATCTGGACGATCGTTAGGGTAACGATACTAGATATAGGGTGTCAAATCGAATAGGCTCCGGGGCCTGAAATGCGGAATTCGGAACGCGGAAGGCTGGTACTTTAGCTCAAAGCTCCGCTACTCAGCATTCACTATTCACAATTCCGCATGGGGTAGAAACGAATGTCCAGGCTGATCGACAAGCAATTGGGCGGGATTCGCCTCCTCGGCTTCTCCGTGGCCGGTGAGGAGTCTGTCGTCGTCGCCCCCGAATACAACATCTGTTTCGACGTCGGACGGGCCCCGCGCGAGGTCATCCCCATCGACAATGTGTGTCTCACACACGGGCACATGGATCATGCCGCGGGCGTGGCCTACTACTTCTCGCAGCGCGGGTTCGTGGGGCTTCCGCCTGGCCGCGTGATCGTGCATCGGTGCCTCGCCCAGCCGATCCAGAAGCTGATGGACATTTGGTCGGAAATCGAAGGACACCCAGCGGCCGGTCAGGTACACGGTGTGGAGCACCTCGAGGACGTTGAAATCCGGCGGGGGTTGCTGATCCGTCCATTCACCGTGAACCACTCACGCAGCTCCTTGGGTTACTCGCTCATTGAGCGAAGGCATAAGTTGAAGGCCGAGTTCGCCGGTAAACCCGGGCCGCAACTGGCGGCCCTGAAACGAGACGGCGTGCAGATCGAGGACCACGTCGAAGTCGTGCTGCTCACGTGTACCGGAGACACCGCCATAGGGCGGTTCCTGGAGTTGGATTTCGTACGGCGAAGTCAAGCGTTGTTGGTGGAATGCACCTTCTACGAGGCAGACCATGTATCACGGGCACGAGATGGCCGGCACCTGCATGTGGATGATCTACCCAAGGTGCTTTCCGCCGTTCCGGAGGCCCAGATCATGCTCACCCACGTCACCCATCGCACCGACCTGCGCCTGGCAAAGGGGATCGTCCAGCGCGTCCTCAAGCCTGCGGACCTGGAGCGGGTCTCATTTTTGATGGATCGTCCGGCGCGGGCGATGCCCATCGCGGTGCCGGTTGAACCCCGTCCGAACTGAGCCCACCGCACCACAGGTTTTGACCATTGCACAGCGGGCCGGAACCGCCTAAAGTCGCCCGTTCCAACATAGACTTGGGGACCACAAAGGCATAGGAGACAGGTCATGACCCATCGATGGAAAGTAACGGTATTGGCCGCGACTGCGGGTTTGTTGTTTGCACCGGCGAGCCTGCTCACCGCCGCGGAAAAAGGGGTAAAGCCCCGCGTCGAGAAGCTGGACAACGGCCTCGAGCTGCTTCTCGTCGAGCGGCATGAGCAGCCGATCGTCTCGGGGTGCCTCGCCTTCGACGTCGGCTCGGTGAACGACCCGCGAGGCCAAAGCGGGATCGCCCATCTGTTCGAGCACATGCTCTTCAAAGGCTCCACGATCATCGGGACCATCGACTATCCGGCCGAGAAGATAATCATCGAGGAGCAGGAAAAGCTTCGTGTGAAGATGAACTTTGAGATGGACAAGATGCGGGTGATGAAGCGGCACGGCAAGATCACCGACGTGCTCGACCCCGCGCAATGGACGCCCGAATACACGGCCATGAAAAAGCGCTTTGACGAGATGGTCGAAGCGCAGCGCCCGATGATTAAGAACAACGAGCTGTTCAACCTCTACACCACCAACGGCGGGGCGGGACTCAACGCGGGTACGTCGGAAGACTTCACCATCTACTTCGTGCAGCTTCCCTCCAACAAACTGGAGTTGTTCTTCTGGCTGGAGTCGGACCGCATGGCCAACGGCATCATGCGGGAGTTCTACGTGGAGCGCGACAACGTCCGCGAGGAACGCCGCCTGCGGACCGAAAGCACGCCGACGGGCAAGCTCGACGAGGCCTTCGAGGCCCTATTCTGGCAATCGCATCCCTACGGCGTTCCCGTGCTCGGTTGGGCTTCCGAGGTCGAGTCCATCACTGCCCAGGACGTACGCGATTTCTACAAGATCTATTACGCCCCCAACAACGCCAAATTGGTGCTGGTGGGGGACTTTGATTCCAACAAGGTGGTGGAGCTGGCCAAGCAGTATTTCGGGCGGATTCCCCGCGGCGCCACGCCCCCGTCTCCCATCATTACGGAAGAGCCCAAGCCCATTGCCGAGCGACGCTTGCACGGCGACGCGGATGCCAACCCTCAATTGTCGATGCGCTATCACACGGTGGCCATGGGTCACACCGACGAGGCCGCCCTGGACGTGCTCGCCCAACTTCTCTCCGGCAAGACGGGTCGGCTCTACAAGCGATTGGTGACCAAGGAGGAGGCGGCCATGGGTCAACCCTTCGCCTCGAATGGCTCCCGAAAATACGCCGGTTACTTCGAGATCAATGTGACGGTGAAGGAAGGAAAGACGCCCGAACAGGTCGAGCAGATGGTCCTGGAGGAGATCGACAAGCTCCGCGAGGGGGAGATCAGCGACTACGAGCTTCAAAAGGTGAAAAACCAGGTGCTTGCGTCGTCGGTGCAGCGCTTGCGAAGCAACACCGGTCTGATGTTCCAATTGGCCATCTACGATCTGTGGTATGACTGGAACTACATGAACGAAGCGCCCGAGCGGATGTTGCAGGTCACCGCGGACGACGTCCGGCGAATGGTGAAATCCTATTTTGATCCCAAGACGCGGACGGTGTGTATCTATCGCACCAAGACCGCCGGAACGAAGGATGAGGATCCCGAGTTGGCGGCGGCGCTGGTCGGCGTCCCGGCCGAGCACCAGGGCGCAATCAAGTCGCGGCTTACGCAGATCAAGGAATCCACGGATTTGGAGAAGCTTCAGGCCGGGGTTCAGCAAATGGAGCAGGTCTTGGCCTCGGGACAGGTTCCCGAGGAGCAAAAAGGGTTCGTGAACCTGATACTCAAGGCGATGAAGTCCCGTGTGGCCGAACTTGAGGCCGCAAAAAAGGAGTCCAAGTAACATGCATACCAAGCTCAACATAGTTTGCGGAATCGCCTGCGTAACGGTTGCGGCGTCTCTGGTCCAGGCGGACAAGCCGGTCCCCGCCCATCCCAACGATCTGCAGTATCCCAAGCTGGATTACAAGATCCCGCCCGCAGCGCAGTTCCGGGAGGTCCTTCCCAACGGAATGGTCGTATACATCGCCGAGGATCGGCTCCTGCCGACGTTCGACATGCACATCACCCTTGCCGCGGGCAGTGCCTTCGACCCCAAGGACAAGATCGGGCTGGCGTCGCTGACCGGCGAAGAGATTCGTGACGGCGGCACCCAGGACTTGACGCCGGAAGAGTTGGACGAACGCGTCGAGTTCCTCGCCGCGCAATTGTTCACCGGCATCGGCGAGACCAGCGGTTCCGCCGGGGTGGCGGTCCTCTCCAAGGACATCGACGCGGGGCTGGAACTGTTGATCAGCGTCCTCCGCTATCCGCGCTTCGACGAAACACGATTCCGTCTCGCCAAGGAGCGGCGAATCCAGAACATCAAGCGCCGCAACGACGGCACCGATCAGATCGAACGCTCGGAGTTCAACTTCCTGATGAACGGGGAGGACCATTTCAGCAATTGGTATCCCTCCACCGCGACGCTCAACGCCGTCACCCGTGAGGACATGCTCGCGTTCCACCGCAAGTATATTCACCCCGGCAACATGATCCTCTCTGTGGCCGGCGACTTCGATCGCGCGGAGATGCTCAAGAAGCTGGAGAAGGCCTTCGCCGACTGGCCGGCGGGGGAAAAGTCGCCCAGGACGTTTGCCAAACCCGAGTTTGAACCCAAGCCGGGCGTCTACGTCCTCAACAAGGAGGACGTCAACCAGGGTCGCGTAACCGTGGGCCACCGAGGCGTCATGCGTGGTTCGCCCGATGAGTTCGCCCTGCAAGTGATGAACGGGATCCTGGGCGCTTCGGGGTTTCGGTCGCGCTTGGTCGCCAGGGTGCGATCCGATGAAGGGCTGGCCTACAACACCGGCAGCCAATTCGGCCAGGGCATCTATTGGCCGGGCATCTTCCGGGCTTGGTTCCAGAGCAAGAGCAACTCCTGTGCCTACGCGACGCAGCTCGTGCTCGAGGAGATCGAGCGCATAAAGAAAGAGAAGGTCAGCCAGGACGACGTGGACGACACGGTCAATTTCTACGTGGAGAGCCTCCCGCAGCGGTTCGAATCGAAGATGGCGATCCTTGAGACCTACACCAGCGATGAGTACACGGGGCGCGATCCGAAATACTGGCAGACCTACGTCGAAAACCTCAAGAAAGTTACGCCGGACGACGTGCAGCGCGTGGCCCAGAAGTACCTACATCCCGATCAGCTTGTGATCCTGGCCGTGGGAGATGCGGAAGCGATCGTCACGGGCGGGTATGACAAGGCCAAGGACCTTCACTTTGACGCCTTCGGACCGGTGAAACGCCTCCCGCTGCGCGACCCGGAGACGATGCGTCGCTAATCGATCATCGCCCCTGATTCTTTAGGTAGTTGTGGCCAAGGCAAAGGCATGTGTGGCCCAGCCGCCCCCGGCTGGGCAAAGTTGGTACTGGTAAAGTTTGAAAAAAACGCGCCATAGCGGACGAGCACTTGGCGCGCTACTTCAAGGGGGCAATGTTATTTGCCGCGGGCGCATAGGCCTCGACCCAAGAGTATGCTTTTTTCACCACGCTGCGGTTTGGTCCTCCGCAACATCCTTCTAGCGTTCTCGTCAAACGCTTTGCCCGGAAGGACGTGGTTACCCCGCTAAAGGGGTGTTTACGGGTACTGCCAAAAGTTTGGTCAACGTGGACCTCGCTTTCGCGCACCAATAGGTGCGTGAGGTTATTGTATCAAGTTGCGATGGGATGGCTATAATGCTTGCATGGGCAAGCAACGTAAGAAAACCCGGCGTGACTTCGCCGAGATCGCCAGAGCCGTTGTCGAACAAGCAATCGGCGAGAAGCTCAATGGCGAACCGCTGGACAAGCCCGAAGAACCCACCGAACCGGACACCCGCAACCCCGCTGCCGTGGCACTTAGTAAGCTAGGGGCGAGCAAGGGCGGGAAGGCGAGGGCAAAGGCCCTAAGTCCGAAAAAACGTGTCCAAATTGCCAAAAAGGCCGCCAGGTCTCGCTGGAATAAGCGCAGATGAGCAATTGACAAGACTTAACTCATAGGTTAAGATGCATATAGTCGATGCTCTTTTCGTAGGCTCGGACTTCGTGACGTCGGTGTGGATGTCGAGAGATGCCGACAAGACGCTTAAAAAGTTCCAGAAAAAACACCGTACCGAGATTCCGAAACTTCTAGCCAAAGTGGAGCACTGGGCGGAAGGCGGTTTTGTGAATTTTGAAGGCGGCGAGGGCTATCCAATCAAGCACGAAAGTGATGGCCCTGGGGTTTATAGGCTGGGTCACAAAACACTTTTTCGCCTACTTGGATTTTACGAGAATGATGACAAGGGGTTGTTCATAATTATCGATGCGTTTTTGAAGTCGGGAGAATCGTTGAATTCGAGCGACAAGGATCGCATTCGAGCCGTTGCCAACGTAAAAAAATATCGACAATGGCAGAAAGGCTGACTCCATGAGTGGGAAGCTACAAGATTCTGTGCGGAGTTATCAGGAAACTTCCAAGGGTATTGCACACGAATTTAGATTGAGCGTTGGGGAGGCCATAATTGAGGGTTTAAGAGAACAAGGTTGGAACCAAAAACGCCTTGCGGAGCAGCTAGGAGTCACCGAGCCATTAATCAGTCGGTTTTTGAACGGAGATCACAATTGGACCTCCGAATCGGTTGGAAAAATTGGCCATGCTCTAAAGATTCGATTTAGAGCAAAAACTATGCCATTGCGATCAAGGGCGCTAATGGCCAACACATTGATTGCGAAAAACTCTCCACGTTTCGCACCTGCGGCTATTAGCGGTAACTCCAGCGGATTGGTTTTTAGAATCGGGGATCATATAAGTGGCGAAAAAAACGAAGAAATCAGCATCAACACGAGCGCAACCCCAAACGTCCCAGCCGCAGCGCTTGGATGACTTGCCGCAGCGCGAGCACCTTGTCCCACCTGTTTGGGCGGATCGGATGGAGCTTTCTGTGCGGGGTGACACGGCGCTCGCCACGCTGCGATTCTTGGCCGTAATTCCCAGCCCCCTACCGCAATCGCTCGTGGAAACTGGGCGCATACAATTGAGTCATGCCTTACTAAAAAGCATTGTTGATGTGATATGCAAGGGCATCAATTACTACCCTACAGCGCCTGCACTTGAATCCGAGTCGAAAGCATAGCTCGTAGAGCCGGTTTGTGATGTCCGGCAGAGGCGGGGTGGCACCTATATGAAGCGAGAAGTCAAGACACTCCTCCCGCGGAGCGCGTTTTTTTGTTTGACTTCTCGAGGGGCGCCCCTGGTTCTCTTTCGGAATCCATCCGACACCTAGGTC
>Ga0137429_1000458_pt1 | contig 16325 bp, 10 predicted proteins | sample EasRivERMZT736_2_FD_102304 | JGI IMG/M metagenome (GOLD analysis project Ga0137429, IMG submission 102304) | Soil microbial communities from meander-bound floodplain in the East River, Colorado, USA - East River MetaG ERMZT736_2 | ecosystem: Environmental > Terrestrial > Soil > Floodplain ...
AATCACCAGCACCGAGAAGGCCGCGCGGATCGTCTCGCCCGAGGCCTTGCTGATGTCCAGCTCGAAGTGGCTCACCGCCTCGCGGCGCTCGACCATCCTGGAGAGGATGCAGCGTTCGTCGCAGAAGCGATTCCCGAAGATGTCCCTTCCGCAGAGGATCTCATGGCACGGCTTTCCCAGCACCCGGGCGGGGTCGTACCCCAGCAGGCGTTCGGCCGCCTGGCTCCAGATGACGATGCGCCCCTCCTCGTCGGTGGCGAAGGCGGCATCGGCCGTGCTGGAGACGATCTCGAGAGGGTCGAGGGGTTTCTTGGTGGACATCGTGCGCCTCGATGCGACGCCTGTCGGCCCATTCTATGCTAATTCCCGGGCGATGACGCCCGTCAAGGCCGCCCCTCGCCGGTCCGGACACCTGGGGCCAAGTTGACAGATCGAGGCTTATCGGCCCCATAATCGCCTGGGCCCAGCTTGAACTGCCTATCCCCCGGAGTTGTACGTATTTGCGTGCTACTAGGGGAGCAATCGTGACGCTCGACGCACATCGGCAGATGGGTCAGCAGCGACGCCGATAGCGCTCGCCGATGAGGAGATTGAGTACGTACCCCTAGAGACGGTGAGATCTCTCACCTGTTCTTGGCAGATGTTGTTTCGCGAACGCAGGTTCACGCCCCTGAGACTGGCAACCGACGGTTCCACGCCGGCCGCCGGTGCTGGACTCTCTCCCAACCAGCTGCCCCCGCCCCCAGCGTCCGATGTAGAAAGTCATTGACAATGGCGACTGGTCGCCGGATCATTGATCACCCGCCGCTCCAGAGGAAAGCACAGCATTGACGTTGTTTCTCCGGCCTGGAGGATTCCTGATGCATCCCGCGCCGTCGTTCCGTCTCGCAGCGCCCCTGATCGTTGCCTGCACGCTCGTCGCCTCCATTGGTCTTGCGCCTGCCGCAATGCGAACGCTGACTTTCGGGGAGCGGGTCACCGCCCGGGACGCGATCGGGCGCGTCCACTACTCCCGTCCGGCCGCCCTGCCCATCGCGGTTGACGGATCCAACCTTATCGGAGGCATAACCGGCCGGAAGGCAGCTTGTGGCTCCTATCGTGCAGCCCCACTAGCTGCCGTGACTGATCGGGTGAAAGTCCCGATGGTGGCAGGTTTCCCGTTCGGCCACCTAGCCTGACCCCCAGCGCCACGCGGCGACGCGCGGCGCGAGAAGCGGGGGTGACGAAGTCCTCGGAAGGCGAGGAGGTGCACACGTGACACCTGCCTTGTCGTAGCCAGCCGGGAGGGCAAGGCGAACACACGGGCCGTAGCATGAAGCGAACGGATGCAGCGTCGAGATTTCAGCCCGTCGGGTATTGCTGGCAGAGACGGAGGTCGTGGGTGGCGACTCGCTGATAGGACGAGGAAGCCTGGTACTCCCCCCGCGGGGACAACGGGAGAGCGGGGGGGACCCACCGGCGTAGGGTCGACGGCACGTGTGGAAATCACGGTAGCGAAACGTGGAAGGTCTCGCGGGTCGCCGAGGCGCTCTCGCACAGCGAAGGCATCGCGTCTCAGCCGCCGTGCGGCGAAGTCGCGATGTGCCCGCGAGACTGGCGAATGGGGTCGTAGTAAGCGGAGATGGACCGAGACAACAGAACTCGGACCGGAGCCTAAGGACCCCTGGGGCAGAAGGGGAGACCGACCTGGCCTACCCAACCGCGTGGGCTCAGGATCCCCGCCGCCTGTTGTCCTTACGTGTCTTGCGTCCAAGCAAGGGGACCATCATGAAGACCGTAGGCAGAAACGGACTGTGTGGAGTTGTCGTCATCCTCGCCCTGTCCGTGCCGGCACCGTCGGCGTACGGCGCTCGGCCGCAGCTCGACCGGCAGGAGGACTGCCGCCGGGCGATCGAAGAGGTCTACTGGCGCCATCGCGTGTGGCCCGCCGACAACCCCGCACCGAAGCCCACGCTCGACGAAGCTCTTCCGGAGGTGGAGGTCCGGGCCCGCGTGGAGCGCACGTTCCGGCTCTCGCAGGCGCTGGATGCGTACTGGAAGCGACCGGTCACTCCGGCCCAGCTGCAGCGGGAGCTCGATCGGATGGCGCGCGAGAGCCGCGATCCCGCCCGGTTCCGCGAGCTGCTCGCCGCGGTCGGGAACGATCCCGCCAGGGCGGCCGAGTGTATCGCCCGGCCCGCGCTCGTCGAGCGGGTGGCGCGGCATTACTTCGCGGACGACGAGAGGATCCACGGGGAGAGGAAGGAGTCCCTCCGGCGCGAGCTCGCATCCGTGACGTCCGTCGAGCAGATGCCGGAAATGTCCGGGAGCTACTTCGAGCGGCGCCTCCCGTTGGACGGGCTCGATGACCCCGAGACGACGGGACGGATCGGCGAGCTGCAGGAGTCGGCCGACTCGTTCTTCGTTTCCGCCGTGCTGGAGCGCAGCGCCGAGGGCGTGCGGACGGGTGTCGTCGCGTGGCCGAAGCGGACTCTGGACGAATGGCTGCGCGAGGCGGCGTTCGATTCCCCGCCGGATCCGGCGCCGGTGCAGTTCGCGTACCGTCTGCCGCGAGCCCTCGCCACGGAGGCCGCCACCGCCGGTCCGTACTCCTGGACCCCGACCGCGGCGGTCCCCGAGGGGGCCGTCCTCAACACCGCGATCTGGACCGGGTCCGAGATGATCGTCTGGGGCGGGCAGAACGCGGGGAAGTTCGACTCGGGGTCACGCTACGACCCTGCCACTGACTCTTGGACGACGATTGCGGCTGCCGGTGCTCCATCCCCGCGCAGCCTGCACACCGCAGTCTGGACCGGTAGCGAGATGATCGTTTGGGGCGGATGCGGCCAAGCCCATGGCTTCTGTGAGACGAGCACTGGCGGGCGCTATAACCCGACGAGCGACACGTGGACCCCGACCGGCAATGGCGGAACCGTGCCCGTGGGCCGTCGCAGCCACACGGCGGTCTGGACCGGCACGGCGATGATCGTCTGGGGTGGCTGTGTCACCGGCTCGTTGGGGAATAACCAGTGCGAGGTCGAGCTGGCCGATGGCGGCCGTTACGTCCCTGCCAGCGACACGTGGTCCGCGGTGTCCACGGCCGGCGAGCCGTCGGCTCGCCTGGGTCACACCGCCGTCTGGACCGGCAGCGAAATGGTCGTCTGGGGCGGTGACCCCGGCAGCGTCGTCACGAACACGGGCGGCCGCTACAACCCCGCGACCAACACCTGGGGGAGCGTGACGACGACCGGAGCACCTTCGGCGCGAGCGCTGCACAGCGCTGTGGCCGCGAACGGAGAGATGATCATCTGGGGCGGCTGCAACGGTCTCGTCTGCGGCGGCAGCAACGCGACTACCGATTCCGGCGCGGTCTACGATCCCACTGCCGACCTGTGGTCGACAATGAACGCCGCCGGCGGGCCCGACGCCCGCGCGGCGCACACCGCCGTGTGGACGGGCGGTGAGATGATCGTCTGGGGCGGCCGCGGTGCCGACTACGTGCATCGGAACACCGGCGGCCGCTACAGCCCCGCGTCCGACGCCTGGGTTCCGACGACCACGGCGAACGCGCCCTTGGCCCGTTCGTCACACCGGGCGATCTGGTCCGGCAGCGAGATGATCGTCTGGGGCGGCACGGCGGGCTTCGGGACGACCGTCGGATCGGCGAGCGGTGGCCGCTACAATCCGGCCAGCGACAGCTGGGTTCCAACGAACTCGAGCGACCCGGGAGAGGCCCGCGCTGACAACACCGTGGTCTGGACCGGGAGCGAGATGATCGTCTGGGGGGGAGACGACCGCTTCGGCTCGTTGCTGACCGCCGGAACGGGAGACCGGTACGACCCCGCCACGGGCTCGTGGAGTCCGACGAGCGTCACGAATGCGCCGCAGCTGGCCGAGCGAGCCGCCACCGCGGTGTGGACCGGAAGCGAGATGATCGTCTGGGGCGGCCAGATCGGAACGGAGGTCCTGAACACGGGCGGTCGATACAATCCGACCACGGACACATGGCTGGCGACGAGAGGCGCGGGCGCTCCGCTCCCACGCACCGACCACGTCGCGGTCTGGACCGGAAGCAAGATGATCGTCTGGGGTGGCAACCCCGCGACCGTCTTCGAAACAAACACCGGCGGCCGCTACGACCCGGTGACCGATTCCTGGCAAGCCACGAACACGACGGGTGCTCCGCCGGCGGCCGCCTATGCCGAAGGCGTCTGGACCGGGCAGCACCTGGTCGTCTGGGGCGGTGTCGGGAACTTCGCCGACCTGAACACCGGCGGCCGCTACAACTCCGTGACGAACACGTGGCTTCCGATCACGACGACGGGAGCGCCGCCGGCCCGGCACTTTCAGAGCGCGCACTGGACCGGGTCGAAGCTCCTCGTGTGGGGCGGGATGAGCGGGAACCTGGACAACCCGAACTACATGAACGACGGCGCGCTCTACGACCCAGTGGCGAACACCTGGGCGCCGATCGCCTCGAGCGGGGCGCCCGGCCCGCGCATCTGGCACGGCTCTGCGTGGACCGGCTCCGAGCTGATCGTCTGGGGCGGCTGCACGGGAAGTACGAGCTGCCCGAACAGCATGAACACCGGCGGTCGCTACGATCTCGCGTCAGACGCGTGGGTGGCGACGACGCTCCAATCGGCGCCGAGCGCGCGGAGCAAGCCATCCGCCGTGTGGACCGGGAGCGGCATGATCCTTTGGGGCGGCCTTGCAAGGACCTCCGGGACATACACGACGACGGGCGGTCTCTACCGCCCTGTTGCGCCGCCGCTCGAAGTCGCCCCCCCCGGCTCCTCGGCGCCGCTCCTGTTCGTGAACACCACGACGCTGTCCTGGGAGTCCGCGACGATATCCGGCGTGGTCACCTTCAACGTGTATCGCGGTGAGCTGACATCTCTCGGAACCGGCGCGTACGGCTCGTGCCTGCAGCACGGCCTGACGAGCAGCTCGGCGACGGACACGGAGACACCGGCTGCGGGGACGGGGTGGTTCTACCTCGTGACGGGAGTGAACGCTGCGGGCGAAGGACCGTTGGGGAATGCGTCGAACGGAGCGCCCCGGGTTCCCGCCGTGCCCTGCCCGTAGGAAAGCGTCGGCAGTTGCACGTACGGAGACGGGCGCAGCCGGGTGAAGTGGTCCAGGTGCGCCGTGAAAGGTCCGTTGTTCCAGTTGGTGGAGTCCTGCCCCTGTAGAGGTCGTCCCGGCCGGGTAGGCATTCCAGCGTCCATGGAGTGGCTTGTCCGGCACGTCGGCTCCCCGTCCATGCAAGTGGACAGGCCGGTCGAAGTCTCCTGCGCCAGCTTGTGTGTTTTGCGTTCCATCTGTGGAGACGATCACGAGGAACCGCCGAATAACGATCGCAGCCCGCGCGATCGAGCGGCCACCCGGCGCGGGACCAACCGGTACGATGACATCCAGTCGCGCGTTTGCGCCCACCGCGCCATTCACGATCGCTCGCCGGCCCTTTCGTGTGATTGTTCCCAGTGTGGCTGCCCGATGCCACGATCCGGCGCGCTCGAGGCCTGAAATGGTCGCGAGTTTGAATGAGATTGTCGGCAGGTGACGTCGCTCACCGAGAAAGGTTACCACGAGGTGGACGACCCCGCCCGATCGCCGCGCCCGTCATAGTTGACAGATTACTTCCTTAGCGGACGCGGATTCCCACGTTGAATCCCCTATCCGCTCCAGCGCTCGTTCGCGATCCCCGGCGGATGCCGCCGGGGCCTCGCCTCGCTCAGGGACATGCACCGAGAACCTGGGTCGGGACGCAATGCTGCGTGCCGCGGGGACGTTCCTGCCCCGACGACGCCCTTCCGAACGATCCCTCGAGGCCACCCCGCAGCGGGACCACGAGATAGTAGCGATTGCCGTCGGACGGCGTGACGACCTCGCTGAGATCTCCCGCGGCGTCCGAGCAGTCGAGCAAGGTGTGGCTGTACCAGCTGCCGATCGCCCCCTCGTAGACGGCATAGTCCCCCGCCGCCCCAGCGCAGCCTGGCTGCCATGTCAGCACAAGATCCAGTGCCGACCGATCGACCGTCAATGAGTCCGCCTCTCCCGGACTCGAGGGTTGATCGATGATCGCATCCTGAATGGTGCCGGACAGGCTGAACGTGGCGCGGTCGGGCACGAGCACGCCATCGTCGATGGCCAAGGTTAGGGTCACCATCCATCCCCCACCCTGCGGGGAAAGCATCCCCGCAACCGAGCCGATCGACCCGGTCTCGTTCCAGGTGAAGGCTCCATCGCAGGGCGTGTCCGTTCCCTCCAGCGCGGTGCATCCTGCACCGCTCGTGGCATAGGACAGGAGTCCGCTCACCGCCACCGGCACGTCGCTTAGCACGAACTGGCCTCCGACCACCGGCACCGGTCCGATCGGCGGGAGCGCCGGCGGGTACCGGAACTGAATCGCGGACCCGCTGACCGTGGCGGTGCCGTTCTCGACGCTGCCGACCCTGAGCGGGACGGCGAACTCGAGCACCGGCGTCGACGGGGCGAACTCGAAGCCGGTCACCGTGATCGCGGACGGAGAGATGGAGTCGTTCAGGACCGCCTCCAGCGTGCCGGCCAGGTCGGAGGAAATGGTGTCGCACTGCTGGTAGAGGCACGCTTTCGCCGTCAGGCCCGGCTCCGGCGGATCGAGCGTGCAGGCGTCCGTGCAGTTCGCCGTACCGCCCTGGCTTGCGGGGGGATCGCAATCCTCCCCGGGCTGGAGGACCCCGTTGCCGCACGGGATCGGCGGCGACAGAGGCAAAGTCGCGCTGCCGGTCGGGGACAACGCGAGGTTGCCGACCTCGTCTCGAACCGCGACGAAGTAGAGAAGCTGCGCTCCGGGCGCGTAGGACCCCAGGTAGACCGTCTCGTCGAAGGCCGTCGAAGTGGGAAAGTGCGGCGTCTGAACGGGTGATGCCGCGAAGCTCAGCGGCTCGACGACCTGGGCTCCGCCGTCGATCTGATAGACGAACGTCGCGGAGATCGGCAACGTATCCGCGTCGGTCGCCTCGACCTTCACCCGGACGTCGTTTCCATCCGGGAGCACCTCCAGCTCCGTCAGGTCTGGTTCCACGGTGTCGCGGACGAACTGGATGTCGACCTCGTACATTCGCTCGCCCAGAGCGTAGTAGGGCGCTCCCGCGGCCGCTCGCACCACGCCCTCGAGACTCGCCACGGCGCCTTCGGGGACCTTCGTGAAGTCGCAGCCCCTTGCGAGCGAGAGGAACGCCTCGGCGCGAGCGCCCATGGTGCCCGCCACGACGAAGGAGTCGTCGATCGCCGTATCGAGCCCGCCGCATGGCGGGTGCGCGGGGTCCGCGGGCACGATGTACACACCACCCGGCGCCCCGTCGTGCACCACCGACAGCCGCGCGCCCGCCGGGGCGCCCTTGAGCGTCGCGACGAATCGAGCCGGGTAGGGGGCCGGGTACCCCATCGTCACCCAGTTGCCTTCCGGCCAGCGCGCGCGAGCCGGCGCCGTGAATGCCGTGTCGCCGGTGCCGCCCTCCCCGCCGTCGCGAGGATGCATCCGGGGCTGGCCCCCGTCCTTGGTGCCGGCGTGCACGCCGGGCTCCGCGAGCACCGGTAGCTCGAGCGGGGCGTACTCGAAGTGCCCTGCCCACACGTTGACCCAGTCGACGACCGAGGTCGGCGACGAGGGATAGAGGAACTTGTTCGTGCCGACGACGAGGCTGCAATCGTTGAAGACCGTATCGATGGGCTGGTCCTTCAACATGTCGAAGTAGATGGCGCCAAGGTTGTCCGTCGTGACATTGCGGTCGAAGAACGCCTCCCCCTGAAAGGCGTACGTCGTGCCCCGGTGCTTGCAGCCGTCGGAGTCCTCGGTCGCGGCGGGAATCGTGATCTGCTTGCACCCGAAGTGGTAGTTGGGTGGCGAGTGCGTGGCGGGTTCATTTTCGCACTCCCACTCGCCGAATCCCGAATCGCGGATCTCGTACGTCTCGCTATCCACCCAGTCGGCCTCGTCCACATTGAGGTCGAGCATGGCGCAGACGACGACCTTGATCTCGGTGAACTCCTCGCTGCAGACCTGGAGGAGGAAGCTGGCCGACTGCGCGTTGAAGTTTGGACCCGCGGTCACGTAGTACTTCACCTTCTTGCCCGGGTATCCCGGGATGGGGTCGTTCGAGGCGCTCCCGATCTCCCCGGTCGCCTGGATCGCTCCACCCATGCACTGACCATCGTCAATGAACCCACCGCCGTTGCAGCCGCAGGGCGAGCACTTCGGGTTGAATATGGCCGTGAAGACGATCAGGAGAAGAACTCGCCGCCGGCTCTCGGGTTTCATGGCCAGGGGTCCTCCGGGACCTCGCGTGAGGAGCGGCTGCCCCGAGCGGAGAATCCGACGGAGCAGGGCTCGGCTGAGCGGGGAACGGCCTCATGGGGGCTGTCGGTCAGGGTTCTGGGCGCACGGATTCCCGGCTGGGACAAGCACCGTGGGTAACTGAAGGGCTTTTCCCGCGGGCCGGGAGGCAGCTCGCTTTCCTGGGCAGGAGTGATCTTTGTATCACGCATCGTCGTTGAACGTCAAGTGTAATTGTCGCCGCGTATTGGGAGTTGTCTTGGTGGTTTTTGTGAAGGCGTGGAGCGCTGCATGGGCGGTAGCACCTCTTCATCAAAGGGGGGTCCGGCGATGCGTGGGTGGGATCGCCATCTGGACGGTTATCAGGAGTACGCCGGGCGCGGACGGTCGGCAGGGATGGAGTCCGGTCCTTTGTTCTGGGCGCTGGCTGAAGCATCGGCGGCCGCGGCAGCAGCTCGAGCAGGTGGACGTCGAGGCGTTGGTGCGGTATCTGCGGATGCGCAACAGCTTCAAGTCGAAGTCGAGGGCGTATGGGACGCTGCGCATTCCGAGGTGTGTTCGTCGCGACCTCGCCGGTCCCTCGAGGACGTCAATCTCTCACGAGAACGCCACGAATCGGAGCGTCCCACGTCCGCGATCACGCGATCCCCCATCGAGATCGACCGTTCTGGCCGCCAGGAAGAGTCGCTGGATGGGTTTCCCCGAGCTCGCCGTGATCGTTATCCCGCACGTTTCGATGATCGTTCCCACCCAGACCGGCGGCCGCCGCCGGGCCAAGGCAGGAGAATCGCCAACGGTGGCTCACGCCGCACCCCGGAGAGCTGCAGGCCGATCTCTCTCGCTGCGTCAACCCCAAGGCGCGGAGCCCCCGGCCAGATGCGCCCCGGCACCCAGAATCGTCGTGATCGGTTGCGGCTCTCCGATGAAATACCCCTGCGCATAGTCGAGGCCGAGATTCCGGAGGAGGCTCGCCGATTCCTGGTCCGTCACGAACTCCGCCACGGTCTTCTTGCCTAGTCCCCGCGCGATCGTGACGATGGCCCGAACGACGAGCTGATCCATGCGGTCCGAGGCGATCCCCCGAATGAACCCGCCGTCGATCTTGATGTAGTCGACCGGGAAGCTCTTGAGGTAGTAGAAGGAGCCGAACCCCGCGCCGAAGTCATCCAGCGCCAGCTGGCAACCACAGCTGTGCAGTCGGGTGGCGAAGGCCTTGGCCTGCTCGATATTGGCGATCGCCGCGGTCTCGGTGAGCTCGAAGATGAGACAAGCGGGATCGACCGCCGCCTCCTCCAACGCCCGCTCGATGAGCGACGCCAGCCTGGGATCACAGATCGAGGCACCCGACAGATTGACGCTCAGGACGAGCCGCCGTCCTGCCCGTGCGTGTTCCGCGATCAGCCGAATTGCCTCGCGCGCGACCCAGGCGTCCACGGCCTGGATCAGGCCGAAACGCTCGGCCACGTACAGAAAGGCGCTGGGCAGGAGCGGAGCGTCGCCCGACTCGCCAGGGAGTCGCACGAGGAGCTCGTAGTTGTGGATCGTGTTCGCCCGCAGGTCGAGGACCGGCTGACAGTGGAGAAGGAGGCGATCCTCCTCGAGCGTGCGTCGAATCCGCTCAGCCTCGGCCAGCCGGGCCGACACCCGTTGCCGAGCCCCCTTGATCGGCCGGTAGACCGCGAAGCGATTCCGGCCCGCCTCCTTGGCTTCGTACATAGCGAGATCCGCATATGCGAGCAACTCGGTGTCCGTCAGGCCATCCGAGATGCCGACACCGACACTCGCGGTGATGACGATCGACTCGTCCGCCCCCACCGCCATCCGCTGGCTCAGGCTCTTGACGATCCCATCCGCCACGATCTCCGCGTCATCGGCGGCAGTCTGCGGCAGGAGCAACGCAAACTCGTCACCCCCCAGCCGCGCCAGGATATCCACCTGGCGGGCGCGTTGTTTGAGCACCCCCGCGACGTTCTTCAGGAGGCCATCGCCCGCCCTGTGACCCAGACTGTCGTTGATGTCCTTGAAATGATCGAGATCGATGACGAGCAAGGCTGCCGGCGTCCCGTATCGCTTGGCCCGTTCGACCTCCGTCGCCAGTTCCCGTTCGAAGTACCGCCGGTTGTACAGGCCAGTCAGGAAATCGTGATCGACGAGATACTCGAGGTGTCGTGCCAGTTCCTTTCGCTCGGAGATGTCTTGGACCTGCTTGATGAGGTGGATCGCGCGGCCCTCCCCATCGCGGACGACGGAGACGGTGAGCAGCACCCAGACGTAATGCCCCCATGCGTGGCGGTACCGCTTCTCGACCTGGTAGCTGGGAATCCGGCCCATGAGGAGCTGCTGCAGCTCATCCGCACCCAGGCCGATATCGTCAGGGTGCGTGATCGCGTCGAGAGTCCTCGCCTTCAGCGCCTCCTCGGGATAGCCGACAATCCGGCACAGCGCCACATTCACCTGCAGCCACCGGCCGTTCATGTCCACGAGCGCCATGCCGATCGGAGCGTTGCCGAATGCGCTCTCGAACCGCCCGAGCGCCTCCCGGTGGCCCTTCTCCACCTCGATCCGCGCGAGCTCGGCCCGCTCCCGGGCGGCGATTTCTTGCCGGAGCTGGGCCTTGAGCGCCGCGACCGGCTTTGTCCCTTCCGGGCGCGGGCGATTGGTCGACTGCCTGGAACTGGCCATGGCGACTTCCGATCCGACGTGGGAGCGGACCACAGTCTGGAGGTGGTGCGACCGCCGAGGTTATTATCAGCCCGACCCGACTCAATCCGTCAACCCCTATCGGCAGAACGGGGACCCAACACCGATAGAGACTCCGCACGGCAGGCGGAATAGGTATTGTGTCCCCGGATTTCCAATTGACTCCCGTCCCGCCCAGCCCTAGGCTGACCGCACCGGGCGCCTGAGTCCCGGCGACCGGACCTCATGACCTCGACTCAACCCGATTACGCCGCCCCGCCCACCCGCGCCGAGCTGGCGCGGCTTTCGCCGTTCGCCTGGCGCGAGACGGTGCGGCTGGATCTCTCCGGGCTGACCATCGAGTTCAAGGACCTTCCGCCCGACCTGGCGGCGCGGCTGCGCTCGCGCTACCACCCGTTCACCGTCGACGCGACCAGCGACACGCCCGCCGCGATGCGGGTCCAGATCCTCGATGCGGCGCGGGAGCAGTTCCTCCAGCCGCGAGGCGAGGATCGCTCGTACCGCCTCTCCACGGTCCCGGAGGCGGGCGGGCTGCGAATGGTGGCGCACGGCTTTGCCGGCTGGTTTGCGCTGCCGGGCGGCGAGGGGGTCTTGGCCCTCTGCGCCGGCAGTTTTGACCCGCGCGAGCGCGCGCTCGAGAACTACCTGCGCGCCTGTGTCGCGTGGCTGGCGCTCGATCGCGGCGGCTTCCTCCTGCACTCGGCCTCGATCGTCCTCGACGACGGGCGCGCCTTTCTGTTCTTCGGCGCCTCCGGCGCAGGGAAGTCAACGCTCGCCGCGATGAACGACGAGGGGCGCGTCGTGAGCGATGACCTGACGCTGGTCCTTCCCGACACGATGGGGCGCCTGGAGGTCGTCGGCGCTCCCTTCCGAGGCACCTACACGCAGGGCGACGCGGTCGTCGGCCGCTACCCGCTCCATTCCGCCTACCGGCTGCGCCAGGATGCGCGGACCTTCGTCACCCCGACGGTCGCCGCCGTCGTCCTCGCGGAGCTGCTCGCGAACCTGACGTTCGTCGTCGATCAGGTGGGCCGCGTCCCGGGGCTTGCGGAGCAGCTGCAGTCCCGGCTACTGTCGTTCCCCACGTACGACCTACACCTTCGCAAGCAGCCCGGCTTCTGGCGGGCGATCGAGGAGTTCCATGCAGCCAATAGATGAGAAGACGGTTCCCCGCCGCCGCCCGGAGGCGGTGTCGCGCAACGTCGAGGGGCAGGAGGTCGTGGTACTGCCGCTGGTCGGCGAGATCCAGGTGCTGAACGCCGTGGGGGCGCGCATCTGGTCGCTCATAGACGGCGGCCGCTCGGCGGGAGAGATCGCCAGCGCCATCGAGACCGAGTTCGCGGTGGACGCGGCCACGGCCCGCGCCGATACCCTGAAGTTCCTGGGCACGCTCCGGGAGCGCGACCTGCTGCTCGAGGGGTAGCCGGAAGGAGAGGAGCAGACCGGTCGGGACTAGCGCGGCAGGGGCATGTAGGGGCGCTCGATCTCGCCGGCCCGGGCGCGTTCCCGCTCCCGTCGCACCGGCTGGCTCGAGAGGAACGCCAGCAGCAGGAACACCCCCGCGCCCATCCCGAGGAAGCCCCGGAAGCCGATGACCGAGGCGAGCACCCCCGCCGCGAGGGGGCCCACCGCCCCGCCCAGCATCGCGCCGCCCGACAGGAAGCCGAAGGTCGTGGCGCGGCTGCGATCCCCGACGGTCTGCGACGCGACGGCATACCCGAGCGTCAGGAGCCCGCCGGAGGCCAGGCCGAATGCCAACCGCAGCGCGGTCAGGTCCCAGGTGCCGCGCACGAACGCCAGGCCCAGCAGAAAGACCGACCCGGCCGCCAGGCTGAACCGCATCCAGCGCAGCGGCCGCCCCTTGCCGGCATTGCGCCCCAGCCAGATCGCCGACACCGCGCTCGCAAACGCTCCGCCCGACACGATCAGGCCGCTCACCGACCCGAGGCTCGGCCCGGGTCCCACGAGGTCCTCCAGGAACAGCGGCACGATCAGGCCGAACGAGCGGTCGACCAGGTTCACGAAGAAGAGGAGCGCGACCAGCGGCAGGATGCCGGGGATCGCCACGATGCGCAGGAACGGCAGCGGCCGCTCGTCCGCCACCCGGGTGCCGCGCTCCCCCGGCCCGATCTCGCGGTAGGCGGCCGTCACCAGCACGAACCCCACGCCGCAGATCGCCGCCGTGATCAGGAAGACCGGCCGCAGCCCGAAGCGATCGAACAGGAAGCCGCCGAGCGCCGGCCCGACGGCCGCGCTCAGGATCTGGACCGACTGCAACGTGCCGACGACCCCGCCGACCTTGTCCTTCGGCACTCCGTGGGTGACCAGCGCCACCGAGATCGTCCCGAAGCCGCTGAACACCCCGAGCATCACGCGCAGCACCAGCAGGTGCGCGATCGACGAGACGAAGTACATGAGGACCCAGTGCAGGGTCATCGCGATGACGATCCGCTGCACCATGATCTTCATGCCGTAGCGGTCGGTCATCCGGCCCCACACCGGTCCCATCAGCGCCGCCAGGAAGGGGGCCGTGAACAGCGTGATGCCGGACCAGACCTCGACCGCCGACCCTTCGACGCCCAGCGAGGCGATGAAGAACGGCAGGAACGGCATCGCCAGCGTGAAGCCGAAGAAGAGCAGCCCCGCCGCGACGCAGACGGCGATCTGGTTCCGCCGCCAGGTCTCGGAGGGGAGGAGGGAAATCGCCCGCGCCGCGCTCACGCGCCGGCGGTCTGCTTCAGCGCGTCCGGCTTGTCCTTGAGGAGCAGCCACATCGACGCGGGAAGCGCGGTGAAGTCGGCGACCATCGACACCACGAAGGCAAGCGCCGACAGGATCCCGAACTGCCGCATCGGCGGCAGGTCGGAGAGCGCCAGCGCCAGGAAGCCGCCGGCGTTGATCATGGTTGCGAAGCCGATGGCGCGCCCGGAGATCAGCAGTGTGTGCCGCAGCCCCTGCTCGGTGGTGCCGGTCCGGCGGCGCTCGAGGTAATGGTAGAAGAAGTGGATCTGGTCGTTCTCGGACGCTCCGAGCACGGTCGACGCGATCAGGATCGTCGCGACATTCAGCGTGATCCCGGTGACGCGCATCACCCCGAACATCACCAGGATCGCGAAGAGCGACGGGATGATCGCCATCAGCCGCGCCATGCCGTTGCGGAATACGATCAGGAAGGTCACGAAGATCACGCCGACCGTCAGCAGCAGGCTCTCGACGAGCGTCGGCACGAGATGGTGGGCGATCTTCGCCTGCAGCGGCCCCTGCCCGGCGATGCGCAGCGTCAGCGGGGAGAGCGCGGGCTCTGCCGCCACCGCCCGCGCCCAGCCGGCCCGGATCCGCGTCTCGAGCGCGTGGAACCCCTCCCAGCTCCCGTCGCGGCTGAGGACCGAGATGCGCGTGTGCGACAGCGTCTCGAGGTCCACGAACGCCTTGAGCGCGGACTCGTCCGGGAGGAGCTGCTCCAGGTCCCCCGCCAGGCGGTCGAGCGCCGCCGGGTCCTCCGGCAGGTGGTCGCCCTTCCCCTCCAGGTAGCGCAAGGTGCGCAGCACGGACGTGACGCCGATCGCGGCCCCGACGCTCGCGTCGCTCTCGAGGTCCGCCGAGAAGCGATCGAGCCCGCGCAGGATCTCGGGGTCGGTGACGACGCCGTCCGGATGATGCAGCCACACCTCGGTCACCGAGAGCCCGGAGAGGAGATTCTCGAGCCGCCGGTGATCGCGGTAGAGATCGGTGTCGCGGTTGATGTAGTCGAGCGAGTCGGTGCGCAGCGGCATCGGCGCGATCCACCCTGGGATGCCGAACACCGCGGCGGCCCCCCAGGTCCACAGCGCCAGGGAGATCGCCACGAGCGGCCAGCGCCGGCGGTAGGTGAACCCCGGCAGCCAGGCGGTGAAACCGAGGAACCATTGACCCGCGACCTTGCGCTGCTGCTGGGTGGGAGCGGCAAAGATGCGCTGCAGCGCCGGGAACAGCGTGAAGACCACGACCCAGGTGAGCAGCAGCGCCACCGCGACCCAGATCCCCATCTCGCGGATCGGACGGATCTTGGAGACGGCGAGCGCGGCGAACCCGACGGCCGTCGCGAAGATCGACGCGGTGCAGGGGAGGAACTTGTTCTCCAGCGCGAAGACCTGGTGGTCCTCGACGCTCTCCCCCTCGGGGTGCTCCACGTAGCGGGAGTGGATGTAGACCAGGGTCGCGGTCGCCGTGACCAGGATCGTCATCGGCACGAGCGATGCCACGATCGAGTACTGGTAACCGACCAGCCCGGCGTACCCGATGCCGATGGCGACGCACGCCGCCAGCGTCGCCAGGAAGGCGCACAGAGCCCGGAACGAGCGATAGAGCCCGAGGTTCAGCACGATGACGAACAGCCCGAAGAGCGGGAAGTAGCGCGGCGCGGCGCGCGCGGTCTCCTGCTCGAGATACGAATCGACATACGGGGCGCCGATGCGGCGCAGTGCCACCCCGGCAGGCGGGGCGGAGACGCGGGCCACGGCGGACTCGATGGCGGCGAGCGCCCGGTCGCGCTCCTCGGGGTTCGCCGCGTCGAACCCCACGGCGATCCCCAGGAACGCCTCCCCCACCATCCCCTGCCGGCGAAAGAGGTCGGTCCCGGTGGCGAAGGTGCGCAGCGCGGCGGCCCCCTCGGCGTCGAGTTCGAACCCGGGTCGCGCACGCCGGAAGACCGAGAGGAGCGAGTGCGCCTCGATCCCCTTGGTCGCGCCGATCTCGCGGCCGAGCGCGTCAACGTAGAGCAGCAGGTCGAGATTGAATGGGTCGCTCGCTTCCGCGAGGAGGAGGACGCTCTCCCCCTGCCCGAAGATCCGGCGGTATTCCTGGTTGGTGACGTAGTCGGGGTCGCTCTGGACGATCAAGCGATCAATCGCGTTGTCCGAGCCGACCTTGAGCGCGTAGTGGAGGGCGACCGGCAGCAGCAGGGCGTAGAACGCCACGACCCCCCATCGACAGGCGATGATGCGCCGGAAGATCTTCCGGAGCATGGAGTTGCGTTCGTCGGCCATGAGCGGCGAAGGTTACCACTTCTGGCGTGTGCCGCGACGACGACGGGGACGAAGTGAGTCGCAACGCTCCCGGTGGGCCCCGGCGGGGTGGCGGCGGTGGGATGGGCGATCGAGGCCGCTCCCGTTGCCGTCATTCCCGCGAAAGCGGGAATCCAGAGCCGCCGTCCCATCCTGCGTTATCCTGGACCCCGGCTTGTATATTGGTTTCAGGCGAGGAGGTTGAGGAGTACATAGACTCCTGATGGCTTTCCGGGGAGACCGCATCCGGCTGAGGCCTCGAGCCTGTGCGAAAGATGGGTCCC
>Ga0137429_1000465_pt1 | contig 16243 bp, 10 predicted proteins | sample EasRivERMZT736_2_FD_102304 | JGI IMG/M metagenome (GOLD analysis project Ga0137429, IMG submission 102304) | Soil microbial communities from meander-bound floodplain in the East River, Colorado, USA - East River MetaG ERMZT736_2 | ecosystem: Environmental > Terrestrial > Soil > Floodplain ...
AGCTATCGGCTCGGCGTTGGCGATCGCCGGAACGGCCGTTGTAACGGTCAATCTGCGTACGTTCGACATTCGCCGCCTTACGGCCCAGGTAGACGCCCTCGAACAACAACGGCAAGAGTTACGGGATTACATCCGCCGGCTAAGCGCCTCCCGCCGTGTCGCCCAGGTCGAGGTGATCGATCAACGGCCCGACCAGCGAGGCCTGATGGTGAGTGCCATCGTGTGGCACGAGATCGGTCGTGACGGCGTGCTCAGCGGTCCGCAAACCGTCGAGGTCGTCGGCGAGATGATGTACGTCGAGGCCGCGGTCATCAAGTTTGAACATGACGCGGTCGGCAAGGGAGATCCGCAAAAAGGCGGCAGCGTCGCCGTGTTTCGCCGCATTTTCGGCGATCGACAGATTGCGGCCCTGGCTCCCAGCCTCAACCAAGCTACGCGTCCCGCCGCCTCGGGCGATGGATCCGACGCGCCTTTCGAGGTCCGGCTCTGGGAGCTGTTTTGGCAGCTCATGGCCGATCCCAGACTCGCCAAGCAGTACGGCGTCCGCGTCGCCCAATGCGAGGCCCCGGCCGTTCGCATCAAGACCGGACAAATTTGGGAGGTCGCACTAGACTCCGCCGGCGGAATCAACCTCAGCCTCATCGGCGAGCGAAAAGAACTCACGCTTGCCAGAACCACGGCCGGATAAAACTGCGCCGAGAAAGCTGCGGCCGTAGTTGAAGTTCTCAGTGACCCTCGGAGGGGCTCTCGGACGTTTCGTCTGCCGTTGCGATTTGCTGCGCCGCCGCCGCGGCGCGAAGGTCGGTCCAAGCTTGTCGGAGCCGGATTCGCGCCAGGGCCAAGTCCGCATCGGCGGTGATGAAATCCCGTTGGGCTCCGTTGAGCCTGTTGAGGTCCTCTTTCCCCGCTACATATCCTACTTGAACGATACGGCGGTTTTCCAGAGCGGTGCCCACCGTCTCGCGGTGCAAACGAATCTGTGTCTGCGCGTTCCCTAGGTCGATGACGGCCTTTCGGACTTCGGACTGAACGGAAAGCCGGATCCGATTGAGGATCGCAGTTGCTTCGGCCCGACGGCTCTCCGCAGCAAGGACCTTGGCCCCGCGTGCGCCGCCCGTAAATACCTCCCAGCGGAACTCTACTCCTACGGCCGAAGACTGATCGTCATCTTCGTAATGGAGGTTGGAATAGCGATCGAACCCCCACGACCCGCTCGCCAGAACGCTGGGTTGGTACAACCCCTTGGCCGCCCGTACGTTTTCCTCTTCGCTCTTGACGACCTCATGAAGTTGCCGAATGTCCGGGCGATTGGCCAGCGCGCGTTCCAGCCAAGGAGTTGCCTCAATGCCCGCCAATTCTTCCGCGGTTTCGTCCTCCAGCGGGGAAAGCACAAGGTCCTTGGGAAGCAACGCTTCGGGTAATCCCATTAATTCCGCCAAGACGACCCTTCCGGTTTCGCGGCGCCCCTCCGCCGAGGAGACATTGGCCTGGGCAGCAAGGACGCGAATCCGGAAGTTGTCCACGTCCGCGATCGTCGCGCGGCCGGCGGCCTGGAGTTTTTTCGTTTCGGTGAACTGTTCCCCGCTGAAGGCTTCATCGGCGCGGGCGATGCGAAGTTGCTCTTGGGCGAGCTGCACCTGGTGGTAAGCGGTCTCCACAGCCCGGATGATCAAGCGTTGCACGTCGATCAGGGATTCCACCGACGCCTGATGAATGTACTTGGCCGAGAGTAACTGCGCCTCGCGGATGAACCCGTCAAAGATCGTCCAGTTCATGGTGAAGGCCGAGCTGTGCTCGCTGTAAGGGTTCGAGTCGCCGCCTCCGCCCGGAGGGTCGAGGAACGACTGTCGCAAGGCACTCAGCAACGTCGTGATGGCGGGGCTATTTCCATCGATCTCAATGGGCGGGTTGGAACTCGGTTGCAGGTCCGTCGCCAGCGGGTTTCGACTCGCAGGAGTGTGGAAAGTCCTCGTTGAATCTTGCGTGAACACGACGTTGGGGTAGTAGCGGGAGCGGGCCTCGGCGATCCGCGCCGCCGCGGCCTCGAGCCGGGCCTGGGCCGCGTGAACATCCGGGTTGGCTCGAACCGCAGCGCTTCTCGCCGCCTCCACCGTCAGCAGGCCCTGCGGCAGCAACGCTTCGGCCTTCGAGCTCACCACCGCCTCGCCATAAGGAAGCAGTTGGCTTTGTTGCTCCTCAGGCAGCTTGGCGACCGCTTTCGCATGTCGGTCAAGCACAACCTGAATGCTGTCCAATTTCGTCTGACATCCACTCCCAACGAGTACCAGTCCCATCGCGACACGGCAGACCCAAGCCCCGTGAGGCTTGGGGCGAATGTAAAGCTCCAACGCGTGGCACGGCGTTGAGCCTACCTCAAGGCGTGGCGTGCGGGATTCGCCGCTCGGATTGGCGTCATGCACTAGGAGTGACGCTACATGTCGATTGCTCTTCATACCACCGCCACTCCACGATTGCGCGACTCTTCTTCGACCAGCTCGCGGATGGGATAGGTCCCGCCGTATCTCAGCCAGTGGGACAAGCGTCGAGCGTCATTCGCTACAAGGTACAACCCGGGTACGACCAGCAACACCAAAAACGCCGCCCCCAGCAGCCCGAAGGCGAGCGAAATAGCCATCGGCTGGACTGACTGCGCCTGACCACTTTGGTTGAGCAGCAGTGGCATCAGCCCCGCTAGGTCAGTGATCGATGTTAGCAGAACGGGTCGGAAGCGCGACTCACCGGCCTCTCGCACTGCTTCATAAACGCTCTTGCCTTCACGGATCGACCAGTTGATGGCGTCGACAAGCACCAAAGCCTCGTTCACCACCAGACCCGACACGCCCACGATTCCGAAGATGCTCATCATCGTCAGGTCGTAGCCCATGAGCATGTGCCCGACGAACACGCCGATCAAGCCGAAAGGCACCGCGGCCATCACCACCAGCGGTTTGACGTAGGAACCCAGCACCGCCGCGAGCAGCGCGTAGTTGACCAGCAGGGCCAACGTAAACCCGTCGGCCAGGCTCGCGAACGACTCGTCCATTCGTTCGCGGTCGCCGCCGAAGTTGTAAGTCAGTTCGTTGTAATCCGATACCACGTCGTCAAGAAACCCGGCTTGAAGTGATTGAACGATACCCTCCGCATTGGCGCGCCGCTCGTCAAGGTCCGCGAGGATTCGGACTCGCCGCTTGCCGTCTTGATGCTGAATCGAGGCGTACCCCCGCGCCCATTCCACGTCCGCAACCTCGGAGAACGGCACCACATCGCCGCGGGGAGTGGCGATGCGCTCGTTCTCCAAATCGCCGAGGGACGCCCGTTCGTTTTCCGGATAAAGGACGCGCACTTTTACCTCATCCGCGCCGCGCTGCAGGCGAATGGCCTCGCCCCCGAAGAAACCGTGGCGAAGCTGTGTCGCCACATCATCGAGAGTCAATCCCAAAGCCCGTGCGGCCGGGCGGAGTTTGATCAGAAGCTGGCGCTTCCCCGGAAGCAGGTCTTGGTAAACGTCGGTGACGCCGTCGAATTCTCGGAGCTTTGCCTGTATCCGCTCCGACGCGGCCTCCATGTCGTCCAAGTGGGTGCCCAGAATACGGACTTCGATCGGTCGCTCGGTGGGGCCGACTTGCTGTCGCACGATGGTAAACTCCGTGGCGTCATATACCGGCCCGATGTGATCTCGCCAACGTTCGATGATCGGGTCGTCGCCGATTCGCCGATCTCCGGAGGGCATCAACTCGATGCGCACCTCACACAGGTTGCTGCCTCGGATGGGAATAAAATCCGCGAATTCACCGGTGATGGAGTAGACCTGACGTACCAGGTCGCCGAGAATCGCCGGTTTCAGGGCGGCGTCGTGGTTCAACGCCAGGGCCGCTTTTTCAATGCGCTCAATGGTCCGTTCCGTCACCGATGCCGGCGTTCCTTCGGGAAAACGCACGCGAGCACGAAGCGTGCTGCCGTCCTCCTTGGGTAATAGAACAAAAGGGACCCTTCCGCCGTACCATGCCCCCGCCGTGGCGAGCAGTAAGGCCACGGTGATGGCGATGGTAATGCCTCGATGGTGCAGGGCGAGGCGGTAGATCGGGCGGTACCATTGCGTGATCACGTGATCGAACATCCGGTCCACGGTCCGGCGGATGCGGTTGGGCGCATCGGGGACGAACACGGTACCAGGCTTCTGGCCGTAACAGAGATGAGCCGGCTGAATCAAGAACCCTTCCACTGTGGAGGCCAGGATCGCCGCGATGACCACGACCGGCAGCACGTACACGAATCGACCCATGATGCCGACCACATAGAGCAGGGGGATGAACGCCACGATGGTCGTGAGCGTCGAGCCGAGTACGGGCAAGGCCACGCGATACGTTCCCTCGATCGCCGCCAGCTCCGGAGTGTCGCCCGCCTGACGCCGCGAATGCACGCTCTCCGCGATGACGATCGAGTCGTCGACGATAATGCCCGTGACCATGATGAGGGCGAACAGGCTGATGACGTTGATGCTCTGCCCAAAGTAGCTCATCAGGAGCAGACTGCCCGCGAAGGAAATGGGGATCCCGGCGGCCACCCAAAAGGCGAGTCGGAATTCTAGGAATAGCCAGATGGTGAGAAAGAGAATCACCAGGCCCTGCAGGCCGTTGGAGACCAGCATGGAGATACGCGACTTAATCTCCAACGAGCTGTCTCCGCACATCGACAGGTGCAGTCGCTCGGGAAAGTATTCCTGCCGGGCGCCGACGTACTCACGCACCGCGGCGGCGATTTTCATGCTGTCCTCATGAGGCGTCTTGTACACCGCCACCAGGACGGCCGGCTCGCCGTTGAAGCGCCCGCGAAGCGCTACATCCTCATAGCCGTCGCGGATTTCGGCGATGTCTCCCAAACGCACCACGGCGTTGCTCTCTTCCAGCACGATCAGATCTTCGTATTCCGCGGCCGTGAATCGCTGGCCGGTGACACGGAGCGTCAGCTCTTCCTCGGCGGTACGGATCACTCCAGCGGGAAGGTCCAGACTGCTCTTGCGGACCACGCCCATGACTTGAGCAAGAGAGAGTTTGTACGCCAGCAGCGCCTCTCCGGAAACTTCGATGAGGATCTCGTCTTCGCGCACGCCTGACAGCGATACCTGCGAAATGCCCGGCAAACCTTCCAGGTCCCGTTTCAGATCCTGGGCCGTCCGTTTGAGCGTGCGCTCCGGAGCGTCCCCGTAGACCGCGATGTTGATCACTTCCGTGCGGATGATCGATTGGCTTACAACCGGTTTTTCCGATTCCGGAGGAAGAGTGGTGATTTGATCGACGCGGTCTTTGACCTCGTTAAGGATGCGCTGGGGGTCCTGCACGTCGGTGTTCAGAGCCAACCCGATGGTTCCGAAGTTTTCGTTGGCAGACGACCAGATTCGCCGAACGCCTATGATGCCGCGGAGGGCATCTTCGATGGGCGTACAGATTCGGCCCTCAACGTCCTCCGGACTTGCTCCGGGGTAGGCAACTTCGACGATAATGTGATCGAGGGATAGTTCGGGGAAAGCCTCGCGGACCATCCGGTTGGCGGAGAATATTCCGCCGGCCAGGATGCATACCATCAGCAGATTGGCGACGACTGGATTGCGAACGCCCCCCGCGATCAAGGCGCGGAGAAGCTGCATCTTACCTTCCTCCGTGCCTGCGTCCGAGGCTGGTGGCGGCCACAACGACCGTGTGCCATTGCTCGGTGAGCAGTGGTTCACAAGGGCGACCGGTCGCCGTTTGTTCCTCGCGCAATCGAACCTTCATGCCCACTACCGGCTTGACGAGCGGCGAAACGATCACTCGATCCCCGGTGGTCAGCTCACAGATTTGCGAATCATCGCGTCCGCGATAATCCACCATGACTGAATCACCCAGCGATCGCAAAAGGGAAATCTCTCGCCGGCCAAGCCGTCCCATCGTGCCGTCCGAATCGCCGTCGGCCTCGAAAACGTAGACCCACCGGCTTTCATACACCGCGTGCCGCGGCACGAGCAGAGCATCGGCGAGCGGTTTAGCGGGCAGCTCCGTTTTGCAGTACATGCCGATAGAAAGCCGACGCTGGTCGTCGACACGGCCACTGGTCACTGTCGCCACCATGTCGATCTGTCGAACCTCGACTACCATCCGCGCCGTGCGCGTTGCCTCGTCCACTCGTTCGAAGCGCGTCACTCGTCCCTCCCACCAAAATTCCTGACCTTGGACCGACCATTGGACCTTGACCGTCGGCCCGTTCGCACCGTCGGTGTTTCCGAGGGATTCCGGGTGAACCGCGTCATCGAGCCAGCGAAGTTCCCGCGGGTCGATGCCCACAGAAATCTCAAACGCTTCCATGTCTGTCAAAGTAGCGATCGAAAAGTGTGCGGTCACAACCTGGGACTTATACGCCGAAACCGTCTCCACCCGGGCCTCAAAGGGGCATCGAATCTGTGTATTTTCGAGGTCGTGTCGGGCTTGGGAGAGTCGCGCGCGGGCGGCATCAAGCTGAGCCTGCGTCTCCGATTTCATGTGTGGGATCATCATCCGCTGACTCGTCAGTTCTACGACCACACCCTTTTGCCGCAGGTATTTCTGATTGGCCAAGTCGACGTCTCGATGCGTTCCGACTTTCTCGACCTCATAAAGTTCCTTTGAAGTGCGGTAATCGTCCTGTTCAATCGCCAGCATGGCTTCGGCGTTGTCGATCCGAGCGTCGATGTTGATCATTTCTTGGTCGTGCCGTTCCAATGACGCTTCCAGTGCGCGGGACTCGGCTTGTGCTTGAAGCACACGTGCTTCGTAGACCGCCGGTTCAACCTCAAACAAGAGGTCGCCCTTGGGAATGATCTTTCCCTGGGCCAGATCGGGGTGAATTTGGGTAAGTTTTCCGCTGACTTGTGGGATAACATTGATTTGGTGCTTGGGCCGTACCGTACCATGCCCTACAACTGGGGTCTGCTCGGATTTAGCGTTGATTGGGAGAACGGCGACTTCAAGCACGCGGTCGGAGGCGGCGCATTTCACGGGCAGAGGCTTGGTGTACACTAGCCACGCGTAGGCCGAACCACCGGCGGCTAGGACACCAATGGCCAGACAAAGGTTGACGATCCGTCGCATACGATCCATCCGTCGATTCCCTCTCGGTTAGGTAAAGCCTAAGGATGCTCTTGGTGGAGCCACCCGCCTTCTCATGTCGAGCAAGCCAACGCTCAACCCCGGCGCTTGGCTGACCGCATTGACCCAGCGGTCTAACCGGAGCATATCTTTCCGGACTGACAGCCTATAGTCAACCGCGTTTTTGATTGCAACGGACCGCAGTTTCGCTCCCGGCGCGCCCGTGGCCCAACGATCCTGCTGTTATATCGGACGGAATTGACGAAACGGGAGGAGTGAAACCGCTCGGCATTCGCCCCTGCAAATCCATCCACACTGCAATTGGATTTACGTTGATTCGACGGGGCCGTTAGGACTTCCTCCCGTCACGGTTCCCCCCCAATCGCTTAGCGGTTATACATGCCTGGCTGAGCTGTTGCGATGCGCCGCCGCGTATGAAACGAATATCCTGTACTCGAACTGGGCATCAAGTCGGGCCAGGGCGGTGACCCTCGTAGGTGTCGTCTTTCCAGACCAATCAGGTCAACGGAGCCGTTGATTGATCGTAGAGTTTCTACAACGCACCCGACCGCTTCGCCGGCTCATCTTCTGGATTGGGTCGGGAAGGGCAAAAGAACTCGTCGAACGGTTCGTGGACTGGATTGAGAAAAACGATGCCGTCCTCGACATCGGGTCTGGAGACTGCAACATCTGTGTAATCCTCCGTGCCCGCGGGATTGATGTCACGCCCCTCGACATTAGGAACCGGAGCTACGCCGATTCCGTCTCACCGCTCATCTACGATGGCCGGACGATTCCCTTCCCGGACGATCGCTTCGATGTCGGCCTGCTGATCACCGTTTTGCACCACACGCCTGACCCGGAGGCGATCGTTCGCGAAGCCTCGCGCGTGTGCCGGCGGCTTGTCATCATCGAGGATGTCATTTCGGGTCCACTGGACAAGTACATTACGTTCGCGATGGACAGCCTAGCGAACGGCGAGTTTTTTGGTCACCCGCATACGAACAAGAGCGATCGGGAGTGGCGGGCGCTGTTTGATCGGCTGCGGTTACGAGTTGTCTACGCGGCCTATCAAAGGTCTATTCTGGTGTTCCACCACGCTACCTATCACCTCGAACGGTGCTGAGGTATCGCCACCGGAGTCAAGTGGCAATCCACTCACGAGGCCGTCAGGGACGCAAAATAATTCCGACTTTGGGATGCTCTCCCCACATGCCGACTTCATCGGGTACGATTTGGCAAGGCTGTGGGCGTAGCGGCACCAACCGCTCCCCACAAGTCCGAGGAAAACTGCATGGATCTGGTCAAACGGACGCTTTTCCGCTCGATGGTGTGCGGCATCAAGGTTTATCAGAGACTTTTTATGGATTTCCGGGTGTGGGGGCGGGAACGGATCCCCACCGGCCCTAAAATATATGTCACCAACCACATCACCTCGACCGATCCCGATTGGGTATTGCCGGTGTTCACCGAACCTGTGCATGTCATCATCGGCCCCGGGTACCAATCAAAGATCCTCGCCAGGGTCTTTGACTTCTTCGAGCAAATCAACGCGATGCCCGATCACCGACACTCCGTCGTGGACAAGGCTGTCCGATACTTGCGGAAGGGCGAATCAATTTACACTGCTCCGGAGGGTGACCTCCAGGAGCCGTTCCAGCTTGGGCGGTTTTATCCAGGGGTCGCCAGGATCTACCGCCAGACCCGTGTCCCGATGATTCCCATAGCATTGGTCGCCCCGCGCAGTGCCATGCGCAAATGGCCGCTCAACTTTGTCGTCGATGGTCGGATCTACCGAACCGTCATGGTCCTTCGCGGACCATACTTCATCAGCGTCGGCGAACCGTTTTCCCCAAATGTGACGGAAGATGGCGGTTCGGACGAGGACCAGCGCGTCACGGATGAGCTCAAAGAACGAATTCGCATACTGGTTGAGGAAGTGCGTACGAACAAGTTCTGGCTGTAGTCGCCGAATCGCCAGGAGCGGCAGGCCCTACCCTCTGCCGCGAGCCGCGTCCTCGAGCGCCGTCGCCGCGACCAGTGCTCCATCCTCCGTGGAAAGCTGTCGCCCCAGTTGCACCGCCCGCTCAGAAAACGCCGACTCGTCGATAATCGAGTGCAGCGCATCAGCCAATGCATAAGGCGTCAGTCGGCTGCGCTTCAAAGTCACGGATACGCCCAGGCGCTTGGCCCGCGCCGCATTGTCGAACTGGTCGTGAGCAAACGGAATGATGACCGTCGGTCGCCCGGCGCGCATCGCGTGCGCGGTGGTGCCGATGCCCCCGTGGTGAACCGTAGCGCTGGCGCGGGCGAGGACGGTTGAAAACGGGATGTAACTAAAGGCCTTAACGCCCGGAGGCAACGTCGTTGGCGCATAATCCAGATACCGAGTCAGAAGAATTCCGCGCCGACCTAGGATGCGGCATGCCTCCGCGGCACACCCGTAAAAATTACCGGGCATATGCACGGCCGACGTGCCAAGAGTAAACACAATGGGCGGTTCTCCGTCCGACAAAAACTCCTCGACGTCCACGGACGGTTGTTCGAACTCGCCGTGCCGATCAAACCAGGGAAACCCGCAGATTCGCCCGTTCGGCGGGTCGTCGGGCATCGGTCCTCGAAAATGAGGAGACCACAAACCCAGGTTCACGACCCCGCCTAGAACTTCAGCGAAGAACTGATCCTTTTTGCGAGGAAAGTTGTACCGCCGCCGGACCCGGTTGTATCGGCGGTCGATGATCCAACGAAGCAAGGTCCGGCTAATTCGGCTGCGTGATCGAACGTACCAACCCCGGGGCATTTCCGGCTCCCAGGATAGGAACTGGCTCGGGTCTTTAAGCGATGGCCATAGAATGGGCGCCAAGACCACGCTGGCGCTTGGAACTCCGTGGCGCTCGCAGATCCAATGCGTTCCGGGGCACGTATGGTGCGATACGACGACATCGGGATGCAATTCTCGAATGAGCGATTCAAGGGCGTCTATCGTGACCGCCATTTGGGGCACGATGAGCAAGTCGAGGGTCCTCTGCAGCGCCTTGCGGGGATGCATCAGGTCGGGGATCTTTTCGATTCGACGAAGATCGAAGTGATCGCCCAACGGGACGCAGTCCAGCCCTGCTTCGCGAACCTGTTTTTCGAAATAAGGATTAACTAATAGAGCGACCGTGTGGCCTCTTTTGTGCAAGGCCATACCTAGAGCAATAAATGGGTTAATATCTCCCGATCCTCCGACCGTCCTGATGAGTACCTTCATGCCTTTCATTGCCTCATTGAGCCTCAACGAAGAGCCTGGGTGCATCGGCGGCTTGTCGCCTCACAGGCTCACCCCTTCGCGAATGAGACGCTGCCGCCGCGTGGAGCACAAGTTACGCCGGAAGGATCGGAACGGCCTTGGGCGGGCGCTCGGGAGCATAACCGTGGACACCAGCCCGTACCGCATCGAACAAAAAGTGAAGATAAGACTTGTAGATAAACGCACCAGCCCGCAGGTAATCGTCTTGAAGTAGGGCGTGAAGTTTGGGCAAGTTATACCACGGCATTCCGGGGAAAAGATGGTGTTCCAAGTGGTAGTTCAGGTTCAAGGTCAAGAACGAAACGACCGCATTGCTCGTGACGGTGCGCGTCTGAGTCAAAGGGTGCCCTGGAATCGTCATCATGTGCTCCGCCCAGCCCCGTACGTTTCCGCAGATCACCGCAACAATCATTGGAAGCAGCCAGCATTGAAGTAGCGCGTTCAACCAACCGAATCGCCAGCCGAACCACAAGACGGCGCCGTAAACAATCCCCAAAACTCCATACTCCATTAAGGCGGCGCGGCGCTCGGCGGGCTTTCCGCGGGTGAAGGCCGTTACGGGAACGTGAAACAAGAAATACACAAAGGTCCCCGCGACCATCCACAAGTAAAACGCCAATGCGAGCAGACGACCGTTGCGCGTAAGGTTGGTGAATTCGTCAGGGTCGTCTGCGGTTCGGTTGTAACGATGGTGCGCCAAATGGGTCACGCGATAGGCCGTAAACGAGACAAGGGAGGGGATGCCCAGCGCGAATCCAAACCACCGGTCCAGCGCTTTGGAGCGGAACAAACTGCCGTGAATTCCCTCGTGCATCAGTACGACCAAGCCATGGATGGACACGCCGATCACTGTGCAGCCCAGCAGCCACAGCGACCAATGCGGTCCCGACTGAACAAGCCAAGCCCCCAGACACCACAAGGCAACAAAGAAAACCGCCACGAGGTTCCAAGAAGGTCTTAGCCGGTGCAGGTCGCGGATGGCGGCCCGCTTGTCGCGGTCCAAGGTGCGCGCCCAAGTGCTCGCTTCGTGCGCCTCGCTCAGCGTGGTCGGTTGAGCGACCAATGCCTGCGCAGCTAGTTGATTGTCCAATGCGATGCTTGCCATAACCGCATCTAAAGCCAGGGCCGATTCCTACCGGGCGTGAGGCATTCCCTGCACGCTCTCACCCAGATACAGGGTCAGTGTCCCAGAGGGTCAGCGATTCTGCACGCTCAAATGACATTGTCCTGGCGACTCCGACGCATTTTTCGACCGGTGTACCCGGAGATGCGCACGCCACGCCTTGGCTCATCCCGGTCCCATCGTCCGCTACAGACTACCGATTGGAACACTGCTCGTCCAACCCTCTGTTTGGCATGCAATAACAGGCGGAAGACTCGGTGCGGTAAAGAGACCCGAAGCAAAAAACGGGCAGAACCTGCTTGTGCAGCGTAGAATGGCGCTCTTATGTCGGCAACCGATCCATGCCCCATCGTATTGGCGTGCGGAATTGCTCGATTCGACCGGGTCCCGCCCTGGCGATGGCTGGCCGCGCATGCCGGCGAGTCGATGCACTATTTCAAGCGGATTCGTGCGGCGCTCCAGGAGGCCGGCTTTTCGGCACATCACACGCTGGTTGATTGGGCGGGGCCCATAGAAAAGCGAGCGAAGCAGCTTGGGTGCGAAGTGGATTCTGTTCTCGCGATCACCGGCCGAACGAAGGTCCACATCATCGCGCACAGCATGGGCGGTCTGGATGCTCGGTGGATGATCGCCAAGCTCGGCTACGCGGCGAAAGTAGGCAGCCTTACCACAATTGGAACTCCGCATCACGGGACGCCGGTGGCGGATTGGCTCGTCGCAAACCGTAAGACAACGCGAGCAATCATCACCTGGTTGCAGCGTAGGGGGCTTGATGTCACCGGGTTGTACGATCTAACGACCGAGGTCTCGGCGGCGCGCAATGAGGAACTTGCGCCGCGGGAGGCGAACAACGGCGTGGTCTATCGAACCTGGGGTGGTCAAACGCAGTTCTGGCCGATATTTGTTTTCTTGAAGCCGAAGTATCTTCTTCTGAAACATGTCTATGATGAGCCGCTGAATGACGCCCTCGTGCCGCTGCGCTCGGCAAGATGGAAGCACGAGTTTTTCCAAGGAGCGATACCGTGGGATCACTTAAGTCAACTCGGATGGTGGACTCCGTCGAGGATGGCGGCGGGCGATTTTTCACCGCGGCGGTTTGAAGCCGATGTTCGGGAGTTCTACGTGCGCATCGCGCGGGGACTTCCCGGTCCCACGGGCTGAAACTTGCGGCTCAGGCAATTATCGGCGCGGCTTGCCGCGCTGCGTGTGTTGCGATTTCTGAGCATCCGCAGCCATTTTCTGGATGCGCTCGAGAAACGAGGGTTTGCCGGGTTTTCGCGGGCGACCGATGACGGAGTCGTCGTCCGGTTTTCGCGGGGCCTTGTGTAGGGTGCCGGCCGCTTCGTGCTCCTTGATGTGTTTGCGGATGCGCATCTGTTCCAGCCAGCCGAACAACGAACTGAACATGATGTAAAGGTTCAGGCCGCTGGGCATGTTGTAGAAAATCAGGAGCATCATGATGCTCATCATGGGCATCATCTTTTGCATCATTTCCTGCTGTTGGCGTTGCTCCGCACTGAGGTTGGGATTGGGCGGCGGCTTGGGCTGGGTCTTCTGCTGCAGGTACATGAAGACCGAGACGAGCAAAGGAAGCAAATTGAAGGAAGCGATCTGCCAACCAAACAAGGGAACGGTCAACGCAGCGCTGAAGGGAATGAGCGCATCGGGAGCCGTAAGGTCGTCGATCCACGTGAAGTGCAACGGCTGGTGCCGCATCAGGATGTTGTTGCTGAGACTGAGGAAAAGGGCCACCCAAATGGGCATCTGTATGAACATCGGCAAACAGGTCATCAGTTGCCCGGCGGGGTTGATGTTGAGCTTCATCATCTCCTGGTTCATGCGGACTTTGTCGTTGGCGAACTTCTTCTTGATCTCCTCGATTTTGGGGGCCAACTCGCCCATGCGGTGCTGCATCCGCACCATGTTCACCTGTCCCTTTTTGGTCAGGGGGTGCAGCATGGCGCGGACGATCAAGACCAGGATGATAATGGCGACTCCGAAATCTCGGACGACAAAGAAGAGACTGTTGAGCAGCCAGATCATCAACTCGACCAGCCACGTAAAAGTACACCATCCGAAGCCCTGTGATATCTGGTAGTAGTAGTTGCGGTCGCGGTAATCAGGCTGGTCGCGGAAGGCGTGGCCGTCCTTCTCGCCGAGGTAAACGGCAGTGGCATAACGAATGGTCTCTTTGGGGACAAGATTCGCGGAGATGGTGATGAAGCGGAGCGTGGCATCGTCGCTCGTCGTGATGTCGCCATCGGCATCGAAGGCGGAGACCTCGGCCAGAGTCGCAGCAACCGCCTTTCCATCGGGGGCCAGCGGGGCGAGGGTGCAAGTAAAATAGGTATTCCCTGTAGCGGCCCAGGCCAGCCTTTGATCGGGCGCCGCAGAACTAGGCGTATACAGAGAGACGTTTTGGCCCGCCTTGGTGGTGACCTCAGTTTGCATCTTCCGCGCGCCCGCCACCTGGCCCGGCGCGGTTTGAAGGCCGACGTCGACGACTCGATCGTCACGGGGGTTGCTTTGGGGGACGCCCAGACCGCCGCGATAGGTGATGATGATACGTTGAGCGGCATCCGAAAGATTCGCTACGGAAATGTCGGAGTGCAGATCGTGGCGACCAAGATCAGTCGGCTGCTTGGGCAGACGGAAGGAACGCTGCAACTGAAGGACCGGCGCGCCATCACGCTGGATGTCCAACGAAAAGGTGACGGATTGCCCTTCACCGTTGCCTGTGGTTGGTTCGTACTTGACACCATCAGTTCGCCACTTCTTGTCGTTCAAAGGTAGGTCGACGCCGTCGATGTTAATCTTGTCAATGCTCAACGAGCGATAGGATGCACCGCTGGGCCGAGTCGCGGGAGCCAGAAGTTGATAGCGATCCGGGCTGTTGAGCGTGGCCGCGTGATCGGTCAAAGTTGCGCATTCGACGGCGGCGCCGACGTTTGTGAGTATCAGCCGCATTCGATAGGGGTCGGATGGGCGTTTGCGATCTAGCGTTACAAGGTCCGACGCAGCCCCCATCTCATAGGTGGCAACGGACTCCGCTTCGATGGCGACATAACTCGGCTCTACGACCCTTCCCGTGGATTCGGTGGGAGTCGAAGGTCTGTCGCTGGGCAGGGCAGTCGGGGACGGTTGAGTCGCTGCGTCGGCCGGTCGATCGGACGACTGGGGGGCGACTGTTTGATCGACCGGCGGGCGCGGCGACGCGGGGGGAAATAGGGCGGGCCCGACCGACATGATGAGCAAGAAGACGGCCCCGGCGATCAGCAGATTACGAAGGGTGTCTTGTTTTCCCATTCAGGTTCCAGTGGACTTGCTAGCGGCCTTCGAACAACCGAGTGCCAAGGAAATCGTCGAGTTCGGGAACGTCGTAGATTTTACGGGCAGCCTTCTCGATGTCGTATTCAAGGCGGACGAACTCCAGCGTGACGCAAAATCCATCCTCTCCCACGTCCGGCGGATCGTAGCCTTTCGGGGCTTCGTTCTTTTCATGGACGACGACGTAACAGAGGCGCGGGTCGCGGTCGCGCGGCTGGCCGATACTGCCCACGTTGATGATGGCTTTCTCGTCGGAGGTGATTGGATAGATGCCGGCGTCGGTCAATTCGTCCGGCGGATCAAAGCAGGGGTCGTCAAGGAACACGCCGGGAACGTGCGTATGACCGACCAGACAGGCCATGTGCTGGGGCTCGAGACGCTTGAAGTTATCGAGAATCTTGCCCGGATTGGTATAGACGTCCTCCGGGAATAGGTACTCGTTGACCGGTCGCCGCGGGGAGGCGTGGACAAGGAGGAGACCGTTGGCCTGGTGGCGAATCGGCAGGCGGCCCAGTACCTCCCAACGACGATTGCGCTTCGCTTTGTTGGATTCGTCTTCCAGCACCTGCCGCGTCCAATAGGCGGCGCGTTCGGCGCCGACGTTAAAGTTCGTCGGCTCGTAAAAGACGGCTTGGTCATGGTTGCCGCATAACGACAACTGGCAGCGTTCGATGACCGCGTCGAGACATTCCTTGGGGCTGGCGCCGTAGCCGACGATATCGCCCAGGCAATAGATCACCTTGATCGAACGTCGTTCGATGTCCGTAAGGGCCGCCTCTAACGCTTCGAGGTTGCCGTGAATGTCGGAGACGACCGCAAACACCGAAACCGAACCGTTCACCACCGCCGAAGCGATGGGCCATCTATGGTACCGTTGACCGCCGCGGACCCGCCAAGTTCGCTGTGGGACGGGCGAAACCAATAACCGCATGGGACTCTACGGGCAGCAGCCGCAATCGTCAATTGCGTAATGTCACTTGCGGGCGTCGAGGGCGCGATCGCGGGTCTCGACGGCCCGGCCGATCAGCTCTTCTTGGGTCGGAATCTTGGCGGTTTCAAGCACGAAGTGTTGGGAGTGGTTGTCGTGAAGTTGTCCGGGCCATAAGACCTCGCTGAAAAAGTCGAGCGGAAATTGCTGATACCAAGGCGGCTTGATGACCCAGTTGGTTTCCAGTGTCTCATAGCCTTCCTTGCGAATGGTCACGCCGTAGTCGCCGTACCATAAAAAGTCCGTGGTTGCGGGGCTGCGCCCCACCTCCTGGTCGTTAAGAAATACGCGGGCGTTGGGCGGTTCCGTGGTGATGCTGATCGTGCGGCGGACGCAGCCCGCAGAAATCGTCGACGTTGCGACCACGAGAACTGCAAGGACGCCTTTTTCGAGTCGTAACCTTCGGAGTTCGACCT